>Ga0210406_10007651_pt1 | contig 10930 bp, 6 predicted proteins | sample IncBWC30MmetaG_FD_155454 | JGI IMG/M metagenome (GOLD analysis project Ga0210406, IMG submission 155454) | Forest soil microbial communities from Barre Woods Harvard Forest LTER site, Petersham, Massachusetts, United States - Inc-BW-C-30-M | ecosystem: Environmental > Terrestrial > Soil >... | reverse complement strand
GATGGTCGCGCCCTCGGCATTAAGTTTTTGAAAGAGCTTCATGATCTCGTCACCCTGGCTCGAGTGAAGATTCCCGGTCGGCTCGTCCGCCAGAATCAGTTTCGGGTTGGCAATGATCGCGCGCGCTACGCCGACGAGCTGTTGCTGGCCGCCGGACAATTGGCGCGGAAACAAATCCTTCTTCGCCACAATCTGAAAGCGATCGAGCGCGTCCGCCACGATGGCCGACCGCTCGTGTTTGCCGACCTTTCGATACGAAAGTGGGATCTCGAGATTTTCGTAAACGGTCAGATCGTCGAGCAGATGATATTGCTGAAAAACAAAACCGACATGTTCGTTGCGAAGCGCGGCCCGTTCCTTCGCCTTCAAATGATGGACCGCAGTGTCATTGAAAAAATAATCACCGGTCCATCCGTGATCGTGCATCCCGAGGATGTGCAAGAGCGTCGATTTGCCGGCGCCGGACGGCCCCATCACCGAAACGAATTCGCCCTCCGCGACTTCGATGTCGATGTCGCGCAGCACGTAAAAAAATTTTCCTTTAGCCAACGGATAAGAACGCTCGAGGTTGTGCAGTCGAATCATAAGTTTTACTCAGCACGTAATGCCTGCATTGGATCTACTTTGGTAGCGCGTCGCGCCGGCAACCAGGTGGCAATGAGCGCAGCGACTGTGAGCAGCAGTGGCGCGACTGTGAACGCGATCGGATCGAGCGCGCCAACTCCGTAAAGAATTCCGCTCAGAATCTTTGCCGTCGCGATCGCAAGCAGCAGGCCAATGGCGACTCCACTGACAAGCATGACGGAGCCTTCCCGCATAATCATTCGCAACACCGCCCCGGCTTGAGCGCCGAGTGCCATCCGGATTCCGATCTCACGGGTGCGTCGAGCGACTGAGTACGCTTTGACTCCGTAAAGGCCAACTACCGCCAGACCAAGGGCTAGTCCGCCAAAGATGGAGAACAAAGCCGCGCCGGCGCGAACAAGCCAGAGGTCCAGGTTCGAATCGAGATGTTGAGCGAACGTTCGGAGCGAAAGGATCGGAATTGAAGGATCGACATCGCGCACGGCACGTCGCAGCAAGTCAGCCGTGGCGGCTTCGTTTCCGGAAGCGAGCGAACGAAAACGAACAAAAAATGAAACGTCGCTTTGGAAACCGCGCGCGAACGGCAGGTAAATCGCGCCACTGGGATTTTCATTTTCAAAAAGCTGATGGCGCGTTGCCGGTACAATGCCGACTATTTCGATCGTCTCTCCCTGTTTTCCCTCTTCACTCACATCCGCGCTGCCGACGACTTGACCACCGCCGCCTTGGGCCGCGGGCGCATTTCTATCCGCATATTGGATGCGCTGTCCGAGCGCATCACCATCCGGCCAGAGTTTCTTTGCCAGAACTTCGTCAATCACTGCGACCTTCGGACCGGGCTGGGTCGTCTCCGACTCGTTGAATGCGCGGCCGCGAATCACCGACAATCCAACTGTTGAAAAATAATCCGCGCCCACGCTGTTCCAAGCTGCGTTAAAGGCGAGACCGTCGGCAGCCGTAGCTGGTTTGGAATCCGGACCGGGATGGACACCGGCGCGTTGAACATTTCTATCCGTCGAAAGCATTCCGAACGGAACCGTTGCGGAGATGCTCGCGTGCTCCACTCCGGGCAAAGCCGCCAGTTTCTCGCTCAAGTTGCGATAAAGTTCCTGCGCGCGTTTCGGTTCGTAACCGGCGAGGCTCGCATCGATTTCGAGAAGGTAGCTTGCGCCCGGTCTTAAGCCCGTATCAACCGACGCGGCTTTGCCGGCACCACGAATGAACAAGGCCGCAGCGGTAATGAGCGCGAGGGAAAAGGCGATTTGAACAACGACGAGCGGATGGCGCGGCAAAGATTTCCAGCGATGGCGAACAACATCTTCGCCGGCGTGTTCTTTCAGATCTGTCACAACTGCGCTGCGTGAGATTTTCACAGCCGGCCCGAGCGCGAACATGAGCGTGCCGAGCAAGCAAAACCCGAACGTCGCCGCCAAAATTGCCGGGTTCGGTCCACTCAGCCAAATGATATCGAGCGGCATCAGCTTGCGCATTGAACCAACCAGCAGATCGGACGACCAGAGTCCGAGAAGCAGGCCACCGACGCCGCCGAGCAGGGCGAGCAGAAACCCTTCGGTCAGAAGCTGACGCACGATGCGCCAACGGCTGCCACCAAGTGCAAGACGAATCGCAATCTCTTTGCGGCGCGCCGTCCCGCGCGCGAGCAGCATGTTGGCAAGGTTAAGGCAGGCGACCAACAGAACGACTACCGCCATTCCAAGTAGCAATGGCGCGATCACTTTTATACCGCTATCGGCTCCCGGTCTGTTGCTGACAGTGTTACGGGAAACTCGTTCGGCCAGGAACGTCTGGTCCTTTTGCTCAACCGGATAGGCTTTTTCCAAATTCGCTGCCAGCCCTTCGAGCGCAGGTTTGGCTGCGGCTGCAGTCAACCCGGGTTTGAGCCGGCCCATAACCCGCAATTGCGTTCCCTTCCGATCGTCAATCGTGGTTTTGTCTTCCGACCCAAAATCGTTGGCGACCTGATCGTAAACACTCATCGGCAACCAAACTTCCGGAGACAGGATTTGCAGCGTGCCGGCAAATCCCTTTGGCGTAATTCCGACGATCGTGAACGAGCGACCGTTGATAAACACTTGCGAGCCGAGCACGCTTGGATCGAGACCGTGCTTCTGCCAATAACTGTAACTTGCGATTGCGACCGAAGCGTCGTGGCCCGGCGTCTCTTCCTCCGGTAAAAATGCGCGGCCTCGCGCCACCGGGACACCGAGCACGGAGAAATAGTTCGAGCTGACAATGCCGGCGAACGTGCGACGGGTATCGCCCTTCTGACCGATACCGATCAACGCAAGGTTGAAACTCATTACGTCGGTGAAGACCGTGTTCTGTTCGCGGACGTCGACATAAGTGGGATAAGAAAATCCGCGGAATTTTTTCGGATCCTTCTTGTCCTGAGAAAAGAGCTGCACCATTTCGTGCGGCTTGGCGTAAGCCGGCGGGGCGAAGAAAAGCGTGTTCACGAGGGTAAATACGGCCGTATTAACGCCGATTCCGAGCGCGAGCACGGTGACAGCAGCAATCGTAAACGCCGGCGATTTCAACAGCTGCCGAAACGCAAATTTGAATTCCTGGATCATGCGTTGCGACTAAGCGCGATCATTGGATCGGCGCGGGTTGCGCGAAGGGCAGGAACGTAGCTGGCGAGAAGTGCGACCACCGCGAGGGCGATCGTCACGAAAACAAACGTCGCGATGTCAAATGCGCCCACGGAGTAGAGAAATGCCGATAGCGTCCGTGTTGAAAACAACGCCAGGACAAGTCCGATTACAGTCCCGATGCCGACTAGCTTTGCCGCGTGACCGACAACCAGGCGCAACACGTCGCCGCGTTGCGCTCCCAAGGCCATGCGCACGCCGATCTCGTGCGTACGTTGCACCACCAAATATGAAATCACTCCGTAAATTCCGACGCTCGCGAGCAACAACGCGATGCCGGCAAACGCGCCGAGCAACACCATTGACATCCGTCGCGGCGCAACTGAATCCGCCGTGACATTTTCGAGCGTGCGAACATTCGCAATCGGCTGACCCGGGTCGATCGATTGAATTTCGCGACGAATTGCCGTCGCGAGACCCCGCGGATCCTGTGCGCTCCGCACCGCGAGAATCATGCTACTCTGCGCGCGTTGCGCCAGCGGCAGATAATATTCCGGCGCAGGATCGACATCGAGCGCGTGATGCCGAATGCTTCGGACAATCCCCACAATCGTCAGCCATTTCGGATCCGGCTTGCGCGTATCACTGAATGTGATCCGCTTTCCAAGCGCGTCCTGATTCGGCCAATATTTTTTCGCCAACGCATCGTTAATGATCACCACGCCGAGCGCATCGGTGTTATCGGCTTCGCTGAAGAAACGTCCGCGCATGAGCGGCGTCTTTAGCACTCGAAAATAATCCGGCGTGACAATGCGGAGTTCTTCGTCCGGACCCGGCTCACTCGGACGCCGCTCGCGTCCTTCAATCGCGAACGACGAATCGGTGTTCGATCCGCTGAGCGGAAGCACGATGGTTAGGCCGGCCGTTTCCACTCCCGGCAGTTGCCGGACACGTCGCAATGCTTCGTTCCAGAAATTTGTCATCGCCGTCCCGTGGTTGTAATCGTCGCTACCGCGCTGCGGATACTTCGCCTCCGCAAGGTCAATCTCCGCCGTGAGAATGTTCTTGCGATCAAACCCCGGATCGACGTTTTGCACGCGCGCGTAACTCTTGAGCAAAAGGCCGGCGCCGACGAGCAACACGAGAGCGAGCGCGATCTCAGCGACCACGAGTGAATTGCGGACCTGATTGGTTCGCGAACCCGTGGTCGCAGAACGGCCGCCCTCTTTCAGCGATTCGGTCAGCTCGGGTTTCGCACTCGCCAAAGCGGGAATCAACCCGAACAAAATCCCCGTTCCAATCGCGACGACCGCCGTGACAGTCATCACACCAAGATCGACATTTACTTCCGCCAGACGCGGAATCGTGCGCGCGCCGACTTGCTTGAGTAATTCGAGTCCCCAAATCGAAAGAAACGATCCAACCGCGGCGCCTGCCAGCGCCAGCAGCACGCTTTCAGTCAACATTTGTCGAAGCAACCGCCACCGTCCGGCACCGAGCGCAACTCGAATCGCCATTTCGCGTTCGCGCGCGCTTGACCGCGCCAGCAACATCGTGGCGAGATTGGCGCACGCGATGAGCAGAACGAAAACAACCGCGCCAAACAAAATCGCGAGACCCGTTCGCATCCCTCCAGCCACCTGATCGTGGAGCGCATAAATTTTCGCGCCGAACCCGCCACCTCGGTAATTGTCTTTGTAGGTCTGCTTCCAGTTGGAAATAATTTTGTCGAGCTCGGCCTGCGCCTGATTCAGCGACACACCGGGCCGCAGGCGGGTGATCATCCCGTAACTCCGCGAACCGCGTTCCTTCAATTCGAGCCGCGTGAACGCGATCGGTTTCCAGATATCGACGCGCTCGGCGAATTGATTTCCCTGCAAACCGAAAAGCGGAATCGGAAATTCAAAATTCGACGGCATGACGCCGACCACCGTGTAACTCCGGTCATTTAAGAGAAGCGACTTGCCGATCAGCATCGGATCGGAATTGAAACGGCGCTTCCAAAGCCGTTCGCTGATCACGATAACGTCGTCATGTCCCTCGCCTTGTTCTTCGCGGGCGAACACCCGGCCTTTGATCGGCTCAACCCCAAGCAACGGAAACAGTGACGGCGTGACGACCGCACCGGAAATCCGCTCCGGCATATCGCCACCGCCGACGTTGAACGTTTGATAATTGAAGGCCGCGAGCCCGGTGCCGCTTTGGAATTCTTTTTCCAAGTCGAGATATTCCGGCGGCGAACACGGAATCCGGTCGAGGCCCTGGGTCGCGAACTGTTCCCAGACTAAGGCGATTCGAGACGGTTCCTGGTAGGGAAGCGGCCGGACCAGCAACGCATTGATCAGACTGAAAACGGCGCTGTTCGCGCCAATCGCCAAGGCCAGCGTTGCTATTGCGATTGCAGTGAACCCGGGGCTCTTCGCCAGACCCCGCAGCGCCACTTTAATTTCGCTCAGCATATTCGCTGGTTGTTGTCGATTCTACATTTCGTCAGGCCGCGATCCGGCTGTCCTCCACCACTCGACCGTCGAACAAATGCACGGTGCGATCGGCGTGCTGGGCGAACCGCTCGTCGTGTGTGACCATGCAAATGGTCGCGCCGCCGGCGTGCAATTCCTTGAGCAGGTTCATCACCGCTTCACCGTTTCGCGAATCGAGGTTTCCCGTCGGTTCGTCGGCGAGCAAGATTGCCGGCTTGCCGGCAAGGGCGCGCGCAACCGCAACGCGTTGCTGCTGACCGCCCGAGAGCTGGCTCGGTAAATGTTTTGCCCGATGCGCCATCCCTACGCGATCGAGCGCCTGCGTGACCAAAGTCTTTCGGTCGGGCGAGCTCATTCCGCGATAGGTCAGCGGCAGCTCGACGTTTTCGTAAACGGTGAGGTCGCCGATTAGATTGAAGCTTTGGAAAATGAAACCGATCTCGCGATTCCGAATTCGCGCCCGGTCGGCGAACGAAAGGTTCGCGACTTCGTGCCCTTTGAGTGCATAACTCCCGTCCGACGGAGTATCGAGCAGGCCGAGGATCGACAATAATGTCGACTTGCCGCAGCCCGATGGTCCGGCGATCGAAATGTATTCGCCATCGCGAATATCCAAATGAATGCCGGATAGCGCGTGCGTCTCGACCTCGTCGGTGAGAAACACTTTGGTGACCGAGTTGAGCCGGATCAACGGGGTCGTGCCGTTTCCACCGGAAGTGGTTTTGTGTGGATTAACTTGGGTTGATGTCATGGTTGGGTTTCTGATTTCGGATTACTGCAATTAGTTGAGGCGAATTCGTTCGTGGGAATCCCACGCGCTCGTGTCGGAAAGGATCACTTGGTCGCCCGGATTCAGGCCGCTGAGAATTTCAATGGTGTTGACCGAGCTCTTGCCCAGTTTGACTGGAGTGCGCACCGCATCGCTGCTGCCCGCCACAAGTTTGAACATGCCGACGGTGTTGTTTTCCTGGCCAAACGCCGGCCGGCCGACGAAGACCACATTATCAAGCCGCTCAAGCTCGATCGTTCCATCGACGCTCAAATCCGGTCGCGCGCCTTTAGGCAATTCTTCGTCGAACGCGACGTCCACGGTCACCGTTCCCTGCTCCACCGCCGGATCCACCCGTTTGACGTGGCCTTTCACGACACCGTTTCGGGTATCGATGACCGCCTGCTGACCCGGTTGAATATCCTTGGCCTGGGTCTCGGCGATTTTCACCTGCGCCTTGAGCTTCGAAGGATCGGCAACGCGCGCGAGATTGTCGCCTGGCTTCAGACGTTGACCGACCTGCACCGGCAACGCTTGCAACACGCCGGACATTCCGGCTTTCACGTGCAACCCTTCGACTTGATCGAGTTTTAATTTCGCGAGTTGATTTGCTTGATCGACCGCTGCCTGTTTCGACGCGAGCTGCGGTTCAATCGAATCGCGCGAGAACGCCAATCGCTTCTCCTCGATTTCATCGCTCTTCTTACATTCCTCTTCCTTGATCTTCGAAGTCTTGTAAACCAAGTCGGCGACGAGACCGTTCTTCGCCAGTTGATCGTTGGTTTGACGTTCCATTTTCGCCTGCTCGTAAGCCGAATGCGCCACGGCCGTCTTCGATTCCTGATCGAGAAGCTCACGCTGCAATGTCGCCTTTTCGGTCGCAAGCTCCGCTTCCGCGCCTTTTGCCTTCGATTCCGCCTCGTGAGCGCTCTGTTCCAATTCCGGGCTGGTCAACTCCAGTATAACGTCACCGGCTTCGACTTTTGTTCCCGGCCAGATCAAAATTTTCTCGACGCTTGCTTCTGTCGTCGCGGGAAGCCAACGAAATTCTTCGGGAACAAGTGTGCCGAGTCCGCGAACCTGTCGCACCATCGGGCCGCGCTTCACCGTGTCGATCCAAACGCTGGAACGGTCCACACTCGGAGCTGCCGGTTTCAATCGCGACAACCCAAACGTTGCCAAAATCAAACCAACCGCGCTCGCACCAATAATCAGAATGCGACGTTTGCGCTTCTTCGCCGCTATGCCTTTTCGCGGAACGTCCATCGAAGAAAGGCTCGAGGTAAATCCGCTCGGCCGCACGATGGTATGATCTGGCTCAGGTTGTGCCTGTGGGGTGGTCACGGCGTGATTAAAACAGCGGCAACGTCCGGACGAGTTGGATCATCGCTGACGCGCTCGCGGCGATCGGAATCAGGGCCGAGGCAATCAGTGCGACAAAGATCGCGGCGTTGCTTAGAAAGTCCTTGTTCTCTTCCGTGTCGAAGTAGTCGCGGCTGATGTCGCGAAACGAGTTCGACAATTTTTCGCAGCGGCCGGTCAAATTTTCCAGGCTCGAGGCTTGATACTGATAATCAACGAACGGGAATTTCCGCGCGTTCTTGTTGGTGTTGATGGTTGGTTTCATATTTTCTTTCCCTTTCGTCTCTAGTGAGAAGCAGTTGAACCGCTCACTGGATTCAAAAGTTTTTTCATGTGCGACAATCTCTATTGCAACGTCCGTGCCACGGCCAAAAACTAAGTTGTAAGTCATTGATATTCAGTAGTTAAAACTTTTGCGCGATTTTTTGAATAATCGCGAGTGCTTCGCTCATGGGACAAAACCGTCCCGAATTTGGGACGGTGTAGCGTGCGAAAAACGCGGTCATCTCGAGCGGAGCGAGAGACCTCTCACTCGCGCGGTGGATCACCCGATTTACTTAGTGTGATCGAGACTCCGCCTGCGAGGTCCCTCGTCGTCTTCGCAGACTCGGGATGACAATCTAGCGCGGCAAACGCAGGACTGCTTCCGCGCCGCCGCGATCGTTCCGATTCGTTAGACTCAATGTTCCGCCGTGCGCTTCGGCAATTTGCCGGCTCAAGGTCAGTCCAATTCCGGATCCTTCTGGCTTGGTCGTGAAAAACGGAACGAAAAGATTGGTCGGGTTCATGATGCCGGTCCCTTCGTCTCGCACAAGGACTTCCGCACAATCGTCGGCTTCGCGCCATCGGATCTCGACGTGGCCGCCGGTCTCCAGGGTCGCGTCGACTGCGTTGTGAACGACATTAATCAGCACTTGCTCGATTTGCGCCGCGTCCGCCCGAATTTGCAGCTTTGCTCCTGGAACAATCGCGACCTTGAGTCGCGGCTCCAGATTCACCACCCGCTGCACCAGCTCACCGAGTTCGACGTCCTCCATTTGCGGCGGCGGCAGTTTCGCCAAACGCGTGTAACCCTGCATGAACCGGCTCAACGAATCGGCGCGGGACGCGATCGATTTCAATCCGCTTTCCGCGTCGTCTTTCCAATCCTGCGGCATCGGTTCGCGCCGGAGAAGAGTTTCCAGGCTGCCCGCCAAGGATTTGATCGGAGCGAGCGAGTTGTTCATTTCGTGACCGAGCACTCGAACAATTCGTTGCCAGGCGCGGCGCTCTTCTTCGCGCAACGTCCGGCTCAAGTCGGTGAGCACCAGTAAATCATGCGGTAGTCCGTGTTCGCGGAACGTGCTCCGCCCGACCCGCCAGCGACCCGCGCCGCCGGGGAAGGAAAGCGTGAGCGGCTCGTCTTCATCCACATCAAAACACGCCGCCAGTCCAAGTTGGTCGGCCCTCCGGCCTAACAATTTGTCGATCGGCTGGCCGAGCAAGTCCTCGCCGGCGCGATTGACCAGGCGCAAACGTCGGTCCGGATCGAAAGTGAAAACCGCGACATCGATCTCAGCCATGATCGTGCGCAGCAGTGCCGTCGCTTCGAACGCGCCGAGGCGTTGCACGCGCAGAGTTTCGCCGAGCGTATTCACTTCGAGCAACACCTCGCCGAGCGCATCGTCCGCTCGCGCGCCGCGGGCGCGAATCGAATAATCGCCTTCGCGGAGTGCGGCCAGCAGATTGCTCATCGTTTGCAACGGATGAATGACGTGATCGCGCGCCGCGGAAATGAAGGCGCTCGCAAAGATCACGATGACCAGGGTGAGCGTCCATTGCGCTTTGCCGCTGAAGTTCCCGAACCACAGGATCAACATCAGCGCGACGAACGCCGGTCCGACCGCGCCGAGGATCAGCCATGTGAGTTTGCCCTGGTGGGAAAACCGATACCGATCTTTCGGCCCGCGCTTCATCAGGCGAAATGCTGAAACGCTGAAAACTGAAAAGCTGAAATATTACAACCCATATTGCTGGAGACGCCGGTAAAACGCGCTTCGGCTAAGCCCGAGCGCCTCGGCGGCTTTCCGTGCGTTGCCGTTGTTCCGCGCGAGCGCCTTCTTGATCAAAAACGCTTCGACTTCTTCGAGGCTCATGTCCTCCATGCTCTTCGACTCGCCTCCCCCAGTCGTTAGGCCAAGATCGGCCACCTTGATTTGCGAACCACGCGCCATCAGCACTGCGCGCTCAATCACGTGATCCAGCTCGCGCACATTTCCTGGATACGCATGTTGCATCAACCGATCGCGCGAGTTCTCGTCGAATCCCGCAAGGTCTTTGCGATAGCGTTGGGCATGCATCCGCAAAAAATTGTTGGCCAGCGGAGTGATGTCTTCGCGCCGATCTCGCAATGGCGGTAGCGCGATCTCTATGGTGTTCAGACGGAACAGCAAATCCTGGCGGAAGCGTCCGGCCGCGACTTCGTCCGCCAGGTTCGCATTCGTCGCAGAAATAATTCGTACGTTGGCGTGCAGCGTTTTTGACGAACCTACCCGCTCGAACTCGCCGGTTTCGATCACGCGTAAAAGTTTCGCCTGCTGATTGAGCGGGATGTTCGCGATCTCGTCCATGAACAGCGAGCTTTCGTCCGCCAACTCGAACCGTCCGGCGCGGTCGCTTTTCGCGTCGGTGAACGCGCCTTTGACGTGACCGAACAGTTCGCTCTCGAACAGCGTTTCCGATAATCCGCCCATGTTTACCGTGATCATGCTGTGCGACGCGCGCGGCGATAGTGCGTGCAACGCTTGCGCGATGAGACTCTTGCCGGTGCCGTTTTCGCCGGTGATCAGCACGTTGGCGTCTGACGGCGCGACGCGCTGAACCATTTCGATCACTGGCCGCATCGACGGCGCGTCCGCGATCAAATTCGGAACATTGCCACCCAGTAATTTGTTCGCGGCCTCGAGCTTCCGGCCTTTACGCAACGCGCTCCCGAGCTCGATCTGCGTCCGAACGATCGTGAGCAATCGCTCGTTGTCCCACGGTTTCGGAACGAAATCGCGCGCGCCGCGCTTCATCGCTTCGACTGCGAGATCGATCGTCGCCCACGCGGTCATCACCACGATCGGCAAGGTGCTGTCCAG
>Ga0210406_10007650_pt1 | contig 10931 bp, 17 predicted proteins | sample IncBWC30MmetaG_FD_155454 | JGI IMG/M metagenome (GOLD analysis project Ga0210406, IMG submission 155454) | Forest soil microbial communities from Barre Woods Harvard Forest LTER site, Petersham, Massachusetts, United States - Inc-BW-C-30-M | ecosystem: Environmental > Terrestrial > Soil >... | reverse complement strand
TAGGCGAGCTGGCGATACAGACTGGCGAAGCCATACGCGACATCAAGACGCGTCGGTTCCGCGTCGTTGTTGATGGTGTACTGCGTCGCGATGCGGATCGAGAGACCTAGATCCTCGTCATAGGCCCGCGATGCTTCCACCGCCGTACGCGGCAGCGGCAAGTCGACGAAGGCCAGCGCAAAGGCGTCGCGATGGAACGCCAAGTGCTGCGTGTTCGCGACCGCAGAACCCACACCCGCCTGACCGTTGATGGTCACGGTGAAGGGGGAAACCGGCGCAGAGCTTGAATTCTGGAACTGTCCGCCCGAGATCAAGCATTCGGCAACGGTGACCGTGAGCAGTCCGGAACCGTTCGAGGTATAGACACCCGTGGCCGCATTGAAGGTGCCGTGCGAGAGCGTGGCCGCGGCGAACTGCGGACCGCCGGGGGCGGCGACGCCAGTCATCTGAGCGTATCCACCAGGGGGTAGCACGACGAACTGCTTCAAGGTCGTGCCGTACTGGCCGCGGTTCTGCGGATTGACGGGGAAGACGCCCTTGATCTGCAGCGTATCGCCCACGATGCAAGACGCGGTCGTGTTCGAGAGCCCCGAGAAAGTTCCCGACTGCGCCCATCCGGAGGTGAGGAGTGCCGTGCCGCCAGTTGGCGCCGTCGAACCCGCGAGTACCGGAGTCCCCGAGAGGACGCCCGTGGTGTAGTTCGCGATATTCGGGTCTTCGAACCAATCAAACCCGGCGGTTTTCTTCGCGATCATGCCGGTTTCGTAGATGTCCGCGACCCGTGCTTGGGGGTTGAAGAGCCCCTTCAAGCTGTCGCCCATGTAGGCCTGGGCGATGGGATGGAGGACCGCCGAGGGGATTTCACCCTTCGGCATGCCTTCGGAGACCAGCACTGCGCGTGCGAGGGCGAACTGCAGATACGAGGTCGGCGGGGTGCCTAGGGTGCCACCCATGCTCCCCGTGTTTTGGAAGCCGAAATAGGCGCCGTCCGAATCGATGCGGTTGCCGACCGCAATACACGCCGGATGGATGAAGCGCTCTTCGAATTCGTCGATGTCCAACAGCATGTTGATGGTGTTGAACTGAATATCGATGTGGAACTGGTACAGGATCGACACCGGAACGTAGTTCTCGGTCGAGGGCTCGACATTGAGCGCGGGACCGAAAGTGCCCAAGTAGCGGGGCGGCATGCGCACGTTGCAGGTCGCGCCGATTTTGCGGCCCTTGACGCCGAATTCTTTGTCGTACTGACGGTTGAACTTGTCAGTGAGGGTGCAGAGATTCGCAAGAACGGGCAGAGCACGATTCGTGATCATGCTGATCGTCAGGAGTTGGTTCGCCAAAGTCGTCCACCGCGCCATTCAAGGCGCATCGAGAAAGCTTGGGTTTTCCCGCTTTCCTTAGTGACGCTTGCGAGCCGTGAGAGTGACGCCGTGCTTCTTCTGCCAGGCCGTGATGACTTGCGAACCAGTCATGTCCGCTTCATCTTTCAAGACTTGGGAGGCACTGCCGCCATTCAAGGGCGCGATAATCGGCGCTTGGACGCGGGGCTTACTCGGGGCGGTTCCCGTTTCTGGACTCGGCTCTTTGCCGTTCTTGGTGAGAGGCTCACCGGTATCGACTTTCGCTTTGGATGCGAATGGTTGGAGTGTACTCTCGATTTTTCCCAATGCAACTAATTGTTTCGTCACCGCCTCGGTGTATGCGCGCGTTCCTTCACGAACGCCTTCGGTGATCTTCGCGAGTTTAGTTAACGCTTCGGGGTGCTGGCCGAAATAATAACTTAATTCACCCAGCATCTCGGATTCTTGCATGTAGTTCGCGACATACGGCGGGATCGGCGCATCGATGGCGCCCACGACCTCATTGAAATCCGGCACGAGTTCGCGCGCCTTCTCGACGCGCTCCGTGGCTTTGGCGACGATGGCGGCTTGATGCTCTTCATCGCGGCGCTGCGCGGCCTCGGCTTGAGCGACGCGCAGTCTCTGATCCACGCGATAGTCGACCATCGCATCCCAGTAGGACTGATCGTCTTTGAAGTCTTCACGAGCCGGGACTTTCGCCTCTTCCACCTTGGGCGCCGGCGCGGTCTTCGCCTTGATCTCAGCCAACTGGCGCTCCGCTTCTTGGGCGCGCTGCTCCGCCAACACCCGATCGTTGTACTGACGGGTTGCAAGCTCCTCGGCTTCCTTCTGCGCCCGATGCTTCTTGCCGATGGTCTTGAGCATGGCGGCGGTGTATTCGCGCCGCTGACGGGGGGTTAGGCCATCTTCGCCTTCGACATCATCGGCATTGGCGAGAGCGGCTTCGGCTTCCTTGACCGGATCGGCCTCGTCTGCCTTGGCGGCGGGTTTCGCCTCGGCCGGCTTCTCGCCGCGCTTCTCGGCCTGGCGTGCGTTGTCCTCGGCAATGCCTGCGGGGACTGGGACGGTCCCTGTGGTCACGGACTCAACCAAATCCTTGGAATCGAGCACTACGGTCGTCATGCGGCATCTCTCACGGGGTTGGCAATGGCTAGTCGGGCAGCGAGCATGCGGGCGTTGTCCGTATCCCCGGCTCGCTCATACAATCGGCGCGCCACATCCATGCGCGTGCAAATGAAGGAACTGATCATCTCTTGAATCTGATGGCGCGCGCGGTACGGCAATTGATCGCCAAAGAGGCCGTGGGCCAGCACTTCCAAGCCCGCGCGATACTCATCGAAATAGGTCAGGCACTGCGTGTTGCCCAACTGTTCGCGCTCGCCCACCGGATGCACCAGGACGTTGCGGTAGAAGGGCGTGGGATCAAAATAAAGATCGCCGGCCTGCAATAGATCAACCAGGTCGGCGAAGGCCCAATACGCGCGCGTCCTGGCGTGAAGGGGAACAGGCGTGCGGTAGATCAGATGCTCGGGCCAAACATGATGGGAAATGAGGAAGTTGAACAGTTCGAGGCCGTCAGTCTTGGTAAATACCCGCGGTGGACCGACCTTGAAGGCGTTCCAGAAGGGGGTTTGCGCGACTTCATTCCAAATCTCGCAGGGGGCGCAGTACGCAGCAACTTCCGGGTGTGCGTCGAGATAGGCGATGCCGGCGGCCACTTGATTGGGCAGCAGATAGTCGTCATCGGCGCAGTAGACGGCGTAAGTGCCGGTTGCCCCCTTGAGTGCCGCGAGCATGTTTGGAAAGGCGCCGATATTGATGGATTGGCGCCGATACCCTCGATAGCCGTGCGCGAGAGCATTCGTCCCATCGCTCGAATCATTGTCGGAAATGACGATCTGAGCGGCAGGAAAGTCTTCGATCAGGCGATTCAAGGTCCACTCCAAGAATGCGCATCGATTGAAGGTCGGAATGCAGAGACTAAGCCGCGCCATTTTCGGCCTTCTCCGCGCTTTCCATCATCCGCTCGGCCTCTTTCTCGTGATACTTGGCCTCGACGTGGGTATTGAGCAGCTCGGCGCCGGCGGCGATCTCCTCCTTGGCGAGCGTTACATGGCCGCGCATGGCCTCGACTTTGATGGCGGTGTCGGCGCGCGTCTGCGTATCCTCGCGCTTGGTCTTGTTCGACTCCTCCACGTCGTGCGCTTTGACGGTTGCCTGCAGATGGGCTTTCTGAATGCCGTACTTGACCTCGAGTTCAGCAGCCTGCAGCGCCTGCTTCAACTGCGCATTCTGAGTCGCCAAGGATTGCACCACCGCGCGCGCTTCCTTCGGCAGATTCTCCATGATCTTCTTAAGGCCTTCGGGCGTCTGGGCCGCCAAGCGATCCGCGATCTCCTCGGCATAGGGGAAGTCTTGCGCGCGAAACACCAAATCAGGGGCGGTTTTGGCGACGATCTCGCCCATCGGTCCCGCGCCCATCAGTTCAATCAACGCCTCGGCCCCCTCCTCGCGCTTGGTCTCGTAACTGGGGCCTGCGTCCATCACCACATCAAAGCGGCCCGTCGTCATATCGTTGGTGCCATCCGCTTGGTTCAATTGGACCATCTGCGGTTTGCCATCTTCCCCGATGATGCGCTGTAGGCGCGCCCCGCTGTAATAATGGGGAGCCCACTCCAAGATGATCCGCCAGATCTGCGCAATGAAGAGCTTCTGATTTTTGTAGAAGTGGCTATGCGACTGATCCGAGAGCTTGTCGCGGCGTTGCAAAGCACGGCCGGAGACCGCGGGTCCATCCTGCGCATCCTGCCCCGGCTCGTTCGGCATACCGGCGATCGCCAACAGGTTCGAGCGCATGCCCTGGATGAATTCGGCGAATCCCGCTTCCACCTGTGCTGGCGGCTGGCGCTGCGGCGGCGGCAACAGTTGCTCACCCTGGCTCGTCGTGATCGTGATCGGCTTGACCACAAGAACGGGATAGTTCGCAATGTTGGAGCTTTCCCACTCCGGGTGCCCATCCAGCTGCCCTTCCCACGCCACCCACGGCGATTGCGGGGTCAATCCCAACCGCTTGATCTTGGCCACCTCGCCATAGTCGACCATGCGCTGCGGGTCTTGGAGGAATCTGACCATACCGCGGCGGTAGATCTTGCCGTCGATGTTCCGCGCACTGCCCTGGCAACGCACGAGCGGAATCCATTGGCCCGGCATCACTGCGCGTTTGACGACTTGGGTCCCGTTCAAACGAAACCACTCGACTTGCTGACGTGAGGATTCGCGCTGCTGGACGACTTTAGCGCCCATCTGTGCCATCTGTGCGTCAGAGGGCATCTCATTCTTGAAGCAGGTGTAAGTCTGCCCCTGAGCGTCCTGAAGCTGATACAGCGTGTCGGTCTTCTCGCGAATGCGAAAATACTCCGCTAAACGAATCTCTTCCTTGTCCTCCCAATCGGCCCTAAATTCATCCCGGCCCACATCATTCCACGCAATGAGTTCGACTCCGGGGTTTTGTCGCTTGAATTCGATGCGCTTCATCTTGAGTGAGATCAAGCACCATTTCATATCACAGGCGGTCGGCATGATCGCGCCGGGGTCCGGGTAGACCTCGAAGGAATTCATGATCGGTACGATGCGGATTTCTTTATCGAAGCTCTTGGGAGAGGCGAATTCAGCCAGGAGACGCGCCCAACCCCACCCATAGGTCACTGCATTGTCGACGGCGATGTCGTAGGCGACAGAGGCATCGGACCGATACTCGATATGCCGCCCCAGGCCATTGATGATGTCCGCCCGCTCGACATCGGCGCCGTCCCCAATGGGGTGACACTTCCCACGCGGCTCGCGCTCGGCAATGCTGTTCACCACCCGGCCGACCAGGGTATCGGTGAAGTTGATGACGAGCTCGGGACTTTCCTGTGACTCGGTAGTCACAAAGTTGTTGTCCCAATGGTTCTCGCCCTCACGGAAGAGCAGATCCTCTTTGGCGAGCTTGCGATTATCCGAATCCGCATCGATGGCAATCTTTAGCCGATCGCGTGCTTCCTCGAAGATGTCGGCTTCGCTAATCGCATCAAAGTCGGGATCGCGGGTCTCGCTCATTTCTTGGCCTTTTTCAGCAAGTCGCGAATCTCGCGCAGCAGCGCCAGCACTTCATCGAGCCGGTCAACGGGGCGTAAGTCGTAAGGATTCGAAGGCAATGGTGGCAAGTTTTTGAGGTTCATACTCATCGGTGCATCCATTCGGTACCCGTGCGCCGTCTAGCAATCTGCACTGGAGCCACTTCCTTCTTCGGCTCCTCGGGGCGCATCAACTCGGGGAATAGATCGCTCAGCGCCCAGATCATCGCGTCCGCCCGGTTCGGGCTGTGATCGCCCGTATAACCGTAGGTGGTAAATCCTGAGAGCTCGTCCTCCAAGTTCTGATGGAATCCCACCAGGCGGCATTTGCCCGTCTCAAAGAGCGCGGCAATCGGTTCTGCGCGCACGACCTTGCCCCGGCTTGCGGTCAAGCTACGGAACGGCACGCGCGTCTTTTGCTCTAGGGCCGCCGTGCGGATGACGTGACCCACCATCGCGCCGCCGAAGTTCACTTCACCGACGATACGGTCGGCTTTCTCGCGCAGATACGCCTGTACTGCGACGCGCCCCCACGTCGCCGGCCCCGCCTTGACGGTCAGGTCCTGCAGCACATAGCCATTGCCATCGACGCCCAACCCACACACGCTGATGCCGATCTCGTCGTTGTCAATGTTCTCATCGTCCTCAGCACCGGAGGGGTCAACAGCCACCACCAGGCGCAGCATGTCGGGTAAGTCCCCGTCCACATGCCGCCACTTCTCCAAATTCTCATCGATGAATAGCGCGTTTGGAGTTTGGTCGCGGAACTCGCCGTCAAGGAAGCGTTTGCGCAGACGCAGCGGGAGTGATTCGAGCGTCTTGATGTATTCCGGAGGCAGGTTCTCGAGGTTGTCGCGCGGATTCAACTGCATGAAGGCATAGTTGTCGGGGTCGACGAGATATTGCTTGGTATCGGGGTCTTGTTTGGTCTTGAAGAGCCGATAGGTCCAGTGGCCTTTGTCGGGCGGATTCTCGTCGTAGTACATCTTGAGTCGCAGCGGCTTACCCGTGGCGCTGTCCATGACTTTTTGCGCCAAGCGGGTGACCGCCACATTACGCGACGCCCAGGGAATCTGGCTGCACTCATTCGGGAATATGCTGGCGTATTCGTTGCCCAAGATCTTCTCTACCCGTTCCTTGTCATCGAGCCCACCGAACCAGATCTCCGAGCCCCCAGGGAGCGTGGCAAACCAGGCGCTGTGGTTGATCTCGCTCGGGCTGTAGGGAATTTGCGGGAAGCAGTTCTTGCGCACCCATGGGTAAGTGCCGTGCACGATCGATTGGACACAGTGACCGAAGCGAAAGCGCAAGATCGCATGGCGGCTCCCAGGGGCCTTTAAGGCGCGCTGAATGATCTTGCGCACGATGAGCACGGTCTTGCCCGATCGGCTGCCTCCGGCCAGCATGACGTGCTGGGCGGGGCCATTCAGCAGCTCCTGGGCTTCTTGCTGCTTGGCCGTGAGCGTGAACACTCAATGGACCAACTCAAGCAAAGAATCCATGAGGCGCTTCTCTATGTCATAACTTGCCTCATAAACAATAGATTCTGGCAGTTCAACGATGGTCGGCTCACGGGTGCAAACAGCATCATTGTCATAGCTTCGCGCCCAGCCAGAGGGAGTGCGCATGCGGGGCTTATTCAACAGTTCCTTATCCGCGAATCTGACGATAATGCGCAAACTATCCGTGGACGATTCATACCAAGACTCGACCTCGGCCGCGTTGAATCCCATCTTCAGGCCGACATTGAGGGCGACCATGGAAAGCTGACTTAAGGTTAGCGCGCAGTTAGCCATCAGTGGTTGTACGCAATGCGCGACTCGGCTTTGATCGTCGCTTCCGACCATTCCATGATGCCCTTGACGAAGTTCAAGGTATCGTCGCGGGTCATTGAGCCCATGACTTCAACTTGCTTGCCGCGGGTGCGGATCATAACGATGCAGCCGGTGTCCTTGGACATGGCCACCGAATAGGTGACTTTCTTATTCATAGCTCCCTCCGCTCGTAGCCACGAAGCAGTTGCGCGATAAATTCTATTGCCTTCCAGATCAGCCCCAGAACAACTGCCACGACGGCCAGCACAACCACGAATAGAAAGCTCCCGCAGGCAAACCAAAAGCCCATGAGCAGAACAGAATTAGCGTGCATTGGTATACCGCGGTGGTATGCGAACGTTGACCGTATAGCTCGTCTTGTCCTCGACTCCGCAGGATTTGCGCAGTTCGCTGATCTTCATGCGGTCATGCCATGCTTTCACCGCAGCATCCCGTCGCAGGATTTCGTTGCGAAATAGGCTCGTCGTGAGCAGCGAATTGGTCGCAGAGCGCTGTCCGATGATTGGTATGTCAGGCTTCATGAGCGGTCATCCCTGGATGTCGGAGCCAGTCAGCACCAGTTTGATCGGGGCATTCGAATTGCCGCCGAGCTCAAGCTTGTCGCCATACTTCTTGGGCTTGAGCTTGGCGGCAATCCACTTGCGGGCGTCGACACGTAAGCGGGCGCGGGCAATATGATCGTGGTCGACAACACGACCGGCTTCCGTGGCGATGTAATCACGACTGCCATCATCGGCAATATCGGTGATTTCATCGGCGAAAGTGTCAGCCTGCAATTCCCGCGCGTGCGCGTACTGCTGCGCGAATGCCTCATGCTTCGTAAGCCACTGAAACACCGCGCGAATTGCGGGCATGTCATCGGCCTTGCAGATTGAACGCAATGACTGCCCTTCTACCAGGCGTTCGCAGATCACTGCGGCAATCTCTGGGGTATAGTCACTGGGCCTGCCCATGGGCCTCTCGTGCTGCTGCTGGCTGGTACCACCATGACGTGAACGCTTGGGCCTCACGACTCGACTCGAAATGCACCGATGGAGCGATGTAGTCCTGCTTCGGATCGTCGTTATCGCCCAGGAGCGTGGCGCGATAGGAGCCGTCGATGTAGCGCTTGAGGTCCAACAGTTGGCCGGGGAGCCAATGTGGGGGATAGTTAATGGGGGCGCACGGCATGATAAAACTTCAATGCCCGTTCTGGGCCGCCTCGGTTTAGCATCGCCAGAACTTCTTCTGGATCGGTAGGGAAAGGCTCTTCAAATGGCCCCAGTAATGCCGTGGCGCATGGCGCTAGATAGCGATCGGCAAAGGCGGCGGCTTCTAAGTTCAGGTCAGATTCGGGAACTTCCAATTCGCAGTAATATTCCACTTTACCGTGCGGGAAAAGAGTGAATCGCAACTTCATATTTCGACCCCCGCCACATCCTCTTGCCGGCAGTGGATGCAATACTTGTCACCCCAATAGAACGCATCGAAAGCGCTCTTGCCGGTCTGCCGGCCATCCAAATGCACGACATCGCCGACCTTGACACTCATCGGCACAAACACGGTTCCGGCCATCACTTTGGTGCGCTTGTGCTTCTCGCTATGATCGTAGCGATTCGGGTAGTAGCCGGGCCCTGCGGCGAGCACCTTGCCGCGGATCAGCACGCTTGAGTGGGGCGGGATGATCAATATTCGACTGTGCAGCACATCCATGGGGGCAATGATCATCTGATCACGAAGGAGTCGAAGTTGGGTCTCGGCCGGGATGAAGGTGAGGTTCTCATCCGTCATCGTCATGCCGCGGCCAGCCATGGATGGCTCGTAGCGCTTGCCCTTCGGGCGCTGACGATTGCGACGGCGGAGGGCTTCGCGGGCGCTGACGTATTCGCGAGCCATCAGCGCTTCTTCGACTTTTCGCGTGCTTCGGCGAATCCCACAGCCAATCGCTGGGATAATTCAGGGAATTTTTTCTTCTCGCGTTTCGAAGAGACGAAGCGGCCCACGAATTTGTTGAGTGGCTCGCCTTTGTGTCGCTCTGGCACGTTCAATCCTCGCAGCTAAATTGCGTGCGCGAATCGTACGGGCATTAAGTGAGACCTCGTCAAGCACTTTGTTTTAAGTTAATGCGCTGCTTTTCTCGCACCAAGATTTGATGGACGCGAACCGCGCTGATATGAAATTCCTCGGCGATCTCTTTGAGCGTCTTACGCATTTCATGCATGGCCCACATACGTTGATTGCGCTCCGTGAATTCTCGCTTGTCACGTTTTGTCCTCATCGCAGCCACCACCACAGCCCCACCCAAAACCCCACGCCCAACAGGCACCCCACAAACACCACCGGCAATTTGATGCGCGGTCGATGCAAACTGTGGCGAAACAAATTACTCCGATCTGGGGAATCCTTGATCATATGGTGCATCCTTCATGAAGACGGCGTTTGGCCGATAGGTAGGCTTGATACGCTTCTTCAGGCGTATCGAATCTACCCAAGAAATGCCTTTTGCCAGTCGCCTGAATATCAGCTCGGAATTTGCCATCTCGAAAGATGACTCCCTGCAACTTGGTTTTACTGTCACGGTGAGCGCGGCGTTGGTTTTCCGTGTTTATTCTCGAAGATCCATTGCGGAGATTCAGGAGCCGATTATCTAACCCATCTGAATTAATGTGATCCACCACATTCGGCCAAACTCCATGGACGTAAAACCACGCAAGTCGATGACAATAATAGACGCGACCGTCTAATTTGATGAGCCGATAACCACGCGAAGAAATATGTCCAGGAGTGGGTCTTTTAAACCAATGCTCCCTACCCAATTTCCGCCATTTGAAATCACCAGTTAGAGGGTCGTAGCTAAGCAACTCTAACAACCGGGAATGCGTAATTAGCACACGCCTCCAAGGTTTGGGTGTCGGGGAGATGTGGATGAAGTCCTCGGTGTCCATTTAGCCTCCGTGGCTCAAATACGCGGTAACGGCCTCTTTCGCCTCTTCCCAGCCTTTTGCAATCGCCGTCGCGTAGCCGATGGCGCGCATCTTGGCTTGGAATTCCAATTGCTCATCGCTCGTCACCGATAGTTCCGTGCGCTTCATCTCGAGCCACAGGCCCGGGGACAGATCGGTCGGGATCGCAAGGAAATAATCGCTCGCCCCCGCTTTGAAGCCGCAACGCTTCCAAGTGGCCATGGTGATCGCGCGCTGCCTCAAGTCCCCGACGAGCTTCACGCGATTCGGGATCATCACGAGGAAATCCGCGATCCGGTGGCCATTATGGCGCGTATACTGCGCCCACCGAATGAGGCTTTGGCATTCCCAATCCTCGGTGGGGATCAGGTGCTTGAGCTTGTACGGCGTCATGCGGGCTCCGGCCGAGGCACCGGCAGAAACACGCGCTTGGGTTGCTTTTTCTGTCGCAGCTGATCGATCAGGGCGTACCACAGTTCGATTTCCCGCGCCGTCAATGTCTGACGATATTTGCTGCGCCCAGTCCGTTTGCGCAGGGGGCGGCGCATTCACCCGGACCCCAGGGATACGAAGGCATCATCGGGCAGATAGCGCGTCGGTCCGTCCACGAATTGCGAGATACTGAATTGCCGCAAGGGCCGCTGGAACCAGCCCTCACAATCCCCCAGCGCGCCG
>Ga0210406_10007649_pt1 | contig 10932 bp, 9 predicted proteins | sample IncBWC30MmetaG_FD_155454 | JGI IMG/M metagenome (GOLD analysis project Ga0210406, IMG submission 155454) | Forest soil microbial communities from Barre Woods Harvard Forest LTER site, Petersham, Massachusetts, United States - Inc-BW-C-30-M | ecosystem: Environmental > Terrestrial > Soil >... | reverse complement strand
CTCAAACAGCTCGAGCAACTGCTCGGCGCACAGCTCATGCGGCGCTCGACACACGAGCTCACGCTGACGGATTCCGGCAACCACTTTCTGGAGGATGCCCGCGCGATGTTGGCGCATTGGGAAACCTCGCTCGATACGCTGCGAAACGAGCGAAGCGAGCTGACCGGGCTGATCCGCGTCGCTGTTCCGGTGGGTGTGGGACAGACCATCCTCGCGACCATCGCATCGCGCTTTGTGGTCAGGCATCCCGGGGTCACCATCGACTGGCGATTGACGGACCAGCCTGGCGATCTCGTCGCCGGCGGCTATGATCTCTGGCTCCGCGCAGGTCCGATCCGCCAACTTGATCTCATCGTGCGTCATCTCTGGCGAGTCGACCGCACCATCGTGGCCGCGAAAGACTTTGCGCCGGTTGCGCACCCGAGGGCGCTCGAGAACCTGCCTTCGGTCGTGCTGTTCACCTTCGTGCCGGATGAAGTGCCGCTGACGGGCCCGCGCAATCGCATGGCGAGGCTGAAGATCAAGCCAACTTTCAAGACCGACAACATCTACGCTGCAATCGAAGCTGTGCGAGAGGGCGTAGGCTATGCGATCTTGCCCTATTGGGCGATCCAGGACGATCTCGACGCCGGCCGTCTGGTCGAAGTCTGTCCCGGCTGGCATCCGCCCGAAGTGATCCTCTCGGTTGCCTATCCGCCTTCGCGATACCGGCCGTTGCGTATCAGCGCCTTCGTCGATTATTTGCGAACGGAATTGCCGAAGACCGGCGCCGGGATTGTGGCTGCGGACGCAAAAGTGGCACTCGGACGCGCGCCCTCACGATAGACGGCGAATTTCGGCGATCGCGGCGACCGGCCGGCATCCGAAACCCTCAACAGCACCTGACATGTACGTCCGTTTTGTCGTCCTCACGAATTATTTGACTATGACCGAACCGTTGGAGCAAGAAGACGCGGCGCGTCGGATGTCCGACTTCCGCGACTTCGTGCCTTGGTGCTTTTTCGACGCCGGCCAGCTCAGTCTACCGAGCGTCTCGTCGTTGCCGATCGTCCAGAAACCAGCATATGAACAGACATGGGACGGGCCGCCGAGATGCGCCGCAAACGGAGTTAGCGATGGGCGTTGGCCCGTTCGGCGATGGCTTGCGGGAGAGCGCATGGGCGCGGTCTGGACCGCGTTTGTCCGCTGGATTATATGGGTGGGAACCCGCGAGGTCACGCCGATGCCGGACCAAATCCTGTCGCCGAAGAGGATTGCCGCCGAAGCCTTCACCGATGCAGCCGCGGCCGTCGCCCGTATCGCCGAAATCTACGAACGCAACGTCGGCTTTTTGCGCGCCACTTTTGAAGCATATGTCGGGGGTGAACCGCTCGACGGGCGCGTGCGTGCCACCTATCCATTTGTCAGGATCACCACGGGCACTCACGCTCGCCTCGACTCGCGCCTCTCTTATGGCTTTGTCTCCGGTCCCGGCATTTACGAGAGCTCGGTAACGCGGCCTGACCTTTTTCGTGGTTATTTCACCGAGCAGATCGGGCTTCTCATCCAGAACCATGGCGTGCCGGTGGAGATCGGCGAATCGGAAGAACCGATCCCGCTTCACTTTGCGTATCGACGCGACATTAACGTTTCAGTCGGTCTGCCAGCTCGCGACCGACCGCTGCGCGACCTTTTCGACACGCCCGATCTCGGCACCATCGATGATGCGATCGTCGATGGCATGCTGCCCGCCGGTACGCGACAGCCGCTCGCCATGTTTCGTGCCGCCCGCGTGGATTATTCGCTGCACCGGCTATATCACTACACCGGAACCGACCCGGAGCACTTCCAGAATTTTGTGATCTTTACCAACTACCAGTTCTACGTCGACGCATTCGCGCGCATTTGCCGCGAGCGAATGGCGGCCAGTGGTCCATTGGCCGATGCCTTTGTTGAACCCGGCAACATCATCACGACCAAAGCGGCTCTAGGCGAGCAAGGTCCTGAGCACGCTCCCCCGCAGCGTCTGCCGCAGATGCCCGCTTTTCATCTGGTTCAACCGGCTTGCCGCGGTATTAGCATGATCAACATAGGCACCGGACCGTCGAATGCGCGTAATATCACTGATCACGTCGCGGTGCTTCGGCCCCATGCCTGGTTGATGCTAGGTCACTGCGCCGGGCTGCGGAATACGCAGAAGCTCGGCGATTACGTGCTCGCGCACGGGTACGTCCGCGAGGATCACGTGTTGGACGAGGAACTGCCGCTGTGGGTACCAGTTCCGGCGCTGGCTGAGATGCAGGTCGCGCTCGAGCAAGCCGTCGGCGAAGTTACGCGGTTGACCGGATTTGAGCTAAAGCGAGTAATGCGGACCGGAACGGTGGCCAGCGTCGACAACCGGAATTGGGAGCTCGGCGATCACGTAGCCATCATTCGCCGCCTGTCGCAGTCGCGCGCGATCGCCCTTGATATGGAATCTGCCACCGTGGCCGCCAACGGATTCCGCTTCCGTGTGCCGTACGGAACGTTGTTGTGTGTTTCGGACAAGCCACTGCATGGCGAGATCAAATTAGCCGGCATGGCCGACGATTTCTACCGCCAGCGCGTCCGTCAGCATCTTGAGATCGGTCTTCGAGCGCTGGAAAAGCTCGAGTCCCAAGAACGAGAACGGCTACATTCGCGCAAGCTGAGGAGCTTCGCCGAGGTCGCGTTCCAGTAAATGGCCCATGTTCGCGGCCCGAAGACCGGTGCCGACGACCGCGCGCAACGCTTTACGTGCAAGGTTCCGCGACCGCTTAAGAGGCTGTTGCGGCGGCCGCCGCGAACAGCGCTGTACGGTCCGGGCGTGGTTAGGCTCCTTCAGGAGCAGTTTCTGCTCCTCCAACTTAGTGATGAACTTGGTCCGGCGCGTCTGGACCGGATCGCTGCCAGGCTTCGGCAGTGCAATGAACGAAAGAGACTTGGGACTGGATCGCATACCAAGGACGCCGAACGGCCGAATGAGGCCTGCCCGCCGGTCCCATGGTGCAGATCCGCTAAATGATGCCGCCTTGTCGAAGCGCCGCAATCGCAGCCGTGTCATAGCCGAGTTCGGCCAGCACAAGATCGGTATGCTCGCCAAGCATCGGCGGACGCGCCACGATTTCACCTGGCGTTTCCGACAGCCGGACGGCAGCTCGTACGACCGGTGCGGGTATCGGCAAGCCCGGATAATCGACATCCTGCATGAAGCCGGTGGCGCGAATATGCGGATGATCCAGCGCCTGTTGCGGGCTGAGCACCGGTCCGGCCGGAATCTTCGCTCCGCCCAGCGTGTCGACTGCCTCCTGCGTGGTGCGCTCGGCGCACCAACGCGCCATCCGTTCGCTGATGACAGGACCGTTGTCGCCGCGCTTGATATCGTCCGCAAAGCGCGGATCGCTTAGCCACTGGTCCTCCTCACCCATCAACTTGGCCCAGCGAATGAACAGCGGATGACCCGTGACCTGGCACAGCACCCAGCCGTCGGTGGTGCGGTAAATGTCGGCCGGCGCGGCGGTCTGGCCGAGATTGCCGGTCGGAACGCGATTGGCCTTGATCACTGCCTGCTCGATCAACGTTGCGTTGGTGAACGACAACGCGGTTGCAAGCAACGCGCCCTCGACGATCTGCCCGCGCCCGGATTTGCCTCGCTCAATCAGAGCGGCGAGCGTCCCGAACGCGCAGTGTAGCGCGGTTCCGAAATCAACCCAGTTCACCGCGGCCCGGTAAGGCGGATCACCGGTGCCGGTCATGTACACCGAACCCGACATGACCTGCCCGACACCGTCGAAGCCGACGCGGTCAGACCAAGGCCCAGGCCCGCCGAATGCCGTCGCCGTCGTCAGGATGATGTCGGGCTTGATCGCCTTCAATGATTCGTAATCGAGCTTCATCGAGCGCAGAGTCTGCGGCGGCAGATTGGCGACGACAACGTCCGCAGTAGTAACCAGCCGACGCATCACCTCCTGTCCCTCCGGCTTCATCGGATCGAGCGTGATGCACTTTTTGTTTCGGTTGATCTGCAGAAACAGCGCACCTTCCCCACCTTCGCCGACCGGTGCCACAAAGCGATCTTCGCTGCCGTCGCGTTTTTCCACGCGAATGACTTCGGCGCCAAATTCGGCCAGCAATGTCGCGCAATACGGCCCCGCGATATAGCGCCCGAAATCCAGGACGCGCACGCCCTCCAGAACTCCCCCCATCGATCTTTTCCCTTATGTTTCCGCCAGATTACAGGGAATGGTTCCCGCGGCAAGGTGGCAACCGATAGCATGCCTCTGCCAGCAGAAGTGATCGCCCAATGGTTCGTTAATGGTCTGCTCTAGCTCCAGCCAGCGAAAGCAAGCTAGAATGTTCGCACATCTCAAGGGCCGCTTTGCGCCAACAGCGGCTGGTCGTCGGTCGAACGCTATGGCACTTCGCATCGCCCGACTGATCAAACCGTTTGAGAGTGGACCGCTTTACGACAAGATAATTTTTTGTCTGGCTCTCATTCAACTTATTCTGAATTTTCCCAAACCAGACGAGTTCATGCCGGCCGCTAAGCGTCGGAGCGCTTACCGATCGGTAATAGATATGATCGTACAAATTATTTGTATCAGAATCTATCGATAATCTCATAGTTAGTCGATAACCTGCAACTCGGACATACGGTGTTGTTTGAGAGCGAGAAGATGGGGCACAGCTTGGGGTTCATCGCGCGGCATAGTCTTTGGTCAGAAGACCAAAAGCGACGCGCCGAAGAAATCAAAGCTCAGGTTGAAAAGGCAAATATCGAGTTGTTCAGGATCGCCTGGGCAGATCCTCATGGCGCTTCTCGCGCGAAAACGGTCACGCTCCCGGCGTTTTTGAGCGCTCTCGAAAACGGTTACAACATCAACGTCGCTACAACAACACTGGACGCTTCTGGTGCGCGGACCTTTGCATCGTTTACACAAGGGGGCGGAATGAATCTGGAGGAAATGACCGGTTCACCCAATCTGATCGTTGTGCCAGATCCGTCGACGCTTCGCATTTTGCCTTGGGAACCCAATGTTGCCTGGATACTTGGCGACGAGTACTTCACCTCAGGCAAAGGTTTCCATTTCTCCCCCAGGCGCTTGCTCCGCGACCAGCTGGACAAGCTGAACGCACGTGGCATCCGTTGCGTTATCGGGCTTGAAGTCGAATGGTATCTTCTCCGACTGGCGGAAGATCATCTCTCCCACGAGGATATCGGGGCTCCAGGCGTTAAGGCACGTGCTCCCCGAACCTACCCAGTAGAGCCGGGCTATTCGTTCCATTCTGAAACCAATATGGACGCCATTCACGCTCCCGTTGCAGCGATTGCTAAATCGCTACAAGCCCTCGGGTTACCTTTGCGGTCTATCGAAAAGGAATGGGGACCCGGTCAGATCGAATGCACCTTTGCCCCGCGTGATGCACTCGAAGCAGCTGATAACTTAGTGCTCTTCCGTACCGCAACGCGTCAAGTTTGCCGTCGGCTGGGTTTTCTGGCAACGTTTATGTCCCGGCCGGCTTTGAAGGGCTTCTTTTCCAGCGGGTGGCATCTTCATCAATCCCTTGTCGATGCAAAGTCCCGCCAAAATCTTTTTGCACCGAGCACGAAAGGCGCCGTCCTTTCGCCAATGGGCATGAGCTATCTAGCCGGTCTACTTCACCATGCGCCTGCGGAAACGCTCCTTTCCAACCCGACGATCAACGCCTATCGCCGTTTCAGAGCCAATTCACTAGCACCCGACCGCGTCGCGTGGGGTACGGATCATCGCGGTGTGATGCTCCGCGTTTTGGGAGCCATGAACGATCCTGCCAGTAGAATCGAAAACCGTGTGGGTGAGCCTTCGGCAAATCCATACCTCTATATCGCTTCACAGCTCATTGCTGGGCTCAATGGCATCGAAAGCAAACTTGATCCAGGGCCACCCGACACTAATCCCTACGACACGGAGCACGCGATGTTGCCGCGGTCGCTATCCGATGCGCTGCAGCTCTTCGAGAAAGACCCGCTCTTCTGCAACGCACTTGGGCGAGTTTTCGTGGACTATTATACTCGGCTCAAACGCACTGAACTCGAAAGGTTTGAGACATTCATAAAAGAGCACAGCATCGATCCCAGCAGCGAAGCGACGACTGAATGGGAGCAGAACGAGTATTTAGACTTCTTCTAGTCGGGGAGTCCGTCAATCGGAGGACATCTAAGATGGCTACACTTGAGCCCACCTCGGTTCCCAGTCGGGCAAACAACACTCAACAATTCGACTGGGATCGTCTGGTCCAGGAAGATCGCGTTCATCGCAATATTTACACCGATCCCGCAATTTTCGACGCCGAGATGACCCACATTTTCGGCGGGACTTGGGTCTACCTGGCGCACGAAAGCCAGATCCCAAATGTGAATGACTACGTGACCGGAAAGCTCGGGCTCAGGCCTCTCATCATTACGCGCAGCAGCGACGGTACGCTTCGGGCACTTTACAACCGCTGTTCTCATCGTGGTACGACCCTTTGTCGTTGGGACAAGGGAAACGCGCGGTCGTTCCAATGTCCGTATCACGGATGGAATTTTGCCAATACCGGCAAACTTCGGGGAGTTCCGTGGCCGGACGGCTACGCCGAACAGCTAGTAAAGAATCCAGAATTCAACCTAGCCCAGGTGCCCCGTGTCGAATCATACCGCGGATTTATATTCGGTACGCTTAACATGGATGCGGCCTCGATCGAAGAGCATCTCGGCCCGATCCGTCAACCCATTGACGAATGGCTCGATCGCAATCCCGGTGGCAAGGTCGTCGTGTGCGAAGCCAACCGGTTCAAGTATAAAGGAAATTGGAAACTAGCCTACGACAACTCAGGCGATGGCTACCATGTCATCTACTCACACCAGTCGCTCATCGAAACAGAGAACCGGTTCAAAGACGAGGAAACCGCAAAGGGAATGTCGTATTACAAGCACGAGCCGGACAAGCTGCCCATGTACATCCAATACATGGGAAACGGCCACCACTTTAAAGACAAGCGGCCCGCGTTGGAAAAACGTCCCGGCGGCCTTTGGGCGATCGAGTCGCTACACCCGGGGATGGAGCATGTCGCGGAGAAGCTCCGCGGCCGGCTCGGCGAACGCGCGGAGCCGATTCTCGATCTGGCGGGCTCCGAACCGGTGAATATCAACGTGTTCCCAAACCTTTCCTTGCTCGGCAATCACATCCAAGTCTTTCAACCCATAAGCGTCGGTGAAACGGATTCCGTTTGGTACGGCACTAAGATTGAAGACGTCGACGGCAGCTTAGGGAGGGAGGTCTTAAACGACATCAATACTCTTCGCATGCGCACGCAAGAGGGCTTTCCGAATTTCGGCGAGGTCGACGATTTGACCAACTTCGAACAGATTCAACGCGGCCTCGAATGCATCGAAGATGAATGGATCTACATGAACCGAGGTCTCGGCATTCCTGATCGTTTTGAAACGCTCGCCGATGGCACGATCAAGGGACCGTCCACCGACGAGATCTTCATGCGCGAGTACATTCGTGAATGGAAGCGATTGATGGCCGATACACCGAACAACAGCATCCGACGGGAGCTCTAAGAATGAACGCCCGCGCAAATCACGATCCGTCGCGCTACTCGTATTATATGACGGACGAATTTTACACCGAACTGACTTCGGATTTTTCCGGCTGGCAGACGGACGACCGTGTCGTCGATGATATAGCTGAGCGAGACCAATTTCGCTCGATTCTCGAAAAAGAAGCGAGGCTTCTTGATAAGCTGCTATTCGAAGAATGGCTGGGTCTCTTTGTACCCGATTGCGCCTACTGGGTTCCCTCCACAAGAAACCAAGGCGACCCACGGTCGGAGATCGCAGTGATGTTTGATGACCGGCGGCGGCTGGAGGACCGTGTCTTCCGTCTGCGGTCGGGCAATGCATGGTCTCAGGCACCAGCATCCCGAACGACTAGAATGATTTCAAACGTGGAGGTGTTCAAAGGCAGGTCAGTGGACCTCCGGATGGTCCGCTGCAACTTCCTGATTAGCGAATTTTGGGACAACGAAACTAGGATCCTGACCGGTTGGACAGGATACAGGATACGTTTCGAAGCGGCCGACTGGAAGATTTCAGCTAAGCAGATCAATCTAATTAACTGCGATCAATGCATCCGCAACCCTAGCATCATCCTCTGAGCATTCACCCGGGACTTTCAGTCACTGCGTATGAACAGCCGCTTTGCGCCAGAAGCGGCCGTCGGTGCCCGGGAGTCGGCTCCGCGCGTCTGTCCGCTCGACACCGCAATTGCCTCCGCGCGGCACCTCGGCAGGATTGAAATCTTCAAGAATGAAGCGGTGAAGCTGCCTTGCGCCGCAATGATCGCAAGGCGTCAACGATCTCGACAAATCACGGGATTGATGTCCCTTTACATCCGAAACGAGGCAAACAATGCTTTTTCCGCCTGGCTCGCATATCGCTCCTTGTGCCGCAAGACGAAAAAAGAGCGCTTCGGCAAATCGATCTTTACTCGATGAAGCGTTCCTGCTGCCAGTGACGGCGCTATAAGCAGATCCGAAATCGCCGTGGCGCAATCTCCGGATTCCACGGCAACGCGTACAGCTTCGTTCGATGGCAGCTCAAGCCGCAGATCAAGGTCCGATAGCTTCATGCCGAACTTCTTGAGCGCAGCCTCGAACATGGAGCGGGTGCCGGAGCCTGGTTCTCGCAGAATCCAGCACGTCTCCGTCAGAAGCTTTGACGTGATGCGCGCCTTACCGATCCACGGGTGGCTCGCTCCAACCACGATCACCAGCGTATCGCCATCCATTTTCCGGATGGCCAGTGAGGGATCGTCAACCTCGCCCTCGACGAAACCGAGATCTGCATCTCCTCGATGGACAGCTTGGGCTACTCGCTCGGTGTTTGCGATCGTGACGTGGAGATCGATGCCTGGATGGGCCTTGCGAAACGCCGCGATGCGTGGCGGCAGCCAATAATTTGCGACGGTCTGGCTGGCTGCCAGGGTCAACGAGCCGCGCTTGAGGCCGGCCAAGTCATCTAGGACCTGCCCGGCCGCCTTGGCACGCGCCACAACCTCGCGTGCCTCGCTGAGGAAGTCTCGTCCGGTCTGGGTCAGACTGATGCCGCGGCCGATGCGGTCAAACAACTTGATTCCGTACCGCGCCTCCAGCGCCGCGATCGCGGCGCTAGTTGCTGATTGCGTCAAATTCAGTTGGTTTGCGGCCTGCGTAACATGCTGCTTTTCGGCCACCGCTATGAAGATGCGAAGCTGCTCCAGAGTCATGGCGTGTTACTCCATCAATTTGACCAGCGTGGGGCTGGAGCTCGCGATAAACAGCAACGCAGCGTACCGAGCCAGGCAGGTCGAAGGCCCCTCGCCGTCAGCTCGCCGATGTTAGTTTCCAGGCCGATTGCCGCCAACGCGATCGAGAGAGATGTCGTCGCGGCGACAATCCACGCCACTGCATCAGCGGCGATCGGATCGGCGAGCATCGCAACCGATCCGAATACAAAGACGACTGCATAGGCAACGTCTTTGTCATCGGCATATGTGACGAGCCGGCTTGAGGTCAATTGAGAGCGGAATGGGAGAACGACGATCCCGAGCAGCCGGCGGAAACCGATTGTCACGCCCGGTTTGGCCCAGGCCACCGTACCGACGATATTGTGGAATGCGATTCCAATCGCCATCGACAGCATCATCGGATTGAACATCGCCATGCCCGGCAGCTGTCTGGTGGCAAACGTCGCTCCTGCGATAATCCAATTCAGGAACAGGCCCAGCAGAACTTCGTGACTGTTCCGACCGAGCCATCGCTGGATGATTGGAGGGAGGCCGGCGCCGGCCCTGCCCTGCCCTGCCCTGCCCTGCCATTAAGCGATTTGGCAAGTTTGGTTCCCGAGATAACGATCATGGGTTGGCCCATCGGCCTTCGAACCCAATATCGGTTATCTCCATCGATCAATCTAACAGATAAAAATCGCAAAACAAATCTGTTCTACAGGTTGATCATGACTTGGCTCGCCCGGCCGACAAGATCGGCGCTGCCGTGCAAGTTCACAGCCCGCGGTCGTGTTCCCAAACCAACCCGGTACAGCCATTCTCCGCGGCGATCCGATCCATCGAGCGCATCGATTGGAATGACGCAAACAATAAGTTGGATCGTTGACGTCGGTCCTCCTACGTTGAGCAATATCATCGGGCGACAACAGTGAATGGAGAGACAAAATGCGACGATTTCTTAAGGTCTCAGCAGTGTTTGCGGTTTCACTCATCCTATTGACCGGCTCACCTGCGTTCGCGACGCAGATTACACGCCCTGATGCGCACCGAAGTTCCTCCGAACAAAAAACGGGCGTGTATCTTCATCCGACATCCGGCACCTGCGGCACGGCTGAGAGCTGCGCGCCAGGTGGGGATACAACACATGACGATTGGCCGGCCAATATGATCCTGGGATAATTCCCGATCGCATATCTTGAGCCGAGCTCAATGTTCCCTACACGAGGAGCGAACCAACAGGAGAGACTTGCGATGAATATGAAAACTGAAACCCGGTCAGGCACCGCTACGCGTCCCGTTGGACTGATCATCCGGCAAAAGGATCCGAATAATCTTGAAATGCCATTCGATCAGCTCGAGGACTTCATCACCCCGTCCGAGCTGTTTTACATACGCAGTCATTTCCCGACGCCAAAGCTGGATCCCCTCGCCTATCGGCTATCGATCAGCGGCGCCGTGCGGAACGAGCTAAGCCTGAGCTACGCCGATATCTGCGCCATGCCTTCACGGACCTGCGTCGCCACGCTGGAATGCGCCGGCAACGGCCGGGTATTCATGGTGCCGCCGGTGCCGGGCGCACAATGGGAGCTCGGTGCGGTCGGCAATGCCGAATGGACCGGTGTTCCCCTGTCCGTGCTTCTGG
>Ga0210406_10007648_pt1 | contig 10932 bp, 9 predicted proteins | sample IncBWC30MmetaG_FD_155454 | JGI IMG/M metagenome (GOLD analysis project Ga0210406, IMG submission 155454) | Forest soil microbial communities from Barre Woods Harvard Forest LTER site, Petersham, Massachusetts, United States - Inc-BW-C-30-M | ecosystem: Environmental > Terrestrial > Soil >... | reverse complement strand
ATCGCCAAGATGCATCGCAGGCTCGAACGCGTTGCGCTGGCGCCCGATCCCATCGCCGAGGTCGAGAGCCGCGACAGCGCCTCCGGCGCGACCCTGCGCTGGAAGCGCGCCCGCGCGAAGACCGAGCTGACGCGGGGCGTGCGGATGTTTTTTCTTGAGCTTGCCGGCGAGCGTCCGCGCTCGGCCGCGACCACGGATACGCCGCTGCTCGGGCTCGACCATGTCGTGGTTTCGACCGGAGACCCCGAGCGCGCCGCCGCGCTCTATGGCGCAAGGCTGGGTCTCGACCTGGCGCTCGACCGCACCCATCAGGATTGGGGACAATTGATGTTCTTCCGCTGCGGCGATCTCATCGTCGAGGTGGTGCGCCGGCCGGTCGCGGGCACCGACCTGATCCACGACAAATTGTGGGGTTTGAGCTGGCGTGTCGCCGACATCGATGCAGCGCGGGAACGGCTGGTGGCCGCGGGCATCGAGGCATCCGAGGTGCGCATCGGCCGCAAGCCCGGGACGCGCGTGATGAGCCTGCGCAGCGGCACCTGCGGCATCCACGCGCTGCTCCTGGAACGGACGCCGAAGGCGGCTGCATGACGCGCGGTCATTGCCAGGCATCTCGCCCCGCGCGAGCGCGATGACGGGCTGGGCGACGAAGCGGTACGACCGTCTGGTCTCCGACTTGCTTAGCATGTTACATCTGAAAACCAGGCAATCACCGGGCGACCAGTTTGGCCAAGGCAAAGCGAGTGGTGACAAGGCGCGTGCCAAAATGGCAGCGCGACCCCGAGGGCATGCGGCGCCGCATCCTGGAGGCTGCCAAGCAGGAATTTGCGACCCATGGCCTTGCCGGCGCGCGCGTCGATCGGATCGCGGCCAAGGCCGGCGCCAACAAGCGCATGCTGTATTACCATGTCGGCAACAAGGAAGAGCTCTATCTCGCGGTGCTGGAAGGCGCCTATGAGAAGATCCGCGCCGAGGAGCGCGGGCTCGATCTCGAACAACTCGACCCGCCGGAAGCGATCAGGCGGCTGATCGACTTCACCTGGAACTATTTCATCCGCAACCCTGAATTTCTGGCGCTGCTCAACACCGAAAACCTGGCGCGGGCGCAGCATCTGAAACGCTCGACCAAGGTGAAGTCGATGCACTCGCCGTTTGTCGAAATGATCGGCACGGTCGTGCGGCGTGGCGTCGAAAGCGGCGATTTCCAGGTCTCGGTCGATCCGGTGCAGCTCTACATCTCGATCGCCGCGCTCAGCTTCTTCTATCTCTCCAACAGCGCGACGCTGAGCGTGATTTTCGGCCGCGACCTTCTGAAGCAGGACGCAAAGGACGAGCGCCTCGAACACATGGTCGCACTGGTATCGGCCGCCTTGACTGGAAAATCGTTTGCCCTGTTCGAAAAAGCCAGCACGCGAAGGCCCCGCGTCTCCCTGCATCATACCGTTTGATGCCGTCGTTGCTGCGAACATTGGGAACCCTCCTGCCGAACCGATCGATGCAGCAGGGTGGGAGACGCCGCTCGCTGATAACCGTGACCGGTGGTTACGGGACCCCTGCGTTCGCAGGGGCGACGGAAATGTGTGGGCGGCGAGGGGCAGGGGCGACGGGATGTATCCAGAAAGAAGCTGGACAGTATTTATCCAACGGGTTAATTTCAGCTCGTAAAGACGATCGGGAGCGGAGCGTGGTTGGGGCGAAGGGCGGAAGCGGCTTATTAAGGGCGCTGAACGCGGCGTGGCTGCGGCCATTTCTATTCCTGATCTTCATCGTGGTCGCCTGGGATCTGGCGATCCGGCTGTTCAGGATTCCCGCCTATCAGATCCCCGCGCCGGGCGACGTGGTCGCGGTGCTGCGAAGCGACTGGCCCGAGCTGTTGCGGCAGTCCTGGCCCACGACCTACGCGACGATCTGCGGGTTCCTGCTGTCGGCGCTGTTCGGCATTCCCGTCGCGATGCTGATCGCGGGCTCGAAGACGGTCGAGAGCTATATCTATCCGCTGTTGGTGTTCTCGCAATCGGTGCCGAAAATCGCGATCGCGCCGCTGTTTGTGGTCTGGTTTGGCTTCGGCATATTGCCGAAAGTGATCTCGGCATTCCTGTTGGGATTTTTTCCGGTCGTCGTCTCCGCCGTGCAGGGTTTCAAGTCGGTCGATCCCGACATGGTGGATCTCGCGCGCGCGATGCAGGGCGGCCGGTTCCAGGTGTTCTGCGCGGTCAATCTGCCGCATGCGATGCCCGCGATCTTCTCCGGGCTGAAAGTGTCGGTGACGCTGGCCGTCGTCGGCGCGGTGGTCGGCGAGTTTGTCGGCTCCAATTCCGGCATCGGCTATGTGATGCAGCGCTCGATCGGCACCTTCGATCTGCCGACGATGTTCGCGGCTCTGGTGATCCTGGCGCTGCTCGGCGTCATCCTGTTCTGGATCGTCGATCGGATCGAGCGGCTTGTCATTCCCTGGCATGTCAGCCAGCGTGAGGACATCATCTTCGCCACTTGAGCGGCGCACACAAAAAACGGCAATACCAATGGGAGGAAATGGAATGATGCGATGGATGGCGGCGGTCTCCGCCGCGCTGATCTCCGTGGCGCTGTCGATTGCACCGGCGGCTGCCGCGGACAAGGTCGTCCTGATGCTGAACTGGTATGTCTATGGCGAGCACGCGCCGTTCTATTACGGCAAGGCCAAGGGCATCTATGCCGCCGAGAATATCGATCTCGAGATTCAGGAAGGCCGCGGCTCCGCCGCCACCACGCAGGCCGTCGCCGCCAAGACCGCCGATTTCGGCTATGTCGATGTGCCGACCATGATGCGCGCGGCGGTGAAGGGCGCGCCGGTGATTGCCACCGGCGTGCTGCTGCAGACCAGCCCGATGTCGGCGATGGGCTTTGTCGAGAAGAACATCAGGAAGCCCGAGGACATCAAGGGCAAGACGGTCGCGATCACGCCGGCCGACTCCATGACGCAGATCTGGCCGCTGTTCCTCAAGAAAACCGGGCTGAAGGAAAGCGATTTCCAGACCGTTGCCGGCGACGGCCAGACCAAGCTCAACGCCGTGATCAACGGGCAGGCCGATCTTCTGCTCGGCTACGTGATGGACCAGTCGATGAAGATCAAGGATGCGACGGGCAAGGACGTCTATCCGATCAAGTTCGCCGACTACGGCATCAACATGGTCTCCTCCGGCATCATCGCCAACACAGACTACGTCAAGGCGAATGCCGATCTCGTCAAGCGCTTCATGTCGGCGACCACCAAGGCGGTGGAAGCGGCCGAGAAGGACCCGAAGGGCGCGGCGCAAGCGATCCTCGATGCCAATCCGAAAGGCGGCAAGATCGACACGCTGACGCAAGGCTTCGCGCTGACGATCCCGCTCTACCGCACGGCCGAGACCAAGGACAAACGGCCGTTCCAGGTGACCGATCAGAACATGAACGACACCGTCAATCTGATGGTCGAATATGGCGGCCTCGACGCCAAGGCCAAGGAAAATCCGAAGTCGTTCTACACCAGCGAGTATCTGCCCAAGTGAGACTGCCCAAGTGAGACTGCCCAAGCGGGACTGCCCAAGCGGGACTGCCCAAGTGAGATCGCCAAAGTGAGCATGCGCGCGGCGAGCAGAGCCACGACGAGTCAAGCGGGCGCGCATCTGCGGCTGGTGAACGACCACGCCGAGACAAGCACTCCGGGGATCAGGCTCTCCGGCGTGTCGAAGACCTATCGCTCGCGCGATGGCGATGTGCCGTCGCTGCGCCCGCTCGACTTCCACATCGATGACGGCGAGTTCTTTGTCGTGGTCGGTCCGTCCGGCTGCGGCAAGTCAACGCTTTTGAAGATGATCTCCGGCCTGCTGCCGCCCTCGACCGGTGAGATCCTGGTCGAAGGCGAGCAGGTGACCAAGCCGCATGGCAATGTCGGCATCGTGTTCCAGAACGCGCTGCTCCTGCCGTGGCGCACGGTTCTCGGCAACGTGATGCTGCCGATCGACATGAAGCGGCTGCCGCGTGACAAATATCTGCCGCGCGCCAAGGAGCTTCTGAAACTGGTTGGCCTCGAAGGTTTCGAGAAGAAGCTGCCTTGGCAGCTTTCCGGCGGCATGCAGCAGCGCGCCTCAATCTGCCGGGCGCTGGTGCACGACCCCAAGATCATGCTGATGGACGAGCCGTTCGGGGCGCTCGATGCGATGACGCGCGAGCGCATGAATGTCGAGCTGATGCGCATCCAGCGCGAGACCGGCAAGACCGTGCTTCTGATCACGCATTCGATTCCGGAGGCGGTCTTTCTGGCCGACCGCGTGCTGGTCATGACCGAGCGGCCGGGCGCGATCGCCGCGATCTACGACGTGCCGCTGCCGCGCCCGCGCTCGCTCGATGCGATGGCCGATCCGCTGTTCACCGCGCTTGTGCAGCGCATCCGCAAGCACTTCTTCACGCAAGGTGCGCTGGATTAGGATCTCATGCCGCTTCGCCTCGCCGTGCGCGACATCGCTTTTTTCGAACGTCCGGTGCGCTTCGCCCGGCCGTTCCGGTTCGGCGCCGTCGTCATCGTCGCGACGCCGCAACTGTTCGTGCGCGCCGAGGTCGAGATCGAAGGCAAGGGAAAAGAAAAGGGAAGATTCGTCGGCGCCGGCGCCGAATTGCTGGTGCCGAAATGGTTCGACAAGCGTCCGCAGCTCTCGCCCGACGATACGGTTGCCGAGCTGCGGCGCTCGCTGCTGATCGCGCGGGACATCTACCTCAGCCATTCCGGTTTCGAGACGGCGTTCGGCCTGCATGCCGCATGCATCGCGGCGCAGGTCGAGGCGTGCGCGAATGAGGACATCCCGCCGCTTGCGGCCGCCTATGGTCCGGCCCAGATCGACAAGGCGATCCTCGACGCGGTGCTGCGCGGTGCCGGCATGAACTTTTTCGACGGCATGGCGCAGAATATCGCCGGCATCGATGCACGGCTGACGCCTGATCTGGAGGATGCAGACATCGTGCGCTTTCTCGCGGCGCGCAGGCGGCTCGACCGCGTCGCGATCCGTCACACCGTCGGCCTTGACGACGAGATCGAGGGCAGGGGCGGCGTCGCGGATCAAAGGGAAAATTCCGGCGCGGCCTATTTCAAGCTGAAGCTGCGCGGCGATCCCGCCGCGGATGCGACGCGCCTGATGCGGATCGGAAGGGAGCTGGCGAGCCTGTCCTATGACTACGCCGTCACGCTTGACGCCAACGAGCAATATGCGGATCTCGATGCCCTGGCTGCGCTCGTCGATGTGCTCGACCGCGACGACGCGCTGGCGCCGATCGCGACAAAGCTTTTGTATATCGAGCAGCCGATGCCGCGCGACATCACGCGGCAGTCGCCGCTCGGCCGGCTTTCGAAACGGGATTTCATCATCGACGAGGCCGATGATTCTTACGGTGCATTTCCGGCCGCGCGCGAACTCGGCTATCGAGGCATCTCGTCAAAATCCTGCAAGGGCATCTACAAGTCGATCGTCAACGCAACCCGCGCCGCGAAATGGAGCACGGGCGGCGACACCTATTTCGTCACCGGCGAGGACCTGACTTGTCAGGCCGGGCTCGCCGTGCAGCAGGACCTTGCGCTGGGCGCGCTGATCGGCGTGACCCATGCCGAGCGCAACGGCCATCATTATGTTGATGGATTTGCTGGGGCGCCCGCGGCGGAAGAGCAGGCCTTCCTGCAAGCTCATCCCGATCTTTACACGCGCAACCGCGGCAAGGTCCGTCTGTCGATCCGCCACGGCGATCTCTCGACGGATACGCTGACGGCGCCGGGCTTTGCGACGTCGGTGCATCCCGACTGGTCCACTCTCTCGCCGCTCAAGCAGCCGGCGACAAGGATAGTGCAGGAGCCATCGCTATGACGACCCAACGCCTCGGCCTGATCATGAACGGCGTCACCGGCCGGATGGGGCTGAATCAGCATCTGATCCGTTCGATCGTCGCGATCCGCGATCAGGGCGGCGCGCTGCTTTCGAATGGCGACCGCGTGATGCCGGACCCGATCCTGGTCGGCCGCGATGCCGGCAAGGTCGAGAGGCTTGCAAAGCAGTTCAAGATCGAACGCTGGACCACCGATCTCGAGAGAGCGCTGACTGATAGGAACGACACCGTGTTCTTCGACGCCGCGACCACGCAGGCGCGGCCGTCGCTGCTGACCAAGGCGATCGAGTCCGGAAAGCATGTCTATTGCGAGAAGCCGATCGCGACCACGCTGGAGGAGGCGGTGGCCGTGCTGCGGCTCGCAGCCGCGAAAGGCGTCAAGCACGGCACGGTGCAAGACAAGCTGTTCCTGCCGGGCTTGAAGAAGCTCGCCTTCCTGCGCGACTCCGGCTTTTTCGGGCGCATGCTCTCGGTGCGCGGCGAGTTCGGCTATTGGGTGTTCGAAGGCGATTGGCAGCCGGCGCAGCGGCCGTCCTGGAATTACCGCAGCGAGGATGGCGGCGGCATCATTCTCGACATGGTCTGCCATTGGCGCTACGTGCTCGACAATCTCTTCGGCGAGGTCGAGAGCGTCGTTTGCCTTGGTACGACAGACATTCCCGAGCGCTGGGACGAGAAGGGACAGAAATACAAGGCCACCGCCGACGACTCTGCCTACGCCATCTTCCGCCTGAAGGGCGGCGTGATCGCGCAGATCAACATGTCCTGGGTGACGCGGGTCTATCGCGACGATCTGGTCACGTTCCAAGTGGACGGCACCCACGGCTCGGCGGTCGCGGGCTTGACCGATTGCATGATCCAGGCGCGGCAGGCGACGCCGCGGCCGGTGTGGAATCCCGACGAGAAACGGCTGCACGATTTCTATGCCGATTGGCAGAGGCTGCCCGACAACGCCGTCTACGACAACGGCTTCAAGGAACAATGGGAGATGTTCATCCGCCATGTCTGCGAGGACGCGCCCTACAAGCACACGCTGCTCGAAGGCGCCAAGGGCGTGCAGCTTGCCGAATGCGCTTTGCAGAGCTGGCGTGAGCGGCGCTGGATCGACGTCGCCCCAATCAACATGTGAGGAGACAAGGCCATGAACAAGCCCGTCATGCCGGTGTCGTCGCTGTCGCTGAAGCTGCCGAACGCCGACCGCTCGATCGAGACCTACCGGCTCGCGGCGTCCCGGACGTTTCCCGCGAAGCTTGAGGGCACGCTGAACCGCGTGGCGTTTTCCGCGGTGCATGTCGTCGCGGACCCGCTCGCCGATGCCGACCCCTGGCTATCGGCCGCGGTCGACTGGGACAGGACGATCGCATTTCGTGAACATGTCTGGGATCTCGGCCTCGGCGTCGCCGAGGCGATGGACACCGCGCAGCGGGGCATGGGGCTGGACTGGCCGACTTCGCTCGAATTGATTCAGCGCTCGGTCGCGGCTGCGAAGGCGCGCGGCAACGCGCTGGTGTTCTGCGGCGCCGGCACTGATCATCTTGCGGTGGAGGACGCCAAAAGCCTCGACGACGTGATCCGCGCCTATGAGGAGCAGATCGCGGCGGTCGAGAAGGCCGGTGGACGCATCATCCTGATGGCCTCGCGCGCGCTGGCGAAGCTCGGCCGCGATGCCGACGACTATGTCAGGGTTTATGACCGCGTGCTGTCGCAGGTCCGCGAGCCCGTGATCATCCATTGGCTTGGCGACATGTTCGATCCGGCGCTCAGCGGCTATTGGGGCACGGCGGATCTCGACAAGGCGATGGATACGGCGGTTGCCATCATCAATGCCCATGCGGCGAAGGTCGATGGCGTGAAGGTGTCGCTACTCGACAGGCAGCGCGAGATCGACATGCGCCGCAGGCTCGACAAGGGCGTGAAAATGTATACCGGCGACGACTTCAATTATGCCGAACTGATCGCCGGCGACGAGCAGGGCTTTTCGCACGCGCTGCTCGGCATCTTCGATGCGATCGCGCCTGCCGCATCCTATGCATTGTCGCGGCTCGCGGCGGGCGATGCGGCGGGTTTCCACGATGTGCTGGGTCCGACGGTGCCGCTGTCGCGCCACATCTTCAAGGCGCCGACGCGCTTCTACAAGACCGGCGTTGTGTTCATGGCCTATCTCAACGGCCATCAGGATCATTTCACGATGGTCGGCGGCCAGGAAAGCGCGCGCTCGGCCCTGCATCTTGCTGAACTGTTTCGTCTTGCCGACCGCGCGGGCCTGCTCGCCAATCCCGAACTCGCGACGAAGCGCATGAAGGCGCTGCTCGGACTGCGCGGTATAGAGGCCTGATGCGCGACTTCTCCGCCGATCACCGCTGGCTGTCGCTCAACACTGCGACCGTCCGCAAGCAGGGCGATCTCCTGCAAATCATCGAGGCCTGCGCGCGGCATCGCATCCGCGCGATCGATCCCTGGCGCGACCAGGTCGCGGCTGTCGGTCTCGATCGTGCCGTGCGCGCCGTGCGCGACGCCGGGCTCGAACTCTCCGGCTATTGCCGTGGCGGCATGTTCACGTCCGATGCTGCGCGCCGCGGCGAGGTGCGCGACGATAACCGCCGCGCGGTCGACGAAGCCAAGGCGCTGGGCGCCTGCTGCGTCGTTCTCGTCGTCGGCGGATTGCCGCAATATTCGCGGCCGGGCAGCACGGCGTCGAAGGACATCGCAGGCGCGCGGGCGCAGGTGCAGGATGCCATCGCCGAGATGCTTAACTATGCGAAGCGGGCGAATATGCCGCTTGCGATCGAGCCGCTGCATCCGGCCTATGCCGCCGACCGGGCCTGCGTCAACACGACCGGACAGGCGCTCGACATCTGCGATGCGCTTGATCCCGCGCGCAGCGGCGCGCTTGGCGTCGCCCTCGACGTTTATCACATCTGGTGGGACCCGGAACTGATGCCGCAGATCGCGCGCGCCGGCAAGGATCGCCTGCTCGCGTTCCATGTCTGCGACTGGCTGGTGCCGACCAAGGATATCCTCAATGATCGCGGCATGATGGGCGACGGCGTGATCGACATTCGCTCAGTCCGCGCGGCCGTCGAGGCGCAAGGCTTTGCCGGCTATTCCGAGATCGAGATTTTCTCCAACGACTGGTGGGCGCGGCCGATGGATGACGTCCTGCGCAGCTGCATCGCGCGGCACCGGACGGTGGTCTAGCTCGGTTTCATGTGCCTTACCCATGAGGAGGCCATGCAGGAGGTGATCGTTGTCAGGAAAAGGATCCTTCTCAGGAAAAGTCTTGCATCAAGGTGCCCCCGATCTCCTCCAGCGCCCAGTCGACCTGGTCGGCGGTGATCACAAGCGGCGGCCCGATGCGGATCGTGTGTTCATGGGTATCCTTGGCGAGGATGCCTCTGCCTTGCAGGTCCTCGCAGTAACGACGCGCACCGCCGGCTTCCGGGTGAAGCTCGACCGCCAGCATCAGCCCGCGTCCGCGCACCTCGCGGATGGTGTTGGCGCGAATGCGTCTTAGGCCATCAAGGAAGCGTGCGCCCTGCAACGCGGCGTTCTCGATCATCCCTTCCTCGACAAGCACCCGCAGCGCCGCGCGCGCGACCGCGCAGGCGAGCGGGTTTCCGCCGAAGGTCGAGCCGTGCTGGCCGGGTTTCAATGTGCCGAGCACCGCGTTGTTGGAAAGTACAGCCGACACCGGATAAAAGCCTCCGGACAACGCCTTGCCGAGCAGCGTCACGTCCGCCTCGACGCCATCATGCTGCTCCGCAAGCAGCTTGCCGGTGCGGCCGAGCCCGGTCTGGATTTCGTCGAGGATCAGCATCACGTCATGCGCGGTGCAGAGTTTGCGGACATCGGCGAAATAGCCGGATGGCGGGATGATGACGCCGGCTTCTCCCTGGATCGGTTCGACCAGGAAGGCGACGGTGTTCGGCGTTATCGCCGCTTCCAATGCCTGGATGTCGCCGAACGGGATGATCTTGAAGCCGGGTGCGAATGGCCCGAAATGGTCGCGCGCCGTCGGGTCCGTGCTGAAGCCGATGATGCCGAGGGTGCGGCCATGGAAGTTGTCGGCGCAGACGATGATCTCGGCCTGTCCATCGGGTACGCCCTTCACCTCGTAGCCCCATTTGCGTACCGATTTGATCGCGCTCTCCACCGCCTCGGCGCCGCTGTTCATCGGCAGCACCTTGTGCGAGCCGGTCAGTGCGGCGATTTCCTCATAGAAAGGGGCTAGCTGGTCGTTGTGAAAGGCGCGGGAGGTCAACGTCAGCCTGCCTGCCTGCTCGACCATGGCGGCGAGAATTTTCGGATGGCAGTGGCCCTGATTCACCGCCGAGTAGGCCGAAAGGCAATCGAGATAGCGGTTGCCCCGCGTGTCCCACACAAAGACACCTTCGCCGCGCGAGAGGACGACGCCGAGCGGCTTGTAGTTCTGCGCGCCCAGGCGTGCTTCCGTTGCGATAAAATCATGGACCGGTGGAGACATCTTTCGTCACTGCTTCTTTCGTCACTGCTTCCATCATCGCGCCGCTGTCTGCCGTTCACTGATGGTGCCGACAGATTCTCTCTTCCATGAATATAGCGCCGCGATTGCGTTCGGTCGATGATCGTGATGCGGCGGCGCGTTCGCGCGATCCGTTGGCTTGGCCTGCGCGACGGGCTGTCAGCCGATCGCACAGGGCACACGCAGGAAACCTCGAAATCGCACGCGGCCACCACGCACCGGGTCGCCGCTCAGCGCGTAATTCGGAAACCGCGCCAGGAAATGCGAGATCGCGATCGCGCCTTCGAGCCGCGCCAGCGCCATGCCGGCGCATTGATGTGCGCCGGTGGCGAAGGCGAGGTGGCGGTTCGGCGCGCGGCCGATGTCGAATTTTTCGGGATCGGGAAACTGCGCGGGGTCGCGGTTGGCGGCGCCGATGCACAGCGTCACGGGCGTGCCCGCTTGCATCCTGATGCCGCCGAGCTCGACCTCTTCGACGATCATGCGGTTGCCGAGCTGGTTGGAGCTTTCGAACCGGAGCATCTCCTCGACCGCCGTCCTGATCA
>Ga0210406_10007647_pt1 | contig 10933 bp, 12 predicted proteins | sample IncBWC30MmetaG_FD_155454 | JGI IMG/M metagenome (GOLD analysis project Ga0210406, IMG submission 155454) | Forest soil microbial communities from Barre Woods Harvard Forest LTER site, Petersham, Massachusetts, United States - Inc-BW-C-30-M | ecosystem: Environmental > Terrestrial > Soil >... | reverse complement strand
GAAATTGAACAAGATCGATTCCATCGAATCCACGATGAAACGGATCGAGCCGCTCGTCGACAAGCACGAGGAGCGGCACAACCAGGCCGTCGGCGCGTGGCATTTCGGCCGCTGGATCTGGACCGTCATAGCCGGCGGCGCCGGCGCGGCGATCATGTCTGGCATTCAGTGGTTCAGCGGCACACATCCGGGGCAGCACCCCTAAGCGTTCAGGCGCGAGAATGAGAACGCGCCTAGCATCCGCCGATGCCGCCGAAGAGGTCGCGTGCGCCGGCATTGATCGCGCCCAAGCAGCCCGCGCTCGATGAGACACCGCCGCCAGCACCACCAGCGCCCGACGTGGCGTTGGACGTGACGGTTCGCCCGTTGGGGCTGGTGCTGCCTACTGGTCCCGTTATCACAGCCCCTGCTTCCGCCGAAATCTGATAGGTGGGGGCGCCGAGCGGATCGGAGGCGCAGCCGAACGCCGTCAGAATGGCGCTCAGCGATACGCCGAACGGACAGGGCACCGGCACGGGCACAAAGGAACTGAAGCCTCCTCCCGTTGCGCCAGTCACTCCTTGGCCGGACGGCAGAATCGCCCCTGTGACCGTGCTCGCCGCGTTGGTCGGCGAGTTGACCTGCGCGTGAGCGGTGGCAGACACGCCAAGCCACAGGGTGACCGCTAGCATGAGCATTCGTTTCATTGTGCTCTCCTGTCTTGCCGAAGCGACAATGAGGTTGCGATGGCTTCCGCCCGCCCGTCGCTTCAAACGCCTCCGGCGCAGAGGGGTTCCCGGTGGCACAATCGGACCTGCGGACTGATCACCGCGATATCCGCTTTTGGCCGGCGCGGCGTTCCCGGAATGTCTGCTCGCACGCCGATATTGGGGTAAGCAGACGTGAGCGCCAAAGAGTTTCTTTGCTTTCATCAATACACGCGTGATGGCGCACCGATCATGAGAACGCGTCCTTCACGCGCTCAATCGCAGGGTGCGATCTGTTCTTCACTTTGATCCAGTCCTTCGATCGGCCGCCCCGATATGATCTGTCGAGGCGTTTTGAGACCAATCCCTCAAGGCCCATGTTGCAGGCGGCGCGGAAGAGATCCGCGCTGTTCAAGTCGGCCGAGTAGATCGAGGTCATTGATACAAGTTGGCCATAGCGGGGAACTTCACGTGCTCCAACCCACAGTCTGCGCCCTGGCTCATCGACATACCGTTCCAATAAAGGGCCATCCAACGTAGCTTTTTGTAGATTCGGGGATCATAGATCGAGTCGTTGACCTGAGACTGGATGGCAGCATGGCAGCTCTGCGCGGTTACTCGGAGGCGCTCGCGATGCGGCGAAGTTCCCAGATTGCGGAAGGGTGCCAGGAAATCGGCGAATACAGGGCCGTCTTCGTCGTATCTCAAGCGAGGCGCGATCCCCGTGAATTTGTTCTCTAGGGCCGCGACATCCAGTTTGTTGTAATCCTCGTGCGTCGCTCGATCGACGATAACGCGTGGGTAGGCCGCAATCGTGTTTTCGAGCTGATAGGCTGTGATCAAAGCGGGGCCGAGGACAATCTTGTCCGTGTGGTACAATTTGCCCTTGGCGATGCCTCCACGCGTGAGAATGCGATTTGCGAGAAGGTCTAATTGCAGTTGCGCGACGACAAAGAGCAGATGTTCTAGACCAGCTTGAGTGGCGCGTTCCGAGACGACGATGCAATCGGAAAATGACTGTGCTCTGAAGTCGTCACCATGGCTCTTATCGAATTCAAGCGGTTCTGCGCGGGATGATATCCTTTCTAGGATTCTCACGAGTTCAGTTGCCTGTTCGGCAGAGGAGATGGAGTTCCGCACGATCTCGCTGAAGCCAGGTATGTCGATGAACGCGACATAACGCTCCGCGTAAATTGGCTCGGAATCAGTTCGGTTGCTCATGGTTGGGCTTTCCAGTGATCGCGCACGCACAGACTTATCTGATGCTTCTGCAGAAACGGCCAGTTGATCAGCTCGATATGGATGCGGCCGTCCTGCACCGGCTCAACGGAGTTGGCGATCTCCATCAGCTTGCGCGCGGCGGCTTCCGGATCAGCGTAGGGTCAGCGTTCAATGTATTTCATTGGCTCTGGGCCTCATTGCTACCTGGTCGGAGCAGCGATTCCTGATTTGGATTTGCGTGGCACCTAGTTACCTACGCTCCGGCCGGTCTCTATGTTAGGTTGTAGCGTCAGCAAAATAACTGAACGGGAGGACTGGACAGCAAAATCGCTGTCATCAGTGAACGGGAGGGTTTGCATGCTACCCAAAAATCTCGCGTGTGAGGGCTGCGGCAAGCCGATCACGCTGTGGCCAACGGTGGAGTATGATGGGTCTGTAAAATGGCGCGCCTATGATCGCCCAATCGCCCGCCCGGAGTACACGCACGATTGCCCCAAATGGCGCGCATTCCAGGCCCAGCGGTCCCAGCACGAGCGACGCATCCTCCCAACTGAACGGCAACACGCGAGGCGCTATGAACAGCCCACGAGGCGATCAACTCCTGAATGGCCCGAGGAAAAGCGCTCAACAACGCTTTCCAAGAGGCACAAAACCCAACTTAAAACTTTAGCTGTTGGTTTCGTCGTCACGTTGGGTTGGGCATTAATCCACTGGCTACGGCACTATTTTGAGTAGTTACCAGCGGATCAGAACGCCACCAGCAAAATCGCGGGGAAACTATATGAGCAGATGCGTTCTTGACAGTAAGAACTTTGAAGTCGTGATCGGATGGGATCCACCCTTAGGAACATTCTTCGCTTACGTGTTGGACAAGAGAATTGACGGAGAGGATTTCGAAAAGCAGGTATTTTGGAAAGGCGCGGGTGAAAGAATTTATCGCCAACCCGACGAACTGATCGAAGCGATACAGGCCGTACGCGGGCCGCCACGACCGCGTGGAACTAGTCAGAGAGTTGATGAAGGACAAACGTACAAATAACGAGAGACTCTATTGTCTCGAACTCGATTAGGCTGAGCGCTACGCGATCGTCGTTCTTCTTACCAGCGAATGAGCAAGCCCCGGGATGTCCCGGGGCTGTGAAGCTTGCGAAAGAACCGGCCCATCTCCAGGGCGTTGGCGAAGCCGTCGAGGCGCGCGCCAGGTCGACCACGCAGGTCGGATACGGAATCGATTTCGTCATTGCTTCCTGTGCGCGGCGCGAACGTGGCTCTCAACGCTGGCGATCGTGATCGTCGCCCCGCAGCAGCAGTGCGCGGTGCCGTCGAGCGTTTGGGTCGGCATCATCAAGCCGGCGTCCCACATCGCGTATCTCCACGCCGTCTAGTCACGATTGTCACGCCAGGCCTGATAGTCCGCCTCTGTTCGTTTTGCCGAAAAGATCCGCCATGCGGCCTCAAAGTCGGCGCGGGCTCGTTCGAAGTCAGGCGCAGAGCCCACCATGTGTTCGCGCGGGTGTGATCCCGGATAGAAGCCGCAAAACCAGCTCCATTGGTCAACGTCAGAAGGTGCGCCGGACTTGATCGCGATCGTGCCGACGCGGACGTCTCCAAAATAGACGTGGTGGCTTAGCGCCACATCTCGCCAAACAGAAGATCCCATTCCAACGGGTCGAACTTATTTTGTCCGCCTGTCGGCGTAAACGTCATCTCCCCGAAATAGACCTTTCCCTTGATCGAATAGAGATCGACCCTCACATAATCGAACGGGCGGGAAAGCTTGGCAGCAACCTCGATCAGGTGATCTAAGTTCTCTGGCCTTGGAGCCTCTCTGATCCCAGATGCACTGCGATATGTCGCGTCGGTTAGTTTCCATTGCGGCGTATAGAACGCGTTCATCGTATGGGTACAATTATCAACCTGGATCGCGCGCGGCTCTCCGTGGAAGCACCAGACCCGATAATCCAGCGGGCCGAGGTCTTTGCCATCATCCAAAAGGACTTCGATCAGCACGCGCGGCCGAATAGGGTAATAATGGAATTCTCGAAGCGGCCAGTAGTGATTCTGACGGAGCAAATGGCGCAACGCCGCAACCGTCTTGACGCGATCAATGCCGGGATGAACGCGTATTCCGCCACCTGACCCATGGCTGGTCTTAGCAAAGCAGAGTTCCGGAAAATGACCAAACGGGATCTGTTCGGGATCATCACCACTCCAAAGCATCGGAATGAGATAGTTGGCCCCGATCGTCTCTGTCACCCAATCGCGAACTACATATTTGTCTGCCAACCGCGTGAACGTCTCATTCCCGTTGCGGTTGACCGCGATCATGCGGCGATAGAGCTTTTCGGTGAAGGTTCTCGCGTTTGTGGTGTCGAGATCATACCCGTGGATATTCCGGAATCGCCTTCGGATAACACGCTCACCATCGCTACGCCGGAATAGGCGCCGCTTCGCGTGGATGATCGGCTCTGGCACGTAGTTTTTGATCGTCTCTGTGAGTATCATGGCGCGGACGCTACCCCACGTTGCCCAACCCGATCCAGGGGCTTGACAGTTGAAAATGGGGACAATAAGGGCGGCGGTTCTCCGTGCGGTGCGTCGACTAACGATCCTGGCTTAGGTTCGCTCGATCCGAGATCGCGCGCGCAATCGTGCGTGCGCCTTGAAATCGCGTGCGTCGCCCGCGCCTGTTTCGCCAAGCCAGGCGCAGGCTGCTCGACAAGGACAAGATTGTCATCGTGACGTACGGCCCGCCGAGCAAGGGATGGAGCCGTCTAGAGATCAAAAAATAGCCTACGTGAGTTGCCTTTGTGCGATCCCCGCGAGCGCGATGAGAAGTCTTCCAAACATAATGAGTGTTTGGCATGCCGCCGATATTAGCGCTATGAGCATCAACGCCGACACCATGTCCATCCATGCCTCCAACGGAAGTTAGCGGTATCCCCTTTGTCAGGGTGGCAATGCAAGATTAGTAGGGCCCGCGCCCGATGCGTGTAAGCTAGCTCACAACTGCGTCCCGGCTTTTCGGCGCGCCACCCCGGAGACGATAGGACGCGTCGCCGACCTCTGGTGTGCCAAACGGCCCGCGCCGGCCATAGGGCGTCCGCGGCCAACCTTCGGGCCACTGGAGGGGGTATGCTTGTGCGCTCATTCCGTCCTCTCTATGCCGCTCAGTGCGGCCTCCCGCGCGCTCGATGGCGCACCAGGTTGAGATTCTGGAATGGCTTAGGTGTCCTACATAAAGACTGCCTGAGGAGAGCGGATCAGCCCTGCTTGGCGGGTGGTGCCAAAATCTGGATCGCCTCCTCGATCGAGGCGACTGCGCGTTCCGCTGCACGGTTGCCCGCGTCGATCAGATCGCCGGCGCGATGGAAATCGAACCAGCCGACCTGGCCGACCCGCGGGCTGATCAGCATGTCCGGCGGATCGCCCGCAAGCCGCGCACGGGTGATGCGGTCCTGCATGATGTTGAAGGCGTCGACCATCACCGAGGAGATGCCCGGCCGGCCGCCGCTGCCGAAGAATTCGCGTTTCACTGTGCGCTCCGGCGAGAAGAACTTGCTGAAGCGGCGTTTCGGCGGCGCGGCCTCGACCCCCTCGGCAATGCCGGCCGGTGCGCCGTGTGCGTAGATCGTTGTCGATTGGGTGAAGATGTCGCTGGAGAGATTGGCGGCAATCACGATCTCCGCGCCGAGCGCGCGTGCCACCGATACCGGCACCGGATTGACCAGCGCGCCGTCAACCAGCCAGCGGTCACCGATCAGGACTGGCGGGAAGATGCCGGGCAGGGCGTAAGACGCACGCATCGCGTCCACGATGCGGCCATGGGTCAGCCAGATCTCATGCCCGGTCCGAACTTCGGTGGCGACGCTCGCGAATTTGATCGGCAGCTCCTCGATCGCCGTAGGGCCGAGGGAGGTCTCCAACTGTGCGGCCAGCTTCTCGCCGCCGATCAGACCCGATCCGTTGAGGCGGATATCGAGATAACCCAAGATGTTGCGTAGCTGCAGGCCGCGCGCCCAGTTTTCCAGCGTGTCGAGATGTCCGGCCGCAAACGCACCGCCAACCACCGCGCCGATCGAGGTGCCGACCACGACATTGGGAACGATGCCGTGAGAGCTCAACGTCCGCAGAATGCCGATATGGGCGAAGCCGCGCGCCGCCCCGCCGCCGAGGGCAACACCGATCACCGGCCGCCGGATACTACCCAGGCCGACTTTCTCGCCGTCATCCGGCTCGCTCTGTCCGCGTCGGATCAACATATCGAGCACACGAACACTCCCGGAGCCTCCCATCAAGACAATAAAGGCTCTGAACCAGTCGCTCACGCATAATCTCGTGAACAGACTAGGCTTGGCGGAAGACCGCCGCCAGAATCGACCGTAAGCATGGTTTATGCCGGCTCGGAAGAGGGCAAGCCGGCTTTCTGCGCGATCATAGCGGCCTCACGCCCGTCGCCAACAGTTCCGGTCGCGCGCGGAGCAGGGCCCGACGGAGCTGCGAAAGGGCTCAAGGCTTGAATTTGCCGCGTTTTTGTTCAAAAGCAGGATCATGAAAGAGGGGGAAGGCGGCATCATTGGATTCCGGCGCGGCCGTGGGCTTTGGCCGCTCGCGTTGATCTGTGCGGTTTCATTGGCGACGACCCTTTCCGCCCAGGCGCAGATGTTCAGCGATCATCCGCCGCCGATCCCGCCTGCGGCGGTGCCGGATCCCGGCGCGGCCGTCAGCCTCGCGCCGCCATCGGGCGCGGCTGCCGTTCCATACGCCGCTCCAGGCGCGCCGCCGATGGCACAGCCGCCGATTGGGACGCCGCCGATCGCAGCGGTGCCTCCGGTCATTGCAACGCCACCGGTGGCCGGGCCGCCACAAGCCATGTTGTCGCTCACGGCGCGTTATGGCAAGGACCTACCGGCGATCAATGGAGGTCTGGTGTGGCGGATCTTTCCGGATCGTCCGGACGAGACCGGTACTTTCAAGCTGGTCCGTGAAGACCGCGGTCCGTCGCCCAATATCGTGCTGCAGCCCGGCAATTATGTCGTGCACGTCTCGCTCGGACTGGTCAGCGCGGTGCGCGCGGTGACGCTGAGGGCCGAGAACGACCGCGAGTCTTTTATCCTTCCCGCCGGCGGCCTGCGCATCGAAGGCCGTGTCGGCACCAGCAAGATTCCGCCGAACCAGATTTCGTTCGCGATCTACAAAGGCAGCCAGTTCGAAGGCGGCGACCGCGCGCCGCTGGTGCCGAGCGTGTCCGCCGGCGACGTGGTCATGCTGCCGGAGGGGACCTATTACATCATCTCCAACTATGGCGACGCCAATTCCGTGGTGCGCTCGGACATCCGCGTCCAGGCCGGCAAGCTCACGGACATGACCGTGACACATCGCGCAGCGGTTATCACGCTGAAGCTCGTCACTGACAAGGGCGGCGAGGCCTTGGCAAACACCGCCTGGTCCGTGATCACGCCGGGCGGTGACGTCATCAAGGAATCGATCGGCGCCTTCCCGAAGGTCGTGCTGTCCGAAGGCGAGTACCGCGCCATCGCCAAGAACGAGGGCAAGGTCTACGAGCGCCCGTTCAACGTCGTCAACGGCGTCGACGGCGAGATCGAGGTGATCGCGCGGTAGGGTTAGCTCGAATCGCCGTCGCGCTTCTTACTTCTTGTTTGAGCATGATCTCCGAGCAAATGCGTTCTGAATTTGTTGCGAAGGAAAACCCCCATACGCCCGTCTGGTCGTCGCCCGAGGGCTTTTCCGGATCATGCTCTAAGCCGTCGTCTCCGCCCCGGCGCGACGCTCAAAACCGGGTCACGATCTCCGATAGCGCCGGCCGCGGGCGCTCTTCGTTCGGCCTCGACGGCGTGCCGATATGGATGAAGCCCGCGAGCTTTTCGCCGGCCTTCAACCCGAGACCGTCGAGCACATCGCGATCGAAGGCGAACCAGCCGGTTAGCCAGCAGGCGCCATAGCCGAGCGCAGTTGCCGCGGTGACGATGTTCATCGCGCTCGCGCCTGCCGACAATTCCTGTTCCCACGGCGGCACCTTCGGATGAGGCCTGGTGAAGCTGACGATGCCGATGACCATCGGCGCGTCGGTGAGCCGATGCTTTTCAACGTCTATCTCGGCGGCGGACGCTTGCGGCTTCTTGCTGACGAAAACCCGAGCGATGATCTCGCCGGCGCGGACGCGCGCATCACCTTCGAACACAATGAAGCGCCAGGGAGCGAGCTTGCCATGATCGGGCACCCGCGCGCCGATGGTCAGGATGGTATCGAGCTCGGCCGGCGAGGGGCCGGGCGCGGTCATCTCGCGCGGCTTGACGGAGCGGCGCGTCTTCAACAGTTCGATGATGTCGGGCATTGTGAAACCGCTAGGTTGGCGTGTTGAGCAGATATCTGCATTTGCGACGCGATAGCAAGGCGGCAATACCTATTAACCTTCCAAACTGCCGGCCCCATTGAGATCCGTTGATCCTGCTCAAAGATCGGCGCATCGGAGCGGCTAGGTTGATCCACAGCCTTCTGTTTTCGGAGGTGTCTTAATGCCGGAACGGAGAAAGATCGCGTTGGACGTTGTCAAGCTTGCGCACGAGCTGATGGCGCGGGTCGATGCCTGGGCGCTTGCCAATGCGATGAATCGTTCAGATGCCGTTCAGCGCCTGATCGAACTGGGCCTGACGTTGGAGACGAAGGCAAGGCGCATGTCGCAACAGGAGGCCGTCGCGATCGAGCATCGCACCGCGCAGCAGCTCGACCAGATGATCGATCCGGATACGCCGCAGGAAGAGCGAGACCGGCGGATTCATCGGCTCACCGACGGTCCGCCGGAATTCGTGGACTTGCGCATCGATCTGCCGGGACGCAGAAGGAACTGATCCCTTACGCCATCGCGCGCGTGCGCTTGATATCAGGCGGTGTTGCCTCATCCACCAGTGCGGCGATCGCCTCTGCCGTCGGCAACACCGTCTGCCCCTCGCTGCCGAGCCGGCGGATCGAGACCGAATGCGTCTCGGCCTCCTTCTTGCCGACCACGAGCAAGGCAGGGACCTTGGTCAGCGAATGCTCGCGGACCTTGTAGTTGATCTTCTCGTTGCGCAGGTCGATCTCGACACGCAGGCCCGCGCGGCGCGCGGCTGCTGCGACCTGCTTGGCATATTCGTCGGCCTCCGAGGTGATGGTGGCGACCACGGCCTGGACCGGCGCGAGCCAGAGCGGGAAATGGCCGGCATAATGCTCGATCAGGATACCGATGAAGCGCTCCATCGAGCCGCAGATCGCGCGATGCACCATCACCGGCGGCTTCTTGGAGCCGTCCGCGTCGATGTAGAACGCGCCGAATCGTTCCGGCAGATTGAAGTCGACCTGCGTGGTGCCGCATTGCCAGTCGCGGCCGATCGCATCACGCAAGACATATTCGAATTTCGGCCCGTAAAACGCGCCTTCGCCGGGATTGATCTCCGTCTTGATGTTGTTGCGCTGTGACTGGATCTCGCGCAGCACGGTGGCCATCACGCGCTCGGCGTGATCCCACATCGCATCCGTGCCGACGCGCTTGTCGGGCCGCGTCGAGAGCTTCACGGTAAGCTCGCCGGTGAAGCCGAAATCCGCATAGGTCGAGAGGATCAGATCATTGATCTTCAGGCACTCGTCGGCGAGCTGCTCTTCCGTGCAGAAGATGTGCGCATCGTCTTGCGTGAAGCCGCGCACGCGCATCAGGCCGTGCATCGCGCCCGACGGCTCGTAACGGTGCACGACGCCGAATTCTGCAAGCCGCAAAGGAAGGTCGCGGTAGCTCTTCAGGCCGTGCTTGAAGATCTGCACATGTCCCGGACAGTTCATCGGCTTCAACGCAAACCAGCGCTTGTCCTCGGCCTCGTCGCCGGCGGATTGCGCCGCGAACATATTCTCGCGATACCAGTCCCAATGGCCGGACGTCTCCCACAGCGACTTGTCGAGGATCTGCGGCGCGTTGACCTCGCTGTAATCACCGGAAAGGCGCCGCCGCATATAGGCGATCAGTGCCTGGAAGATGGTCCAGCCCTTCGGGTGCCAGAACACCACGCCGGGACCTTCCTCCTGGAAATGGAAGAGATCGAGCTCGCGGCCGAGCCGGCGGTGGTCGCGCTTCTCGGCTTCCTCGATCTGCTTCAGATAGGCATCGAGGTCTTCCTGCTTCGCGAACGCCGTGCCGTAGATGCGGGTCAGCATCGGGTTGTTGGAATCGCCGCGCCAATAGGCGCCCGCGACTTTCATCAGCTTGAACGCGTTGCCGATCTTTCCCGTCGAGGTCATGTGCGGGCCGCGGCAGAGGTCGAACCAGTCGCCCTGGAAATAGATCTTGATCGGCTCGTCGCCCGGAATGGCATCGACCAACTCGACCTTGAAATTCTCGCCCTTGTCGCGGAACACCTGCTTGGTCTTCTCGCGGTCCCAGACTTCCTTGGTGAATGGCTTATCGCGCGCGATGATCTCGCGCATCTTCTTCTCGATCGCGGCGAAATCCTCAGGCGTGAACGGCTCGTTGCGGAAGAAGTCGTAGTAGAAGCCGTTCTCGATCACGGGGCCGATCGTGACCTGCGTGCCCGGCCACAGCGACTGCACGGCTTCGGCCAGCACATGGGCGCAGTCATGCCGGATCAGTTCCAACGCGCGCGGATCGTCTCGCGAAATCAGCTCGATCTTCGCATCGCTTGCGATCGGATCGTTGAGGTCGGCAAGGTCGCCGTCCAGCGCCATCGCGACCGTTCGCTTGGCAAGCGAGGGCGAGATGCCTTTGGCGATGTCGAGGCCGCTGGTGTTCTTGGGAAATTCGCGCCTGGCGCCGTCGGGAAAGGTGAGGGCGATCTTGTGTGCCGGTTCGGCGGGCCTCAGATTGGTGATGCTGTACTGGAATCCGGATTCGGATTTGTGCTGCTCGGAATTGTGGTGGTCGGACTTCTGGTGGTCGGACTTATGCTGGTCAGACATGACGGTCTCCTCAAGCTCACTCCTGCGAACGAGCGCAGGTAAGCGGAACGGCCATATAACCGTTT
>Ga0210406_10007646_pt1 | contig 10933 bp, 6 predicted proteins | sample IncBWC30MmetaG_FD_155454 | JGI IMG/M metagenome (GOLD analysis project Ga0210406, IMG submission 155454) | Forest soil microbial communities from Barre Woods Harvard Forest LTER site, Petersham, Massachusetts, United States - Inc-BW-C-30-M | ecosystem: Environmental > Terrestrial > Soil >... | reverse complement strand
CCGGGGGATGAACGGAATGTTCGGCACCGGGACGCACTGGACCTCTTTCCATTCAGCGCCCGGATAGGTCGCTGTGAAGCAGCCTTTCTTCGGCGCTCCCTTCTTGTGCATGTCGACGGCCCAGTCTCTCCGCCTCTTCGCTTCATCGGGCGTCATCCTCTCGGTCGCCGCGGCGGCCGACGCCTTCGGGTTAGGTGGCTGTTGGGGCGCGGCAAAGAATTCGCGGGGGTACCACAGCGCAATCAGAAGTGTCGCCAAGGATCCGAAACGAAGCATCTTCATGATTTTCGTCCTCGATTTAATAGTGTCAATATCACTGAATTCGTTACAGAGTCCATTCGGAGTGGGCATTCTGAACTCCTGTCCAGGTCACGAGCATCCGCGGCTAACCGCTCAATATCCAGGCAATCAGCTTTTCGGTGACACTGTCATGTGATCTGGGCGGACTTTCGCCGTGCGCCAGAGTTCACTACACCGCTGCAAACTACTTTGTCCGCACAGGAGTTCGGTAGCAGGTCGTGCGTCGCCGATCACAGTTGGATGAGCCAAAAAAAATGATTGGGCGGTTGACAGTCGCTCGATTCGCTGCGATAGTGCGGAACAAACAATCTCGTCTGCTAGAGCCGGAAACAATGAGCTCTATGTTTTTCAAATATTCAGTCCCGCCGAATCTTTGCAAATCATTGTGGATTTGTCGGTTCTTGCTGGTTTATGAGGAAGCCGTTCGGATAGTGCTCCCCGGTCCGACTCTCTTAGGTGGCGGGCGAAAGTCCCTCCAGTGCACTCAATTCCTTCATAGCCAATTTGGGGTACTAAATGACAAAAATCGTTCGATCAGGCAAGACGTGGTCGTGGGGTTCCCGTTCCCATCAGAGTGCACCTACGTACTGGGCAATTGACGGGGTAAGCCGCAAAAGGAGACACGATGGCCGAAGCAACAACCAGGATAATCACCGACAAGCAGACGCTGGCCATTGGCGCGTGACTTTGAATCATCCCCCGATAAACACCATCGACGATCTTATGTACGACGAGTTCTACGACTTGGTGGAGCAGATCGAGGCGGAACCATCGCTGAAAGTGGTGACGTTCGAGAGTGCAAATCCGGACTTTTTCCTGGCCCACTACGGCATAGCCGAATCGTCCAGCCGCTTTGGAAAGCCGCGATGGGATCGAGGCAGTGGCCAGGCTCTCTCAAAGCAGCGTACTCAGCATTGCCGTCGTTCGCGGGAGGGCGCGCGGAGGTGGAAGCGAATTCACCTTAGCCTGTGACACCAGCTTTGCAAGCCGAGAGAGCAGGGGAAGCGGAAGGGAATTCGGCGGCTGTTAATCGATCGGTTGATCGAACGATGTTCTTCAAGTCTCCAGAAAAAGCCGAGTGCGGAATTTCATCCTGATTCGGTGTCCGATATGGTGTCCGATCAATTTCTGATTGCATGCAAGCCTATGCAGGTCGATGCAGAATGCCAGATTCCATAACCTGCTCTAGATATGTGCGTTATCGCTTCTGTGCGACCCGATGCGGGGCGATGCCAAATGGGCAAAATCACATTTCGAGTCAGGTGCTCATTCAACCGGACTCCGCCACCTCTTTGCCAGCCGATATATACCGGCGATTATTTCGTCGAGGGATTATGCCCGTTGGCTCGATCCGAGGAGCCCGTCTCTTCCGTTCGACTTGCTGTGGCCATTTCCGGAGGGCCTTGAAGGGACGGAGATGGCCAACACAAGGAAACAAACCGTCCACCACTCTTTGTGCTGGCCACAGGTAGGACTGCGCTGATTGTCGGTCATGCTGCGTTGAGGTCATGATTCAGGCTTACCGAAACTCAAATCTGGGTCCAATTCGGGTCCAATCTGGATCCGATAAGGGTTTCTGACGATTGTTTTGCGCTTACAAGTGCTTTGTTTGGTGTTGCGAAGTTGTTGAAAATTCGTCTCTCAGCATTTTCGCAACGAGGAGGTCAGCGGTTCGATCCCGCTCAGCCCAAAGAAATCAATCTGTGGGATCAACAGGGATTCTTCTTTGTTGGATCTGCGGTGCCTTTCCTGCGATTTTCCCGAATACAGCCAATCACTGGTCTGTGAAGGTTATGAGGGACGTGGCTGACGTGATCAAAACTTCTGTTCTGACACTTCCGTAAGATATCGGTAAAATCGGAGAAGCCCTGGACCCCTCACATCACCGCATGAAGGATCAATCCTATGCGCAATACGCTCATTGGTCTTGTCGGGATATTTGCTGTGACGCTGCCTGCCTGGGGACAGGACTTGCGGCCGGTTACAACTCGAGCCTTCGACAATAGCCGCTCTGGAGCGAACACCAGCGAGACTATCCTGACACGCGACAACGTACTTGCCAAGGGCATTCGCCGCGACACCATTATTCCGGTTTTTGGTGACGCGCGTGGTACGGAGAGTCAGCCTCTCATTCTTCCGGATGTAAAGGTGAAGGATGGCAGCACCCATGACGTGATGATTCTGCCGTCGATGGCGAACATCGTGCGCGGGGTGGACGCGGAGACAGGCGCTGCGTTGTGGGAGACACATCTTGGCAGGCCGATCAATGGCGGTGCCGCGATCGATATGCACCAGATCAACGACCATTGGGGAGTTTTGAGCACAGGTGTTGTCGACCCTGATACAAAGCGCGTGTATCTGGTTGCATGGATCTCACCGGATGGCACTCCGCAAAATGGAATGCAGCACGTATGCGTGCTTAACATCGCGGATGGGACGCTAGTCGTGCCGCCTGTATCGCTAGCAGACGCGAAGAACGGGACACAACGCTTTGCCAGCACAATGCGGAAACAGCGCAGCTCTCTGGTGATGACGAACGTGAATGGTACGAAGACGGTTTTCTTCGCATCGGGTTCTGTGATGGAGACGGCAAAGGGCTCCTCCGGATGGGTGTTTGCCTTCGATGTGGCCTCGAACAAGGTCACTTCTTCGCTGGCGATGTCGCAGGGTCTCGGTGCGGGCGTCTGGATGGCCGGTCAGGGACTTGCTGCCGATACGCAGGGCTTCCTGTATGGTATTTCCGGCAACGGCTCTTACGATGGCGTATTCGATTTCGGGGAGTGTGTCTTCAAGATTCAGTATCAGCCTCCGACCGCAACGACAGCTGCCTGGATGAAGGTTATCGACTCCTGGGCTCCCTTCAGCGATGCAGGGCGGATCGGTGAGAACCCCCAGCTGTCAGCACCGAATGTAGCGCTGGCCCCCAAACTTGCGGGGGTGAGCGCTCCGTCGCAGGAGGTGGTGATGCCCGTAGGCGGCGGAATGAAGATCTCCATGAAGAACACGAGGAGTGTGCAGAGCGGCGTAGACGAGACTGGCAGAGCAGTAACGCTGGTGTATCCCAAAGATCCGACGGATCCCGCCTGGAGTGATGAGGATTTCGGCTCCGCAGGCGGCACGTTGATCGCCGAGTATGGCGTTTATCTGGCTGCTGGAAAGGACGGCATCGGATATTCGGTGAACTCGCACAGTCTTGGCCATACGCAGCCTGCGGACTTCGGCAATGCGAAAGCGAACTGCGCCAAGCTAAAGGCGCCCCCCGTATGGATCGCAGCCTCGCCTGGACCTGTTGATCCGTGTCCACAGAATCAGACGACGTTGGACTTCATGCCCTGGGGCAAGACGCGGCATGTCCACGCCACTCCTGTGCAGTACATGAGTCCTACACGCGGGATGACGATCTTTGTCTGGGGCGAGAATAGTCAACTGCATGCGTGGACGATGAGCTCGACCGGCGCACTTACCTATCTGGCTCAGGGCAGGGAGACGGCTTCTGTGAGTGTGACCAACCCTCCTGGTGGAATGCCTGGGGGGTTCTGCTCTTTGTCGAGCAACGCAAATAAGGTTGGCACCGCGATTCTCTGGTGTTCGATTCCCTTTGGCGATGGGAATGCGACTGTCACGAACGGGAGGCTGCTCGCATATGACCCCGAAGACCTGGTCTCGAACGCGGACGGAAGCAAGACCCTGAGAGTTCTTTGGGACTCGCAGCAGTGGAATATTCAATACCTCTTCAACAAATTTCTTCCACCTACGGTATGGAACGGAAGGGTCTACCTTCCAAACTACAACGGTGGCGTGGATGTTTACGCTCTTGCGCCATAGCTGGCTGCGCGACCGCGCGGACCGTATCGACACGCGGGTTGGTCCGAGGTGCATTGATCCGGCGGGATATAATTGTGTACGAAGCGGGAGTAGTTCAGTGTCAGAAGGTCAGCTTCCCCAAAATGGATAAGCTCAGCAGTTTCAATAATTTACAAGAACGTTAAATAGCCGAATCGAATCCTGAAGAGTCGAGAGCAATATTTACAATGGCGTCGAATGTGGTGTTTCCCCTTTATTCATGCGGCTTCAGCGTCACACCATCTTGAACACCATTGCAAGTGCCAGGGATCGCCTTTATTAACCCCTGCGAGATCACATTCAGGGGACACCGTCATGAACGAACTGGGTGGTAGTTCGTGTTTATTGTCCCGACACTCGGAATCCGCTGCGTTCGGAACCTAACCCTATTATAATGAGCATCTGTTACCAACGACAAGGCACCTTGTCAGGGGTAAAATCCTTGCATGACAAATTCACTCATTTTGCCGCCGGTACCACCGGAAAACAGGGCAGGGGAGCCTCTGGCCCTCACCCCGGCCCGGCTGCGGAAGATGGTGCTGGACGCGGTGCCGTCGCCCCATACCCAGCGCAACTACGCCAAGGCGCTCGACGACCTCTTCGCCTTCTGTGCCAGCCGGCCTCTCTCCCGGTCCTTATTAATGGAGTGGCGGCCCTCCACTATAAACGTCCGGCTCTCCGCCGTCCGCAAAATGATTGGAGAGGCGCGGAAGAACGCCATGCTCGGGGCCGAGGAGGCCGCGACCCTAACGGACGTCCCCAACATTAGCCAGAGGGAACCCGGCTGGGAAACTGGCTGACCCGCGAGCAGGCCAAAGAGTTGTTGGCCGTCCCTGACCGCGCCACGCTAAAAGGTAAACGCGATTACGTGATCCTGGCACTTCTGGTCGGCTGCGCCCTCCGGCGGAACGAGCTGGCCGAGCTCGACGTCGCGACCATCCAACAAAGGGAAGGCCGCTGGGTGCTGGCCGACCTCGAGGGCAAGGGCCGGCGCATCCGCACTGTCGCCGTCCCCATCTGGGTCAAGCAGGGAATCAACGCCTGGATGACCGCGGCGGGCATCGAAGATGGCCGGCTGCTGCGGTCGATCTCGAAGAGCGGGAAGATCAACCGCGACACGCTGAGCGACTGGGCGGTCTGGTCGGTAGTTGAACAATCATCGAAGCAAATCGGGATCGAGCACTTCGGCGCCCACGATCTGCGTCGTACCTGCGCCAAGCTGTGCCGGAAGAACGGTGGAGATCTGGAACAGATCAAGTTCCTGCTCGGCCACTCCTCGATCCAGACCACCGAGCGGTACCTGGGCTCTGAGCAGGACATCGAGATCGCGGTGAACGATAACCTAGGGCTGTAGACGAGAACGTCGACTCCTCATGGGAATTCTGGGGCATCACAATTCGCTGAGCGGATACGATAAGACTCCTATAGTCGATACGGCTGGCGCGAAAGGAAAACAAGGCGACAAGTTTCCGCGCACCCGATTGTGCTATTGCGTGATGTTTTGGGTGAGGCAATCATCTGAACTCAATGGCAATGTGTCCTAAATGCGGCGACGAATACCTACCACTCCGACTCTATTCTCATCGGATCCAGTGCGACGGGAAGTCTCGCATTCCGAAGAGCTCTCGCCCAGGGAGGGTTTCCTCTCCCAGCATTACAACCGCGGGGACCATTTGGCAGAGGGAAGAGATTAGCAACTTCGAGCGAGCAGCGGATACAGATCTGGATATAGTGCATAAGAAGGCATCTAGGCGCCGAAAAACAGGCTGAAGCGAACGCGAAGAAGGTACGCCGGAAAGCTCGACAGAGCTGATGGCGTTTGCCCGACCTATTAGGCTCTTATGTGCAACTCTAGTGTAGGCGCAGCGAATGGTTGTAATGGTTTCAATAGGTTAACCGCACACTGTCGACAGATTCCACTCTTTCGAAGAGCGTCACTTCTGTTCTGTTGACCACGAAAAGACTTATGTGAAGAGACTCGGCCTTGAAGTGACCCCGACTTCAACCACGATGGAAGCACCGATCAGGCAGATCTGCAGATTATTGTGAATAACTTCGGCGAGAAATGCGGTAAGAAATCCAAACCCTAAATCAAACACATGAACATGTTAGAGGCCGCGTTGCTCGCGGCCTCGAAACCCTTGTGCCGGTCCAACGTCTTCACTCTTCTAAAAACCTTCATCGACAAACGCGGCTATTACTGGCAAACTGTTTCTCTTCGTGTGAAAGCGAGTTCGCAGCAAGTGGGCCGAACCCCTGGGAATTTTCACTTTTTCAGGAGGACGATCATGTTTGGCAATTTTCGCTTTGCAGCAGTTTTCTTCTGTCTGATCTCTGCTTCTCTCCTGCACGCTCAGACAAGTGGCCCGCTTACTGCGGGGCCGTCCACTAGCCTGTCCAGTCAATCTGGCGGGGCGGCGAAACAACGTCCCAACATCCTGTTCATCATCATGGATGACGTAGGGATCGACCAGATGCACATCTTCGGCTACGGTGGCGGGACTCCGCCACTGACGCCGAACATCGATGCGATTGCGCACGCGGGCGTGCGGTTCCGGAATGTGTGGTCGATGCCGGAGTGCTCGCCGAGCCGGGCGATCTTCTTCGAAGGCCGCTATCCTCTGCGCACGAATATCCAAAGCGCGATTTTGAGTAACGATCTGGCGAACTCCCAGGTGTCGCCGTTTGAGGTGACGACGCCCGAGATTCTGCGAACGAAGAACTACACGAGCGGGCTGTTCGGGAAGTTCCACCTCGCAGGGCCGACCAATAATGAGTTCGCCTACGGGACACCGCATGTGCTCGGGTGGGATTACTTTGATGGATTCCTCGAGGGAGCCCCGCACCCGATCGACACCACAATCGGCGGCCAGTTCCCAATTCCGAACGTACCGAACCCACCGCCTCCGATGTATACGTGCGGGTTTATTCCGAACACGACGCACTCGCCGAATGGCTCGGACCATGGAGCCTGCGTGCTAGTGGACAAGTCATGCACGGAGCTGACGCGAAGTTCGACTGTGACTGATCCTGGCTTCAGCTGCCTGCAGCAGAAGGGCATCTATGTGCCGGACAAGAGCTGCGCGGCGGCTAAGAACGTGTCTCTGGACTTCGCGGTGGACAATGCGTATTACGCCTGGGAGCGCGTCATCAACAAGCCCGACGGGACGGTGATTCAGATTCATCCAGATAAGGCGGACGGGAGCGCTCGCGGATACGTTTCGGACGCTACGGTAAGCGCGGCGGTTGACTGGATCCAACAGCAGAACGCGGCAAAGAAGCCGTGGATGTCGACAGTGGCTTTCGCCAATGACCACACACCGTATCAGCAGGCACCGGGTTATTTGCTTCCCGGGCCAACGGTGGATTCGACGGGCTTTGCGTGCACGGGGAACTCGCTTGCGAACGTTGGCGCGACACGCGTGATCAGCAACCAGATGATTGAGGCGATGGACACCGAGATCGGCAACCTGATGGTCTCGTCGGGCCTCGCGCAGCGCAACAGCAATGGCACGCTGGACTACCATCCGGAGCAGACGAATACGATGGTGATCATCATCGGCGACAACGGAACGTTCGCTCCGGGGGTGAAAGTACCGTTTGACACGCAGCGCGCGAAGGGCTATGTGTACCAGACGGGGGTGTGGGTTCCGCTGATCATCTCCGGGCCGATGGTTGCCTCGCCGGACCGAGAGGTGAAGAGCATGGTGAATATCGCGGACCTGTTCCAGCTCTTCGGCGAGATTGCGGGAGCGGATGTGAGAAAGATCGTTCCGAAGTCGCACATCCTGGACTCGCAGCCGATGCTGGCGTATCTGACCAACCCAAATCAGCAGAGCATTCGCCAGACGAACTTTACGCAGACGGACAGCAACATCCATGTGGGGACGCCGCCTCCATGCGTGCTTACGGTGGCCATGCAGGACACGTGCGTGCAGCTTTTCAACCAAAAGGCGATCTGCAACTTCGAAGGGGGCAAGTGGTATGGCACTGGGACTGATGATCCTCAGGGGAGGACGTTTGATTCGTGCTGTGCGGTGCAGCGCGCGCTGTACGATCCGACCAACACACCCTTGACACTGTTGCCGCTCAATCAGCAGGCGACAAGGAATGATGACTTCAAACTGGTGCGCAAGAAGGTTAACGTCTGCGCGAAGGCCCCGAACACAAACGACACGACAGAGGTACTGAACGAGTTTTACCAGATCAATGAGGATCCACCTCTGACCCTGGAGATCGACAAAGCAGGCACGGCGCTGTGCGGGGAGAGCGATAACTGTCCAACGGGCCTGACGAACCAGCAGAAGACGATCTTCAACCAACTCACCACGTTGATGGATTCCACACTTATGTCGGAACCGCCATGCCCGGGCGACGGGAACCTGGACAAGGTCGTGAACCTCGCAGACCTGACGAACTGGTTTTACTTCTCGACCAACGGGGTGGTGCCCGTAGAGGGTGGACCGCCAAATACGTCAAGCTGGTACGACTTCAACCATGATGGAAGCACGGATGCAGCGGACCTGAAGACGATCATCAACAACTTCGGCACTCATTGCAAAACGAAGAATTGAGGCCGCGATAAGCAGCAAAGAGGCCGCGATTGCTCGCGGCCTCCTGGTTGTTCACTCGACGATTGGGAGTACAAGCGAGCGATACTTTGTCCTTCTGTGCTGGCGCGTGGGTCCAACTGCACGGGGCGTTTGCTCAGTTCGAGAGAGAGCTGATCCGCGAGCGCCAGCGTGAGGGAATTGCAATCGCAAAGCGGGAAGGGAAGTACCGCGGCACGAATCGAAACCGCGCCCGTATGGAAGAACTCCGCTCGCAAGTGAATCCAGCCACAACTGCCCCGGCGAAGCCCGAGGCCATACCTCCAAGAATCCAATTGAGCTGCGCGCCTTAGGCGAGATAAACCAGCCGATCGTGGATTCGTTGAAGAGGGGAAACTTGAAAACAAACGGGGGTATTGCTGCGAGAACACGCATTTTCCTTCTTGAAAGATTTGCCCTGATACGTCCGTGGAAACGCTCTCTTTTTCAAAGATCAGCCCTGATGGCTTGTAGTTCGAAGGTCTTAAGATGTCTTTCAACTCGATAATTACGTTCAGGACCTACGTTTGGTAGTACTCCCTTAGCGTGATATTCTTCCCGCCCTAATCTAATTTCATCTCGGTGGTAACGGGGAAGTGACCAAAAGCAACAGGCGACGACGTGAAGACGCACTTAGGCGGGAGGATCGGCCTAAACGGGGCGGTTTGGCGTTAGGCATGACGGCCGCAACGGTCGTACTGACTTTGTCCGTCTGGGCTCTTTATTCGAACCACGACAGCAAAAGGGGGCAGGTCGTGGCTGGCGGTAACCCGGCAGGTGGGATTAGCCACGCAGTTTTCCAGCCCACCGTCACCAACCGCAGCGATGCTCCGGGCAAAGTGCCCGAGGGGATGATTTGGATTCCAGGTGGTGAGTTTTCCATGGGGGCAAACGACCCGCCGGACATGGACGAAGTCGGCATGAAGGCTACGTCTGATGGACGGCCCCTTCACCGCGTCTATGTCGATGGCTTTTTCATGGACAAGACGGATGTTACGAATGGCGAGTTCGCGAAGTTTGTGAAGGCTACCGGTTACGTCACTGTGGCGGAGCGCAAGCCAAGAGCGGAAGATTATCCCAACGCTCCACCCGAAAACCTGGTTGCCGGCTCCGTCGTTTTTTCTCCTCCAGACCACCCCGTACGGTTAAATGACCACTTCCAGTGGTGGAGCTATGTACACGGAGCGAATTGGCAGCATCCGCAAGGCCCAGCGAGCAACATTAAAGGCAAAGAAGCCTATCCCGTAGTGCAAGTCGCCTATGAAGACGCGACAGCCTACGCCAAGTGGGCGGGCAAGCGGCTGCCGACGGAAGCGGAATGGGAGTTCGCGGCGCGCGGAGGATTAAGTGGAAAGCCCTTCGTATGGGGCGACGACTTTCGGCCCAACGGCAAGTGGATGGCCAATACACATCAGGGACACTTTCCCGATCACGACACTGGCGAAGATGGGTATGTCGGGATCGCACCCGTCGCTCAGTACCCACCGAATCAGTACGGCTTGTATGACATGGCGGGAAATGTGTGGCAGTGGACGAGCGATTGGTACCGGCCGGACTATTACAAGCAGTTATCGGTGACCGGCGGCGTGGCCCGCAATCCGCAAGGACCGGAGACTTCCTATGACCCTGCGGAGCCGACTGAGCCGAAAAAAGTTCATCGTGGAGGCTCGTATCTTTGTACTGACCAGTACTGCTCCCGCTATATCGTGGGCACGCGAGGCAAAGGAGAGGTCAGTACTGGAACCAACCACCTCGGTTTTCGGTGCGTGATGAAACGGTAGAGCAAAGGCCTCCAGTCGTTTTTAGCAAATGAGTAGAATTTTCAAGAAATCGATAGAGATTGGGCACATAATTTCAATGAATCGGTGGAACTACGGCGATGTGTCAGAGGCAGAATGTGATTCTGTCATAGACATTCCGGCTCATTTTCCCGGGCCGGCCGGATTCTGCTGCCTGTGTTTCTTTGCCACGAAATTACTCTACCGATTTCTTGAAAATCTACCCATTAAATGAAAACAAAAATTCGTCTAAAGAGGGATAACCTGTCTGCTATCAATCGAACCAATCTACCTATTAGGGCGTGTTCACACTAGCGAAGCGCTTCGATGATGAGGGCGAAGTTGAGGAAGCCGAGGAAGAGGACATCGAGTTTCTCGAAGCGGGGAGAAGATTTTGCGGGAGCCTTTGAGTCGCCGGAAGAG
>Ga0210406_10007645_pt1 | contig 10934 bp, 9 predicted proteins | sample IncBWC30MmetaG_FD_155454 | JGI IMG/M metagenome (GOLD analysis project Ga0210406, IMG submission 155454) | Forest soil microbial communities from Barre Woods Harvard Forest LTER site, Petersham, Massachusetts, United States - Inc-BW-C-30-M | ecosystem: Environmental > Terrestrial > Soil >... | reverse complement strand
GGCGGCCGGTTGGGCGGTTCCACTCCGAACTGCTTGGCGTACTCGACGACCAATCGCTGCCAGCCGTCGAACTTCATGGCCTCGGCGCCGGCCATGCGTCCCGTCGGCTCACTCGCGAGGAGCCGTGCAAGGACGTCGAAGCAGATGTGCCAGCCTGCGGCGCCCCACGCGATGAAGCGGCGATCGATGTTGTGCCACAGCGTCAGGCGCGTGCCACCACCGAAGGCTTCGAGTTCCCACCGCATATCGTTGTATTCAAGCAGCCTGGGAGCGTCGGCTCGCGTCACTGTCGTTTCCTGCGGCGTGGGTGTTCCCACCCAGGTGAGCTTCACTGTGGCTCCAACCGAACCCAGGCTCCCATCGACCTCAAAGGGCGCCCACTCCCGCAGATGCACTGGGTCAGTGAGCGCCTGCCAGACTTTTTCCGGCGAGTGGCGCAGTTCTCTGACCAGAATGAGCGTCCATTTCTCTCCGTTCTTTCGTACCTGCGCCCCGCTGGCCGGACCCGGTGCGTATTGCTCGTGATAGGTCATGAATCTTCTCCTTACATCAGCCTGGATCTGGACGCACACCTGGCGGCCATCCTGCTGAGCACCTTCCTACCAGCGTGCCAGCTGGGTGAGCTGAATCAGGTTACCGCAAGTGTCCTTCAGCATCGCAATGGTCGAGCCGGTCACGTCGGTGGGCGGCATCGTGAACTCGGCGCCGCGGGCCTTGATTCGCTCGTAGTCGCCCTTGACGTCGTCGGTGTAAAACATGGCCGCGGGCTGGCCCTGTTGAAACAGCGCCTGCTGATACGTTTGGGCCGCGGGGTTGTTGTTCAGCGCCAGCTGCAGCTGAGTGCCGTCCGGCTCCTCGGGCGAGCCAACGGTCAGCCAGCGAAATGGGCCATTGCTAAAATCCGCCTTCTTCACGAATCCCAGCACTTCCGTAAAGAAGCGCAGGGCCTTGTCCTGGTCGTCCACGTATACGCTGGTCAGTTTGATTTTCATTTCGTTCCTCCTTTGTCACGCTCGCGGTTTGGGCCGCGTCGTCTTCTCCTTAGTCTTCCTTTTCGTTGGTGTTGGTGGATCGTCGATCATGCGGTCGAGGTGGCGTTCGAGAGCATCCAGGTGAGGGGACCAGAACCGTCGGAACCGAGCCAGCCAGGCATCGACCTCCTGAAATGGTTCAGGTTTCAGCCGGTAGAGACGGCGCTGTGCGTCCACCGTGGATTCCACGAAACCTGCCTCGCGCAGCACGCGCAGGTGCTTTGATACGGTCGGCTGCGTCATACGAAGTTGACGCTCGATCTCTCCAACCGACTGTTGTGACGAGACCAGAAGGCTCAATATCGCTCGGCGGTTCGGCTCCGCAATGATTTCGAAGGCGGATTCCACGCTCTTTATATACTCCAATGAGCATATACGTGTCAAGGTATATACAAACAGGGCAATGGACAGAGAACACCGAGGAAGAGAAGAAACGCAGAAAATCAACCACGGATTTACTCGGACCGCCCAGGTGTTTTCCCCGGGCGCTTCTGTCCTGAAATGTGAATTGTCAAAGAGCAGTTGTGTGGCGCGCCGGGCGCCACGCGGGCAGGGACACAAATGCCCGCCTTCACACAACGGTTGTAACGGGCGGGAGACATGTTCGCTAGAAAAATCGACGGGTCGAGAAAACTACAGTAACCATGGTGCGCGAAGCGCCTATGTCGTCCCCGGGCCTGGAATATCCACCACAGAGGCACACCCCGGCTTCCGACCGCAAGCTACCATACCAACGTGAGGAAGATCGTCTACCTGTCGTTGGGATCGAACCTCGGAGACCGTCAGGCCAACCTGCGCAACGCCACCGGACGGATCCTTGCGTTAGGCGACGTGCTGGAAGTCTCGTCGCTCTACCAAACGGAGCCGGTCGAAGTGACCGACCAGCCCTGGTTTCTGAACTGCGCGGTTGCGGTTCGCACGGAGCTAATCCCGCGCGAATTTCTGTCCGGCATCCTGTCGATCGAGAAGTCGATGGGGCGGGAGCGCACCCGGCCCAAAGGCCCACGCCTCATCGACATCGACATCCTTCTCTTCGGCGCGGCCCACCTCAAGACACCGCAGTTGACGGTCCCGCATCCGGCGATGGCCAAGCGAAGGTTCGTGCTGGAGCCCCTGGCCGAGATCGCGCCGGACGTAAAGGTCCCGTTGCTGAAGAAGACGGTGCGCGAATTGCTGGATGCGCTTCCGAAGAGCGGCCAGAAGGTAACGAAAATTCCTCGGAACTAGATCCGCTGCATTTCACGCACCGTGCGCTCGCCCTCAACATTCCCGGTGTTCACTGTGGTCTTGGGTTCGAGCAGCATGATGTGTGTCTCCTCGTCAGCGGAGGGACAGTGCTCCACGCCGTGCGGGATGATCAGGAACTCCCCGGGATGGATCACGATCTCGCGCTCTGCACCGTCCTCGCGCACGGCCATCTTCAGCGCGCCCTTCACCACGAAGAACAGTTCGTCTTCGACGTCGTGATGGTGCCAGACGAACGGTCCCTGCAGCTTGACCAGCTTCACATGGAAGTCGTTCAGCTCGCCGACGATCTTGGGACTGAATTGGTCGCTGAACAGTGAAAGCTTCTGGGCGAGATTGACCTTCTCCATAGTTCCTCTCAGGCGGAAGCCGATTCCGCGCGGCGCCCCGCAAGCTTCAAGCCGATCCAGCAACCTACGGGCCAGATGACCAGCCAGGACAGCCCGTACCAGTGCGGCCAGCCCTTGTTCCAACCGGGAATGATCGCGACAATGCCCATCACCTCTCCGAAGATAAAGAACCAGAGCACATGGCGCGCAGCGCGGTCTGGAGCAAAGCGGGCGCAGACCCAGGCACAAATAACGGAGACCACGGCGAAGCACGCCGTGCTCGCCATGAGAGCGGTGTTGGAGGGAATACGGCCTTTCTCGAAATCGCCCGGAAACAGGCGAGAGAGCAACGGGTCGGTGGCTATGACAAGGACCACCGAGAGCAGGTAGCTGCCAACGACTACAGCGATGGACATGAGCACTGGTTACACCTCCATGCAGGACATGAAGCTTAAACCATCACCCGTCACATGCTCCAGACTCAAATCTCGCGGGCTACTGCACCAGCGTCCCAGTCTCGCCGTGGCCGTTGCCGTTCCCATTGGCTTCCTCGGGCGGAATGACCGAAGCAGCCGCCAGCCGGTCGCCTTCTTCGAGGTGCAGCAGGCGCACACCCTGGGTAGAGCGTCCGACTTCGCGGATGTTCTTGGTGTCGATGCGGATGATCTTGCCAAACTGGCTGATCACCATCACCTCGGACTTCTCGTTGACCAGCATGATCGACACCACCTTACCGTTGCGGGCAGTGGTCTTGACGTTGATTACGCCCTTCCCGCCGCGCGACTGCAGGCGGTACTCGTCCACGTCGGTACGTTTGCCGTAGCCCTGCTCGGTGACCGAGAGCACGAGATCGGTCTCGTCGGGATCGCCGTTCTTGCCCTTCTTGTGCTCCTTGGGCGTGACAGCCATGCCGACGATGTAATCGCCCTTCGATAGGTCCATGCCGCGCACGCCATAAGCCGGGCGCCCCATCGAGCGCACATCGTCTTCGTCGAAGCGGATTGCCTGCCCGTCATGGGTAGCGAGGAAGATGATCTGGTTGCCATCGGTGCAGTGGGCGGCCACCAGTTCGTCTTCCTTGTCGATGCCGATGGCGATAATGCCGCGCGACATCACGTTGCTGAAGTCCTTGAGCGGGGTCTTCTTGACCGTGCCGCTGCGAGTGGCGAAGAACACATACTTGCCTTCCTCTTCCAGATCGCGGACGGTGAGTAGCGCACGCACGCTCTCGCCCGGCTGCAAGGCCACCAGGCTGGCAATCGCCTTGCCCTTGCCCGCGGCGCTGAGTTCGGGAATCTCATACACCTTCAGCCAGTACACGCGTCCGGTGTTGGTGAACACCAGCATGTAGTCATGGGTCGAGGCGACGAATAGGCGCTCGACGAAATCCTCTTCGCGCGTGCTCATGCCCTTGCGGCCGGTGCCTCCACGGCGCTGCTGGCGATAGGTGGAGATCGGCGTCCGCTTCAGATAGCCGGAGTGGCTCACCGTGACGGCAACTTGCTCATCGGCGATGAGGTCCTCCAGTCCGAGCTCGACCGCTTCGTCCTGGATGATGGTGCGGCGCGCATCGCCGTACTTCTTCTTGACCTCTTCGAGCTCGCTGACGATAACCCTCCGGAGCTTCTTCTCGGAACCCAGAATCGATTCATACTCGGTGATGCGGTCGCGTACGTCGGCCAGCTCTTTGAGGATTTCGTCAATCGAGAGGCGGGTCAGGCGATGCAACTGCAATTCGAGGATGGCGTCAGCCTGCACTGCATCGAACGGCTTGGTGATGGTGTTCGGAACGATGCCCTTCAGCGCCAGCGCCTTGCGCGCCGCGCCGGCATTGCCTTCCGCCACGTTGACCGTCTTGCCGGAGAAATACTCCACAAGGTTGGTGCGTGCGTCGGCGCGATTTTCGCTGCCGCGAATAATGCGGATCACGTCGTCCACGCGATCGAGCGCTACCTGATAGCCCTCGAGAATGTGCTCGCGGTCGCGTGCCTTCTGCAGCAGGAACACCGTGCGCCGACGCACCACATCGATACGGTGATCGATGAAGTGGCGGATGGCCTGCACTAGTCCCATTTCTTTCGGCTGGCCGTTTACTACTGCCAGGAAGATCATGCTGAAGCTCTCCTGCATCGAGGTGTGCTTGAAGAGCTGATTCAGCACGATCTGCGGCTCGCACCCGCGCTTGAGTTCGATGACGATGCGCATGCCATCGCGGTCGCTCTCGTCGCGGATGTCGCTGATCTCGTCGATGACCTTGTTGTTCACCAACTCAGCGATGCGCTCGATGAGGCGCGCCTTGTTCACCTGGTAGGGAATCTCGGTGACAATGATCGCGTCTTTGTCCTTGGTGATGTGCTCGATGGCGGCCTTGGCCCGCATGATGAAGCGTCCGCGGCCGTGACGGTATGCTTCGGCAATCCCTGCGCGGCCGGAGATGAATCCGCCAGTCGGGAAGTCGGGGCCCTGCACGAACTGCAGCATGTCTTCGAGCGTGGCCTGCGAATTGTTCACCAGCGTGATGCAGGCGTCGACGATCTCAGTGAGGTTGTGCGGCGGAATGTTCGTCGCCATGCCCACGGCGATACCGTTCGAGCCGTTGACCAGCAGGTTCGGAATTCGCGTCGGGAGCAGCAGTGGCTCGACCGAGGTGTCGTCGAAGTTGGCGACGAAATCGACGGTGTCCTTGTCGATGTCGGCCAGGAGGTCCTCGGCGATCTCCGTCATGCGCGATTCCGTGTACCGGTAAGCTGCCGGTGGATCGCCATCGACCGAGCCGAAGTTGCCCTGTCCGTCGACCAACGGATAACGCAGCGAGAACGGCTGCGCCATGCGCACCATCGCGTCGTAAACCGCGGTGTCTCCGTGCGGATGGTACTTGCCCAGCACTTCACCGACGACCTTGGCGCACTTCACGTGCTTGCGATTGTGCAGCAGCCCCATATCGTGCATCGCGTAAAGAATGCGGCGATGCACCGGCTTCAATCCGTCGCGCACGTCAGGCAAGGCGCGCCCGATGATGACTGACATCGAATAGTCGAGATACGAACGCCGCATCTCCTCTTCAATGTTGATAGGTTGGATGTTGCCGCTGGGGCCGGGGCCAAGTGGTAATTGCTGGTTTGGATCGTCAGCCATGTTGAGGTATCAGCGGTCGGCGCGTTGCGGCCGGCCGGCTTGTTTCCCTTCTAGAAACTGCGTTGCGTCATCGATCGAAGCAGCCCGACAAATGCGGACGCAAACCGACTCCTCAACGGCCCGCGGCGAGGTCTACGGGAAGCGTATAAGTCGTTGCGATTTCAGGAGACGTTTCGATCCAAACGCACTCTAAATTATACCACGCTTGTGCTCAGGCCAGTGAGGCGTAAGTATTAACTATTCAATGACTTACGGAAGATTGGAAGAGGCGTTGGACAGTCGAGGGAGATTCAGTTAAAAACGCGCTTTGGGTGGCGGGAAAGGCCTTGAATTACGAGTGCGCCGGGACGTGAAATTCCACGCCGCGATCGTCGTTCAGCTTGACGGTTGCAGCGACATCGAGGTCGGTGAGAGCGATCTTCTGTGTGCGATTGTCGAAGACGTACACGGTCTGTCCCATGATGGCGTAGTTGTTGACTTCCTCGCGATGTCCGTCGCGAAACACCAGTACGGTTGCATCGACGGGCTTCGCATCGGGCACGATCGCCGGAGCGTTGTCTCGCGGGGGTCTCGCCGGCGCAAGATTTTCGTCGTCGTCACTCTGCGCGACGCTACGTCTTGCCGTGGGCAGATCGACCACAACGTGCAACGTCGGCTCGGCGGGAGGCCCGGAATACAGATACGGCCCGGCTCCAGCGGAATCGTAACTAGCCGAGGTGTCGTAGACCGGGAAGTAATACGGGGCGACGTAGGCTGCGCCACCATATCCGCCGTACCCGTACGAATTTCTGTGTCCATTACCGTAGCCGCGACGTGGCGGATAGATACCGTAGGGCGCGGGAATCGGCCCGGCGCGATATCCAGCACCATACGGCCCCAGCGAGGTCACACTCGGAAGAGCATTCGGCAGGAATGGCGGAACGTGATACTGGATCGACGTCACGGAAGGTGGAACCCCGTGGACCTGCGCGGCGGAGGATGCGGCCAACGCGAACGGTACCGCAAGAACAACGACGACCGCCAGCAGTGCCGGCGCGCTGCGTCTGTGTTTCCGGGATTGAGCCCCACGCGACATGGTTCTCAACAATGCCAACCCGTTGGATGCTGGAAAGTTGTCAGCGACTCGCGGAATGTCCGAGCTGCAGCAGCCCGCCAATGTCGATGACGGCATTAGCCACCAGCACGCCGACAATTATCGCATTGGCGAAGACAGCATAGCGAGTTTCGAACAGGTCCGCCGAGACCCCCGCCATGAACAGCATCAGGAACGGCAGCGCGATGAACAGGAAGATCAGACCCGCGAAGTGCTGCATGACGAGGCCAAGCGCGATGAGCAGGACGGCGGATATGAGCGGAGCGACCGTTCCGAAGTAGCGCGTCCGCTTCCAGAAGGCGAACGTGCCCAGTGACACCAGCAGCAGGATCGCCGAACCGAGTCCATTTTGCACGAAAAACAGCCCCAGCAAGGAGAACGTAGTCTTGCTGGAGAACGCGGGGGAGAACTCGACCCAGTTGGCGTTGCGCAGGGCGTCAGCGAAGACGAATGGACGGAAGCTCGATACTCCCCACAGCAACGCAAGGCCGACCACACATGCAGCGGCGAAGATGGCTATGGCAGCCATAGGGCGCACATGCCCTACCCATAACATGAACGCCAGAGTCGGAAGCAGCGCCACCCATAGCGACCACTGCGCGCCAACGCAGAGTGCGATGGAGATTCCCATCAGCAAGATGCGCTTCCAGTTCCAGAAGACGACCTCGCGCGGAGCGTAGAGCGTATGCGCCGCTGCGATGCCGGTAAAGACGAGGCCGAATGCTCCCCAGGCGCCGACGATGTCAGGCTGCACCTGGCTGGAACGCGTGATTGCCATCGGGGAGAAACAATAGAGGCCGAGCACGATGTATCCGCCGAGGTTGCCGTACAGCCGCCGCGCTACGTACCACAGCGACGCGCCCAGCAGCAGACCGGCCATCAGAAACGGCAGGCGTATGAGAAGGTTAAAGTCATTGAGGCGAGCAAAATGCCGGTCGTTGCCCAGAGCCTTGGCGGGGAAGCCGGCAAGCACCGCAATCAACGGTGAGCGGTACTCAGAATTAGCGTTGACAACGCTGTCGACATGCAGCAGCCCATCTTCGATGTAGCTGCTCTCCATCTCGGTGATGGGCACGTGCGCCATAAACCACAGGCACTGCGCGGCGAAGACAAACAACAGAACCAGGGCCGCGATCTGCGGCAAGCCGAGGCGGGCAAGTATCCGGGAAGAAGGCATGCTCTTTATGTAGTAAAGCGCCGCTTCCACCGGAAGCGAGTTGTAAGTTGATTGAGGCCGCTCCCAGGTTAGCGCCCAAAGCGACCCGGAAGCGCCGGGGCCTGCCTAGATGTCCAGGTTCTTCACATCGAGCGCGTTGTCTTCGATAAACTTGCGGCGCGCCTCGACGTCTTCACCCATCAACGTGGTGAAGATTGCTTCTGTCTCCGTAAGGTCTTCCAGCTTCACCTCGAGCAGCGTGCGCCGCTCGGGATCCATCGTGGTCTCCCACAACTGCTGCGAGCTCATCTCGCCCAACCCTTTGTAGCGTTGGACGGTGTAGTCCTTGCGGCCCTCGTTGAGCACGTAGTCGAACAGTTCGCGAACCGTTTGCTTCTCCACCGTCTCGGCTTCGGCCTTGCGCTTTGAGCTCTTGGGACTCTTCTGCTCCGCTTTTTCGAGGTCAGTCCGCTCGGCATCACTGAGCTCTTCCTTGGCGCTGCCGGCCGACTCTTTCTTGACTGTCTCGATGTAATACGGCGGTTGCATGTACTGCTCGATCTGCTTGTACTTCGACATCATCTGGCGGTATTCCGGCGAAGAAGCCAGTTCCCAGCCGATGATATGCGGCGCGCCCTGCGAGTTCACGAACACGCACTCCCACAGACTGTGCTCTTCTTCAAAGCGCTTCTCCACCGACTTGAGGCCCTGCTCCTTCGCGATCGCTTTGAGTCCCGTCTCGAGTTCGACAATCTTCTTGGGGGGATGGCTGCTGTCGCCTTCGAAGTCGGCACGCTTGGTGAGATCGAAGCGGGGGAGCATCTCACTGATCTTCTCGTCGCGAATCCGCTTGTTCACTTTGTCAACGAAGCCGATGTAGTCGTTCAGCGTGGTCATGAACTTGGTAAGCGGTGCGCCGTCGAGCATCGCGGCGCCCTCGCCGTAGCGCACCACAATGCCGTCGGCGGCGCGCTTGACCATGACTCTTACGAACTCGGCGTCGTTCTTGATGTACTGCTCAAACTTTCCCTTCTTGATGCGGTACAACGGCGGCTGCGCGATGTAAACGTTGCTGTGCGTGATGAGGTCTTTCATGTGGCGGAAGAAGAACGTCAGCAGCAGCGTGCGAATGTGTGAGCCGTCGACATCGGCGTCCGTCATCAGGATGATCTTGCCGTAGCGCAGTTTCGAAATATCGAAATCGTCTTTGCCGATGCCGGTACCGAGTGCCGTAATCATGGCGCGAATTTCTTCGTGGCCGAGCATCTTGTCGTAGCGCGCCTTCTCGACGTTGAGGATCTTGCCTTTCAGCGGCAGGATTGCCTGGAATCGCCGGTCGCGGCCCTGTTTGGCAGTGCCGCCGGCGCTTTCTCCCTCGACCAGGTACACTTCGCAGCGCTCCGGCTGACGCTCAGAGCAGTCGGCCAGCTTCCCCGGCAGTCCACCGCCGTCAAGTGCGCCCTTGCGACGCGTAAGGTCGCGGGCTTTGCGGGCGGCTTCGCGCGCTCGTGCTGCGTCGATGGCCTTGTTGATGATCTTCTTTGCCACAGGAGGGTTCTGATCGAAGAATGCACCGAGGCGTTCGTTCACGAAGGCCTGCACCGTACCCGCAATATCGGAATTGAGCTTGCCCTTGGTCTGGCCTTCGAACTGTGGCTGAGACAGCTTCACACTGACCACCGCGACCAGGCCCTCCCGGACGTCATCACCCGTGAGGTTATCCTTTACGTCCTTGAACAACCCAAGTTGCTGTCCCGCGTAGTTGATGGTGCGGGTCAGCGAGGTGCGGAAGCCCGACAGGTGCGTGCCGCCATCGACGGTGTTGATGTTGTTGGCGAAGCTGAACACGGTTTCGGAGTACGCGTCGTTGTACTGCAACGCGATTTCCATCGCAACGCCATCGCGCTCGGCTTCCATGTAGATCGGCTTGTCGTGCAGCACGGCCTTGCCGCGGTTCAGGTGCTTGATGAACTCAGCAATGCCGCCATTGAACTTGAATTCCGTGCGCTTGGGCTCTCCGGTCTTGGGATCTGTGGTGCGCTCGTCGGTAAGCGTAATCAGCAAGCCCTTGTTGAGGAACGCCAGTTCCCGCAAGCGCTGCGCCAGCGTGTCGTAGTTATACTCCGTCGTAGTAAAGATGGTGGTGTCGGGCACGAAGTGGACCTTGGTCCCGCGCTTCTTCGTGTTGCCTGTTTTCTTCAGCTTGCTGGTCGGCTCGCCCTTGGAGTAGCTCTGCTCCCACACCGAGCCGTCGCGCCAGATCTCCAGCTCGAGCAACTGGCTGAGCGCGTTCACGCAGGAAACACCAACGCCGTGCAATCCGCCGGACACTTTGTAGTTCGAGCTGTCGAACTTGCCGCCGGCGTGCAGAACAGTCATCACTACCTGGGCCGCCGGAATCCGCTCGCCATCGATATCCATGTCTCCGGTGGGAATGCCGCGCCCGTTATCGACGACCGTGATGGAGTTGTCGATGTGAACGGTGACGTCGACGTGATCGGCAAAGCCCGCCAGCGCTTCGTCCACCGAGTTGTCGACGACTTCGTACACCAGATGATGCAGACCCATCTCGCCCGTGGATCCGATATACATCGCGGGCCGTTTGCGCACCGCCTCCATGCCGCCGAGCACTTTGATCGAATCGGCGTTGTAATCAGTGTCGGACTGGCCGTTGCCGTTCTTGCGGTTGGTGAACGGCTTCACATTCTGAGTTTCGATACTGTCTTTTTCGTCGGACGGGTTGACTGCAGTCTGCGTATCGGTCGGGGACATCCTGCTCCATTTCATCGAGAACGCGCACTGACGGCGGTTCCCACTGCATTGCGAACGGATCGCAACGGAGGCGCGGCCGCCCTCGTTTCCAGCGCTCAAGTACTAATAATTTCAATAGTTTGAGGGCCCGCGATCCTTCTTAATTTTAGCACATAACGGCGCGCTTCAGACGC
>Ga0210406_10007644_pt1 | contig 10935 bp, 9 predicted proteins | sample IncBWC30MmetaG_FD_155454 | JGI IMG/M metagenome (GOLD analysis project Ga0210406, IMG submission 155454) | Forest soil microbial communities from Barre Woods Harvard Forest LTER site, Petersham, Massachusetts, United States - Inc-BW-C-30-M | ecosystem: Environmental > Terrestrial > Soil >... | reverse complement strand
TCTTCCAAAATCGGGAAAAAGTTGATATTCGACGTTACCGCCGGCGGCCTGAAAAGCCGACGCCAATCGCTTCGTAAGTTCGGGCCCGAAATAGCTGTCGTTATGAGTATAAATCCATAACATCGGTATCCTGGCCGTTCGTCCGAACTGTGCCGCTGCTTCGACCAGATTGTCGGGGGCGCAATTATTGTTGGGTTTGCCGTTGAAGTGGCCGCCGCGCCCAGCAGCGAAGGCAATCATGGCACGCACTGATGTTGGATTCTGGCTGGCAAGCGCGATCGCACCCCAGCCGCCACCCGATTGACCGACGACAACGACTTCATCCCGCTTGATGAATGGCTGAACCGACATGTATTCGATCACCCATCTGTTGATCGAGGCAATCGCCAATCCAGCATCTCGAAAGTTGGCGTCTGAACAATTGCCGACACCTGAGAAAAACAGCCCGAACAGACCTCGCTCGGGGAGTTCGATAGCCGTGGCGCCATATCCTGGACGCACAGGCGCGACGACGACGTAGCCCTGCTTGGCGAACCAAAGAGCTGCATCGCGAAACTCGATCACGGGAAAGTAGCTTCGCTCCTTCACATCAAGCGCAACTCCGTGGTTTATGACCAGAAGCGGAAATGGTCCTTTCCCGACGGGACGGACGAGGTACGCCAACATTGGGACGGCTGAAGGAATTGCCCATATCTCTTCACGGAGGTCGGGCGCGGAGGTGTTTTGGGTAGTTTCGCCGGCTCCGACGGCGGCATGGGGCAGCAGCAGGATCAGCGCGATAACTTGTATTAGGCGCTTCATAAGCCGCTCCCGTTTTACCTATTCAGCAGCACGCCGACTATAAAGAGCGGTGGGCAGATCCACTATGCAAACTCGGCAGGAAGGACAGACCTGAGTGCCAGATAGGCAACACAAAGAGGCGACGTCGGCTACGGGCAATTGATTTCGGAAAATTATTCTCGTCGTCTTTCGATTTTTTGAGTTTTCACACGTAGGTAATTCCGGGCCGGAGCCATACTGAGGCTCTGGGAATCAGCTCTCCAGGAATCGATGAGGCTCACCTCGTGGGCCTTGCAAGCACATGAGAGCTACAATGGAGCACTATGTCGGACTGGACGTATCGCTAAAGCTAACAGCAATCTGCGTTGTTGATCGGACAGGAAAGATTGAACGTGAAGGAGTAGTTCAGTCCGACCTAGAAGCGATCGCGGCATTCGTCAGATCATACGCGCCGGATGTCGCGGATCGGACTCGAAACAGGAGCAACGTCGACGTGGCTATGGACCGAGTTGAATAAGCTGGGGCTCCCGCCATCTGTATCGACGCCAGGCACGCCAAGGCGGCTTTGAAGATGCAGATTAATAAGAGCGACCGCAAGGACGATAAGCATCCGGCGAGATCGACTGGAGGTCGAATCTCGAAGTGCGGCGACAAGATGTTAGCGGCTATCTCTACGAAGCAGCCAACGTACTGTCGTCAGACCGCCCCGGCATGTCGGGTGCCGCCACATTCCGACTCATGCAGCGCACCATTATTCGGTCAGATCGCAGCAGAGCTGGAAGGATGGAGACGTCAGACGCTGGCGTTGCCGCTGACGACGTCAGAAGGCCCGTCGGTCATCCCGGTCCTAAACCACTACAAGTGTATCGGGGACAGTCCTGGTAAACACCCCGACACTCGAAGGATGGCAACTGGTTCAGATGACGACAGTCGTGATAGCGTGCACGACAGGTGTTTATGCATTGCTGTTTAGCCGTCTGAGCGCGTGCCAAGACGCCAGATCGGTCTCGGGAACGAAGAAGCGGATCTTCATATTGCCGGGCGGCATGATCGAGAGCACCGGCCGCTGCGCGGGCACCATCTCGCCGACCCGGAAATAGATCTGCTGCACGGTGCCGGCGACCGGCGCGAAGCCCCTGCGCCGCGCAAGCCGCGTCTGCGAGGTGTTGACGCGCGCCTCGGCGACGCGAAGCGACGAGACCGCGGCATCCAGCGTCGCCTGCGTTCCCGCACCGGTCTTGCTCAGGGCGGCGGCGCGGTCATAGCTCTGCTTGGCATTGGCCAGCGTCGTTTGTTCTGGTTGAGGTCGGCCTGCTGCAGATCGTCATCGACGGAGTAAAGCAGATCGCCCGCCTTGACCGCATCGCCCATCAGGGCCACGATCGGCATCGCGCATTGAGTCTTCCAATATTCAAGGACAGAGGCACTGCTAAGAGTACGCAGATGACGGCAAACGACTGCTTAGTGCATTTCAAGCCTCAGCTCCCGTTAAGGTCGAAAAAGACGGACAAGTGTGGAGAGAGACCTCGCAGATTGTCATTTACGTGTCAGCGACTGCGGGGGATGAGAGACCACTGCTGCATTGCCAGGTGGGTTAACGCAATGTCTCCGACGGCCGACTCTCCGAACAACATGCGGTACGCAACAGAGAAGCAGCAACACCAATGGTATTGGCGACATTATTCAATCGTTGTTCTTTTCCCTCATGCATCATTGAGCGGCCATGGATTCGAGTTTCTGAATGGCTTCCACGCAACCGACTGAAGCAGTCGATTTGTTCGACAGCAGACACGCAGCGATTCGACCCTGGCCCGGCGGTATCTTTCCGCACACGCCGTTTATCTCGGCCTTGCACGCAATCACCGCATCTTTCAGGACGTCAGCCGCGGCTTGCACGCTCGTTGCGGCCTCTCCCAGTTCGAACGCGCACTTGGTGCTAATCTTATCCTCGTGAGCTTCCATGCAGTAGATCATGCGGCCTTCACCGGGCGTCACCGTACTGCAGTACTTCTTGATATCTTTGGCGCAGGCGCTCTCGAGCTTGGCAACCCTGGCCGTCAGTTTCTCCTGAATCGTCTTCCCGAGATCCGTCTGAGCGGAAACCGAGCCAACTGACAAAATGGCCAGCAAGGGCAACAGTCCAAGCTTGACCAGCAATTTCTCTGTGGTTTTCATCGAATGTCCTCTGATGACTGGCGCCGAACCGAGCAGCTTCGTCGAATTAGCCGTAGGGTCGCGATGGAGGCAGATGGATGCTTTTGGTTCTATCCTCATTGTGCCAAGGAAAGCGTGAGACTGGAAACGCCAAGAGACAGGTTGATACCAACCGAACCCTCCACAGACAGCGGCTGCAAGGCGATCGAACGCCCCGTTCCGCCGAACAGCAGGTTGGCACCAACCCCGACACCAACGCCAACAGCGCCACTCGCGCCCACGTAGGTGCCGGCAAGCGCTCCGCGCTTCGGACCTGCGGTGGGGGCAAATACGCCCCATGCCATGACCCCACCCGCCGTGATTCCGACATCGAGACCAATGGTGCCCATAACACCAACATACGCCTCAGGCGGATAGGGACCATTGGGAGCGAAACGGCAGGCCATCCGTTGCCGGGACCCAAAGATCAAGCCGATGGAAGGCGCCATCTTGCAAGTGAGGGTACCAACGCTAACTCCGGGCGGTTGCTGAGCAACTGCCGTTGAGACGAACGTCGCAGCGAGCGCAACAAGCACCAGCGCCATGAGATGTTTGAACATGATTAAACTTCCCGCTTTCTGGAGTTCATTCGCTGGTGGCGTAACGATGTGAACGGGGATCGTGATGATGATTCAATTTCGGCGGATGTCAGAACTTGTAGCCGATACGTGCCGTAACCTGGTTGCTGTTCAGCTCTTGCTTGACCCCGACGAAGCCGAGATTCAGGATAGGTATGGGATATATAAAGTTTTTCGCCGCGTACTGGGAGTAGCGGTATTCAAGCCCTGTAAACCAGTTGTTCGTGAAGGCGTAGTCGAGACCTAGTCCGATCGTCCAACCCACGCGCGTGCCATCGCCACCGATTGAGATTCCGGTAAATGGGATAGAGGTCTCATTGGATGCGAACGCGGCGCCACCCGTCACATAGAACAGAGCGCGATCCGCAGCGTATCCAAGCCGCCCGCGGATCGAGCCGCCCCATTTGCTGTGCGCCGTAAGGAAATCTCCGGTGATTGCGGTGTAGCGTATCGTGCCAACAGTCCAACCTGCGAAGTCGCCTTCGACGCCGACCACTAACTGGCCAACTTGGTAATTATATCCGCCCAAAAATCCGTAGGTCACGCCATTCTTGTCGGACCCGGACGTGATGACGAAAGGGACCCCTAGCAGAAGCGCTCCGGTGGTGTACTTGGGGTCCGTTTGTATCCACCCAAGCTCACCCCCGAGATAAAAGCCCGTCCATGAAAATCCAGGTACGTATGCAATAGGCGCAACTGGCTCCATCCGGGCGGGTAGGTCGGCAGCCATCGCGGACAGACTGAAGCTGCAGCCAGTTGCGGCAACTAGAACGATGCTCGTAGAAGGACCCTTGATGCCTCGCAATTTGGACAGGCGGCACCCAGGTATTGCGCAGAACTTCAACCTATCGCGAACGCGCCACTGCCCTTTCATTTGAAACCCCCCATAAGTCTCTCTTGCTTGAGCATCACGTCGATTGCTTCGATGATTCGAACTTGTGGATTTGCTTTGCAGTACACGATCACTTCATGCTCAAGCTCTTTCGATCGAGCTATATTGAAGTAGTGCTTTTTTGCGAGGCCGTTGTACCAGCTGCTGTACCAAGTTGAGAGCCTATCCGCATCACCCTGCCAAGTTCCCGCAAGCGCGGCGCACGTGAGCGCTTGCACATCAATATACCCGTTGGAATCCGCGTAGGCAGTAAGGTCTGTTTGCGCCTGAACGTGGGAACACGCAGCCGCAAGAAATGTTGCAACAACAACTAACGTTTTCCGCATATGGTCACTCCTGGGCGAACCTGGCATCAAGATTAAGCTTTGAGTATGGCAGGACGTCAGGCCGCGCTATGCACTTCCGGCACGTCGTGTCGGCGTGGTGATCGACCAGCAGATTCCACGCCGGTTTACGCGCCTCCGAACCAGGAATACCAGCTACACACCACGGCTGAAGTCGCCACTCGATGCGAACGTGCCTGAGAAGGGCGCAGCGGGGCTTCGCATATTTGCCGCGTTCGCGTAGCGGCATATGATCGATTGCCGCAAACTTTATTGCATCGAAGCTGAAGTCAATCTCGGGACTCAGCATATCGATCAAGGCGATTCTAGTCGCGATGCGGTATATTGGCTGTAGCGCCCACTGTCAGTCAGTTGTCTAACGTCATCACCCAGGCGATGGCTCCGGCATTTCTATTGGCCGCGTTGGCGGCCTTTGTTGCGCTGCTGATCGCGCGGCTAAATCGCATCATCCTCGTCGTTTCGGACCCTACCCAGTTTACACAACTGAACTTTTTTCCGAAATTGCATAATGGGTTCTGAACCCCCAAGATAACTTGCGGCAACAAAGAGCGCCCGGCGCGCGGCGCCGATAAGGGCCTGGGATCATTCAGCGCAGGTGATGAACCGACAAGCGCGTACCGTCAGACCCGGTGTGGAAAAGGACGCGGTACCGAGGAATCCGCTCTTGACCACGTTGCAGCGCACTCTGATCGAGTTAAATCGCGAAACCGCCGATGTCGCATAGCGCGAGCTCGCCGGTTGGCGATAATCGAACTGAAAAAGTCGGGATGGCCCGGACCGTCGCCCGAGTGGCACGGTTACGAGGCGCCTGCCTACTTCAAACAAGCGCAACTGCAGCTCCTTGCAATAGGAGGGCACACATGACACGTCCCACCCTTCCAAACCGGCAGTCGCTGCTGGGCGCCTCCACCCAGTGTTCATTCAGCTTCACGGCAGCAGGGCTGGCATTGGCGCTCGCGGTGACTATCGTCCAGGCGCAGACTGCGGGCGAACCGAAGCCGGCCTCGCCAGCCACCTTGGAGTTCAACAAGAACTCGACAGCCTCACTCCCGTGGTCGGACAAGGCGGATTTCGCAAACGCCAAGCGCGGCTTGATTGCACGGCTGCCAGACAACGGCGTCATCAAGGACAAGAGTGGCAGGGTCGTCTGGGACCTCTCTAGGTACACCGGTTTCATCAAGGATGGTGCGGCCGCGCCCGACACCGTGAACCCCAGCCTCTGGCGTATGTCGCAGTTGTTGATGGACGCCGGCCTCTACGAAGTGGTCCCGGGTGTGTACCAGGTGCGTGGGGTGGATTTGTCGAACCTGACGATAGTCGAGGGTGAGCAGGGCATCACGATCTACGACCCGTTGATATCAGCGGAAACCGCGCACGCCGCGCTCGACCTTTACTACCAGAACCGGCCGAGAAAACCCGTCGTCGCCGTGATCTATACGCACTCGCACCTCGATCATGCCGGGGGCGTCCGAGGCGTCGTGGACGAGGCGGATGTGAAGTCGGGCAAGGTCAAAATTTATGCGCCGGAGGGTTTTCTCGAGAACTTCGTTGCCGAGAATCTCTTCGCAGGCACCGCAATGGGTCGCCGTGCCGCCTACATGTACGGCAATCTGCTTGCTCCAGGCCCGCAGGGCACGGTTACCGCTGGTCTCGGGGTCACGACGTCCAACGGGACGGTCACCCTCATTCCGCCAACCGACCTCATCACCAAGACGGGTGAGAAACGCACCATCGACGGCATCGAATATGAGTTCCTGATGGCGCCGGGATCGGAGGCTCCATCCGAGATGATGTGGTATTTGCCGAAATTCAAGCTGATCAATACGGCCGAGGACGCCACGCATACAATGCACAATCTTTACACGCTGCGCGGCGCCAAGACTCGCGACGCTCGCTTGTGGCCGATGTACCTGAACCAGGCCATTCAGATGTGGGGCGACAATTACGCGGTGCAGATCACGATGCACCATTGGCCCACCTGGGGGAATGCCGAGATTACCCAGCTGATCAAGGTGCAGCGCGATACATACAAGTTCATGCATGACCAAACCCTGCACTACGCGAATATGGGTTACACCATGGATGAACTGCCGGGCCTCGTGACACTGCCGCAGTCGCTTGCAAGCCAGTGGGCGAGCCAAGGCTATTACGGCACGCAGAGCCACGACGTGCGGGCAGTTTACAACTTCTACCTGGGATATTTCGACGGCAACCCGGCGACTTTGAACCCGCTGCCACCTGTTGAAATCGGAAACAAATATGTAGCAGCCCTGGGCGGTCCCGACGGTGTCATGAAGCTGGGTCGTGAGGCACTCCAGAAAGGCGACTACCGCTGGGGCGCCGAAGTCGTGAACCATCTGGTATTCGCTCAGCCCGAAAATCAGGAGGCGAAAAACCTTCAGGCGGATCTCCTGGAACAGATGGGTTATCAGGCGGAATCTGGCCCCTGGCGCGGCTTCTATTTGACCGGCGCCGACGAGCTCCGACATGGAGTCAGAAAGCTGGCGACAGGCAATCCCGCGAGTGCCGACATTATTGCCAACATGTCGACGGATTTGCTGTTCGGTTACATGGGCGTGCAGCTAGACGCCAAGAAGGCGGATGGCAAGGCGCTTGCGATCAACTGGATATTCCCTGATATCAACGAGAAGCACGCGCTCTTCCTCGAGAACTCTGTGCTCAATCACTGGCCCGATTACAACTACGCCAAAGCCGATGTCACCGTGACCGTTGAACGGGCTACCTTGACCAAGGTCCTGACCAAGCAGCTGTCGTTCGAAGACGCGGTCAAGACCGGGCAGGTCAAATTCACCGGTAACCCGGCAAAGTTCGTGGAGTTCATGAGCTACCTCGTCGATCTGAACCAGTATTTCTGGTTCAACATCGTGACGCCATAGCAAGCAACAGTACGGCTGGGAGAGCAAATTGCACCCCAGCGGTCCGGTTTGTTCGTGATTTGATCGGGCTGACGGGAATAAAAAAAGTCCGCGGGAGGATCGCCTGGATGAATGCGCCCGGAAACTCCATGGACGGGGCCGCACTTCGCGTCAGGAACGTGTTTGCATCGCAGCGCGCGGCTTTCGAGGCTGATCCCTACCCGTCGGCCGACCGGCGTCGAGAGAAAATCAAGGCGCTCAAACGGCAGATCAGCCGTTATCAGGATGTGCTGGCCGACGCCATGAGCAAGGACTTCGGCTTTCGAGCACCGGCTGAGTCGAAAATGCTCGACTTGCTCGGATCAATGCTTGAAGCCAACCACGCCATAGCTCACCTCAAGCGCTGGATGAAGCCGAGCAGGCGTGCGACCGAGTTGCTTTTTCTCACCAACAGTCTGTCGGTAACCTACCAGCCGAAAGGCGTTGTCGGTGTCATCGTGCCCTGGAATTTTCCGATTTATCTCGCTGTCGGTCCACTCATCGCGGCTCTGGCAGCTGGCAATCGCGTGATGATCAAGATGTCGGAGATCACGCCTGCCACCAACGCTGCGTTGAGGCGCTTGCTTGGCGAAATCTTCCAGGAGGATGAAGTCGCCGTAACGGGAGAAGAACTGACCGACCCTAACGTTTTCACTTCACTGCCCTTCGATCACATTGTTTTCACGGGCTCGCCCAACGTGGGCAAGATTGTCATGCGAACCGCCTCGGAAAATCTGACGCCGGTAACGTTGGAACTGGGCGGAAAATCGCCAGCGATCGTTATGCGTGACTATCCACTGGCCGATGCAGCCAAGCGGATCACCCACGGCAAGACAACCAATTGCGGACAGATTTGTGTTTCACCCGACTATGCGCTGGTACCGCGCGAGAACGTCGGCGATTTCGTCACCGCAGCAAGATCATGCTTCCGCAACATGTTTGGTTCCGATGTAAGTGACAGTCCCGACTATTCCTGGATCGTGAACGACCGTCACTGCGCCCGCGTCAGCGCCTTGTTAGCGGACGCCCGCGAAAAGGGTGCCACGGTCGTGGCCTGCGCAGACTATGATGTCAGTCGCAACAGTCGGCAGATGCCGCTTCACATCGTCACCGATTGCACTTCTGAAATGCGGATCATGAACGAAGAACTGTTCGGTCCGATCCTGCCGGTAGTGCCTTACGACAGTTTGGAGGACGTTATCCGGTTCGTGAATGCCGGCGACCGCCCGCTTGCAATGTATTGTTTCAGCCATGACGCCGCCGAACGCAAATCGCTGCTGCGTCGTACCCACGCCGGCGGCGTGACTGTCAACGACTGGGGATGGCATGTCGTAAACCATGACGCGCCCTTTGGTGGTGTCGGCAATTCCGGCATGGGTACTTATCATGGGGTTGAAGGCTTTCGCGAACTATCGCACGCCAAGACCGTGTTCAAGCGTCACCGTTTCTTTCCGATCAGCCTTTTCTATCCTCCCTACGGCAATCTTGCCCAGCAGTTGTCGCTAAAGATGTTCCTTGGAACGGGTGATCGCTCGCTGAAATAAAAGCTATCACCCGACCTATCGAGGGTTCCCCATGAGCGATCGAGAATTCGATTATATCGTGGTCGGTGCAGGCTCCGCCGGGTGCGTGGTGGCGTCGCGCCTTACAGAAGACCCGAAGGTCACCGTGTGCTTGTTGGAAGCAGGCGGGCGGGACAAGAGCGTTCTGATTCATGCGCCGGCGGGCGTCGTCGCGATGGTGCCAACCAAAATCAATAACTACGCGTACCAAACGGTGCCTCAGCCCGGCCTGAATGGCCGTCGCGGCTATCAACCACGTGGCAAGACTCTCGGTGGATCGAGCTCCATCAATGCGATGCTTTATGTGCGAGGCAACAAGTGGGACTACGACCACTGGCTCGCTGGGTAATCCTGGGTGGTCGTACGACGACGTGTTGCCGCTGTTTAAGCGCGCTGAAAACAACGAGCGTTCAAGGATGGATTCCATGGGCAGGGCGGCCCATTGAACGTCACCTATCCACGTCACGAGAGTCCCCTCACCAAACTGTTCCTCGACGCCGCGGCCATGCAACACATTCCGCTGAATGCTGATTACAACGGAGCCGAACAAGAGGGTGCCTTCGAATACCAAGTCACCCACAAGAACGGCGAACGCTGCAGCGCAGCCAAAGCGTACCTCACCCCCAACCTGTCGCGCAAAAATCTCGAGATTCTGATCCATGCCGTATCGGCAAGGGTAGTGATCGAAAATCGTCGTGCGTGCGGCGTGTCTTACTACCAAGGGGGCGAGCTGAAGGAAGTGCGAGCTCGACGAGAAGTGATTTTGGCAGGCGGAGCCTTTGGCTCACCGCAACTGCTACTACTTTCGGGCATAGGCACAGGGGAAGATTTGAAAAAGGTTGGGATTGCCGTTGTTAAAGAACTCCCGGGCGTTGGAAAAAATCTCCAGGATCATATCGACTACGTCCAATCCTGGCGCGTGCCCAGCAACACCGAAACGGTCGGAGCGTCGCTCCGAGGGGCTGCAAAGATCACAAGCGCGATGTTCGAATGGAGGAACAAACGTTCCGGCCTCATCACCACCACCTATGCCACTGCCGGTGCGTTCTTCCGGTCATCGCCGGATGTTTTGGTGCCCGATCTGCAATTGGTGTTCGTAATCGCCCTCGTCGACGATCACGCACGCAAGCTCCACATGGGTCATGGCATCTCATGCCATGTCGAAGTGTTGCGACCCTATAGTCGAGGGACTGTGAGGTTGAACAGCAACGATCCGCGCGATACGCCTATAATCGATCCGCAATTCTTGTCTGACGCGCGCGATATGAAGCTATTACTCAAGGGAGCGCAAGTTCAGCAGCGCATCATCGAATCCAAACCGTTCGGTTCTATGCGCGGCAAGATGCTGTACCCGACGCGGATCGACGATCCGGCGGGAATGGAAAGGGATATTCGTAACCGTGCTGATACTCAGTATCACCCGGTCGGAACCTGCAAGATGGGTCCAGAGAGCGATCCGATGGCGGTGGTCGATGCCCGTCTGCGGGTCAAGGGCATCCATTGCCTGCGAGTAGCGGATGCCTCGATCATGCCCACGGTGGTGGGGGGAAATACCAATGCGCCGGCGATCATGATCGGGGAACGAGCCGCCGACATGATTCGCGAGGATGCCTAAAGCCGCACGAGCCCCCTCGGGAATCGATGGCTGGAACGCGCGAACAACTTCGGGCA
>Ga0210406_10007641_pt1 | contig 10938 bp, 7 predicted proteins | sample IncBWC30MmetaG_FD_155454 | JGI IMG/M metagenome (GOLD analysis project Ga0210406, IMG submission 155454) | Forest soil microbial communities from Barre Woods Harvard Forest LTER site, Petersham, Massachusetts, United States - Inc-BW-C-30-M | ecosystem: Environmental > Terrestrial > Soil >... | reverse complement strand
GGCCCGCAGTTCCCAAGTCCACCAGGCAAACCTCGCCACCCACGTCATTCCCGGCAGCGTCCCCTACCGGCTTTACATGGACCGCATGAAAGAGATGATGACGTCTCACGGAATGTCCTCCGCCGACGCAGCCCAGATGGCCGTCGGACAGGCCTACCAGCAGATGCTCCGTCAGGCCTCCATGCTCAGCTACAAAAACGCCTTCTTCATCCTGTCCGTCACCATCCTCTGCCTGTCCCCGCTACCCTTCATCATGCGTCTGCCCAGCAAAGCCGCCAAGCCCGACCCCGAAGCCCTCGGCGGCCACTAAAGGTTCACCGCATCAGCGCCAGCGCCCGTTCAAACGCCACCGGACTCACCGACACCGCACCCTCAAACGGCCTGGCCAGATCTCCAATCGCCGCCAGCGTTACCGTAACCACAAACGTCAACGCCAGAACCTGACAGTAATGCAGCCACTTGTTGTCATTCCCCAACAAACATGCAGACCCTACCGTCGCTCCGGCGCCGGCCACGAGCAAAAGCCATAATATCCCCGGTAACCGGTTCCGAAACTCCTCCTCCCTCAGGTTTCGCCGCTCCGAAAGATCCTTCAGCGCATTCGCCAAATGGTCGGCACTCCTGCTTCCGGCGGCTTCAGACTTCATCTCCGCCAGCACCTTCCACATATCTCCCGTCACCCGTTCGCTCGCGCTGCTATCCCCTTGCACCTGCATCGCCGGCCAATCCTCGTTGATCGTCGACTCCGCATACTTCACCCCCAATGCGTGGATCGTCTCCCGCTCCGGAGAGGGCAACCCCGCCCCGATCCGTGACACCGTCATCAGGGAAGAAGCCTCAAGATTCGTGTTGACCTCCGCCTCCCGAAAGTCGGTCCAAACCGTAAACAGCATGAACCCAAGAATCACGCCATACGTAGTTCCCAAAATCCCCAGTTGCCATCCCGTAACATCATTCACCAATTTGCGACTCGAAATCGGCCACAATCGATTTAACACCGCAACGAGAAACATCGAGACCGCCATAGATGCGATCACAAAGAAGGCACTCTGCGAGTAACTGAACATAGCGGGTCTCCGGACGCCCATACCAACTGACAAGCCAGACTACATCAGTGCTACCCTATCGCCCATGCGATGCCCCTTGCCTCGACGAACCCTCCTCAGCTTGCTTCTTGTGATCACCGCCGCAACCTCCTTCGCCCAAACCCCCACCACTCCCGACGCTCCGCCGCAAACCAATGTCGCCCAGAACGCTGCCCTCAACCCAGCCCTTCCCACCCTCTTCATCGTCGGCGACTCCACCGCCCGCAACCAGGCCGACCTCGGCTGGGGCGACCACTTCGCCCACTACTTCGACACCGCCAAAATCAACGTCGCCAACCGAGCCCGCGCCGGACGCAGCTCCCGCAGCTTCTACAACGAAGGCCTCTGGGCCAATGTCCTCGCCGAGATGAAGCCCGGCGACTACGTCCTCATTCAGATGGGTCACAATGACGGCAGCGACCCCGCCACCGATCCCAAGGCCCGTGGCAGCGTCAAAGGCATCGGTGACGAGACCGTTGAATATCCCCTCCCCAAACCCTTCACTACCGGCCCCATCGCCGGGCAGACCACAGAGACCGTCCACAGCTACGGCTGGTACCTGCGCAAATACATCGCCGACGCCCGCGCAAAAAAAGCCACCCCGATCCTCCTCACCGTCACCATCCGCAACATCTGGGCGAACGACGCGGACGGCAACCCCCAGATCGAACGCGACATGGGCTACCGCAGCTTTGAATACCAGCTTGCCGCCTCCGAGAACGTCCCAGTTATCGACATGGCCACCGTTGAAGCCGACCGCCTCGACGCCCTCGGCCCCGAAAAAACCGCACTCCTCTTCCCCATCGACCACACCCACACCAGCCCCGAGGGTGCCGAACAAAACGCCGCATCCGTCACCATCGCCCTCCGTAACGCCAACTCTCCTCTCACCGCTTATCTCAAACCAAATTAAGGTCCGCTTAAGCTCAAGCGCCGTAGCATGTCTCTGGCTTACTCGCCAGCCTTCCACCAATCTCATCAGGAGAATCAAATGCGCACGAAAAAAACTGTAGCCACAAAGCCCCTGACTCTCCTTCTGCTCGCAGTTTCCCTGCCGGCTCTCGCGCAGACGAACTGGGAAGTGAAGAAGACACTCCCCATCGGCGGCCAGGGCTCATGGGACTACCTCACTGTCGATCCGGCAACCCATCGCTTGTTTGTCCCGCGAACCACCCATACCATGATCATCGACGCCGACTCCGGCAAGACCCTCGGCGACATTCCCGGCCAGAAGAACGCTCACGGTGTAGCCATCGTCCCTGAAGCAAATCGCGGATTCATCACCGACGGCGGCGGCGACGGCGCCATCATCATCTTCGATCTCAAAACCTACGCCACCCTCGGCAAGCTCGCCGCGCAACCCGACGCCGACGGCATCATCTACGACCCCGCCCTTGGGCACGTCCTGGTCGTCTCCGGAGATGGCGGAACGTTGCTGTCGTTCAAGCCGGACATCAATCCCACCAGCGGAAAGATTGATACGCCAATCAACCTCGGCGGAAAGCCCGAGTTCCTCGCGTCCGATGGCAAAGGAAAGCTCTACATCAATCTCGAAGACAAAAACGAAGTAGCCGTAGTGGACTTCAAGGCCGGAAAAGTAGTCGCACGCTGGCCCGTAGCCCCCGGTGGCTCTCCTGTTGGAATGTCCATCGACACCAAAACGCATCGCCTCTTCATCGGTTGCCGAAAGCCCCAGAAACTGATCGTGATGAATGCCGACACCGGCAAGATCCTATCCGATCTCCCCATCGGAGCCGGCGTCGACGCCACTAAGGTCGACGCAGGTCAGGCCTTCGCCAGCTGTCGCGACGGCTCGCTCGCCGTAGCCAGCGAAACCTCGCCTGGAAAATTCGAGATCGTCCAGACCGTAAAAACGCCCCAGGGGGCAAGGACGATGGGAATAGACCCGACAACTCATAAGATCTATCTACCCACCGCCGAATTCGAGACAGGACCGAACGGCAAACCGGCACCAAAGCCGGGAACGTTCATGATCGTGGTAGTCGCGCGTTAAACCCGGCAGTAGAACAATGCATCTGGCGGAGACATAATCTTCTTCTGTCAGTGTTATCCACCCTCCGATAACACTGACAGAAGAAACCAGGCCCGAGCTATTGATTACTCTTCCTGACGCCGCCTCACACCAAAACCAAACACATCCGGCCTGTTGTAATGCCCAGCTACATCCAAATCAAACTTCCCCCGCGCAATCTCATCCATATCAATCTCCGCCACCAATAACCCCGTCGCCTCCATCGGCCCCGCAACAACCCCACCCTGCGGCGAAACAATCAAACTCCGCCCATCAATAACCCCGCCAGTCTCCTGCAGATCAACCGGCCAATCCTCCTTGGTCAATCTCTGGCAAGCGCTCAACACAAAACATCGCCCTTCATAAGCGACGTGCCGCATACTCGTCTGCCACATCTCCCTCGCATCCACCGTAGGCGCACACCACAACTGCACTCCCTGCTCATACAGATGTTGCCGATACAGAGGCATATAGTTCTCCCAGCAGATCGCCATCCCGATCCGCCCAATCTCCGTCTCCACCACCTGCATCGTCGACCCGTCCCCCATCCCCCAGATCAGCCGTTCGCTCCCCGTCGGCATCAGCTTCCGATGCTTCGCAACCAGCCCACCCTCCGGCGAAAACAACAGACTCGAGCAATACAGCGTCCCCCCATCCCGCTCCACCACTCCAATCACGATATGCAGCCCCAGTCTCCGCGCCCACTCCGCCACTATCTCCGTCTCAGCCCCCGGACACGGGATCGCCGCTTTGAAATACCGCGCAAACATCTCCTTCCCCGCATCGCTGCGGCTCCCCACCACCGTCCCAAAATCGAGTCCCTTCGGATACCCACCCAGCAGCGCCTCTGGAAACACAACCAACCGCACCCCAGCGGAGGCGGCTTCCTCACAGAGCCTCTCCACTCTCTGCAAGGTAGACGCAGTATCGAACAGCACACTTCCAATCTGGGCAACGGCAACCTTCAGCATCTAAGCAGTCTAAATGCCGCGGCAACACCGCAACTCGAACCCCCTCAGCGCTCCCGATACCATTTACACTAGAGACTGGGCCTAAAACACGCCCCCCGAAGGACACCTGTTTTGTTCAACAAAGCTATAGCTAAGGTCTTTGGCACCAGCAACGAACGCGCCGTCAAGCGCCTCATGCCGATCGTTAAGCAGATTAACGACTTCGAGCCATCCATCCAGGCGCTCCCCGACGAACAACTGCGCAACAAAACCGGCGAGTTCCGCCAGCGCATCGCCGACGCCCTCAAGAACATCGAAGACACCCCGGAAAACAAAGACGAGCGCATCGCCGCCGAAAAGGCCGCCCTCGACGCCATCCTCCCCGAAGCCTTCGCCGTAGTCCGCGAAGCCGGCAAGCGCGCCGTCCAGATGCGCCACTTCGACGTCCAGATGATCGGCGGTATCGTCCTCCACTCCGGAAAAATCTCCGAGATGAAGACCGGCGAAGGTAAAACCCTCGTCGCCACGCTCCCCTGCTATCTCAACGCCCTCGCCGGCCACGGCGTCCACGTCGTCACCGTCAACGACTACCTCGCCAAACGCGACGCCGAATGGATGGGCAAGATCTACGGCTTCCTCGGCCTCTCCGTCGGCGTCATCGTCCACGACCTCGACGACCAGCAGCGCCGCGAAGCCTACGCCTCCGACATCACCTACGGCACCAACAACGAGTTCGGCTTCGACTACCTCCGCGACAACATGAAGTTCGAACTCAAGGATCAAGTCCAGCGCGGCCACTTCTACTGCATCGTCGACGAAGTCGACTCCATCCTCATCGACGAAGCCCGCACCCCGCTCATCATCTCCGGCCCCACCGACCAGACGACCGACAAGTACGCCCGCGTCAACGTCATCATCCCCAAGCTCGAACTCGGCGAACTCATCGAGACCCTCGAAACGAAAACCTGGTCCGGCGATTACGTCGTCGACGAAAAAACCCGCTCTATCACCGTCACCGACGAGGGCTGGGAAAAAATCGAAAAGCTCCTCGGCATTGGCAACATCGCCGACCCCGAGAACTGGGACCTCAAGCACCACGTCGAGACCGCCATTAAGGCTCACTCCCTCTACAAGCGCGACGTCGAATACGTCGTCAAAGAGGGCGAGGTCATCATCGTCGACGAGTTCACCGGCCGCCTCATGCCCGGCCGCCGCTGGTCCGACGGGCTACATCAAGCAGTAGAAGCGAAGGAGGGGGTAGCAATCCGCAAGGAAGACCAGACGCTGGCCACCATCACCTTCCAGAACTACTTCCGCATGTACAAAAAGCTCAGCGGCATGACCGGCACCGCCGAAACCGAAGCCGCCGAGTTCGACAAGATCTACAAGCTGGACATCGTCGTCATCCCTACCAACCGCAAGATGCAGCGCATCGAAAACGCGGACGTCGTCTACCGCACCGCGCAGGAAAAATACTTCGCCGTAGCCGACGAGATCGCTCGCCTCCACGGCGAGAAGCAACCCGTCCTTGTCGGCACCACCAGCATCGAAAAATCCGAGCTCCTCAGCGAAATCCTCAAGCGCAAAGGCGTCCGCCACGTCGTCCTCAACGCCAAGTTCCACGAGAAGGAAGCCGAGATCGTCGCCCAGGCCGGCCGCCTCGGCATGGTCACGATCGCCACCAACATGGCAGGCCGCGGCACCGACATCCTCCTCGGCGGCAACTCCGACTTTATGGCCCGCCAGGACCTCGTCCGCAAGTCCCAGGCCCGCGCCGTCTCCGCCGCCGAAGGCGCCATCTCGCCCGTCGCCGGCCCCGGCATGGTCCGCTTCTACTACACCGGCCAGGAGTTCGAAACCACGCAAGCCGCCTGGGACGCCGCCGTCGCCGCTCACGAAACCGCTGCCAAAGCCGAACACGAAAAGGTCATCGAAGCCGGCGGCCTCCACATCCTCGGCACCGAGCGCCACGAGTCCCGCCGCGTCGACAATCAGCTCCGCGGCCGCGCCGGACGCCAGGGCGACCCCGGCTCCTCCCGCTTCTTCCTCTCCCTCGAAGACGACCTCATGCGCATCTTCGCCCGCGAGTGGGTCTCCACGCTTCTCCAGCGTCTCGGCATGGAAGAAGGCGTCCCCATCGAATCCGGCATGATCTCCCGCCGCATCGAGGCCGCGCAAAAGGCTGTTGAATCCCAGAACTTCGAATCTCGCAAACACGTCCTCGAATACGACGACGTCATGAACAAGCAGCGCGAAGCTGTCTACGGCCTACGCCGCCAGCTCATGGAAGGAGTCGACCAGAAGCAGCTCATCACCGACGACTACCTCTCCACCATCCTCTCCGGCATCCTCGACGAAAACGCCCCCGAAAAAGTCCACGCCGACGAGTGGAAGCTCGAGCCCCTCTTCGCACAGATCTACGACCTCTTCGGCGCGCATCTCGAAAAAGAAATCGACGCCACCCAGCTCAATCGCCACGAGCTCGGCGAAACCATCTTCGAAAAACTTCGCGCCCGCTACGACATCAAGGAGCAGATCCTCGGCGCCCCGCAGATGCGCTACCACGAGCGCATCGTCATGCTCTCCGTCCTCGACGGCCTATGGAAGGATCACCTCCTTGCCATGGACCATCTCAAGGAAGGCATCGGCCTCCGTGGCTACGCGCAACAGGATCCCCTCGTCGCCTACAAACGCGAATCCTTCGAGATGTTCGAAGCCATGATGATGCGTTTCCAGGAAGACACCGCGCGCCATCTCTTCCGCATGCAGATCATCGGCCCCGACGGCACGCCGATCGAATCCGCCGAACAGCTTGCCAACGCCCAGGCCCACGTCGCGGCAGCCGCAGCCCAGACGCAAACTCGAACCCAGCAGGAACTCGCCGCCGGCAACATCACCAACGCCCTGCCCCCCGGCGCCCCTCCACAACACACAAACGCTTCCGCCGCACGCCAGCCCGTCCCCGTAGCCAGCGGCGCCCCTTCCACCACCATCGATGCCCTCGAGCGCGAGTTCCACAAGAAGAAACAACGCGAACTCGAGCAGGCCCGCTCCGTCAGCTCTGCCTCAGCCGACAGCAACGGCGCCGCACCCCGCCGCGCCGGCGAAAAGGTAGGCCGCAACGATCCCTGCCCATGCGGCTCCGGAAAGAAATACAAAAAGTGCCACGGAGCCGACGCCTAAACACGTTTCCTCCGCATTCGCGTTTGTGCTTCGCCGTCGTTCGCTTCTTTCCCACCCAACCCGCAAGAGCGTCATTCCCCGCAACAACATCGTCATCTCGACCGAAGCTGCTCACAGCCTCATCGTGAGCAGCGCAGCGGAGAGATCCGCTTCTCTACCCCGACTCTCCCTCAGCCACGGCGCTGTTGCCTGTCGTCTGTCTGCGAAACTCAAACCTAGAGCTTCTCCAGATCATCCAGCAGCAGCTTCGCCTTCGTCGCCAGCGTCTTCGCCCCCTCAGCGTCCCCGGTGTTCAAAGCCTCCTGCGCATCCTTCAAAAAGTTCTTCACCTTACTGACCTGCGCCTTCTCTACCTCAGCCTTCTGCGCTGGCAGCCCAGTCAACCGCTTCTCGCTCGCAGTAATCAGATCCGCCGCCTCCTGCTTTGTCTGTGGGTTCGCCTCCCCGCCCGCCGTCAGTGCACCGATCGCGGTCTCCTCCGGCGATGGCGGCGGCGCCACGCTGGCGATCTGAGTGGGCTCAGGCACTTGCGTTTTGGGCGCAGGTTTCTTCTTCTCCCGCTTCGGCTTCACTGCGCTGGCAACGACCGGCACTGCCGGTAGATTCGCCGGCTCCGCCTCCACCATCGGCAGATCCTCCGGCTCAGGAATCTCCTCCAGCGCCACCGGCGTCAGGACTGCAGGCAAGGTCGCAACCTGCGCCTTGTGCCGGCACCCTCCCAATCCAACCGTCAGCCCAAAGCAGAGCATCACGCTTGCAAGCGTTCGAATAATATTGCCAAAGCCGTTCAAACTCGCTCCTCTAGTCCTTTATGAGAGGCCACAACTGCAACCACTTTCCTTCCCTCGCCTCCAACACCCGCCGCAATCGGCAACCGGAACGTGAATACCGTCCCTCGCTCCGGCGAATTTACTTCAGCATTGGATCGCACCTCCATCGCTCCGCCATGCAGTTGCAGAATCCGATAGGTCATGGCCAATCCGATTCCGCTGCCCTTTGGCTTTGTCGTGAAGTACAACTCGAAGATACGCGGTAATAGGTCCACAGGTATACCCTCTCCGTCGTCCGCAACCTCCACCACCGCAAACTGGTGCTCCCGCCGCATCCGAACCTGGATCGCGCCGCCACTCGCCGGCATCGCCTGCATTCCATTCAGCAGCAGGTTCAGCACCGCCTGCTGCATCAGCTCCGCATCCGCTCTCACCATCATCGCCTCGTGCGGAGCATCGACCGTCACCTCAACTCCGTGCTCCTCCATCTCCGCCGCCGTCAGCTCGATCACCAACCCTACTATCTGCCGCAAATCCTGCTCCCGCAAGTGCAGTTCCATCGGCCGCGAAAAATCCGCCAGCGTCTGCACCACCCGGTCCAGCCGCTGCATCTCCCCTGCCAGAATATCGACATGCCGCTGCGCACCGCCAAACGCCTCCCTCCCTCCCGGAGCCAGCTTCCCGCGCAGAAGCTCCAGATGCACCACCATCGCGTTGATCGGATTCTTCACCTCATGTCCCACCCCCGAGGTCAACTTGCCAATCGCCGCCAGCCGTCGAGCTACCTCCAGCTCCTGCCCCAGTTGCGCCGCCGACTCCATATCGCGCAGCGTCAACAGCGTCCCCATATTGCCTCCGCCTCCCAGCCCATCGTCGATCCTGTCCAGCGAAATCTGTACCTGCCGCCCATCCTCCAACGTCACGCTCTGTGCACTGACCTGCCCGCCCTCGGCAAATGCCTCCAGCACCGCGGCTCCCAGCGCACTCTGCGGCGCAAAAATCTCCTCCAGCCGCTTCCCAACCATCTCCTCGTGCCCTTCGCTCACAGGCGTGGCCAAAAAGTAAGCAACTGCATCCGACACCATCACCGCACGCCGGTCTGCGGTAAACAGCAGCACGCCGTCCCGCAGCGTATCCAGCATCTGGTTCAGATTCGCCTGCAGCGCCGTATAGCCCGCCTCCTGTGTGCGCATCTGCTCGCCCAGCCGGTCGATCGTCTTCGTTACCCGGATCACCGTATCGCTCCCCGTCCCGGCGGCCAGCATCCGCGCCGAAGAGTCGCTCCCCAACTCCCCGCTCGCCCGTGTCAGACTATCCAGCCGCGCACTGATCGCCTCCAGCGGACGCAACGCAACATTCGCCAGCACCCCGGCCGACAGCATCGCCGCCAGCGCAGCCGCCAGCGCAAACGCCAACGCATCCCGCAGCCAGGGTTCATACGAGTTCTTCAAAAACGTCGATCGCACCCCCACATGAGCCACCAGAAACGGCATCCCATTCCGATCCAGCGCCTGCGACGTATCCAGCACCCGCGGCTTGCCGAACACCACCCGTATCTGCCGCGTCATGCCGCCACCCTGCAAACTCTTGAGGCCGAACCGGAAGCTCGCCAGTTGATTCACTGCATCAGGATCCGAACTTACCAGCGTCATCCCATGCGCATCCGTCACCGAGACGTCCTGCACCGTATCTGAATAACGCACAATCGTATTCATCACGTCGGTCAGCGGCTGATCCCTGCGCAACGCATCTGTTACCGCTTGATGTAACGCCTCGTCGCTTCTGTCCACCGGGGGACTCGCCCTCAGCCCAGTCTCCACCGCCCGCCGCGTCATCAGATAAACCTGGTGCGCAAGCATATCGTTCGCCGTCACCGTCTGCTCGATCCTCTGCCGCATCAGCTCGCTGACAAACAAAACCGACAGCAACAGCACAAGCGCAAACGTCAGCGCCGACGCCGATACCTCAAGCTTTGTCTTCAGCCGCATCTTTACTCCGTCGCAGCAGCCGTAGTCGAATATTCCTTCAACTTGTTCTGCAGCGTCTTCGAGCTGATCCCCAATATCTCCGCAGCCTTCGTCTTGTTGTTATGTGTAGACACCAGCGTCTTCAAAATCAACTGCCGTTCCGCTTCGTCCACCGTCGTCCCCACCTCGACGCGCACCGAGTTCGACTCATCCAGATATCGCTGCACCTCGCTGGACTGGAACGCAGGCCGCGAACCCGAACCGTCCCCGCTCGCAACCCTTGTCGGCGGAGGAGCAAACCCCGGCTCCCCAAAGTGCGGCGGCAGATGTTCCTCTCCCAGCATTCCCGATCCCGCCAGAATCACCGCCCGTTCAATCGTATTGCGTAGCTCCCGAACATTCCCCGGCCACTTGTAATTCTCCATCCGTGTCATCAGAGAATCCTTCAACCCCGCCACCGTGCAGTGATGCCGCTCATTCATATCGTCGATCATCTTCTCCGCAATCGCCGACACATCCATCAAATGCTCCCGCAGCGGCGGCATCTGAATATTAAAAACATTCAGCCGGTAATAAAGGTCTCCCCGCAGGTCCCCATCCGCAACTGCCTTCTCTGGATCTTTATTTGTCGCCGCCACCACCCGCACATCCACCGGCGTCTCGATCTTGCTTCCCAGCCGCCGCAGCCTTCTATCCTCCAGCACGCGCAGCAGCTTCGCCTGCGTCGCTATCGGCATCTCGCCAATCTCATCCAGCAGCAGCGTCCCTTCTTCGGCCAGCTCGAAGCACCCAGCCCGCCTCTCCAGCGCGCCGGTGAACGCGCCCTTCTCATGCCCGAAGATTTCGCTCTCAATCAGTGTCTCCGGAATCGCCGCACAGTTCACCGCCACAAACGGCTTCAGCCTCCGCGCGCTCAAATCATGCAGCGCCCGCGCCACCAGCTCCTTACCC
>Ga0210406_10007640_pt1 | contig 10938 bp, 8 predicted proteins | sample IncBWC30MmetaG_FD_155454 | JGI IMG/M metagenome (GOLD analysis project Ga0210406, IMG submission 155454) | Forest soil microbial communities from Barre Woods Harvard Forest LTER site, Petersham, Massachusetts, United States - Inc-BW-C-30-M | ecosystem: Environmental > Terrestrial > Soil >... | reverse complement strand
TGGCAAAATCCAGTGGGATCGTCGCCTCTCGCCGGCTGCCTGCAACTGTGATGTCTTTCGACTCTCCGAGAAAAGCGAATGTAAGCAGATGCGGAAATTTTTCTTCCAACTGTCGCGCTTTCGCTATGGCCCCCCACTCGGCGTATCGATCAATTGCGGCACGCAGAAACAAAGATGCGACGATTGGATGACCGCGTCGGTTCCAGAACCGGGCAAGGAGCTCATTGGCCAGCGCGAGTTCTCGCGGACATTCTTGGCAGGCCGCGACGTCCAGAGCAGAGCCAAAAAGATCGAGGGCCTCGGCGTCACTCCCACCTACCCGTGCGATCTCGGCGGAGACGATGAGCGACTGAGCCCGAAAGTTCTCTGGCGCGTTATCCGCCCAATGGCGCAGCCTGGCGCTTAACGTATCGAGTTTCGCCCAGACATCTGCAGATAGCTCGACAGCACCGGATCGTAAGTCGGCTTGTCCAGTCAGAAGCAGGGCATGGTAGAATACGGTAACCGCATCCCAGATTGTACCAGTGTAATCGCTCAAGACCCGGTTAAGCTCGCGTAGGATCTCGGTTGCCGCCTGATAGTCCTCAAAGGAATAAAACAGCATCAGCTTCGGGACAAGATAGAACATTTCGAACAAGCCCTGATTTTTGTGCGCGCGGCAATAGGCAGTTTCATCAAAGCCGTCGCCCGTAAGCGAGGTTGCTCTCTCTGTGTCACCCTGGAGGGCTCTGGCCCATTGGAGGATTACTTGTGGCGCGTCTTCGAACGCCTCCATTTTGACCCGTTTGAGAAAGGCGACGTTTTCGTCGCATGCCGGCTTCACCGCGGCCAGATCATGGTGGCTTAGGATAGTGAAATAGACCGCATTAAAAAGCGCATATCCGGCCTCGGAGAACACGCCAGTCTGGTTGACCAGTTGCACGGTCTCTCGAATGTACTGAAAAGAATCGGCGAAGGGCTTGCGCCAAATGCTGATGGCCCACGAAAAATTCATTAAGACTTTTGCGCGAAACCCTGCATCGGGCAGGCGCTCGTTCAGGTGCAGCGCTAGCAAGCCAAACTCATACGCCGATACGTAATCCCCTTTGATTGGGCCGAGCATCATTCCATATAGGACATAAGCGAGGGCGGACTCATTGATGTTACCGTGGGTCAGCGAGAGTCGCACCATCAAGGCTGTGTTTAGCAGTGTAAGGATTTTGTCTGCAGAAAGGTAACAGGGTGTGTGCAGGCTTGCTAAAAGCTGCATCGCGGCACAAGTCTCCCGGTCGCTCATGGCCGGCAGCTCGATGAGCGATTCGATACTGCGCGCCCCAATCAGTTCCGCAATTGTAGCCAGCTCAGTGTCCAACGCGCTCGCTCGATCCTCCGGCGAGTCGGGAAACATCAGACCAAACAGTGAGAGGGCTTCCTGGCCCACGCGAATAGCTTCGCTATATCGCGACAAATACTCATAGCGCACGATCTTCATGCGGTAGATCCGAGCCTTATCGACTCGGGTACGGGCACGAGCCAAGAGCTCGGTTATATCTTGTTCTGCCCGCTCAATGTCTCCGCAGAGGTATTCGCATTCGGCCGCGTCCAAGTGGAGTGCGAGCATGAATTCATAGTCATCTTCCCAGCCTTGGGGCGGAGAGAGTTCCATTGCGATCCTAAAATAGTCACGTGCGGCCTGATAGGCGGTGGATACTTTAGCTTTGCGGCCAGCATCAAAATTGAGGTGCGAGAGCTGGAATTGTTCCTGGCTATCAGCGATGAGACCGCGTCCCAGATTGAGGTGAGAGACAATGCTAAAAAGCTCTTCTTCGGGCGCGTTACCTTCACCACGAGTCAGCAGCAGACGTCCGATTCGCAGGTGCAACTGCTCGCGACGATCAGATGACACCGATCCGTAGGCTACTTGCTGGACCCGGTCATGAAGCAAGGTGAAAACCGGCGTCTCTCGATTTTGGAGCCCGACGCGGTTGAGGGGGAGAATCAATCCTTGGTCGATTGCTTCCTGTAAATTTGCCGCGGTTGTCTCAATCGGCTTTTGCTGAATTCCAGCTAGGGTTGCTAGATCGAAGTAGTCCCCAAAACAAGCGGCGAGCGTGATTACTTCTTGGGCGGGAATAGAAAGTTGGTGAATTCTTGCGGTCATCAGATCGACCACGTTGTCCGTGATCGCTGCGTTTGCGATTGCTTCGATGTGGAACGTCCAACGGTTCCGTGCTTCGTCAAATTGCACTAGGCGTTGTTGATGTAGCGACTTGAGAAACTGAGTGACAAAGAAAGGATTTCCGTCGGTCTTCTCCTTAACCAGCCGAGCAAGCGGTGCGATTTCCGTGCGATCGCGGTGGAGCGTGTCGTGGATGAATTGTTCTAGAGCTCCTAAATCAAGTGGCGCCAGTTTTAACCGCTTGATCCGACTTGTTTCGTCGTTTTGCTCAGGAAGCAGGAACATCCGTGCTAACGGATGGGCTGAATCCACTTCGTTGTCGCGATAGGCACCGATGATTAAAAGATGGCGGCTCTCGGAATGCGTGAGCAAGGAGTCTAGCAAATGCAGGGTAGCAGGATCCGCCCATTGCAAATCGTCCAAAAAAATCACTAACGGATGCTCTTTCGTCGCGACCACCCTCAGGAGCGTTTGAAAGACAAGTCGGAAGCGGTTTTCTCGTTCGGTTGGACCGAGCGGGGGCGGGGCCTCATGTTCGCCAATAAGGTATCGTACCCGCGGGACCGCCTCAGCGACTACGCCAGCATTCGAGCCGAGCGCGGTGAGGATTTGTCGTCGCCATTCTCGTTGTGACTCCTCACTTTCGGCTAAGAGTTGATCAACTAACTCTCCAAATGCGCGGAATATGGCGCCAAAGGGAATCGCGCGGACGACCTGGTCGAACTTGCCGGTGATAAAATATCCGCGCCGACGAACAATGGGTCGATACAGCTCCTGGACGAAGGAGGTTTTTCCCACTCCGGAATATCCTGCTACCAGGATGAGCAACCCCTCACCGGTGCTTGCGCGATCGAACATCGAGAGCATCTTTTCGGCTTCTCGTTCACGGCCGTAAAGCTTCTGCGGAAGAAGGAAACGGTTCGCTATATCTTGTTGCGCGAGCGGAAATGACGCGATTTGCTGTCCGATTATCCATTCTCGGCGACAATGCTCGAGATCCACTCGCAGACCAAGTGCGCTTTGGTAGCGTTGAGAAGCGTTCTTCGAGAGCAATTTCATAACCAGTTCCGACAATATGATTGGCAGTCGTTTGTCGATCTCATGTGGCGGAACCGGGGTACATGCTAGCTGCCAATGAACGATCTCGAGCGGATCGCTCGAACTCACGGGTAACCGGCCGGTAAGCAATTCATAGAAGGTCATACCGAGCGAATAGAAATCCGTTCGATAATCCGCGTTCCCGCTCATTCGGCCAGTTAGCTCGGGTGAGGCATACGGGAGCAGATCCGCTACTAGGGGAATCGTCGGAGCGCCAAAGCTCTCACGATTGCCAGTCGTGGCGAACTCAAAACCAAATAGCGTTACCTCACCAGTTTCGGGATGCTGAAAGATATGACGTGGTTGAATCTGGCGATGAATCACTTCATGATGGTGCAATTCGCCGACGATCGTGCAGAGAGAGATCGCCAGATCGAAAAACTGCGTTAGACTTAAAGCCAGAGCGTTTGGCGCCTGACTTATCAATGGTCGCTGGCCCGGGTCTTCGAACACTATACAGCACTGGCCTCGACGCCGAATGAACTCGATCGGCTTCGGAATGCCTGGACAATTGAGCGAATGCAGTAATGTGTATTCCCGTTCCAGCAACAATTCATCAGTACCGCTAAATGGCGTAGCGCCGGCATACTTTAAGAAAAGTGGTCGATCATCGCTGCGACTATTTCCGCAGCTCAAAACGAAAAACGGCGTCCGAACGAGTTCTTCGCGAACTTCATATGCTGTCGGGAGCATTTATTCTGCAAAACCGATCAGATCAATCTTACCAGATCATCGGTTTGAAATCAATCCGCTCGATCGTTCATATTGATGTCCGCTTGGCAGAACCAACCTAGCGTTGCCCAACTATCGAACCACTCCTTGCCGGGCGCTGATGCGTTGTTCGACCCCATTGGCGCAGGCGTCTTCGGCCATCGCTCCGGGTGCTCTGCACATTCCAATCCGCGGTCAGCGGTCGAAAGAGCACGCAGGCCATTGCTCGTTGCGTTTCGAGCAATTCTTTCCGGCTATTGATTTTGCTTGGGAAGCACGGATGAGGTTGTCTCTGAACAGGTCGGCTTTGAGCGCTTTATGGTGAACCTCTTCAAATGACGGAATTCGGTCATCCCACTCCAAAAGAGTGGCCGGGTCCCCCTAAGCTGCTGGCGTGAACAAACATCTCTCACACCGATTCAAAACTGGGTGATCGTGGGTGTCGAGAACGATGACGGTGAATTCGAATGCCGGGGGTTTCCGCGCCGGATACCTTCCGCGACGAGGCGCTCTACGCTTTTCCTTTTGATCTGAACCGCGGGAGTTTTCATTATGACAAAAAGATTGCTCGCGGCGGGCTGCACATTCGTGCCATGACTGATTCTAGGCCGATGCCCATTAAGCTCGATGTCACGCGATTTGAAGACATCTCCGTTCCAGCCGAGGTCCGCACGGATACCAACTCCTCGTCAACAATGCCGGTATTCATGCTGGCGAGCCCGATGAATCAAAACCACCTTTCCCTTTTTCGAACCGTGGCGCTGGCCGGCGGTTCAATCAGATAGCCAGAGTTATTGAGCACGAACACAATGGGTTTCAGACCGCGACGTCCGAACTGACTGATTTCTTGAGCGGTAAGTTGGTGAGATCCCTCGCCGGTCACCAAAACCAAACGACGGTCCGGGCTCCTACGGCGGCGCCAAAGGCGGCTGGTGTTGCCCATCCAATTGTGCCCATAAGGTCTGATTATGAAACGTCGCCCCCTTGGGTATGAGGGCAAAGGCCAGTCCCATTGAAGATGTACCCGTTTCCGCAATGACGATATCATTCGACTTCAGGAAGTTTGCGCAGCGAGGATAGAGTGCCTCTACGGTAATTGGGTCACTATCGCTGGCCACCGCTGCGTCGAGAGAAACAGGCTGAATCGGCGACTTACCATTACGTTTTGTTAGACGCCGTGTAAGTTCAACGAGAATATCCTTCATTTCGACATTCGGATAGACCTTTGATCCAACTTGCGCACGATTATGGCGGATATCGATGGTCTTCTCCGGATCGAGGGGTGAGGTGAAGGCGCGGAGTTTTGCCAGGCTTGAAAGTAATGGTAGACCGAGCCGAACTCGGGCAGGCGGGGAATGATGTAGAACCGCGCAGCCGACCCGACACGGCGGGCTTTGACGTTCTTCAGAGTTAGGCTTTCATGCTCGGCAGGGACAGGCTCGCGCCGGTCAGACTGTTCTTGTCTTGACCGGCCCGGACCAAACACAAACCTACTTGGAAAGCACAGAAGCCACCTCTCCTCACGGAATCGCCCTAGGCAGCCGCCCATATGGCCAGGCTGGGGTTTGATTACTACTGCGGCTTGCTTCCGTCGGTAGCGCGGCGCGCGAGAGAAAATTCCGATCTCCGACAAAAAGAGCCCTCTTTATTTTTCAAATGTGTAAGGAAAGCGCAATATCCCCGACAAAGATGTTAATATGATAATTCCTTCCCCCAAGGTTCCGACCGTCGCGGCTTTGACAGGCGCTGCGATTCTGGTTGTTGGATCCTCTGGATCGGCCGGACCTGAAGGTGTCAAGTTCGACTGGAAGCAGGCTTCCGGTGTGCCTTTCATAGAACGCGAGGCGGCCGAAAGGGCAATTCCCAGAAACGATGCCGACATCGGTACCAGTACGTCTGGTAACCTCACCGACCACCTGAAAGCGATTGCCTTCACGGGGGGATTTCACTTTGCCTTTATTGAGCAAGGTGGTACCAGCCTCTACCCTTCGCTGGCTCAGAGGGTAACCGATCCGGAAGTTTTGCGAGTTCTGCTTAGTATCGGGCCGACCGAGACGCAGCACTTTCAGACTTTGGCAGGACAAGGCAGGCAATGCGACTCCGCTGACCGACATAGATCCCGTAACTGGGTCATCGGTAACGTTTCTGGACCATGGCAGCGGATGCGGATAGGGCCCATCGCCGATTGGAGGGCTAACCGAATAAAATAACCAAATGAGCCAGGAGGGCTCTTGTCAACTGTTATGCAAACTCACAAAACTGCGATCACGAGTTCCTTTTCAGCCGGCGTTCTCGCCGCGCTCATTCTTGCGCTACCAACTCCGCTCTGGGCGTCTAATCACCTTAGTTCGCCCGCCGGGGCACAGGACCGCGGCGCCAATATCGCCGACCACTGGGCGTTCCTTGATCCGAATGATAATTCTCAACTTGTTCTGATTTTGAGTACCCAGGGATTTATTGTTTCATCGGAACATTTCGGAGAAGTCATCTTCGACAACAACATACGTTATCGCTTCGCGATCACGCATGATTTCGACCCGAGGGCGGTCGCCTTTATCGATGTTACATATTCTCCTGGCCTTGGAAGGTTAACAACCCAGACGGCGACGATCAACTTGCCGGGCGGTTTTACCTTCAGCGCTCTAACGACCGTCGCCACGCAGGATTTTACCGCTCCGCCTCAAGTCGTAACAACTGACCCTGTGACAGGCGCTCAGTTTTTTGCCGGCGCAGCCGCGGATCCTTTTTTCCTCGATGACACCGGTGCGAATCGATTCGTCGCCTCATCGTTGCAAAATCCGGGTCGCCCGGATCGATCGCTGCTTGGCGCGCGAGGCCGAAATACGTACGCAGGGTTCAATACGTTGATCACGGCGGTTCGGATTCCGGTAGCTCTTGTACGCGGGAACGCGACCATCATTGGCGTTTACACTGAGACACAGCGACGTCGCCTTCAAATTGTCACCGAAGATGGATCGGTTGATGGCAGCAAAGGCGATTTTGAGAATATCAATCGCGAGGGGCTTCCGTTAGTTACTAATGGATTGATCCCAGCACCCTTCAAAAACGAGTATCAAGGTGCAAACCCTGAGGACGACGCTCGTGGAGACTTCCGAGACTTTCTCATTCGCGATCTACAAAATTTCGGTACAGATGCCGCACACATAAACGCAATCCTGGATCTGATCCAGGTTCATGGAGATATCCTCCGCATCAACCTCGCAGTGCCTAACAGGGGTCCGCAAGGCGGAAACAATCCGGACGGCGGATTTGATCACCAGGGAGGCCGGCGACTGCTTGACGACGTCGTCACTAGCACGTTCACGTCGATCAACAATGGAGAACGTCTCTCAGACAACGTCCCCGCTCCGGACAGAACGCCGCGAGACGTCTTCCCCTTTGTCGCGGATCCTAACCAGCCGTTCCTTCCGGGCCAGGACGACCGAACGCGACAATAGGTAGTCTCTAGTTCTTCCTGTTCGTTTAAGATGTAGACAAGAGCTTTGTACCGACTCGATGATGACTCCGGGATCACATACGCCTTGGATCGAGCTCCTCGGGACTTCGCTCTTGATCACCCTGACAGGTTCTTATGGAACATCGGTTACTGATGGTCGTAGTGCCGCTCACGACTCATCGGCCACAGTAGCCGATTTTGGGATCCCTGTGTTGCGTGTTTATGAAGATCCTGCAGCCGACGCGAAACTGCGCTTCTTGGAAGACCGGGTCTCCGCCGATCGTGATGACGTCACGGCGGAGAATAGATTGACGACAGAATGCTTGCGTCGGCTTCGGCTAACAGGCAACCTCGCATGGCTGTATCGCGCAGACGAGTCATCCCGACGTTCGCTCGAGTCGGTTCCGGCGGTGGCTAACTTCGACGGTCTTGTCAATCGAGCCGCTGTTGAAACGGAGTTCCATCATTTCGTCACAGCGCGAGATGCGGCGAAAGAACTCTGCGCCGCTGAACCGGACAACCCCAAAGGTTATGAGCTCCTTGGTGACGCTCTGGTGGAGCTCGGAGACTACGCAGTGGCGGCATCCGCCTACCGTCAACTGCAGGCTCTGACGACCGACCTCGATAAAATGCCGGAAATTGATGTGCGACTAGCGCACCTCGCTTGGATTTACGGCGATGACAAAACGGCGCGGTCAGACTACGAACACGCACTCGCCGCTGCGCAGTCCATGGTCCCACCTTTCTTGGAAATGATTGCTTTTTGCCACGTACAACTGGGCCAATTAGATTTTGGAGTTGGCGAGTGGGACGCTGCCGAGACACATTACCGCTCCGCGCTCTCTACTTTTCCGAATTTTTATCCGGCGCTGGATCATCTTGCTGAGCTCGAAGGCGCGAAAGGAAACTATGACCTGGCCAGCGATCTCTATAACGAGGTAATTGAGGTAGTTCCTCGACCAGAGTTCTATCAGATGTTAGCTGATCTCTGTCTTTACGCGCAAAGACCAGAAGAAGCCAAGCCTTGGCAGAAGAGGGCTGAGTCAGCCTACCTCGATTCAGTGCGCCGCGGCGAGGTATTCTATTACCATAATCTCGCCTCTTTCTATTCCGATACTGCGAAGGCGCCGGCGGAAGCCGTCCAATGGGCCCGCAAAGATTGTGAACAATTACACGCGGTTTTTGCTGAGGAAGGCTTGGGTTGGGCGCTCTACAAGAATGGCGATTACCAAGAATCTAACGAGGCGTTCGATCGAGCGGTCGCACTTGGTACACGTAGCGCACACCTGTTATACCAAGCTGGCCTAGCCTATTTCAGTAGCGGTAAAGTCGTGAAAGGCAAAGAATTCATTCAGCGAACCTACGCGGTCAATCCTCGCTTCGATACCTTTCACGTCCACCGGTGACACGGCTAAAACTTGCTTAACCAACGCTAGTCGCTAGCTGTTATGCACAACCCAGAACGCCTCAGTTGCTGTCCGAACGGTGCTATTCTTTACCCTCCATTTACCAGTTTCCTCAGCGTAACTTTCTTTGTCATTGTCATCACATTAGTTTCAGCCGTAGCACATCCGGTCACGCAAGGAGCTATGAATATGCGGATTCATCCCGGAAGGCTCGAAATCGTGGTCCGCGTATCAACGGAAGAAGTTTTTGTGGCAAGTTCCTTTTCTCCGAACGCGAACACGAGCGATTCACTCGCTGATGTCTGGAAGGCTCATGGCGAGTATCTCTTAAATCACCTTCGCTTCCGGGCGGACAGGCAACCTCTCTTAGGGCGAGTCACCGCTGTGGAACCACCCGGTAGCTCGCTTTCGTCCTCTGGATATTCGAGACCAGGCGATTTCGTTTCGTATTACCTCAGCTATTCATCTGCCCGCGAAAATGAGTATCCTAGGGAGATAAGAATCGAAGAGGATGTTCTGAAGGAGTTCTCTTATGCACCTGGCAACCCTTGGACATCAAGCTTTGTCGTGACAGTCGAACAGCCCGAGCGTTCCGCTCCGGTTGGAGGCCTTCTGCTAGATCGTAACCAGCCTTTAACGTTCCGCTGTACCACCGCGAGTCTCGGTTCCAGCGAAATCCGACCTGGCAGGGATCCATCGGTCAATGCCTGGGGGGTCTTTCGCGATTATGTTGTGCACGGCCTCTTGCACATCTTTACCGGGTACGATCACATGTTATTCATGAGCGCTCTTGCACTTGCTGCTCTCACGATATGGGACCTAGTCAAAGTTGTCTCCGCTTTCACCGTGGCGCACAGCGTGACGTTGACTCTTTCTGTACTTAATGTCGTGCGCTTGCCTGAACACGTCGTTGAACCGATGATCGCCGCCAGTATTGTCTTCGTTGCCTTGCAGAACGCGTTTATTCCAAAACGTTCCCGTGGCTGGACCCGGCTCTGGACTGCCTTTTTCTTTGGTTTATTCCACGGTCTGGGCTTTGCGGGCGGACTGCTCGATGCTATGGCAGGATTGCCAATCGCGGCAATCGGTGTAGCGATCCTCGCATTTAGCGTCGGTGTCGAACTCGCTCAACAATCCGTCGTGCTTCCAACATTTTTTCTCCTGAAGCTTCTCGGACGTGAGGAAATCAAGCATCGAAGCGCAGAGGGGCTACGTTTGCTCGTGCAGCGGTACGGCTCACTGCTTATCTGCGCGTTAGGAACGTTTTATCTGGTCGAATCTTTGCGTTGAGCTCTCCCCGCTATACAGCAGCGATCAGAATACCATGGCATGGTTGCCCTCTATTATGGGGTTGTTCCAACAAAGGTACGTAAAACGCCACGAGATTTGGCACAAACCAGCATATACGCAACTCTTCACCAGCATCGGACCCTTCGATGCGGTGGCGAACGCCGCAGGAGACGTGTTTCCGGGGCCTTTCGAACAAACCACCGACGAGCAATGGGCGAACTCTATCAAGTCAAAGGGGATGGGCCAAATCAACCTGGTCCGGACGGCGCTCCCGTTCATCGCCGACAAGGGGTCGTTCACCCTCGTACTCGGGGCATCCTGACCGATGAATACATGCACGGCGGCACTATCGGAACGACCATAAACCACTTGGTCGAAGGTTTCGTTAAATCAAAGCTTCGGCCGTCGAACTGCCGCGTGGCGTGCGGATCAACTGCATCAGCCCCACGGTCCGCTAGCAGAGTCCGTGGCCTACCGGATGTTTAGTGCGCGACGGCTGTGCGAGTCAATACCGTAGCGCCGAACGACGGACTCAAAGTCATGCTTCAATTCAGAGCGTTGAAGGATCGCGAAGAGAATCATAAAAGGCAGCCATCTTCTCAAGGTCTATGTCCATTCAGCGCGACCTCCAGGAATTGATCCGTCGCCGTACTCGGACTGGATCGTACGGCCTTTGAGGAGCTGAGTCAGTTTGCGGTTGAGTTACATAAAAAGTCATTCTCCTGTACCATTCGCCGGCCGATAGCCCTTCTGGACTGCTTCTTCTTCGGACATGTATTGGCCCTGCCTCTCCGGCTTGTAGCTTGAGAAGCGAGAGC
>Ga0210406_10007639_pt1 | contig 10938 bp, 10 predicted proteins | sample IncBWC30MmetaG_FD_155454 | JGI IMG/M metagenome (GOLD analysis project Ga0210406, IMG submission 155454) | Forest soil microbial communities from Barre Woods Harvard Forest LTER site, Petersham, Massachusetts, United States - Inc-BW-C-30-M | ecosystem: Environmental > Terrestrial > Soil >... | reverse complement strand
CGCCGGACAAGGCCGCGACGGTTTTTGAGGGCGAGACTCTGAGCTATGCCGCGCTCAGCGCCCGCATCGAGCAGGCGGCGCGCGCGCTGAAGGCCGAATACGGCGTCAGCCGAGGCGATCGCGTCGCTATCCTCAGCCTGAACCGGCCGGATTATCTGATGCTGCTCTATGCCTGCGCCCGGCTCGGCGCCATGCTGGTGCCGCTGAATTGGCGGCTTGCGGTAGCCGAACAGCTGTTCATCCTGTCGGATGCTTCGGTAAAAGTGCTGGTGCTCGAACAGGCCTTTGCGGAAGTCCTGCCCGCGCTCGAAAGGCGCCTGCCCGACACCAGCATCGTCGGACTCGATTTTGCGCCGCCGCGCGGAAGCCCGTTCGACGCTTTGCTGGCCTGCGCGCGCGGCGACGGGCATAATCCGCACACCGATCTCAACTGTCCGCTGCTGATCGTCTACACCTCTGGCACAACGGGAAGACCCAAAGGCGCGGTGCTGCGCCAGGAGGCGCTGCTGTGGAACGCGGTGATGAGCCAGCACATGCATGGCCTCACGTCGGATGATCACGTGCTTACCGTGCTGCCATTCTTTCATGTTGGCGGCCTCAACATTCAGACCACACCGGCGCTGCATCATGGCGCGACCGTGACGATCCATCCACGCTTCACACCGGATACAACGCTTGCAGCCATCGCGCGTGTCCGTCCGACATTGACGGTGCTGGTGCCCGCGACCATTCAGGCGGTAACCGACCACCCGGATTGGGCCACGACCGATCTTTCCTCGCTGAAGGCGATCTCGACCGGATCCACCATCGTGCCACCGCATCTGATCGACCGCTTTGTCGCGCGCGGCGTGCCGGTGCTCCAGGTCTATGGCTCGACCGAAACCTGCCCGGTCGCGGTCTACACCCGGCTTGGCGGCGATCTTTCCCGCATCGGCTCGACCGGCCTCCCCGGGCTGTGCTGCGAAGCGGCGGTGATTGACGACGCGGGCGATGAGTTGCAACCGGGCATAGCGGGGGAAATCGCCGTGCGCGGCCCCAACGTGTTCTTCGAATATTGGGGCAACCAGGAAGCAACCCGGGAGGCGTTGCGTGACGGCTGGTATCGTACCGGCGATATCGGCTTGCGCGACGCCGACGGCTATTTCTGGGTGCACGACCGCAAGAAGAACCTGATCATTTCCGGCGGCGAAAACATCTATCCGGCGGAGGTCGAACGCGTACTGCTGGAGCATCCCGACGTCGTCGAATGCGGCGTGATCGGGCGGCCCGACCCCAGATGGGATGAGGTGCCGGTCGCCTATGTCATCCGGCGCGCCGGGTGTGCGGTCGAGGCGGAGAATTTGAAGGCGCATGTGCGGACGCAGCTTGCCCGCTTCAAGGTGCCGCGCGATATCGTGTTTGTCGACGATCTGCCGCGCACAGCCCTGGGCAAGGTCCAGCATTTCATGTTGAGGCGGCTTGACGCGCCGGGGTCTTCGCAAGGAGAAGCAATTTGAAGATCGCGGTGCTCGGCGGCGGCAATGGCTCGTTCGCGGCTGCGGGCGATTTTGCGTTGCAGGGCCATGAGGTGCGCCTGTGGCGACGGGACGCCGCACAGGTGGCGGAGCATCGCGCGGCGGGCTCCCGCATCACGCTGAAGGACTCCAACGGCCGGCACAACGTGCAACTGGCCGCGGTGACGACAGACATTGCCGAAGCCGTCCGCCATGCCGAACTGATCCTCTGCCCTGCGCCCGCCTTCGCACAGCACGATATTGCGAGGCTGCTTGCGCCGCATTTGGCCGACGGCCAGGTGGTGTTCCTGCCGCCGGCAACCTTCGGCTCGATGATTTTTGCCGCCGCCGCCCGTGACACCGACAATAACGCCGCGGTGAGCTTCGCCGAAACCGGCACCCTGCCCTGGCTGACGCGTAAGCACGGACCGTTCGAAGTGGCCATCACGATCCGCGCCAAACGGCTTCCGGTCGGCGTATTTCCGCTCGTTGCCGTCGATCATGCCCTCGACGTGATCGGGCGCGCCTTTCCCGGCGTGATTGAGCCCTGCGGCGATGCGCTGTCGGGCGCACTTATGAATGCCGGACCGATTATCCATCCGCCGCTGATCGTCATGAATGCCGGACCGATCGAGCATTTTGAAAGTTGGGACATTCACAAGGAAGGCACACAGGCTGCGATCCGCCGCGTCACCGACGCGCTCGATGCCGAACGCATCGCGGTACGCAAAGGTTTTGGCTATGGCGGTCCGCACTTTCCGCTGGCCCATCACTATGCCAGCGAGGGCGAGCAATGGATGTATGGCCGCGGCTCGCACGACCGCCTGACCGATTCCGGCGACTGGCGCGAGCGGATCGTGCTGACCGAGCATCGTTACATGTGGGAGGATTTGCGCCTTGGGCTGTCGTTGCTGGTATCGGTGGCCGAACTGGCCGGTGTAGCGACCCCCTTGGCCTTTTCGTTTCTCGCCATCGGCGGCGCGATCTGCAGCGAGGATTTTTTGGAGGGCGGGCGCACGCTGGCAAGTCTCGGTCTCGGCCACCTCGATCGCGACGAGCTGCAGTTCCTATTGCGCGAGGGCTTTGACGGATGACCACTCCCCGCCCCATGATCGCCTGTCTCGGCGCCGGCCGCATGGGACGCGGCATTGCCGTGGCGTTCGCCTATGCCGGCCACGCCGTCACCATGATCGACGTCAAGGCGCGCTCCAAAGACCAGTTCGCGACGCTTGAAGCCGAGACGCTCGGCGAGATCAGGAAAACGCTGGCAAGTCTGGCGCGGTTCGGGTTGCTGACGGAGAATGACGCCGAGGCGGTCATCGCCCGGGTCTTGGTGGTGCCGGCGCAGAACATGGCCGCCGCGCTGGCCGATGCCGGCATCGTGTTCGAAGGCGTGCCCGAGGTGGTCGATCTCAAGCGCGAGGTACTGGCTTCAGCCGCGAAATGCGTCGGGCCTGAAATCATCATCGCCTCGACGACGTCGACGATTCTGGTCGACGATCTCTCAGGCTCAGTCGAGCACCCCGAGCGCTTCCTCAACGTGCATTGGCTCAATCCCGCCTATCTGATCCCGCTGGTCGAGATATCGCCGGGGGCTGCGACCGATCCGGCCGTCATCACGCGGGTCAAAACGTTGCTCGAAGGCATCGGTAAGGTGCCGGTGGTATGCGCGGCTACGCCCGGCTTCATCGTGCCACGGATCCAGGCGCTCGCCATGAACGAGGCGGCGCGGATGGTGGAAGAAGGCGTCGCCAGCGCCGAAGATATTGACAAGGCGATCCGCTACGGGTTTGGCTTCCGCTATGCGGTGCTGGGGCTCCTGGAATTCATCGACTGGGGCGGCGGCGACATTCTCTATTACGCCAGTCGCTATCTGGAAGGCGCACTCGGCAGCGACCGCTACCGCGCACCCGAAGTGATCTCACGCAATATGCGCGAGGGCCGCATCGGCCTGCGCACCGGCGCCGGCTTCCTCGATTATACCGGCCTCGACGTCGATACCTATCGCGAGCAGCGCCTCGCGGCGCTGGTCGACATGCTCAGGCATTTTAAGCTGGCGCGACCGCCGGTGCTCGACCGCGACTAGCCGAACACGTCCAGCAGCACGCCTTCGCGGACCACGGCTGTGCCGTCGATCTCGATCGTCGTCCCCATCATGGGCAGGTCGAAATGGCCTGCGGTGTAGCGGCCGGCGAATTCGTTGGCGCCGGTGGAAAACAGGAAGTTGCCGGCTACCGCGCGCAGCTCGGTGCCGTTGGTATCGCGGTGGTCGTACATGGTCAGCGCCTCGTAGCGCGCTGCGGGATTCATGCCGAATCCGACATGCGACACGGCATAGGCCTCACGGTCGCCCCAGGCCGCCAGATAAGCACGCATCATCATGGCATCAGCGCCCTCGCCTTGCAGGTCGGTAACGTAGTCATCCTTCAGCGTCATTTTGACCGGCGAGGTCAGATAGCGCTTGAAGGTGAGATTGATGTCGCCGGGTGCCATCACCAGCGTTCCATTGACGGTGCCGCTCTTGGGAAAGCTGACGACGATACCGCCGGGCCAATGCGCCAGCGTGCCCGGTTTGTCGGTCCAGCCCCAGACACCGACCGTCGAGGCGCCGACCATGTCGACATCGAGCTCGCTGCCGGCCTTGGAGGTCACGCGCATCCGCTTGGTTCCGCGCAGCATCTTTGCTGCCGTCCGTACCCGCTTTTCCAGCGCCGTGTCCGGCACCATGCGCTCCAGCGCTTCGGGGTGTTCGTTGGAAATCACCAGGATGCGCGCGCCGGCTTTGAGGATTTCCGGCGTCTCCACCGCATGCATCAGCCCTTCGATGGTGCAATCGACAACAAAACCTGCCTGCTGCAGCGCGCTGACGACCGGCGCCAACCGCTGGATCGCCTCGCTGGCGCCGGTGGAGCGGATCGGCACGATCTGGCGGTTGCGCGGGGTCGGCACGGTAATGTGAAACGGTTTCGCCCCCATCCGCAGCAGCGCCAGTTCGGCGAGATGAACGTTGAGAGCCCGCGACTGCGTCTCCGAAAGAATGGCGGCGGTATCGCCGGATTTGACTGCGCAGCGCTCGAAGATCTCGCAGAACGCGTCGATCCATTTAGCTTCGATGCGATCCGCCAGCATGCTTATCTCCACTTCACCCGTTGCATCAGACTTCCGGGAACCCGCGCAGCAGATAGGACCGCAACCCCTCCAACAGACCGTTAAGAATGAGGCCCAGCAGCGAGATGGTGATCAGCGGCACGAACATGTCGACAGCCTGAAAGGTTCGCGCCGCTGTCACCAGGAGATGGCCGAGGCCATCGGTCGAGGTGATCATCTCGGCGAGAAACACCACGATGCAGGAGATCACGAGCCCGATGCGGCAGCCGGTGAGGATCGACGGTACCGCGGCGGGCAGCACCACCTTGAACAGGATTTGACCGCGCGGCGTACCTGCCGCCATCGCCGACCAGATCAGCTTTTGCTCCACCATCGACGCGCCATAATAGGTCGAAAGCAATATCGGAAACAGCGCATCCGCGGCAACCAGCGTGATCTTGGATTCGTGACCGAAGCCGAGCAGCAGCAGCAGCGCCGGATACAGCGCGACCTTGGGCAGCGGCGCCAGCACCCGAACGATCGGACGCACCACCGCGTTGGTCGCGGGGCTCGCCGCCGCGGCAAGGCCGATGGTAACGCCGAGGACCACCGCGATCGAAAATCCCGTGAACAGCCGAAACAGCGTGGCGCCGATCTCCTGCTGAAAGCCGCCGGTGAAGAGCTGCTGCACGAGACGCATGAATACGAGGCCGGGCGGCGGCAGCAGCGTCACCGGCGCATAGCCGAACGACGAAATCGCCTGCCACAGCGCGACCAGGAGCACGATCGGCACGATCCCAAGCAGCACATCGGTGGTGGGCGCGTGTGGGTTCATGCAAAGCTCAATGGAATTTCGAAGCTCGGCTCGGACCATTTCACCAGCCGGGCACGCAAGCGTTCGAACGCAGCGTCGAGCCCGATCCCCATCGCGCCGATGATGATGATCATGGCGTAGACGGTGTCGTATTGTCCCATATCGAGCGAATTGAACAGGATATTTCCGGCGCCGGACTGCCGCGCGATCATCTCGCTGGTGACCATGGTGATCAGCGCCAGCACGAGCCCGGTGCGGCAGCCGGTGAGAATTTCCGGCAGCGCCGCCGGCAGCACAATCCGGTTCATGCGCTGCGCTGCCGAAAGGCCCATCGCGGCGCCCGACCACAGCATCTTTTCCTCGACCGCTTTGGCGCCCTGAAAACTGTGATAGATCACGGGCAGGCTAACGCCGAGAAAGATCACCAGCATTTTCGCCAGGTCGCCGACACCGAGCCAGAGCATGATGATCGGCATCAAGGCCGCCTTCGGTACCGGATAGGTGACCATCAGCAGCGGATTGAAAAACGACGCCACACCGCGGCTGCGGCCCATCATCAATCCAAGCGGAATAGATGCGACAACCGCCACGCTAAAGCCGATCGCCATGCGGCGGAGCGACGCCAGGATATTGATCAGAGATTCCTTGTCGCCGAGGATCGACGGGATCGCGCGGATCGCTTCGATCGCGGTCGGAAAGCTGTCGTTATTCAGCGCAAGCGAGGCAATTTGCCAAACAGCCAACAGGCCGAGACAGGCGAGCACGGGCGCGGCGCGCGCAAGAACTGGACGAGGTGACATCATGGCCGCAATTCGTTTTCGCTGGTGTCGTCGATCATGCGTTCGATATCGACAACATATTTCTGGTAACGCGGATCGAGCAGGAGCTCGGACCGGCGGCGCGGACGCGGCAGATCGATATCGACGATTTGCTTGATGCGGCCGGGCGCACGCGTCATCACCACAACCTTGTCGGACAGATAGACCGCCTCGTCGACCGAATGGGTGACGAACAGCACCGTCTTGCGGTCGCGTTCCCAGATATTGAGCAAATCGTTCTGCAGCCGGGTGCGGGTATGCGCATCCAGCGCGCCGAACGGCTCGTCCATCAATAGCACCGCGGGGTGGTAGGCCAGCGTGCGCGCCAGCGCGACGCGCTGCTTCATGCCTCCGGACAATTCCTTAGGGTAAAAATCCTCAAAACCCTTGAGCCCGACCATCTCGATCAGCGCGCGGCTTTGCGCCTCCGCGTCCGCAGGTCTTACGCCTTGCTGACGAGGACCGTACATCACGTTGCCAAGCACGCTCTTCCAGGGAAACAGCGCAAACTCCTGGAACACCGGCCCGCGATCCGGACCTGGGCCCGTGATCGCATTGCCCTTCATCTTGGCCAAGCCTTGGGTCGGATTAACAAAGCCGCCGACGATATAGAGCAACGTCGATTTTCCGCAGCCGGATGGGCCCAGGATGGAGACAAATGCGCCATCTTCGATGGTGAGCGAGATATCCGACAATGCGAGATGGTTTTGACGCCCAGAGGTCTGAAACACCTGCGAGACGTGGTCGATCGCGATCATCGCGGATGCCGGCTTGCGCGCCGGTTTAAGTTCCGCCTGAACATTCGATCGCGATGGCAATACCGTCATTCTCGCTTCTCTGGCACAACTGCCTTCCTGGCTTTCGCTGGTCGGATACGAACATAGCTGAAAACCGGCAGCATTGGCGATGCGGCTTTCCGGCGTACAGCACCTGCTTCTAGTCGAACCACGGCCACTCCGCAGCACCTGCATGCGTGACCGCGCCGCCGGGGGCTTGGCCGACCAGACGGGCATATTTGGCGAGCGCCCCTGCCGGATGCCGCGGCGGCCGCGGCTTCCAGGCCTGCCGCCGTCGTGTGAGTTCGTGCTCGTCAACCAGAACATCCATACGGCGTGCGCCGGCATCGATCCTGACACGATCACCATTGCGCACCAGCGCCAGGGGACCACCGATGAAAGACTCAGGCGAGATATATCCGATGCACATGCCACGTGTGGCACCGGAAAAACGTCCATCAGTAATCAGCGCGACCTTCTCACCCATTCCCTGACCATAGATCAGCGCTGTGACGCCGAGCATCTCGCGCATGCCGGGGCCGCCGACCGGACCCTCGTTGCGGATCACCAGCACTTCGCCAGCCATATAGTTCCGCTTGCGCACGGCCTCGACGCAGGCCTCCTCATCCTCGAATACGCGCGCGGTGCCTTCGAACACGAGGTTCTTCAGGCCGGCGACCTTGATCACGGCGCCATCGGGACAGAGATTGCCCTTGAGCACGGCCACGCCACCGTCCGACATGATCGGCTTGCTCACAGCATAGATGACCTCGCCGTCGGGTGCATTCGCGCCGCCATATTCCTCGGCAATCGTCTTTCCGGTGATCGTCAGGCAAGTACCGTCGATGTGACCGCTTTCAACCAGCGCCCGGATCACCACGGCGGCGCCGCCGATGTCATAGACATCCTTCGCGGTATACTTGCCGCCGGGACGCAGGTTGCCGATCAGCGGTGTCCGCGCGAACACTTGGCCGACATCATCGAGGGTGAAGGTGATACCGGCTTCGTTGGCAAGCGCCGGCAAATGCAGCGCGGCGTTGGTCGAACCGCCGGTGGCGGCGACAATGGCCGCGCCGTTTTCCAATGATTTTTGCGTTACGATCTGGCGGGGCAGCGGACCGCCCCGCTCAAGCATGTGCATCACTAGGCGGCCGGCCCGGCGCGCCGCTTGTGCGCGCTCGGCGTAAACGCCGGGGATCATCGACACGTTGGGGATGGTCAGCCCCACCGCCTCGGAAACCATCGCCATGGTGTTGGCTGTGAACTGTCCGGCACAAGCGCCGATCGTCGGCAAACAAGTGCGCTCGATGCCCTCAAGCGTCGCCTGATCGATTTCGCCGGTCATGAAGCCGCCGACCGCTTCATAGGAATCGAGCACGGTCAGCGTCCGCCCCTCGAACCGGCCCGGCAGCGCGCTGCCGCCATAGATGAAGATCGATGGTACGTTGCAGCGGATCATCCCCATCATCACGCCGGGAAGCGTCTTGTCGCAGCCGCCGAAACCGATCAGGGCGTCGTAGGCCAGGCCATGAACGACGGCCTCGATCGAGTCGGCGATCAACTCCCGCGAGAACAGAGAGAATTTCATCCCCTCATGGTTCATGCTGATGCCGTCCGAGACGGAAATGGTGGTGAACTCCCGCGGCGTGCCGCCCGCCTCCGCGATACCTGCTTTCGCGGCTTCGACCTGGAAATCATGGGTCATGTTGCAGGGCGTCTGCTCGCCCTTCATGCTGACCACCCCGATCATGGGTTTTTCCAGCGCCGCGTCGTCAAGTCCCATCGCCCGCATGAAGGCACGATGCGGCGCCCGATCGAGGCCATCGGTCGTCACGCGGGATCGCCATTTCTTCATGCGCACAAGTTCTCCGGACGGTCCGGCCCCATAACGCCCAACTTTGCCTGAGGCATCGGCTGCTATTGCAACGGCGCGACGATGGTCGGGTGCTTGAACTGCGCGACGTCGAGCTTTGGCAGCATTCCGGTCTCGGCGTAGATGTCGAGCATCTTCTGGATCGCCGGGAAATTCGGTGCCGCACCAGGATCGCGCCCGAAATCATTGTCCTTGAGGAGGTAAGTGTCGAGCACCGGTATCGGCGCCTTCAGCACCTCAGAAACGACTTTTAAAGTCTCTTCGCGGTTGGCGAGTGCCTTCTTCATGCCGGAGGTGATATCGCGCACGTAAGCTCTTACTAGGTCGGGATTCTTGTCGACGAAGTCGGCGCGGCAGGCCTCCATGATGTGAACGATATTCGGCATTGCCTGCGACAACGAAAACAGCTTACGGGTGCCGCCCTTGGCCTCAGCGCGCGCCGCGAAAGGCTGGTTCATGTTGACGGCATCGACACGGCCCTGACGCAGTGCATCCTCGGAGACGGCGAAGCCCACTTCGACTAATTTGATGTCCTTCGTAGGATCCACGCCGTTCTGCTTCAGAAGCATGTTGAACGGCCCCTGAGTGCCGCCGCCGATGACGGAAATACCGATGGTCTTGCCCTTGAGGTCGGCGATGGTCTTGATCGGCGATTCGTCCATGACCGCCCAATAGACGGAGAAACCGCCGGGCTTCTCGAATACATGCTGCGCAACGATATAGGCCTTGAGGTTACCGCCGACCACGCCGTTGGCGAGCGACAGCGGCGCCTGCGTCGCGCAATCGAGCGCGCCGGCCGCCAGCGCCTGCGTCATCGGCGCGGTACCCTGGAACTGCGTCCATTCGACATTGTAGGTCTTGCCGAGATCCAGGAATTCCGCAGGCCTTCGCATCATCCAATATTTCGATTCCTCAGCCGGGATGGTCCATCCGACGCGGATCGTCTGTTGCGCTCGCGAGGCGCCCACACTGCCAAAGACGCAAGCTACCGCCCCGGCCGCCAGGACTAACCTCGAAACCATACGCATCATCCCCACTCCGTTCTGTCCGACGCCGACAGGCCCCATCGCCATCGTCTGAGCCGCAAATGTTTCATGGTTCAAACAATCAGGCAAGCTATTGGGAGCTCGCCCAGTTTCGCCCGATATGGTCAGGATTTGTGCTAAGGTGCCAGTAGAGGAACTCGTGGCGCGGAGATTCGTTAACTTCGCCCCTGAAGAAGGGCAGCTGGTTGTAGCCGTCGAGGTGGACCTTGTAGGTCATGTCGCCGATCTTGCGGCCCTTCAGCAGGTCTTCCTTGACCGTGGCGTCGCCCGCCGCCGCGAGCAATGTCGGGATCATGTCCTCGTGGGCACCGATGCCGTTGATGGTGGTGCCGGGCTTGATGACGCCGGGCCAGCGAATCAAGGTGGGGACGCGGAAGCCGCCTTCCCATTGCGTGTTCTTCTCGCCGCGGAACATCGTCGTGCCGCCGTCGGGCCACATCATGAACTCCGCGCCGTTGTCGGTGGAATACATGACGATGGTGTTGTCCTCGATGCCCAGCTGCTTGAGCTTGGCCAGCAACTCGCCGACCTGGCTGTCGTGCTCGACCATGCCGTCGACGCCGCTAACCGGACACCCGCGACTAAAGCGAAGATGGCGGAACGAATTCTGCGGGCCGCATCAGATGGAATCACTGACCCGATGACGTTAACTGCCATCGCGATAGAGGACGGTATGCAGCCAGCGGCCTAGGCTGGCGTCTGCTCAGAATTGCTCACCTTTCGAGCCTGCCCTTATTCTTCGTTTGGGCCGAGTAACTTTGGCCTATCCCCGCGCTGGTGTCGTTTGCGCGAACGAGGGCCGCCAACTGAAACTTGGCTGATTGCAAAAGCTTTCGCTTCGCGGCGATGGCGGCCAACTCGATGCGTAACGTACCGATCTGCTCAATGATGGCACGGCGGTCCGACCCCGGCGGGAGCTTGCGAGCGGCTTCCAGATCAGCGGCCATGTCCTCAAGGTCTTTCATCTTGTCTCAGATGCTGTGATGGGCGCGCTGGTTTAGGTGCCGAGCCCTCAAATCTCCGGCCTTGAG
>Ga0210406_10007638_pt1 | contig 10939 bp, 11 predicted proteins | sample IncBWC30MmetaG_FD_155454 | JGI IMG/M metagenome (GOLD analysis project Ga0210406, IMG submission 155454) | Forest soil microbial communities from Barre Woods Harvard Forest LTER site, Petersham, Massachusetts, United States - Inc-BW-C-30-M | ecosystem: Environmental > Terrestrial > Soil >... | reverse complement strand
CATGTAGGACTTGATCGCGGTGTCGACCAGTATCCTTGCCATCTCAGCACGCGCATCTTCCTGAAGGCACCGTTTGATCTCTTCTTCCGCTTCCGCTCGCGTGGAGTGAACAGCCACATCTTCGTTATAGCGGCCAAAAACTGTGAACTTGCCAGCGGTGGGTACGATACGGTATCCGGCGTTCATAACGTGCTCCACTTGCACTCTATCCCTTCAGACGCGGACGCATTCAATCAAGTTTCTCATTGGCGATATTAATTTCTTGTCAACGGCTTGACGCCGTAGCACAGGGCGGTTCGTGGTTGTCGAAGGCCAGCGCGGGAGAACACGCCGATACTACCGATCAGTTAGAGCAAAACTTCAAGGAAGTTAGGACAGGTTTCGTATACGGTTTTTTCATTTCCGCACCACAACGGCATCGCGGCCTATTGCCATTCGCGGGTTGGATGAACACAGTAACCTCACAAAAGCAGGCAGAGTTCGGACACTTATAAATCTGGCCTCTGGTCATCAGCGAATTCTTTCAGACCAAAGTCGGTGCGCGGACTTATTCAATGATTTGCTTGCTATACCAAGCAGCGTCTGAATAAAACCATCGAGTGCGAGAGTTCAGCGTACGATGCGGCAAATCGTAGCACCTTACCGTGGGACGCGATTCACCACACGCCAATAATCGGGACTCGCGTCCCCACACCTAACAGCAGCCTGCGTTGCAATCCCAACAATGCTGCGCCTAAAGTTTATGGGCTGTACGCCGGAACGGTCTTGAGGAGATCGGAAGGTCTTACGCGGAGAACTGTGGAGACCGTGGCAACCGCCAACAAACTAATGTTTGCGTCAAAATGCGGCAATGGATCATCACACTTACAGATTATCGAGCGGTGGTCACATGGGCGAATCAATCGAAAACCAAGCGGGCCGACCAACACAAGAGCAATTACGCGAAGCAGATCGAAACGGCGTGCTGCGTTGGAAAGAGATGCAAGACATTCTGCACATAAAGTCGGCTGCAACTAACGCTTGCGTCTGCGAGCTCTGCAAAACAGTACGTTCACTCATCAACGCGGAAACAACAGACAAATCGCTCGCCCACCGTTTGGATTTGCTATCAAAGATGAGACAGGCATCGAATAGCTGAGTTCGGCGCATCCTATGTTTTGAAACTACGCCGTCGGGCTTGGCCGCAACTTCCTTGCCCCCTGCCCTTGCAGGAACAAATAAGTTGACCCAAGTAAGGTGTGGCGCTACGGTTATGTTCTCCTCTTTTGTCCCCCGGAGCGTTCGGCGGGTTGTTATCTACTCCTCGGTCCCCCCGGAGCCAAAACCACCTCAACCGGAACAGAAGGTAGTGATTCGTGTCCAGCCACATCACGCCGCAAGAAGCGGACGAAATCCTTGAGAAATGGGCCAGTCAATCAACGCCAGTTTGCTTTGCCGTGTGTAAAGGAAATCTTGCTTGGCATGCCCACTGGGTGGGAACAATCAGAAGTGCGCAACTTGGCCGCTGGGTTCTCACGGCGGGTCACACCACAAATGTTCTATGCACTCACGAATTCGAGGAAATTCTCCTGACGGAAGATGAAGAACTCCTCGGAATACGCTTCCGACATACCAAAGGCTCCGTCGATTCTGAATTCGAAATCAATCTTTTCATTTCCAAGGCGGGTGGACTAGACAGCGAGTCCGTTCCTTTGGTGCAGAGAATGATTCAATAGCGAACGCCACGCGAAAAATATCAAAGGGCGGGAGCATCAAGATTGTCTTGGTACGACCGTGGGGCCAAACAAACCCTGAAGGCACTCAATGAGCTTACTCAGTCCATCGGCTTTGGAAATCACAGCCTTGATACCGAATGCTGACGCCGGAGTTGATTTGATCTGGTCCTCATGAAACGTCAGCATTATTAAGAGTGTCCTCGGCATCACGTTCTTCAAAACTGCGGCGGCTTCCATGCCATTAAGTCCCGGCATCACCAAATCCAGAATCACCGCGTCGGGCTTTAGCACTTTTGCTTGCTCAATCGCAGAGGCACCATCGGCGGCTTCGCCGCAAACCTCATAGCCACGAGCCTCAAGCGAGGCGCGGAGGACGGCTAGGAAGTGGGGGCTATCGTCCACAACCAAAATCCGCCTTGGGAAACCCTCCGGGCGGCGGTCAGTTGACCTACGTGAAACCCGATGGATGACCGTACGCGCTATGAAACTGTCAAATCTCGATTGCGAGCGATGGGAGAGGGTATGGCGCAACAGGTGCATGACTCAATGGAACCCACGCTCTCGCAGCTACCATGAAATCCACAGGTGACCTTAGTCCTGAGCTTCGTTGCCGTTCTGGCGGACCAACATCAGCGCAATGCAATCGATGCTGCGGAAGGTTTCCAGGTCAATCTCGCTCAGTGAAATTTTTATGCCAAATTGCTCCTCCAATTGAAAGAGCAATTCCACGAGTTGGAGAGAGTCAAGGATGCCGGTTGTGAAGAGGTCGACGTCATGAGAAGGCACTTCGATGTGTAGGTTCTGGGAGAAGATCTCCGCAACCTGATTCGCGACTGTCTCTGGATTATTCACTTTCTTAATTTAAATCAGGGGACTTCACGATCCCGCCCGCGAGAATCCGTATGGGTCAGCTCTCGGAGTATTTTGCCAGCGTCCAAGAAGTTTGTCTTCCACATTTACTTTGCCGATGGGTCGCGGTCACAATGCCAAATTCGCATCTCCCATTGCGAGCCTGCGGAGTAGAACGCGGCGGGCCTGTGTCCCATGTGAGAAAACGGAAGTGGGTGAGTTGACGTACGGGAGCCGGAAATGAAGATCGGTTCAATTGTTGTCCGCTGCTATGAGTTCGATAAAATGCTCCGGTTTTGGCAGGAAGCTCTTCACTACGTTCCCCGCGAGCCTGCAAAAGGTGGGTGGGTAGTTCTTCGTGATCCAGAAGGGAGGGGACCTAACTTATCTTTGGATCAGCATCCAGAAACGCTCTGGTAAGAGGGGTCGGTTGCACCTCGACCTACATTTCGTTTCTTGGATTGTCGATGGCGCGTGCGGAACAGAACTGGGACCACGCCTCGGAGCTTTGTGAAATGGCGGTACAACTTAAACGTAAAGAGATTCAGTTCCACATGAATCTGGTGGAGGTCTATGCATTGGCAGGGTGGCGCGAGAAGGCATTACATAAGCTCGATAGCGCCTTGAGATTATTCGGCGACGATGCACGATTAAAGCGAGCCCGCGCCAAGGTGGTGGAGCGTCGTTCGCCGGTACTGCCATTCTTCGGACGCAATCACTTCTTGAATCGCGAACTAGGCAAATTGCGGCACCGCATGTTGAAGCGCGGATGCAAATGAAGTATTGACCCCACTTGGCGTTGCTACCCTTCTTTAACCACGTCTCGCGGATTCTTATCCTCACGGAGCGCCACAAACTTTGAATGACGAAGCCGATCTCCCTCAGTCCATTCAAGAAAATCGATAACAGCCACCAACTTGGGACGGACCCATACGCATTTCTCAAAGATGGGTTGCCGTGGCTAAAGCCCCTGGAACACATTTCGGCGGATCGCAAAAGCCGTAGGTCAGCGCTTCGGCGAAATGAGCTTGGCTACGTCGATTCGTTGAGGGTCCTGAACGGACACAGGCGTATTGAAGAAATGGTTTCCGGCGATGATATTGCCGGAAGATCCGGTGTCTTTGAGGATGCCGATTGTAGCTTCGTTGATGGTGTTGTTTATGATGACGTTGTTGTTGCCAGACATGAAGATGCCGGACTCGGCTCCGTTGAAAACTTGATCGTGACGGACCCTGGACTGATCGCCCTGGACGCGAATGCCATCGAAAACGGAGGCGGTGAAAGTCTCGTTGCGCTCGATAGCAGCATTGCTGCCGTGAACGAAGATGTTCACCTGGCTGATGCCAGCCGTATTGCCCGAGACCTCTACACCATCAGACTGTGTGACGAGAATGTTTGTGGCGACAGTGGCGCAGGTGGCGACCGCGGTACACGGCGCCCAAACGTTGTTGGTCACAACATTGTCGAGAATTGATCCGGCGGCACCAAAGCCTATCTGGACTCCATTCTGCGCCGCCCCATTGGTGGGGCCGAGGCCTGTAACAACGTTTCTGCGGATGACCGCGACCGTGCCTTTTTCATCGGCGGTAATGCCGTTCTTCTGAAAGTCATGAACCGTGCAGTCGTGAATCTCAACCCGCGACATGCCACCATTGCCGGTTTGCACGAAGATGCCGGTGCCGCTCTGGCAACCATTGTCTGACTCCGCGAGCTTGAAGTTGCGGACAGCAATGTGGTCAAGTGCACCGGAGGCGTTTTGGAACGAAATGCCGATGAGGTCCGGCGCGCACGCGGAAACGCCGTTGTTGGCACCGTCGACGGTCAGCCCTGAGACGGAAACTCCGGTTGCATCCGCAACGAGCAAAGCTGTAGCGATGGGGGCAGCGTCGAAAAGGCTGGTCGTGTTCGCGCGCATTGAGGAGGGCATGAGGATCGCGCCGTCGTCGGCATCGATGTCCAGCGGCTTATGGATCGTAACTTGCTCGACGTAGGTCCCTTTGCAAATGTGAATCTCGTCGCCAGCAGCGGCGGCGGCGACGGCATCCTGGATGTGAGTGAACCCTGCATTAGGACATTCAACCTTGTCGTCATCGACGATCAGCCGAGCGTGGTGGGCGGGCAACGCGTTCGCCGGGCAAGAAACGGTGGGCCCGAGAAGTACAGCCAACGCGAACAGGTAAAAATGCTTGCTTTTCACGGTGACGCCTCTCTTTATAGAGCCCGGAACGCGGACCACGCGAGGATGCAACGGCTGGACATGCTCCGAGGACTCGGGCCCGAATTTCGATTAATGGCGAAAATGGTGACGTGGGCTAGGGGGCTCGGGGAATATAGCAGGCTTATGCGTACCGGAACAATAGACCTGAGTACCGGGGAAGATCACCGAGCGCCTCCGCGATCTGCGGGAATCGTTTGTTGAAGTTCTTGTGGTTCCGAGAGTACAGGATCGTTTCGCAACTCGTTTTCACGCCGATGGCGCGATAGCCGTCGAGCTTAACTTCGTAGGTCCAATCCGAGCCTTCGGGGAGCGTCGGAACCAAAGCCCATTCCATCGGCTCGATAAACTCGGCTGTTCGCCTGGAAAGAGCTTCGAGCCGAGTTGCGCCGCTATGTCGCACGGTATGGGACAGAATGTGTTTCTGAGCGTCTATTTAAAATATGTTTCCGCTGTGTTGTTGGCCAAATCCTGTGCGGTCGATCCATATTCGTTGATTCCTTCGTATTCCAGCTTCGTGCGTTCGTAGAAATAAAATGGTTGTAATTCTCTAGCAGTTAACATGATCACACGGCGTCTGTATTCATCATTTAATGCCTTCGCAAGCGCGATCTCATCAGGAGTGAATAGGCAGAGCTTTGCCAACACAATAAACGTCTCACACCGCTTTCGAGGCAAAGCATCAGCGACTCGTCTCAAATTCTCGATACCCTTTGCCCGTAGCTGGACTGAAAATCAAGTAATCGCCGGGAGAAGTTTCAACCAGCGTTTTCACAAACAGCTTGGCAACCACCAGATTTTCAGCGGTCCCTTTCCGCACGATGCCGCCGTCATTCTCCAGCTTGTAAATGTCTAACGGTCTTGGCATGAGGGTGGGCCCTTTTCCAGTATGCGGCATCGAAGCGGTCCAAATAGTACGTGCGCTGGCTCTCTTCCCATCCAATTGCTGGTATGCGCGAAACGCGGCGGCAAACACCTTCGCCTGGCGGCGGTGACGAGCGCCCTACAGTTCGGGGAGTTGTTCCCAAACGGTATGGTCGGAGAACCGACCGTGCGAAATCGTTCGCCGCTGTTTTTCAGAGCGCGATGGTACAACGGAGCCTCCTCCTGCGTAGACCAGGCAAGTGTGTCTGAGATCGACGCTCCACAGGAGAACGGCGTGCATTTTCATAAGATCGTCTTTCTTTTCTTGATCAGTTTTTCCGCGATCCACCCTGCTTTTGCCCAGTCCCCCAATGGCACCATGAGCGGACTTGTGCTTGATTCTTCGCACTCCGTGATTGCTGGTGCGGAGATCACGATCGTGAATGACGCGACCCATGCGCAGTACTTCGCGAAGACGAGCAGGGAGGGCATTTATGTCGTGCCCAACCTTCCGCCAGGTTCCTACCGTATTCAAGTCGCCAAAGTCGGCTTCAAGACGGTGATCAAACCGGACATCACCTTGAACGTGCTCGACGCGCTGGCTATCAACTTCACGCTGCCTATCGGCGCGCTATCGGAAGTCGTGACCGTTACGGGAGGAGCGCCGCTGGTCAATACCACCGATGCGTCGGTCAGCACCGTGGTGGATCGGCAATTTGCGGAAAACCTGCCAATGAACGGCCGGAGTTTTCAGACGCTAATTGACCTCACGCCCGGCGTGGTTCTCACCTCTACGAGCAATGGCGTCGACTCGGGACAATTCAGTGTGAACGGTCAGCGTGCCGACGCGAACTACTGGATGGTGGATGGAGTAAGCGCCAATGTGGGCAGCAGCGCATTTTTCGGAGGGAACGCGCTGGCTGGCGCGGTCGGAACTTCGAGCGTCTTCGGTGGTACCAACAGTCTTGTCTCCGTCGATGCCCTGCAGGAGTTCCGGATTCAGACCTCGACCTACGCTCCGGAATTTGGCCGTACGCCGGGGGGACAGGTATCGATCGTGACCCGCTCCGGCACCAACCGCTTTCACGGCTCTGCGTTTGATTACCTGCGCAACGACCTCTTCGACGCCAGCAACTGGTTCAACGGATATACGAATAACCCGCCGCTGCCCAAGGCCCAGGAACGACAGAATGATTTTGGGGGCACGTTCAGCGGCCCTGTTAGTAAGGACAGGACCTTCTTCTTCTTTTCCTACGAGGGTCTGCGTCTGCGGCTTCCGCAAACGGCGCTGACCACCGTGCCTGACCGGCAAGCCCGGCAAAACGCGTCCGCGGCGATGCAGCCATTCTTGAACGCCTATCCGTTCGATCCGGCGCAGCCGGACCTGGGAAATGGAATCGCCCAATTCAACAAAAGCTACTCGAACCCCGCCACGTTGGACGCTTATAGCATTCGCGCCGATCATCGGATTGGCGACAAACTAAATCTTTTCGGCCGTTACAACTACTCGCCCTCGGAGATCGATCAGCGCGGCCTCTTTGGGACGGCGTTGAGCGCGATCTCCCCTTCCCGCATCACCACGCAAACCGTGACATTGGGGGCAACCTGGCTAGTGTCTCCCCGTATTTCAAACGAACTGCGTTTCAATTACAGCCGCACCAATGCCGAAACCCAATCTCTTCTTGACCGTTTCGCAGGCGCCGTGCCACTCAGTTCCCTGCCCTTGCCGAGCCCATACACGAGTGCAAATGCGAATCTGTTCTTTGAGATCTTGTCGCTCACTAATGGACCCTCCCTGCAGGTCGGAGCGGAAGTGCGCAACGTGCAGCGGCAGGTGAACGTGGTGGATAGCGTTTCCCTCGAGAAGGGATCGCACAGCTTGAAGTTCGGAGCCGATTTTCGCCGACTCTCCCCGCTCTACCTCCCCTTCCTCTACAGCCAGTCTGTTTTCCTGAATGATGTCCCCTCCGCCCAAACAGGAACGCTGCTTGGAAGACGCTTTCAATCGCTGGTCGGGGCCACCATGCTGTTGCACAACGTCGGCGCCTTCGCACAGGACACGTGGCGAATCGCCCCTCGTCTCACGCTAACCTACGGCCTGCGCTGGGAGCTTGACTTTGCGCCCACGGCGGCCAGCGGCCCCAACATCTCGGCCGTTACCGGTTTCGATCTCAAGAATTTGGCCAACCTGGCCCTCGCGCCGGCCGGTGCGGCCCCTTTCGGAACCACATATGGAAACGTCGCGCCGCGCATCGGAGTGGCCTATCAACTTTCACCCGACGCCGATTGGGGGAGGGTGGTCCGTGGGGGCTTCGGGGTTTTCTATGATCTCGTCACTTCCGAATTGGGCAACTTGCTTCTCCAGGCCGGCTATCCGTTTTCCGCTTCGTCCCGTTTCCAGTTGGGCGGCACGTTTCCTTTGGATCCGGCAACGGCTGCGCCGCCGCCGATTGTTCCCCCGGACGCTACCAATCAGGGCGCACTGACAGCATTTGATCCGCATCTGAAATTGCCGTACGCGCTCGAATGGAATGTGGCCCTGGAGCAGGGCTTGGGCAAGCAGGAGGGAATCTCCGCTTCCTACGTTGGCTCGGTCGGGCGGCGTCTGTTGCAAACGGCGGATGTGTTGTCGCCGAATCCCAACTACGGAGAAGCCATCCTGGTGGCTAACAGCGCCACGTCGGATTACAACGCTCTGCAGGTGCAGTTCCAGCGGCGGCTATCGAGCGGTCTGCAAGCGCTCGCTTCCTACACGTGGTCGCACTCGATCGACGACGCTTCCGCTGGCTCTCTTGGCAATGGGGCCAACCGGCTTGTCCCAGCGCTAAACCCGCGAAGCAATCGCGGAGCTTCGGACTTCGACATTCGTCACGCGTTTTCAGCAGCGGCGACCTACAGTATTCCCACGCCCCAGCTTCCCTGGTTCCCGAAGGCGGTCCTCAAGAACTGGTCTTTGCAAAATATCCTGCAGGTTCGCTCGGCTCCGCCCGTGAATGTCTTCAATACCCTGTTCGGGTTCGACCAACTCTTCAGCGCCAGCACCCTGGTACGGCCCGACGTGGTTTCCGGAGTTCCCTTCTATCTTTTTGGATCGTCTTATCCGGGTGGAAAGGCGCTCAACCCTGTGGCGTTCACCGCTCCGCCGACCGACGCCAACGGAAATCCCTTGCGCCAGGGAGATCTTGGCCGCAATGCGTTGCGAGGGTTCGGCGCCACGCAGTGGGATTTTGCGGTTCACCGCGAATTCCCCCTTCGCGAAACGTTCAAGCTGCAGCTCCGCGCGGAGTTGTTTAATCTTTTGAATCATCCGAATTTCGGCCAGCCGGTATCGGATCTGCAGCAACCGAATTTCGGCCTCTCCACACAAATGCTGGCGCAGGACCTCGGCGGCGGCAACCTGGGTAGCGGAGGTTTCAGCTCCCTCTATCAAATCGGGGGACCCCGCTCCGTGCAGTTCGCACTGAAACTAATCTTCTAAACAAATCTTAAGCAGGTGCCGGCGAGGTGGAAGGCCGCGCCGCGGCTCGTCTCACCGGTCTGTGCAAACGCGACTTTCAGTGGGGTTCACAGCATGTCTGCCATCACCATGCCGCACGGAAAGGTTACCCCTTTTTTCGCTAGCTGGACCAAGGCGATTTTGGTCTTCCTGGCGTTCGCCGCACCGTACTCGCTCGTAGCACAGCAGCTCGCGAGGAGGTTTTCTGTTGCCGACGACATTGCGCTGACTCACTTTGCCGATCCCATTGCGGATAGTGTGCTGTTCTCTCCGGACCAGCGGTATTTTGTGGTGGTCTCGGAGCGCGGCCGTTTGGACCTCAACCGCCCGGAATCCTCGCTGCGCATTTACCGAACAGAAGCCATACGGACGTTTCTCGCGAACTCGGATGCGACCGGAGCACCCGCCCCCGTCTGGACCGTCACTCGTTGCACTTACAAAAATGGTCCGCTCATAACTCAGGTTCGCTGGCTCAAGGACTCGAGCGGTTTGGCATTTCTGGCCAAAACTTCCTCGGGGAACGATCAGCTGTTGCTGGCGGATCTGCAGACGAGGACGCTGCAACCGCTTGCGCCGGCGGACCAGCACGTGACCGCTTTTGATATCCAAGAGCGCGGCCGTTATGTCTATACCGTGTTGAGCGCGGTCATTCCGAAACGCGTCGCGGAAGAAAGCCGATCTGCCGCCTTAGTGGGCACCGGACGAACTCTCGATAGCCTGATCTTTCCGGAGGGCAGCTCCAGTCCTTCCGTGTGGGTGCACGATCTGAGTGAACTCTGGGCCGTTGTCCAGGGCCGGCGATTTCGCGTCACCGAGCCATCTTCGAAACAGTTGCTGCCGATTCATCTGGAGGGCCAACGGGCGCTGGCACTTTCACCCGACGGCCGCCAGGTAGTGACCGCGTTGACCGTGCGCTCGATTCCCTTGGAGTGGGAGGCACTCTATCCCTCTCCGCTCCCCTCGTCGCCGTATCGGATCAGAGCCGGACCACAAGATAGCGGCACGCTTAACGGACAAAGGGACGTGAGCGAGTATGTGCTGATCGATCTCGCGACCGACGTGTACAGAACCCTGACCGGCGCGCCGCTCGGCAATTCCGCGGGTTGGTGGGGATTCAGCCGGGCCAGCTGGTCGAGCGATGGCCAAGCGATCGTTTTATCCAATACTTTCCTTTCACCTACGGACCAAGAAAAAAAAGAGGAGAACAAGCGCCCCTGCGTGGCCGTAATCGATCTGGCCGCAAACCATCTCGACTGCGTCGAGCGCTTGCCGGATTCCGTGGCCGGCGGACCTGGAGACGATTGGCGATTGATTTACGGCGCCCGATTTTCTTCGGGGAGCAGAAAAAAGGTCATCGTCGAGCACCTGCGCGTCGACGGCAAGGAATTGACCACCTACCACGAGATAGAGAACGGTTCCTGGATCGCGGAAAATGTTAACAAGGAAGCTTTGCCGCAGCCGGCCGCGCGCGCGGGCCGACTTGAAATCTCAGTTAAGCAAAATCTGAACTCCCCTCCAGTTTTGATGGCTAACGACAAGAGAACAGGGGTCGCCCGCGTGCTTTGGGATCCTAATCCGCAGCTCCGCGATATCAAACTCGGCCCGGTTTCTATTTTCGAATGGAAGGATGAAACCGGCCGTGCCTGGGTTGGCGGTCTCTACAAGCCGCCCGATTACGTGGACGGGAAGCGCTACCCGCTCGTCATCCAAACACACGGGTTCGATGCGCGCGCGTTTCGTCCGAGCGGCGCATCCACCACCGCCTTCGCCGCACAAGAGTTGGCGGCGATCGGAGTGCTG
>Ga0210406_10007637_pt1 | contig 10939 bp, 8 predicted proteins | sample IncBWC30MmetaG_FD_155454 | JGI IMG/M metagenome (GOLD analysis project Ga0210406, IMG submission 155454) | Forest soil microbial communities from Barre Woods Harvard Forest LTER site, Petersham, Massachusetts, United States - Inc-BW-C-30-M | ecosystem: Environmental > Terrestrial > Soil >... | reverse complement strand
AACAAGTACAAACTTATCGTTATTGAGGATGCTTGTCAGTCGCATGGGGCAGAGTACTTTTCGAAGAAATCGAATACTTGGAGAAAAGCCGGCAGCATCGGCCACGCAGGAGCCTTCAGCTTTTATCCGGGCAAAAACCTTGGAGCGTGCGGGGAAGCGGGCGCGGTAACAACTGACAACGAAGCCATGGCGCGGACCATGCGCATGCTTCGCGATCACGGTCAGGCGCAGAAGTATTATCACCAGCTCGAGGGATACAACGGCCGCCTAGATGCGCTGCAGGCCGGTTTTCTCAGCACAAAACTTCGCCATTTGGCCGATTGGAATCGCCAGCGCCAGGATGTCGCCAAGCGCTATGATCAGGCGCTCGCCGGGATTGCGGGGGTTATTGCCCCATTTTGCCCTGATTCTGCTCGGTCTGTGTATCACCTGTACGTGATTCGCGTCAACGACCGTGATGCTTTGCAGAAACACTTGGCCAAGGCCGGGATTGGAACGGGTATTCACTATCCGGTTCCTCTTCATCTTCAGGAGGCCTATCGTCATCTTAAATATCCCGCGGGGAGCTTTCCAGTGTGCGAGCGAGTTGCCTCGGAGATCCTGTCATTGCCGATGTATCCGCAGCTTGGCATTGACCAGAGTCAGCGTGTAGTTCGCGAAGTAGGCGCGTTCCTTTCTCCCTTGCGGGCAACCCCCAAGGCACAACAAGTTCAACCGGTAGCGCTCTAAACCGCTCATTACGTCCCGCCCATATGCCCGACTCCACAGGTCCGCAGCATAAACCGATGAAAATCTGCATGCTCGCGTACTCGTTTTACGAGACGGACGCGCGCATCAAGCAGTACGCTACGGCTTTGGTCGAGCGTGGCGATCGTGTTGATGTTATTGCGCTACGTCAACCTGGCCAGCCCAGTCGCTCCGTCTTGAACGGGGTAAATGTATTCCGGATTCAAACGAGAAAAATAAATGAGCGCGGTCCACTGAGCTATCTCTTTCGGATCATGAGGTTTTTGTGCTTTTCGGCTGCATTGATCGCCCGCCGTCAGCGTTCGGAAAAATACCAACTGATCCATGCGCATTCTGTTCCAGATTTCCTCGTGTTCGCCGCGATCGTCCCCAAACTCCTGGGCACTCCGGTCATTCTAGATATTCACGACGTTCTTCCGGAATTCTACGCCAGCAAGTTTGGTGTGGCCCGCGGTTCTTTCTTGTTTCGTTGCCTCGTCCTCGTGGAGCGATTGTCCATAGCCTTTGCCGATCACGCCATTGTCGCGAATCATCTGTGGTGTGAGCGCGTCGCTGAGCGCTGCGGAATGCCTCAAAAATGTTCGCCCATTCGCAACTACCCGGCCCGTGGCCTCTTCAACCCCAAAATCCGTGCTCGAGGGAACAGCAAATTTGTCATTACGTATCCGGGTTCATTGAATTGGCATCAGGGCGTTGACGTAGCCATTACAGCGTTCGCCAAGATCAAGGACCAAATGCCCGACGCCGAATTCCACGTTTACGGCGAGGGGCCGGCAAAGGAGTCATTGATCCGTTTAGCGGATTCGCTCGGTCTCACCAACCGGGTCATTTTCCATGGTTTGCTTCCCACGGAACAGATCGTTCAAGTGATGGCGGATACAGACCTCGCCGTCGAGCCTAAGCGCGCGGGCTCGCAATTTGGCAATGAAGCGCTCAGCATGAAAATTTTCGAATTTATGGCGGTCGGCGTTCCATTGGTAGTATCGCGGACCAAAATTCATCAGTACTACTACCCGGACACCTTGGTGAAGTATTACGACGGCGACGACGAGGTAGCGCTGGCCGCTAACATCGTTCTGGTCAGGAACAATCCTGACCTCCGGCAGCGCCAGGTTACTAACGCATTGAAATATGTCGAGGCCCATAACTGGGACGTCGAGCGGTATCAGTATCTCGGTATTGTGGATTCTCTTGTGGCCAGGGAACCGGTGCTTCAGTCTTGTCCCGCACCGCTTGAACCCTGTGCCATTGCTACTTCCAAAACAAATCAGGGGTAAAGACGAATGCAAATTTCAGTGATCGGTGCTGGTTATGTTGGCTTGACGACCGCAGCATGTCTTGCGGAAATTGGCCATCAGGTTCTCTGTGCGGATAATGATTTGAGTAAGCTCAAGAAGCTCAATGCTGGCCGCTTGCCCTTTTTCGAGCCCCATTTGGACTCCCTCGTCAAGCGCAATGCCGAGTCGGGCCGACTGCAATTCGTCTCTCCCGACGAAGCTATTGAGAAGGGAAGCGCCATTTTTATCTGCGTCGGTACGCCTCCGTTGGAGAGCGGGGAAGCCGATCTCAGCGCCATCGAGTCCGTCGCGCGCACCATCGCGTCCACCGCGCACGGTTACCGCCTGGTGATCGAAAAAAGTACTGTGCCTGTGCAAACTGCAAAGCGCCTCTGGAAGCATCTCTCTATTTACAATGTGAACGGGCTGGAATTCGACGTCGTCTCCAACCCTGAATTTCTCCGTGAAGGCTCCGCGGTCGGCGACTTCTTTCATCCCGACCGTATCGTAATTGGGGCGGAAACGCAGCGCGCCGTTGCGATGATGAAGGAAATTTATCAACCCGTTCTTAACCCACCGTCCGCCTGCCCGGTCCATTCGCAATGTCCGCCGGCGCACGAAATTCCACTCATCGTAACCGACACAAACAGCGCCGAGCTCGTAAAACATGCCTCCAACTCATTCCTTGCTATGAAGATTTCCTTTATTAATTTAGTAGCGGATGCCTGCGAGGCTGCTGGCGCCGACATCGCCAAAGTAGCCGAGGGCATAGGCAGCGATCGGCGTATTGGCCAGAGTTTCCTGAATCCAGGGATCGGCTTCGGTGGCTTTTGCTTTCCCAAGGATCTTCAGGCCTTCGTTCGTATCGGGGAAAAGCTTGGTTGCGACTTCTCGTTGCTGAAGGAAGTGGAAAAAATCAATCTCCGGCGTGCGGAGCAGTTCGTAGCTAAGGTAAGGAAGGAGCTCTGGGTTTTGCGCGGCAAGACCCTTGCCGTCTGGGGTTTGGCATTCAAGCCGGATACCGACGACGTGCGTTTCGCGCCTGCACTGAACATCGTGAAGCGGCTAATCGCAGAAGGCGCCAGCATTCGTGCCTACGACCCGCAGGCAATGCAAAAAGCCAAGCACGAGCTGCCGGACATAACCTATTGCCTGAGCCATTACGAGGCGGCCCAGCAAGCAGATGCTATCCTTGTCCTGACCGAATGGGACGAGTTCCGGCACTTGGACTGGGATGCCCTGGCGAAGAGTGTCGCTCACCCGTTGCTGATCGACGGCCGCAATTTGTACTCCGAGAGTGAAGCTGTCGCGCACGGCTTCCAATACGTGTGTATCGGTAAGGAGCCTTGCGCCCTGCCGGTTGCGGAGTTGCGAACCAATGGGAATCGGCCCTCAGCAGCAGATCTAACTTCAGGAATTTCCCCGCTGGCTTCGTCGCCATCCCACTCCGTCCCTGTACAGTCTCGACCATAGTGGGTAAGCGGATATACCACCTTAACAACTTGTTTAGCGGCGCGAAATTTTAATCGCATCCTGGACGCGTACCTGTCCTGAAATTGTTCCTATGTACAGTAGAACCAGCGCTTTGTTATCTGTAACCTCGAAATACAGGAAGTTGTTTTTAGAATAATAATGGTCGGAGTCTCTCGCTCTCATGTCCCAGGTCGCCCTGGCTAAATTGGCTAGGAGCCTATCCTCGTCCTCTCAAGAGAGCTTCCATCGAGGGGGCACATAGCGATGCGCAGGTCGATTTTAACTTTTACTTTCTTATTCTCTGTTTTGTTCAGCGCACCACCCGCTTCAGCAAAAGACTTCTACGTGGCGGCCAGTCAGGGCAGTTCGGGAACTGGCACCGGGTGCTCCACCGCTAAGCCCATCACTTGGCTCGGCAATCCCGCCAGTTGGGGAACGGGCGCCAGCCAAATCGGCCCTGGGACCACGGTTCATCTCTGCGGCACAATCACCGGTACGCCCGGTCAGCAGCTTTTTGTCGTCCGTGCCGACGGTACGAGTACAAGCCCGATCACGATCAAATGGGAACCCAATGCAGTTCTTACTGCTCCCTATTGGTCCGCCATGGGCGCCATTTACACGGCGGGCAGAAGCTATATCGTGCTTGACGGCGGCACAAATGGGATTATCCGGAACACGCGTAACGGCACGGGTCGCGGTTACGCACAAAACAGCCGTGCTATCTACGCCGACGGCTGCAACAATTGCATAGTCAAGAACCTCACCATCGCCGACATGTACGTACGCACTTCATACACTGATCTGGCTGTTACGCAGACGGATGTGAATTGTGTCCACATGCTGGGAGCCACAAACTTCACCATTAGCCATATAACTTGCCACGACGCTGGCTGGGCTATTGCCGGTGGGGCGAATAATTTAACTATTGAATACTCGAATCTCTACCATGTGGACCACGGCCTTGCCTTCGGGGCGCAGGGCAAGACATCAGGCTTCTGGATTCACGACAATCACATCCACGACTATACCAATTGGGATTCGCCGACGAACGCCTATCACCACGATGGCTTGCACTTGTGGGGGCAGGGCGGCGGCACGGTGACAAATGGCGCCATTTATAACAATCTCTTCGACGGAGATTCCGGCGTCAACATAACTGCACACATCTACCTTCAGGACTCCATTCAGAATGTCACGGTTTATAACAATGTTTTTGTCGCACCTTCCAACCACACCCTGACTGTATTGTGGTTCGCAGCCCGTTCTACTACTTCTACCGGCATGCCCGGTGGACTTGCTACAGGAAACTCGGCCTTCAACAATTTCATCAACGGCGGCAGTCACGCGCATGGGGCCGCGCTCTATATTAACAGCCAGGTTAACTTTACCGCGGCGAACAACATCCTGATGGGCGGGCAGGCCGATATCACCTTACAGGGTGGCAGCACGCTTTCTCCTGCCGGCATCGACCGAAACATCTATCTCGAGCTTGCAGACTACGGAGACCGCAATACGTTTGGCCACAATGGGCTCGTTTACCAGACCCTTGCGCAATGGCAGAGCGTGTGCCACTGCGACGCGAATTCAAAGCTCGTGCACATGTCGCAAATCAACGCTAGCAGCCTCGGACAATTGCTGTCTGGCTCAGTTGCCATCAGCGCCGCTCGAAATCTGAGCAACATTACCACGGGCAACTTAGCGCCTTTGTCCAAGGACAAGGTTGGTGCAGCGCGGCAGTTGAGCGGCAACTGGGACGCCGGTGCCTACAAGTTTGGATCGGTAGCTGCGCCCTCATCTCCGACTGGGCTCACAGCTACCGTCCAATAGAGACCGAAAGTCAAACGCGGCGGCCGCTTTGTCGCCACAACCGAACATTGTTTGATAAAAAGCTGAAACGTTTCGCGCGGGAGTGGATCGCATTTCCACTCCCGTCTTCATTCGCGTAAGTTCCGCTCACATCAGAGCAAACCTTCTTATCTTGATCCTCTCGCATGGATGAACATAAACAGCGCGGCAGGCGTCTGATCGCCAAAAACAGCATCTTTAACTTGATGGGTCAGGTTCTGCCCATGCTTGCCGGCCTTCTCACCATTCCTTATATCGTGCGAGGTTTGGGGACGGCGCAGTACGGAATCCTCGCCATCGCTACAATGCTGCTTGGCTATTTCAGCATTTTCGATCTCGGCCTGAGTCGCGCCACCGTGAAGTTCGTCGCTGAAAACCTCAGTCCAGAGAAGATTCACAAAGTACCCGAACTTGTCTGGACTTCGCTCTCGCTTCTCATTGCCTTAGGAAGTCTCGGTGGCATTCTGGCTGCCATCTTTGTACCTGTTTCTGTGACCCATTTCTTCAAAATGCCACCTTCGCTAGCTGGCGAGGCGCGCGCGGCTCTGTTCATCCTATGCGCGTCGATGCCCATTATGCTGGGCAGCGATGCCCTTCGCGGGGTTTTAGAGGCCTCTCAGCGCTTCGATTTAGTGAACTGCGTCAAAGTGCCTGCCAGCGTTCTTTTTTATCTGGTTGCTGCTCTCGTCATCCCTCTGGGTGTTCACGTCGCAGGGATCGTCGCGCTGATGGTCGCCATTCGCCTCGTGTCGACGTTTTTTTATCTCAACTTCTGTTTTCGCGTGATCCCGGGTCTTCGATCGAATTTTCGTGTTTCGCGCGCATCCCTCGGACCCCTTGCGACTTTCGGGGGATGGATTATGGTTTCCAATGTGACCGCTCCGCTGTTCGGCTACCTCGAACGCTTCATGATTGCTTCGCTCCTGTCGGTCAGCATGCTCACTTTTTACTCCGCGCCCTATGAACTTGTCTCCAAGCTCCTGATTTTTCCTATGAGCATAGTGCCGTCGTTGTTCCCCTATTTCAGCTATCATGGCGCCAAGAAGAGCTCTGAGGTGTCTGACGTAACGTCCCGTGCCATAAAGTATCTTTTCCTTGTTCTTACGCCTCCCGCCGCGGTTTTCATCTTCTTTGCTCGAGACATCATGAATCTCTGGCTCGGGCCTCAGTTCGCCGCTCAGAGCACTCTTGTACTTCAGCTCATAACTATGGTGTTCTTTCTTAATGCATTCGCCATTATTCCCTTCACCTCCGTGCAGGCTCTGGGCAGGCCCGACCTCAAGGCTATTCTCGATTTGCTTACGATTCCTGTTTACATCGCGGTTGCCTGGTTGCTCATGCGTCGAGCCGGCATTGACGGGGCCGCCCTCGCTAAACTGCTGGTAACGATCTCCGATGGCTTTTTCTTGTACATTTTTGCCTTTAAGCTGAAGGCTTTCTCCTTGCGAGACTGCGTTTCGGGCCCGCTGTTTCGCGCCATTCTTGCAAGTGCGGGCCTATTCTTCGCTGTTTTTTCCCTTCACTCTATGCATTTGAAGTTGTTGCTAGCTGTCCCTTTGGTTCTGCTTTGCTTTGTTATCTACGCCGTTGCCTTTTGGGTTTTTGCGGTTGACCCCGAAGACCGAATCACCATCTTTGGCCTGCGCGAACGAGCCTTAGCCCTCCTAAACGGCCGGCGGGCCGTTGCCGGAGCCGTGCCCGTTACCGGGAACGATGCTGCAGACTGAAGTTCCGAACTCATGATTTATCGACGCAACGCAATCCAATGAAAATAAATTTCCTCCTCCCCTGTTATGCATGGGGTCCCTCGGGCGGGTTTAAAGTAGTCTACGAGTATGCGAACAGGCTTGTGGCTCGCGGGCACAACGTCAATGTGATCCACCCGCGTCGCCTGAAATTCCCCCCGCCGGAGAAGCTCACTCCGCGCAAGCGCGTGCAGATTGCCAGAATCTGGTTCCGGGAGATTCGCTCGGAGCCCGTCATTCACTGGCACCGCGTGGACCCTCGCGTCCGCCTTCTATACGTCCCCAGTTCAGATAGCTCGTACATTCCAGATGGCGATATTCTCTTTGCCACCGCGTGGCATACAGTTCGCTCCGTTATGGAATGTCCCATCAGCAAGGGTGAGAAGTGCTACCTTATTCAGCACTACGAGACTTTTCAGGGTCCTCAAAATCTTGTTGACGAAACTTGGCGCTCTCCTCTGCGCAAGGTCGTAGTCTCTAAATGGCTCGCCGATCTTAGCGAAACACTTGGCTCTGGCGAAGTCGTCCATATCCCAATCGGCATCGACCATCAGGTCTACCGAGTGCTGAACCCAATTGCGCAGCGACCTCGGCAAATCGCCATGATGTTTTCGCACGTCCCCTTCAAGCGCTCTGCCGATGGCATCAGAGCTTTGGAGATCGCTAAGCAGCACTTCGCAGACCTGCAGGTTATTTTGTTCGGAGTATCCCGTCGCCGACCGGCGATTCCCGGTTGGATGACCTACCTCAACGATCCGCCACAACAGCACCTGGTCGAAAACGTTCTCAATACTTCCAGCATTGTTCTGTCGCCAAGCCTTGCGGAAGGTTTCGGCCTGCCGCCTGCCGAAGGCGCGGCCTGCGGCTGCGCCATGGTTGCAACGGACAGCGGCGGTGTGCGTGATTTCATCATTCACGGCAAAACCGGCTTGCTTTCGCCTCCTGAAGATCCCGAAGCTCTTGCGCGCAATCTTTGCCTGCTTCTGGCTAACGACGACCTCCGCGTCCGGTTGGCGCAAGCAGGTCGTAACTTTGTTGCTGGCCTTAATTGGGAGCACTCTGCCGATCTTCTCGAATCTTTCTTGAAGTGCGGCGAACGAAACCAGATTTCCAATCATTCCACGGTAGCGGTGACCTCTCCACCACAAATGCGAATTTCTCGATTGGAGATGAACTGATGCAACCAGAGAATTTCAGATTCGGCGGCGGTGCCTCAGAAACGATTCTGCATCCTATCGTTCTCGTAGCGATGCTTATTGCCATTGCTCTGATCTTTCTACTCCCGCGTAAGTATGTCATTTGGCCTGTCATGTGCATGGCGTTCTTGGTACCTCTCGGACAAGAGATCCTGATCGGTGGACTTCACTTCTTCGTTTTTCGCATTATCCTTCTCACCGTCGCTCTGCGCATGCTGGCCTCGGCGTTCTCCTCGCCTCAAGGCTTATTTGGTGATCGGTTAGGCACTCTGGACGTCGTCTTCGTGTTTTGGGCTTTCTTCCGCGCTCTCGCCGGCGTGCTGGTTTTTTCTTTCAACTCCGGCGCGTTAGTCAACCAGGCTGGATTCCTGCTTGACGCGATTGGTGGTTACTTCGTCCTGCGGTATTTGATTCAGGATAATGACGACATTTATCGCGCCATTCGCGCCTTCGCCGCCGTCTCTTGCGTCATTGCGGTCTGCATGGTCTTTGAGAGGCTACATCAGGTGAACGTGTTTGGACTCCTTGGCGGAGTTCGCGTCAGTCCGGAGATCCGCAACGGCTCAGTCCGCTCCCAGGGACCTTTCCAACATGAGCTTCTTGCGGGAACCTTCGCCGCGACTCTTCTGCCCTTATTCTTTCTCCTCTGGAAGAGCGGTAAATCGTATGTTCTGGCCGCGATTGGAGCTATTTCCGCGACGATCATGGTTTTTACCTCCCATTCGAGCACCCCTGTGCTCGCTTACGGCGCCGGCGTCCTTGCTATTTGCGCTTGGCCGATGCGCAGGCGCACGCGCGCTGTCCGTTGGGGAATCGTGGTCGCTCTCGTGGGCTTGAATATGGTCATGAAGGCCCCTGTGTGGTTCATCATTCAACACATTGATGTTGTGGGAGGATCCTCTGGCTACCATCGCGCCAGGCTCGTCAACGACTTCATCATGCATTTCCGTGATTGGTGGCTCATGGGCACCACAGAAAACGCCCGTTGGGGCTTCAATATGTGGGACATGTGCAATCAATTTGTAGCCGAAGGCCAAGTCGGTGGCTTGGCGACTTTCCTGTGCTTCTTGGCCTTGATCTGCATCTGTTTCTCGAGGATAGGAATTGCGAGAAAGGCGGTCGAAGGTGACCGCGACAAAGAGTGGTACTTCTGGTTTCTTGGAGCCACCTTGTTTTCTCACGTGGTCGGTTTCTTTGGGATCAGCTACTTCGATCAGACTCGTTTTTCGTGGTTCGCGTTGCTGGTTATGATTGTTACCGCCACCGCTGCCTACTTACCCGAAAAGGTCCGATCGCGAAGGGCAGTGAGTCTTCCCGCCGCGCGGCCGGCTCCGAGTTATGTCCGGTTTCCGGCTTCCAGCCGCGCAACGTTTCCGGCGCTAAGACGCCCTAACCGTGCTTAGCTCTCTAGGTCCATTGCTCGCTGTAGCCACTTCCAATGGTCCATTTATGCCAAAAGAAAAGCGAAGAATTAAAGCGTCGTGTGAACATGTATACGGTACGCCCCTCGTTTTTCCTGTTTGCACCGCATACCAGTTCACCAACGATGCAGGCCGCGTACCGCGGGAAGGACTCAGCTCTTCACTAACACTTCAGAGCAAGGCGTCATGAATATCGGCCCTACAAAATACGTCGTTATTTCGCCCGTTCGAGATGAGGAAGCTTATCTCACGTTCACGATTGAGAGCATGATTGCCCAAACGGCCCGCCCGTGTGAGTGGGTAATCGTAAATGATGGCTCAACAGACGGAACTGGTGCCATCATCGATAAGTATGCCGCTCAATGTCCGTGGATTCGCGCCGTTCATCGCCTCAACCGTGGATTCCGCAAAGCCGGCGGTGGCGTAGTAGAGGCTTTCAATGATGGCTTCAACGCTTTGAGCACAAAAGATTGGGACTTCATCGTCAAAATGGATGGCGACCTGACCTTCGAAAGTACTTATTTTGAACAATGCCTGGAAAAGTTTCACCGCGAGCGCGGCTTGGGTATCGGTGGTGGTGTTATCTGTTACATAGAAAACGGCGCGAAACGCTTCGAGCCTTGTCCAGAGTTCCATGTGCGAGGTGCGACAAAAATTTATCGTCGCGATTGCTGGGAAGCTATCGGCGGTTTTTGGCCCGCTCCGGGATGGGACACCATGGACGAAGTCAAAGCAAACATGCTCGGTTGGGGCACGCGGAGCTTCCCTGAACTGCATCTTCGCCATCATCGCTATACGGGAACGGCCGAAGGAGTCTGGGCAGGTTTGGTGAAGAACGGTCGCGCGAATTACGTTTGCGGTTATCATCCGCTGTTCATGCTGGCGAAATGTTGCAGACGCTTGCCGAAAAGACCTTACGTCATCGGTTCCATCGGCCTGCTTTATGGTTTTCTTACGGGATATCTGAAGCAAATCCCCCAAGTGGATGATCTCAAAACGATTGGATTCCTGCGCCGTCAACAACTTGGCCGCCTTTGGGGGCGCGAGACAATTTGGCGCTGAGGGTCCCTTCGCTAGCTTCAGCGGCTTTTCTCAACTGAGACTCGGGCCCTTGCCGGTCATTCTTTCGAGGCAAATCTTAAATGTGCGGAATCTGCGGAAAGCTTCTCTTTGATCACGACGCTCGTGTTTCGCCGGCTCTCATCAAGAGCATGGCGGACACGATCAGCCATCGC
>Ga0210406_10007636_pt1 | contig 10939 bp, 2 predicted proteins | sample IncBWC30MmetaG_FD_155454 | JGI IMG/M metagenome (GOLD analysis project Ga0210406, IMG submission 155454) | Forest soil microbial communities from Barre Woods Harvard Forest LTER site, Petersham, Massachusetts, United States - Inc-BW-C-30-M | ecosystem: Environmental > Terrestrial > Soil >... | reverse complement strand
CTCCGGCCCATCTCCGCCCAGGTCGAGCCCAACCGGAGCATAGATCTGTTCGCAGCACGCGGCAATCGTACGCCCCAGCTTCACCGCAACTTCGCTCACCAGCAACGAACTCCGATGGCGAGCTCCGAGCAGCCCCAGATATCTGGGCCGCAACGGCAACACCGCAGCAAGCAACTCCCGATCCTGCTCGTAACTGTGCGTCATCAGCACCACGGCATCCTCGGGCCGAATCCCCAGCACTTCGGCAGAGGCCGACGAGACCGCCAGCACACGCTCGGCCTCCGGAAAGCGTTCGGCGCGAGCCAACTGCGCCCGCCCGTCCATTACCGTCACGCTCCATCCCAACAGCGCACCGATATTCACCAACGGCTTCGCATCATCTCCGGCGCCCAGAATAAACAACCGCTGTGGAGCGACAATCCTCTCGACGAATATTCCTTCCGGCATTGTCTCGCGCCAACCTTGCCGCAACACACCAGCGCGCGCGTCCACCAGTTCAGGCTCAGTCAATTTGCCGCTGGCGAACAGGAAGTCTCCACTCGCCGAAAGCACCGCGCGCGCCAACCCTCGGTTCTCGCGCGGTAGCCAGGTCAACACTGTCACATCTTCCCCGGCAAGAGACCCCTCCATCGCGGCCATTAAGGCTCCGCACTCCGCGGTATCGGCTGGTTCCAACAGCAGATCGACTACTCCCCCACAGCCCAGCCCGAAGGGAATCTCCGCGGTGTCGTCAAACATTGTCGAGTAGCGCTCCACCGTGGCGCCATCGCGCACCAGCCACGCCGCCTTCTGGACGACCTCGGTCTCCAGACATCCGCCACTGATGGTCCCGGCATACTCACCTCGGAGCCCCAATAACAAACGAGCTCCCGGGCGCCTGTAACTGGACCCCTCCGCCCGCACCAGCGTTACCAGCACAGCGGCACCGCCCTGCTGCCATAGCCGAACAATCTTCCGACGTTCCATCATGACAAAGAATCCTGTCCCCTCTTAAGCTTAGTCCATTTCACGGCGTGAACTTGTGTTTGTTCAGACGCTTGATCGCGAGAGACGAAGAAAAGTTTTTCCGCGTTTCCCTTTTCCACTCCGGAAAGAGAAAAAGTTTTCCCTCCTATTCCGGCTGAGTCTGCGCATTCCTGGAAGGGCAGTAACCACCTGGATTCCAAAATCCCTTCAAATTCATCGTTTTAGAGCTTTCCTGCCAGATACTTCTCTCTATGTCGCCAACAATTTGTGGACGATCGCAATCCATCTGCGACCCGTGCCTCTTTGGTACTCGCTTTGCATAAGAGGGGATATCACCTCACTCTGCGGAGGCTACGACCTCCAAAAGAAATCATTCTGTTTCACGAACTAAGTCAGCACCTTCGACCTGATTCACTTTGCAGGACATCTACCTAGGAGTTTCACCATGCGCTTCAACCGTCTTGCCGGAGTTCGAGTCCTCTTCAACCTCGTCTCGTTTGTAGCCTCCACGCTGGCCCCCACCTTCGCCTACTCCCAGGCGCTAACCCTTCTGCAGAGCGGCACTCGCTATGCAGGCACCATTACACCTGGATTTAATGGGGACTTCGGATCCGCAACCACGGTCAGTCTCAACACTCCGTCTTATATTGTCTTCGACTCGCAAGGAAATCAGTATCTCTCCGACACGCAGAACAACTGCGTCCGCAAGATCGGGCCTTCAGGTTCGATGAGCACCGTAGTCGGCCTTGCCGTCTCCGGCCAGGGCGACACCTGCTCCACTGCCTCGAACAGCACGCCCACCTCTTCCCAGGGTCTGTATCAACCCACCGGCCTCGCCGTCGACAACTCCAATAACCTTTACATAGCAGACAGCAAACACAATTGCGTCCGCATGCTCGCCAATGGAACCTCGGGCGTTGCCGCCCTCACGACCGTCGCCGGCACCTGCGGCTCCGCAGCTTCTTCAACTCCCAACCCCAATGGCCTCGTTCTCGACGCGAGCAACAATCTCTACATCTCCATTCAGGACACCGAGGTTCTTCCCTCCGTGAGCACCTACCAGGTAGTTCGGCAGGGTCCGGGTGCGAGCCTCTGCGTCATGGCGGGCTCCCCCTCCACGCTCGTTCCCAACTCCTGCTCAGGAATCATCGGCAATGTTGTGCTGAACGCACCCTCCGGTCTGGCGATAAGCGGTACTGGCGATCTCTTTGTCGCAGACACGGGCAACAACTGTGTCCGCCAAATAGCGAATCTTACTACTTACAAGACTGCTGTCGGTCAGTGCTCCAACGATAGCTCAGGCACTCTGATGACCGCGCTGAGTAGGCCCTACGGTCTCACCTTCTCGCCCGCGCAATCCCTGTACATCACAGAATCCAGCCCGGACAACGTCGTCAGTTATATTCTCGGATCGTCCACCCTGACGATCGCAGCCGGCCTGCCCAACGGTTCCTCTGGTCCCTACAGCCCCACACAGGATGGCAACTCTGCCCTTAGTGCTCCGCTCAACGCCCCCCGTGGCATCGCGGTCGACAGCTTCGGCAACTTCTCCCTCGCCGACTCCGGCAACAGCATTGCGCGGAAGCTCAATAGCAATATTATCTTTCCCTCCACTCCTGTCGGCAGCCAGAGCGCGACGATGCCGCTCACCTTCGTCATCAACCAGAACGTCAATCTCTCTGCTGCCTCCGGCCCCGACTTCAGCATTACAAGCAACACCTGCAGTGGCGCACTGAGCCCCGCACCGGCAGGCGCCATACCGAATACCTGTCAGATCTTCATCCGATTTACTCCCACACGTCCGGGACTTCGCAGCGCCCCGGTTAAAGTGACTGACTCTATCTCCGGTAAAACCATCCTGCAAGGACTCGAAGCTGTTGCCACCGGCTCCCTCAGCGTCTTCACGCCGGGCATCGTCAATACCGTCGCCGGCACCCTAGCCGCTCCTGTCGCAGTGGCGGTGGATTCCACCGGCAACGCTTACGTCCTCGAAGCTGGCACTGCCCCCCGCACCGCTGACCTCCTCCTACTTCCCGCCGGCGGCGGCACGCCTCAGATCGTGATCCCTCAGGGCGCCGGCTTGCTCACACCTTCCGCTCTTGCCATCGATTCTGCCGGCAACTTCTTCATCGCAGATGCGAGCCACGGTACAGTCGCGCGATTCGGCGCAGACGGCACTATTAATACCAGCTACGCCACCTCCCTCGACACGCCAACTGCGGTCTACGTGGATGGCTTCGACAATCTCTTCATCGCCCAGGCGGGCACGACTCATAACGTGATCGAGGTCTATGCGGCTGGATCGCGTCGCATCCTTGCGTCAAGTTTCGTTTCGCCCAGCGGCCTCGCCGTGGATCTGAACGGCATTCTCTACGTCGCCGACGCGGGCGCTCACCTCGTCTATGCGGTGGATAAATCCGGCATCGTCCATCAGGTCGCCGGCAATGGAACCACAACCACCACCGTTCCCGGCCAGGCAACAGGCACCGCTCTGATCTCGCCGTCCTCGCTCTCTGTCGATGCAGCCGGCGATCTCTACATTGCGGATGCCGGCGCGAACCTGGTTTATACCGTGTACTCCTCCACTACCAGCGGAGGAAGCAACATCGCTGCCGTCCTGGGCACTGGCACCGCGGGCAAGGCAGGAGACGACGGCTTCAGCAATCTCGCACAGGTCAGCAACCCCGTCAGCGTTGCTGTCGATGGCAGCAGCAATCTCTTCGTCGTCGACAACGGCAACAGCTCCGTCCGCGAGATCACGTATCCGAACCCGACTCTCGCCTTTGGCACCATCATGGTCGGCCAAAGCTCTCCTGTGCTCCGGCAGAACATCAGTAACTTCGGCACCGACAATCTCAGCTTAACCGCTCCTTTCTCCACCTCCGACCCGCATTTCATCGTTGACGAACACACCACCACCTGCGGTACTACGATCATTGCCGGCTCTACCTGCACGATCGGCTTCATCTTCACGCCGTCGGTCAATGGCCCGGTTACTGCAACGGCCTCGCTTGCGTCGAACTCCTACAACACTCCGCAGCCCATCCAACTCACCGGCACCGGCAAGCTCATCGCGCCACTGCAGTTCACACTTCCTGCCCAGACTGAGGTCTACGGCCAACCCTTCCCGGAGACCGTCCTCGTCAGCAGCGCTAACCCGGCGCCGACGGGAACCATTTCCTTTAGCATCGGCAAGTCGCTTCTTCTCTGCAGCCTCGAGACCACTCTCGGCCCCACGACAACCTGCAACGCTCCAAACAGCGGGCTCGCGGTCGGGACCTACACGGTTCTCTTCAGCTACAGCGGCGATAGCAACTATTCCTCGGCCGGTGGCTCGGTGACCTTGACTGTTACCCAAGCGCCGCTCACTGTAACCGTCAACAACGCCAGCCGCGAATACGGGGCACCCAACCCCACCTTCACCGGCACACTGGCCGGCGTAGCTGCCGGTGAGACGGTCCTGGTCGCCTACTCCACCGCGGCGACCATCCTCAGCCCCGCCGGCAACTACCCCATCGTTGCGACTCTCACTGTGGCCGGGTCCACCGATCTATCGAATTACGCGATCACCAATACGCCCGGAACCCTGACCATCAGTCAGACGCCTCTTACCATTACAGTCCTCGATGCCACCCGTCAGTATGGTCAGCCAAATCCACAATTCAGCAGCACCACCCACGTCACACTCAACGGCGTCACCAAAATCGGCACGTTGAACGGCGACGCCATCGACATCACCTATTCCACTCCTGCTACCATCACGTCGCCCGTCGGGACCTACCCCATCAACGCGACTGTCTCCGGAGCACCCGCAGGAAACTACCTCATCACAGTCATTCCCGGGACCCTCACTGTAACCCCGGCACTCCTGACAGTAGTGGTCGGAAACGCGACCCGTTCGTACGGCGCTCCGAATCCAGCCTTCACCAACACGGTCTCCGGCGCGCTCAATGGCGACACCTTCACGCACAGCTACTCGACCCCCGCCACCATTGCCTCACCCGTCGGCACCTATCCGATCAACGACACAGTAGGTGGCCCCGCAGCCTCGAACTACACCATCACCGTCGTTCCTGGAACCCTCACCATCACGCAGGCATCGGTCGCTTTGAATGTCGCTGCCAATAACACGACTCGTGCCTATGGCGCAGCCAATCCGGCCTTCACAAGCACCATCACCGGCGCACTCAACGGCGACACCTTCACGGTCACGTATTCCACCACGGCAACGACGACCTCACCGATCGGCGCCTATCCCATTGTTCCTACCGTCTCCGGCGCCGCCGTGTCGAACTACACCGTCACGACCACGAACGGCGTCCTCACCGTCGCCCCGGCAACCCTCACCGTCACTGCCAACAATGCATCGCGCGCCTACGGTGCAGCCAACCCGGTCTTCACCGGCATTACTACCGGCCTGCTCAACGGCGACACGGTCAGCACCACCTTCACCTCATCCGCCGTCAGCAACAGCCCCGTCGGGACCTATGCTATCGTCCCCGCTGTCTCCGGCGCGGCTACGTCGAACTACAACGTGGTCGCTGTCAACGGCATTTTGACGATCACGCAGAATCCCTCCTCCCTTGTGATCAATGTCGACAATGCAAGCCGTCCCTACGGAGCACCGAACCCTAATTTCACAGGCTCTGTCAATGGAGTCCTCCCGGGAGACAATGTAATCGTCACCTACACCACGACCGCGACACAGACCTCCCCGGCCGGCCACTACGCCATCGGCGCCAATGTCTCCGGAACCTCCGCGGGCAACTACATCGCGACGATCCACCCGGGGGCACTCGCCATCAATCCCGTGGCCACCGTCACTACGATCACATCCTCTGGCTCGCCCGCAGTTGCTGGAGCCAATGTGACCTTCACGGCTACAACAACCACCGCCAATGGCGTCGTCTCCGGGACCATCAACTTCTCTGACGGCACCACCCTGCTCGGCACCGGAACCCTGAACAGCAGCGGCGTTGCCACCTTCTCTACCACGGCTTTGGCCGTCGGCACTCACAGCATCACCGCGGCCTTCCAGGCCAACACAAACTTCACCGCGAGTTCCGCCACTCTTACTCAGGTCATGACCGCGCCTACCGGCAGCTTCACCCTCTCCGCGTCGCCCGCCACGCAGTTCATCAAGGGCGCCGGCGTGACGGTCTATCAGGTCACCCTCACCTCCGTCGGAGCCTTCGCCGGCCAGATTAATCTCGCCTGCTCCGGCCTCCCTGCTGACGCAACCTGCTCCTTCGCCAGCAATCCCACTCTCACCGCCGGCGGCACCGCCACCGTTGCGATGACGGTGAACACCACCGTAGCCGACGCTCAACTCCGCCAACCTGCGCTTCGCAACTTCACTCCTGCAGACTTCGCACCCATCACCGCAGCCGCTGTCTTCCCCGTCGAACTCACCGGTCTTGGAGTTTTCTTCGCCGGACTTCGCCGCCGCAAAAAACTAGGTACTCAGAAGATGCGCCTACTGGCAATCATCCTGTTCTCCCTTGGTATTCTGGGCCTGACAGGTTGCGGCTGCCCCAGTACTGTGTTCCAGACCTACACAATCAACATCACTGCCACTAGCGTCAGCGTCACGGCACCCGCTCAATCCACCTCGGTCCTCCTGTCCGTCGGTAACCAGTAGTCCTTGACTGTTGCACACTCAGCCTGACATCGGGCGTGCGGCAGTTCTCTGAAACCAGGAAGAAGCACCGTAGTCGGAGGATTCCCCGTTATGCGCTCCCGCCTCATGAGCCCCGATCTTTGGAACAGCAGCAGCCCCAATCGATCCAATCGCTCGATCAACGGGCGGACGACTTTCCTCGTCACTCTCATCGCCACGTTCCTTACAGCTTCGACCCTGGGCGCAGCCGCCCAGGCAACGAAGACTGCCTCGACCCCGCCGCCCGAATTCTCGCGTTTCGATCTCTACGGAGGCTACGGCTATCTCCATCCCGTAAACAGCGATATCGGCAACGTCCAATATCAGCCCATTAACCCCGGTGCAGTCGTTAGCGCCGCCGCCTACTTCAACCGCTACATCGGCGTGCAGGCTGAAGGCAGCTTCTTCCCTCACGGGCCTAACGACTGCGTCTTCACCGCGCAGGCGGGCCCCATCTTTCGCTATCAGAAGAATCGCTGGGTCCCCTTCGCCCATGTCCTCGGTGGCGGAGCCAAGGTTGGCGGTCCCATCTTCCAGCCCTGCACCTGGGGCTGGGGCGTCACCAGCGGCATCGGCCTCGATTACATCCTTCCCGCCTTCAACAACCGCATCGCCATCCGTCCGATCCAGGCCGACTTCCACTACTCCCATGTTGACTATGGCACCCCCGCTCCCGGCCTGGTCACTGGAGGCGTCGGCGACATCTACGCCTACCGTCTCTCCGCGGGCGTCGTCCTCCGTCTCGGCCAGGTGACACCGCCTCCACCCGTTCAGTTGGGGTGCACGGTTCAGCCTGCGAACATCTTTCCCGGCGACCCGGTCACCGTCACGGCCACCGCCAGCAATCTCGACCTGAAGAAGAAAGCCACCTACGCATGGAGCGTCAGCGGCGGCCACATCACCGGAACTGACTCGACCGCCACCGTCACAACCGCAGGGCTCGCCCCCGGCGACTACACCGTCTCCGGCCACGTCTCCGAAGGCTTGCGCCCCGGCCAGCAGGCCAGTTGCACCGCCGGCTTCCGTGTCCACGCCTACGAACCTCCGACGATCTCCTGCTCGGCGAATCCCAGCACGGTCATGCCGGGCGATCCCTCCACGATTACGTCGGTGGCCAACAGCCCGCAAAACCGTCCCCTCAGCTACTCCTACTCCGCCTCCGCTGGCCAGATCGGCAGCAGCACAGCCACCGCGACCCTCAACACCATTGGTGCGTCTCCAGGCGCCATTAACGTAACCTGCAACGTCGTCGACGATTTGGGCAAACAAGCTACGGCCAACACGTCGGTCACCATCACAGCTCCTCCACCTCCGCCACCGCCTGCGGTGATCAATCTCTGCAGCATCTCTTTCGAACGCGACAAAAAGCGTCCCGTTCGCGTCGACAACGAAGCCAAGGGCTGCCTGGATGAGGTCGCCCTTACCCTCAATCGCGAATCTTCAGCCAAGCTGATTATTGTCGGCAAGCATTCTGCCGATGAAGCACCTGACGCCGCGGCCCAGCGAGACCTCAACGTTGCGCAGTACCTCACGCAGGAAAAGGGTATCGACCCCTCCCGCATCGAGCTGCGCACCGGCGGCGATCTAACACGCAGCCTCGACAACATTCTGGTGCCCCCCGGAGCGACCTTCACTCCAGGTGACACCAACACCTTCGATACGAACTCGGTGAAGCGCCAAGGGCAACCGTACGCAATGCCCAAGACCACGACCAAGCCTCGTAAGCCGGCCAACTAGGCCGATCGACTTTGCACCACTCATGGGGAGGAGTCACTAGGGCTCCTCCCCATATTTTTTCTCTACATCATTGCTATAGCTCAGAGCCGCGGTGCTACAAAGAAATTCGAGTCCTTGTCGCAAACGCAGCGGCGAAGAAATCCACTCCCTTTGGGAATGCACCACCCAACGTCGATAATCTGCTAAACTAGCTTAGTCGGTAAAGCGATCCAGCAAGCCCACCCGCGCGCTTGAGCTCTAAGGAAAGCACCCTCATCGACATCTCACCGCAGCACACATTCGGGGCGTAGCGCAGTCTGGTAGCGCACCTGGTTCGGGACCAGGGGGTCGGAGGTTCGAATCCTCTCGCCCCGACCATTCATAAAAATCGTAGTTTACGTGGAAATCCGCCGTAACTGGAATTTTAATCCGGGCGCAAATCCGGGTAGGCGACCGGTAGCACCCTGTCTCTATGGAGCCCGTTTCCCGCTCACTGCTGAACTTCTCCTACAAGTTCCACGGATTAGCAATCGCGGTACTTGCAGATGCGACAACGATCCTGCTGCCTCCCAGACGCGACACCTGAAGAGAGGCGTGCCTGCAGACGCTACTCGCAGGCACGCCGTCACATTTATTCAACAGACCAGGTCATACCTTATCGCTCGTGGGTTGGCGACCAGCGAAGTCCTCCGCCAAAGGTCTGCCGATAGAACTCACGCTGCACCGGATAAATCGTGCTTCCGTTGTAGAATCCGAACACTTCGTTATTCAGATTCAGGCCATATGCTACCGCGGTGAATCCTTTCGGTAATTTGTAGGATCCTTGCAGGTCGATCTGCAGGTGCGAGTAGAAGTATTGATCTCCATTCGGCCCGTATAGGCCGCCGCCTCCTCCTCCAGCTACGATCGGTCCCGCATTGCTGACGTTATATTGATAGGCCGCGATGTTCGCCTGGTTGTAGGTCATACCCAGACGAACCGACACGGCCCGCTTGTCATAGGTTGGGCTGAAATTGAAGCTGTTTGGCGCTTGACCTATCAGCGCCGGAGTAGAACCTCCGGGACCACGGTTTGGCCCGCTGATCTGGCCCGGCTGAAGTAAAGTCGGATCGACATATGGGGGAAGGGTCGCCTGCGAGGCGGTATAGCCATAGTTGGTCGAAACGCCGAGTCCGTTCAGCGCTCCCGGCAGGCGGGAGAAGTGCTGTTGATAGGCAATCTCGAACCCATACACATAAGCGCTTCCAGCGTTGATGGTCTGGTTCAGAATATAGGGGTTGTTATTGCCGGTGAGAGCTGGATTGGGTGCACTCACGGTCTGCGTGGCTACGATAGGGTTGCTGAGATTCTTGTAGAAAAAGCCCGCCTGGAGAAGACCGCTACGGGGCAGGCTGGTCTCATAAAGGAGGTCAATATTGTCGGCGTACTCCGCTTTCAGATTTGGGTTTCCCTGGCTTACCGTGGTACGTGCCGACCCACTGCTCGAGACACTTTGAAATGGGATAAGGTCTGAAAAGTTTGGCCGCGCTAATCCTCGCCCGTATACCAGTCGAAGTCCGGAAGATGCGGTCAACGCATATCGCAGCGATGCGCTCGGCAGGACATCGAGATAAGAGGTCGTCACGCGAATCGGTATAGTGCCCGGGGTGCTTGCATTTTTTGACCCCTGATAACCGAGGTTGTTCTCGCTCGTGTTCTCGAACCGTACGCCAAAGACGAGCCGGAACCTTCCAACGTTGGTCGAGTTCATCAGGTAGCCGGCCGAAACCTTCTCCACCTGATCGAATGAATTTCCAAAGATGCCGGAGGTGACTGACTGCGCTGCAAACGCCCTTACCTTGTCGTACTCGACTGCCGGACCGAACTGGTAAGCCCCGCCGTAATAGTTGGGGTCGCGAAAATCATTCAGGAAGTTAGTCATGGCCAGGGAAGCGTCTTCTCCGCTGGCGTTGGGCGTAAAATTCTGCGTATTTTGGTTGAGGAACTTGTGTTCATTGCGGAAGCGTCCGCCAAACTCGAATGTGCTTGCATGTCCTGCCAGAGAGTAGGGAGTAAGAACTGAAGCCCCAAATCCAAGGTCGACCTCGGGACTGTACATGTACTGCACGCTCTGTCCCGTATAGAAATACTTGGTTGGATCGAAGATGTTGACGCCGTTCTGCACGTTGAGGTGGGGTTCGAGTGGATTGCTCAAATCAAGGCCATACTGAACATTATTGAGGGGATTTGTAGCTGACAGTGGCGAGAAATGTGCGGTGGAGTAGCCTTCATCGCGAGTGCGCGCTACGGACGAATTGAGGTCCCAGGCGAGGATGGATCGCCGAATGACATGGTGGCCTCCAAGTTGAACTCCTCCGATGTCCTGCACTGGCCGCCGGCGCAATGCCTGGAACGAAACCGATCCGGTAGCATCGCCTTGTAAAGGAGACACGAAGTTATTTATCGCGGGACTGTAAATCCAGTCGTCTCCAAAGTTATTGAAGTGCGAGTAGAGGCCCTTGAGGTAAATGGTCGAAGTATCGTTGAAACGGTAGTCGAGTGTGCCTCCGACGCCGCTACGATCCCGAAAATACCGATAGTCGCGCAGGTCATAGGTGC
>Ga0210406_10007635_pt1 | contig 10942 bp, 10 predicted proteins | sample IncBWC30MmetaG_FD_155454 | JGI IMG/M metagenome (GOLD analysis project Ga0210406, IMG submission 155454) | Forest soil microbial communities from Barre Woods Harvard Forest LTER site, Petersham, Massachusetts, United States - Inc-BW-C-30-M | ecosystem: Environmental > Terrestrial > Soil >... | reverse complement strand
ACTGCTTCTTCTTTATTGCAGATTGGCACGCCCTCACCACCGACTACGCTGACACCTCGCAAGTTAAGCAGAACTCACTCGAAGTGCTTTTGGATTGGCTTGCAGCCGGCCTCGATCCCGATCGATGCACTATGTTCATCCAATCGCATGTTCCACAACATGCCGAGCTTCATCTTCTGCTTTCGATGATCACACCGCTCGGCTGGCTGGAGCGCGTGCCCACCTACAAAGAACAGCGCGAGAACATTAAAGAAAAAGATCTGGGAACATATGGCTTCCTCGGTTATCCCGTGCTGCAGGCTGCGGACATCATGATTTACAAAGGCGACTTTGTCCCCGTCGGCGAGGACCAGGTCCCACACGTGGAACTCACTCGCGAGATCGCACGGCGCTTCAACATGTTTTATTCTCTGCGCGGAGCGGCCGTGTTTCCCGAGCCGCAGCCGCTGCTCACCCCGGCAGCCAAGCTTCCCGGAACCGACGGCCGCAAAATGTCGAAATCGTACGGGAACACAATTCTTCTTACCGATCCCGAGCCGGTCGTCCGCCAAAAGCTTAAGACTATGGTGACCGACCCGGCGCGGGTACGGCGCAGCGATCCCGGAAACCCAGACGTTTGCCCGGTGGGAGATTTGCACAAGATATTCAGTGATCGTGAAACCAATGCCAAAGTGGACGCTGGATGCCGCTCAGCCGGGATCGGCTGCATTGAATGCAAAGGCTGGGCTGCTGAGTCATTAGTACAGATTCTCAAGCCTATGCAAGAAAGGCGAAAAAAATACGAGGACAATCCACGGCTGGCCTGGGATATCCTTGAAGCAGGTTCAGAACGCGCGCGTAGAGTAGCTTCAGCCACTATGAACGAAGTCCGCGAAGCCATGAAAATGTCGCTGGATTACGAAGCGCCCACCAACGCCCAAGGAGCGAAGTAACCCGCAGTGCCGGAACACGCCAAAGTCGTGCACGATTTTCCTGCTGCGCCTGCTCCGGTTTCGGGGGACGCGCCCACGCTTGCTTCGGCCACAAAACGAGAGGCTAATGACTTCCCTTTTTCGGTTGCGGTCACCAGCGTCTATGAAGGCCCGCTTGACCTGCTGCTGGATCTGGTCCGCAAGCAGGATATCGACATCTACGACATTCCCATCGCCAAGATCACAGCCCAATATCTCGCGTACGTCGAGAAGCTTCGCGAGCTGGATGTAAACGTTGCGGCTGAATTTATTTACATGGCCGCAGTACTGATTCACATCAAGTCGAAGATGCTTCTGCCGCGCGATCCCGCGGCCGCGTCTGAGGAACAGGAAGACCCGCGCGCCGAATTGGTGAACCGCCTGATCGAGCACGAGAAGTTCAAATCTGCGGCGCAAATGCTGATGCAGAAACAGCAGATTGAAGACGCAGTGCGCTCGAATCCCGCGATACGAGAGTTCATCGACGCCGAAGGCACCGAGCCAGAAATAGCGGCCGACGTCATCGACCTGGTGAAAACCTTTCAACAGGTTCTGGAGCGCGCGCGCTCCCGCCCAATGATTCAGGTCGACGAAGACACCGTCACTGTGAGCCAGATGATCGAATATTTGCGCCGCCGACTTTCACTGGAAGATAGACCGCTCCGGTTGAAAGAATTTTTGCGCAACGTGCAATCGCGGCAGGCTCTGGTATGCATGTTTTTGGCATTACTGGAATTGGTCCGGCTGCAGGCAATCCAGCTCCGGCAAGATCGCCTGTTCGGGGAAATTCTGGTTCGTAAGCATGATGGATTCGACGCCATCATGGCAGAACAAACGGCAGTAAGGGATGATTGGAAATGAGAGATTTGAAGGGGCACGCCTTCAGCTGGCCATAGATGTTTCTTATTCAACATTCTGTCATCCCGAGCGAAGAAGATCCTCCGCGAAGCCGGAGGATCTTCGCAGCCTTTGGTTCGGATGCCGGACCGTATCCTTGGAGTGGTAGAGCGGCCATTTATGGCCGCGTTAGAGCGACACACGAGTGAAAAGAAGCTTCAGCTTGGCAGTTGCTTACTGGACGATTTGCCGAGCTAAAGCTCGCTGGCAATCTTTGCCGAAGGAATGCGGACATAAATGGCCGCTCTACACGGTTAACGGATCGCACTGGGAAATGAAGATGCCCGAAGCAGCTTAAAATTCGTCATGCCTGACCACTGTTCACTAGCCACTGACCACTTATGAGCCTTAAACCCAAAATCGAAGCCATAATTTACGCGGCGGAAACGCCCATCACTCTCGACCAGATCGTTAGTCTGCTGAAGGACCCAGAGACCACCACCGATGATGCCGATCTGAAATCCCAGGCTCGCGCCGCAATCGAGGAGCTAACTGCAGACTACGGTTCCGAAACTCACGGTATCGAACTCCGCCAAATCGCCGGCGGATATCGCATGTCCACCAAGCCCGAGCAGCACGATCTGGTGCGCTCGTTCGCCAAAAGTTTAAAGCCGCCGATTCGGCTCTCTCTGCAAGCGCTTGAAACACTCGCAGTCATTGCATACAAGCAGCCGGTGACGGTACCGGAAATCAGCGAGATTCGCGGCGTCGATTCAAGCGGCGTAATCGCTACCCTGCTCGATCGCAAGCTGATCACAACCTCTGGCCGCAAAGACGTAATTGGCCGCCCGATCCTCTATAAGACCACGAAAGAATTCCTGCTCCGCTTCGGATTGAAAGACGTCAACGAACTTCCCAGCATGGAAGAGTTCGAAAAGCTGGTTTCCGAATCATTCCAAAGCGATCTGCTGCCGGTTGAAGCTCAACAACAAGAATCACATTCCGAAGTTGCAGACGATCACTCAGAACCAGGTCAGATCGAAACCAGCAAGACCGCTTAAGTTAAGCTTCTTACGAATGTATTACCCGAGATACCTCCCCGTTGAGTATGCCCGCACTCAGAATCGAAACTTGCCGTGATCAATTTGTTGGGCAACTTCCGGGAGTAACTCATGCGAGACGATGCACCCACGCATCACGTTAACTTCATCCCGTGATCCTGCTCCGGATGCCAGTAGCTCCCGGAATCTCAATGGCTTCAGCTTCCTGATGCCAGAGAGTGCATATGACTTTCCCTGCGGATTGCCGGTCGCATATATCTTCTCAAAAGCCGCGAGCGCCGCCGGTTCCCGCTGCGAAAGAACGAGCTTGAAATCAATTTCTCCCTTCGATGTTGCTCCGGCGTACCCGACACCGCCAAATGCGAACGTTCCTACTGCGGACAAGCGTTTCACGGCAGCTTCAAGGGGTTCCTCTGCGGATACTGTTACCGCGAACAGAATCAGAAATAACGCAATGCACCACCCGACAATCGTCCGACTACGCATTTGGTCAATAATAAGACCCATGCCACCGGATTGTCATAGGTTACCGTTGGGAGCGATCGTAATTTCACTAACAACGGGCTGCAACAGGAATGTCACCCTGATCCATCAGTCATTTCCTGATAACCTTTTCTATACATGCCTTCTGAGCGTCTTCAAAAAATCATTGCCGCCGCCGGGATCGCCTCGCGCCGCAGCGCCGAAAAGTTGATCTCCTCTGGCGCGGTTTCCGTGAACGGCAAAATGGTCACTGAACTGGGGACCAAAGCCGATCCCGAGTACGATCACATTCGCGTAAACGGAAAGCTGTTGCACGGCGCCGAGCGCTCGATTTATCTGCTGATGAACAAGCCGAAGGGGTACGTCACTACGGTGAGCGATCCCGAGCGACGGCCTACGGTGATGGATCTCCTACGCGGAATCCGGGTTCGGGTCTATCCGGTCGGTCGCCTCGACTACGCAAGTGAAGGTTTATTGTTGCTGAGTAACGACGGCGAGCTTGCCAACAAGCTGATGAAAGCCGCCTCGCATGTGCCGAAAGTCTATGTCGTGAAGGTTGCTGGTACACCGAATGAAGCAGGACTAGAAAAACTTCGCCGCGGGTTGAGTATTCCTGTTGAACGCAGATTCATTCCCAAGGGCCATCGGAAAGCCAGCAACGACAGAGGGGAACAAGGGAATGATGAGCGGCCAATACGTTCACATAGCGACAAAGTGGCAGGTGATGAAAAGCGTAGTCTCCCGAAATATCGGAACGCGAAGCGTGAACAGCGCGTGAAGACCGGGCCCGCGAAAGTTCGACTAATCCGCGAAGCCGATAATCCGTGGTACGAGCTCACCCTGACCGAGGGCAGGAATCGTCAGATCCGGCGCATGTTCGAGGAGATCGGTCACCACGTAGAAAAAATCAAGCGCGTCCGATACGGACCGTTGACTCTGGACGTGCCTCCAGGAGAATTCCGGCGGCTCAGCATTGGCGAGATTGAAAAGTTGAAAGCCGCAGCCCGATTCCCGAAAAAATCAGTCAAAAACTAGTGGTCAGTGGTCAGAGGTTAGTAGGCAGATACGAGCTTTCAGAATTAAAGGAAGGCGAACTCATCCCCGCTCAACCCGGCCTCGTATGTAGGACTGAACACTAGCCACTAATCACCGATCACTGACCACAAAACCCATGCCCACTGAGACTGAACGAACGTCTGCGATGCCGTTGCACAGTGACTTCCGACTGACCTTGCGGCTCGCGCTTCCGCTCATCATGGCCGAGGTCGGCTGGATGAGCATGGGCGTGGTGGACACAATCATGGTCGGCCGCTTGCCCGACAGCGCCATTGCGATTGGAGCTACCGGCCTGGGGCAAAGCCTTTATCACGCGGTGGCGATTTTCGGTGGCGGCTTGCTGCTCGGCATGGACACCTTCGTCGCCCAAGCGTACGGGCGCGAGGATCTGCACGATGCGCGAAATACGCTGCTAAACGGAATGGTGCTTGCGATCTTGCTCACGCCGATACTGATGATCACAGTTTCTTTTTGGCCGGCGCTCATGCGGCGCTTCGGAATCAGCGTGGAACTGGTTGGGCCGATGCAGCCATTCCTGTCGGCGCTGAATTGGGGCACTCTGCCACTGCTGGTGTACTTCGCATTACGGCGCTATCTGCAAGCGGTAAACGTAGCGGTCCCAATCATGTTCGCGCTAATTTCAGCGAACATCGTGAATGCGGTGGGCGATTGGGCGCTGATTTACGGGCACTTGGGATTTCGCGCCGAAGGCATTACCGGCTCAGGATGGTCCACATGTTTCGCTCGTATTTACATGGTGCTCGTGTTGGCGATCACGTTATTGTGGGTGGAATCCAAACGAGCGTCGTCGTCAACATTCTCGCAACGCACGACCGCGTTGAGAATTAATGCCGCCAGAATTTGGGCGCTGCTGAAGCTCGGAGCACCTGCCGCCGGACAAATTCTGGTAGAAATTGGCGCATTTTCCGGCGCTACGGCGATCTGCGCGAAGCTTGGCCCGGTGCCGCTCTCCGGACACGAGATTGCGCTAAACTGCGCCGCCTTCACTTTCATGGTGCCTTACGGAATCAGTTCGGCCGCCGCCGTGCGGGTCGGGCAACAATTGGGCCGCCGCGATCCCGGGGGCGCACGCCGCGCCGGATGGTCAGCGATTATCCTCGGAGCGGGATTTATGGCTTGCGCGGGCCTGGTGTTCGTGTCCATTCCGAAAGTGATTGCCCGCGTTTTCTCACCCGACCCCGCCGTGGTTCGCGTGGGAGCCACTTTGCTGCTGGTTGCTGCCGCGTTTCAATTGTTTGACGGCGTGCAGGTTGTGACCACGGGCGCTCTGCGCGGCGCCGGCGACACGAAGACTCCCATGCTCGCCAACTTTGTGGCTTACTGGTTCATTGGAATTCCCCTGGGGTACCTCTTGTGTTTTAGGCTGGGATGGGGAGCGCTCGGCGTTTGGATTGGGTTGTGCACTGGACTGATGATCGTCGGGTCGGCGCTGCTGATCTCCTGGCACAAAAGGCGTTTTTCCAGCGATCGATTTCGACCAGTTTAGGCGAAAATAGCAGAGGCACGTAGGCCTTGCAGCCCGCCTCCAGCCTGCGTATCATGCAACGTCATGGCAACCGAGAGCACATTGCACAACTTCGGTCTTAGGGAAAAAGCGCAGCTGATGTCGGCGTCAGAAATGGAACGCACACTCCTGCGCCTCGCCCATGAGATCGTAGAGAAAAGCAGCGGCGTCAAGGACTTGGGACTAGTCGGAATCCGCCGTCGCGGAGTGCCGCTGGCCGAGCGCCTTGGCAAGCTGATAAGCCGAATCGAGAGCACCACCATTCCCGTCGGCTCGCTTGACATCACTTTTTACCGCGACGATCTTTCAACCGTCGGACCGAAGCCGGTGGTGCAGAAGTCCGAAGTCGGCTTCGACATTCAAGATAAGAACATAATCCTGGTCGATGACGTTCTATTCACTGGCCGCACGATTCGCGCTGCGTTGGACGCATTGTTCTCTCATGGCCGCCCGCGCCGGGTTCAGCTTTGCGTGTTAATCGACCGCGGCCATCGCGAGTTGCCCATCGAAGCTGCGTTCGTGGGACGCGCAGTGCCCACCAACATGCGCGAAGTGATCGAAGTCAAATTGCACGAGATCGATGGGATGGAGAAAGTCCTGCTGGTCGAGAAATAGTAGCAGCACAAACCGTGTGGGTCGGACATTCCTGTCCGACCAGAAGTTGATGAGCATACCGCGCTACAGGAAACATGCTCGGACACGAATGTCTGAGCCACTTGTGCCATTGTGACCCGAACCCTTTCCGATGAGAAGCGAGAGCGACTCCTGCAATCCGCACGCGCGGCCATGCAGCATGCCTACGCCCCTTATTCTCACTTCAACGTCGGAGCGGCACTGCTCACCTCCAAAGAAGAGGTCTTTTCCGGCTGCAACGTCGAAAACGCATCCTATGGATTGTCGAACTGCGCCGAGCGCACCGCTATTTTTTCCGCGGTGGCGCAATCCGGGCCGGGGCTGACAATCAAAGCCATCGCAGTTGTGAACGATCAAGGTGTTCCATGCTCCCCCTGCGGAGCTTGCCGCCAGGTGATCTACGAATTTGGCCCGGAAGCAATTGTCATTTTCCAAAGCGCGAACGGCTGGAAAGAGAGCCTCATCACTGAACTGCTGCCGGAAGGGTTCCGTCTCCAGTGACTTCGACTCTTCGTTCGCGTCCCGCGGCTTCGCTAGTTCGCGCTATCGATGTAATCACGAAGAAGCGCGACGGGAAGGAACTGTCGGCCGCAGAAATCGAATCCTTCGTCGACGGATACACGAACGGCGGCATCCCTGATTATCAGGCTTCGGCATGGCTTATGGCGGTCGTTCTACGCGCTATGACGCGCACTGAAACTGCAGCCCTGACCAAGGCGATGCTGCAATCCGGTGAGGTGCTCGACCTTTCGGAATTTCCCTCTGCCAAAGTAGACAAGCATTCAACCGGAGGCGTCGGCGACAAAACCTCGCTCGTGCTTGCGCCGCTTGCAGCCGCCGGAGGCCTCATCGTACCCATGATCAGCGGCCGCGGCCTTGGTCATACCGGCGGCACGCTCGATAAGCTGGAATCGATTCCCGGGTTCAACGTTAATCTGAGCATCGCGGAATTTCGGCGCATACTCAACTCATGCGGTTGCGCCATGATCGGCCAGACAGCGGAAATTGCGCCCGCTGATCGCAAGCTGTACGCCTTGCGCGACGTCACGGCAACCGTCGAGAGTCCTTACCTGATCTGCGCTTCCATCATGAGCAAGAAGCTGGCGGAGGGAATCGATGGGCTGGTGCTCGATGTGAAGACCGGCTCCGGCGCGTTCATGAAGAAGGAAGAAGACGCAGTCTTCCTCGCCGAATTGATGGTTGAGACTGGCGAGCTCGTCGGCAAGAAAATGGTCGCGTTAATCACCGACATGAACCAGCCTCTTGGCACGCACGTTGGAAACTCGCTCGAAGTTATCGAGGTGCTGGATGTGCTGCGTGGCGGCGGCCCCGAAGATCTTCGTGAGCTCTGCCTTGAGCTCGCCGCCTGGATGTTTTTTCTTGGAGGCATCGAAAGCACTGTCGAACTCGGCAAGACCAAAGCAGAAAGACTAATCCGATCAGGCGACGCCCTTGAGATATTCCGAAAAATGATTAAGCTGCAGGGCGGAGATGAACGCATCATCGACGACCCTTCCCTGCTGCCTCGCTCGAAGCACACTAGGCAAATTTCCAGTCCGAAGACCGGATTCATCGCCGAGATTGATTGCCAGGCAGTCGGAATCGCGTCAGTGATTCTCGGCGGTGGACGCGCGAAGAAGGAAGACTCGATCGACCCATCGGTGGGAATCATTCTGCACCGCAAATTGGGCGATGCAGCCTCCGCTGGCGAGCCGCTTTGCACCATCCATTACAATTCTGAGACTCAGGCTAGTGAGGCTGTGGTGCTGTTGAAAAAAAGTTTTCGCATGGCAGAAGGGGCACCGTCGGACAAGAAGCCGTTAGTCCATCGCGTGATTCGTGGAGCGACGGGCGTCTCGCCCGTCCTGGGTCCGTAAAGGGAGCGTAGCAATGGGACGATTCACCGGCTTGTTAGGCTTGTTCACCATGCTGGCCTTGGCTTTTGCTTTTTCGACCAACCGCCGCGCGATCCGCGTGAAAACCGTTGTCTGGGGACTGGGACTGCAGTTCGTGCTGGCCATATTTGTCCTGCGCGTTCAAGCCGGAGAGTGGTTGTTTGCAAAGGCCGGCTATGGGGCGAAGCATCTTCTCGATTTTTCCTACTACGGTTCGTCCTTCATCTTTGGTGAGTTGGGAAAACAGAATTCATCATTGGGCTTGATCTTCGCCTTCCAGGTGCTTCCGACCATCATCTTTATCGCCGCATTTTTTGCGGTGCTCTATCACCTCGGCATCATGCAGTTGATCGTGCGCGCGGGCGCCTGGGTTATGACCACGGTCATGGGCGCAAGCGGCGCCGAGTCGCTCAACATCGCCGCCAGCATTTTTATGGGACAGACCGAGGCCCCGCTCACCATCCGGCCATTTCTTCCTGAGCTGACGCAGTCCGAACTCATGACCGTCATGACCAGCGGCATGGCACATATCTCCGGAGGCATGATGGCCGCCTACATCGCCGTTGGCGGTGCCGATGCAAAACACCTGCTGACCGCGGTGATCATGACCGCTCCCGGAACTCTGTTGATCGCGAAAATGCTGGTACCGGAGACTGAAAAGCCGCTCACCGCGGGCCGAGTTCAAATGCCGCAGGTGGAAAAAGAATCAAACATCCTGGGCGCAATCGCCCGCGGCACACTCGACGGCCTGCATCTGGCTCTAAACGTGGGCGCTATGCTCATAACATTTCTCGCGCTGCTGGCGCTGGTTAACGCCATGATGGGATGGGTCCACATTCATATTTCCTGGTTCCCCTACAGTCTGGAAGAAGTCTTCGGTTGGGTGTTCGCTCCAGTAGCATGGCTGATCGGGATCCATTGGCATGATGCCGCGGCCATTGGCAATCTCTTGGGCACGCGCATGGTGCTCAATGAATTCGTGGCCTTCGCCAAACTCGGAACTATCAAGAGCACGCTCGACCCGCGCTCTTTCACCATTGCAACCTTCGCGCTATGCGGCTTCGCCAACTTCAGTTCGATCGGAATTCAGATCGGCGGCATCGGCGCTCTGGCACCGAACCGCAGAGGAGACTTGGCTCGCCTCGGCCTACGCGCAATGCTGGCAGGCACGATGGCGAACCTGATGTCGGCTTCGATTGCTGGAATGCTGATTTCGTAGGTTTGTTGGCAGTCGCGCGGCGAAATTCAATATCTTGCCACCCCACGCTCTGACTTCAATTGCTCCCGAGCCTTGGCGTACCCAGGCTTCAACACTTCATAAATAAATTTACAGCGCCGGTCGTAAGGCAGGAATGCGCTTTTCATAGCATTGATGGTGAGGATTTCGAAGTCGTTTAGGGTCAAATCAAATGTTTCGGCGGCAACTTCGAATTCGCGACTCAGCGTAGTGTTGCTCATTAGCCGGTTGTCGGTGTTGAGAAAGACGCGGAATTTCTGCTGGTAGAAAATTCTGAACGGATGCTCAGCAACACTTGGAGTCGCGCCCGTATGCACGTTGCTGAGGAGACAAATCTCGAGCGGAATTCGCTTGTCGAGAACGTATTGCGCCAGGTCTCCTAGTTTTACTACTTTGCCATCGGCGATAGTCATGTCATCGATAAGCCGGGTAGCATGTCCGATGCGATGTGCACCGCAATACTGAATCGCCTGCCAAATCGATTCTTTGCCATAACCTTCCCCCGCGTGGACCGTGATATTGAAGTTCTCGCGCTGGATAAAATGAAATGCATCCACGTGCTTTTTGGGAGGGTATCCGCCTTCCTCGCCCGCCAGGTCGAATCCGACAACTCCGCGCTGGCGAAAGTCGACAGCCAGTTCCGCCATTTCGAGCGAGACATTCATATTGCGCATAGCGCAAATGATCAGTCCTGACTGGATGCCGAAATCCTGTCGTCCGCGTTCAAGTCCCTTGAGCACCGCCGCGATGACCTGCTGATGCGTCAACCCTTTTTGCGTATGAAAAATCGGTGCAAAGCGTGTCTCAAAATAAACCACACTGTCGCGGCTAAGGTCCTCGGCCTGCTCATACGCAACCCGCTCCAGCGCATCTTCGGTTTGCAGGACAGCAATGGTATGCGCGAAACCTTCCAAATATTCGGGAAGGCTTCCTTTGTTTGCGCCCTGGTGGAACCAAGTGGCCAATTCTTCAGGATTGTCAGTCGGAAGCCCTACATATTCGACCTCTCGTGCAAGTTCGATCACTGTTTGCGGACGCACTACCCCATCCAAGTGCTCATGCAGCAGTACTTTAGGCAAGGAGTTGATAAAGCTTCGATCGAACTTCATGGCGGCTCCAGTGAAACGAAGCGTGGCACGATGATACACCGGGAAGTGGTCAGTGGTCAGCGGCTAGTCGGCAATATCATTATCGAGCACTAGGCACTGATCACTAGCCACTGGTCCTAAATAAAAACAATTGATTGGCGCTAAAGAAAGTTTCAT
>Ga0210406_10007632_pt1 | contig 10943 bp, 9 predicted proteins | sample IncBWC30MmetaG_FD_155454 | JGI IMG/M metagenome (GOLD analysis project Ga0210406, IMG submission 155454) | Forest soil microbial communities from Barre Woods Harvard Forest LTER site, Petersham, Massachusetts, United States - Inc-BW-C-30-M | ecosystem: Environmental > Terrestrial > Soil >... | reverse complement strand
TAGCCACTTTGTACGTTTACGCCGCCATGTTCCTTCAGACCACCGGTTCAACCTGGGATCTGAGGACCATGTGGGGACAGATGAGCTTGCTGCCCCGGTTGGTTGTGATCACTCTCTTCGTTCTTTCGGTTTATTCGTTCGGCGTGATGATTGATCGCGCGCTGATGTACAGCGCCGCGCGCAAGCAGTCGCGCATTTTCGTGCAGCAGGTTGCCGGCGCTCTGAAAGACGGCAAGCTGGACGAAGCCATCGCCATCGCAGAGCGCAACAAGAAGAGCCACATCGCCAAGGTAGTCGCGACTGGCCTCTCCGAATTTCAATCTGCCTCCCAGCAGGTTTCTGATGCTGACGTCGTCGAAGCCGCCAAGCGCGGTCTGGAACGCTCCGTCGCCATCGTTCACGCGGAAATGAAGCGCGGACTCTCCGCTCTGGCCACCATCGGTTCGACGGCGCCGTTCGTCGGACTGTTCGGCACCGTGGTCGGAATTTTGAACGCGTTTAAGGGCATCGAACAGAGCCACGCGACTGGTCTGTCGGCAGTCGCCGGCGGTATCGCCGAAGCTCTAGTGACCACCGCGTTCGGCTTGATCGTTGCCGTGCCTGCGGTGTGGGCGTACAACTACTTCACCAACAAGGTGGAAGCTTTCGACGTCGAGATGGACAACTCCTCGATGGAGCTGATCAACTACTTCATCCTTCGTCGCGGCGCAAAGAAGTAAGCGGCGAACGGCGGATGTGGCCGCTTCGCGGTCACATCCTGGTTCACTGGGCGCTTGGCGCCCATCTCATAAGGAGGTCTGCTATGGCCGGAGGATCAATTCAATCCAGTGGCGGCCGCTATAAGCCCCAGGTGGGCAGCCAGATGTCCTCGCCGAACGTCATTCCAATGGCGGACATCATGCTTGTGCTTCTGATCATTTTCATGGTCGTCACGCCCATGTTGCAGAAGAACAAGCCAGTGGATATGGCGCGCACCAACACGGCCCGGGACATGCAGGATGCCGATAAGGAAGACGCCGTCGTGGTGGCTGTTACTCGCGACGGAAATATCTTCCTTGGCAACACCCAGGTACAAAAAGCGGACTTGTCCGGACAAGTGAAGGACCGCATTTCCGGCAAGCTGGACAAGACCGTGTACTTGAAGAGCGATGCTCGGGCCAAGTACGGTGACGTTGTCGCCATCGTGGACGAGATTCGCTCTGCAGGCGTTGACCAGTTAGGGTTGCTGACCGAACGCAATGAGAAAGGTGGTGCGCCGCCTCCGCCACCGCCAACTCAAAATCCAAACGGTGACTGAAGTTAATTTTTACAAAGCTGTGCTGTACCATTCGTTGCAGGAAGTCGCTTAGGAAAGTTCCGATTCAGAAAGTTCCGATGCCGCGCTGGCTCCCACCCGGCGCGGCACAAAGGCTTAAGTCCTTCGCAGGGATGAGCCGACAGGAGACTCGCAATGGGGATGAGCGTAGGAGAAAATAAGGGCGGTGCAATGGCGGAAATGAACGTCGTTCCGCTGATCGATATTTTGCTGGTACTGCTGATCATTTTCATGGTCATTACGCCGTTGACGCCCAAGGGCATGGACACTCTGGTTCCGCAGCCCAATCCAAATCAACAGCAGAATCAGGACCTCGAGAACAAGACCGTCGTCGTGCAGATCGATAAAAACGGCAAGGTCAAGATCAACAATGAAGATTCCACCTGGGATCGGCTGGGTCCGCGCATTGAGGAAATTTTCAAGGATCGCGCGGAAAAGGTCGCTTTCGTCAAAGGCGACAATGCCGTGCTGTTTGAAGAAGTGGCCCGCGCGATTGACATCATGCGTGGCGCCGGAATTGACAAGGTCGGTCTGATCACCGCAAAGCTCGAAGCAGGTCAGTAACTTTCGCGGAATTTTTGCGGCCAATGGTTTTTCGCAGGGTTGTGAGAGTCCTCCTCGCCGGGTAAATCTTTTGCGAGGTGGATGATGGGAATACAAGTAGGCGGTGCGAACCGCGGAACGTACACTGAAATGAACGTCGTTCCGTTGATTGATATTCTGCTGGTTTTGCTCGTTATTTTTATGAGCGCGCCTCATCAGCAGAAGGGCCTTGACGCGATGGTGCCTCAGCCGGCGATCGACCGGCCTGATCGTCCGGTGGAGGGCATCATTGTTTTGCAAGTGCTTTCTGACGGCGGCCTCCGGATCAATCAGGAACCGGTTGCTTGGGATCATCTGGCGGACCGGATGGCAGCCATCTACCAAGAGCGCGCACGAAAAGTTGCTTTCATTCGCGGCGAGGCTCCTGTAGAGTTCGCTTCTGTCGCCCGGGCGATTGACGTACTGCACGGTTCGGGAATTTCTATCGGCTTGTTGACTCCGGGACTGGAACAACAACGCTGATTGTGATGGAATAGCCCGCGCAGGGCGGATCTGAATTCTCGCGCGGCCCGTTTAGTGGCCGCGCAGCGTAGGGATGGACGCTTCGATGACTCATGCATCGCTTGCACACACGGACGCTCGCTCGTCCGCATCTTCGTTCCGCCGGGCTGCGGCTCTCCTGGCGCTGGTCGTGTTCGCAGCGGGTTTTTCCGGCTGCAACAAACTCAAGGCTCGCGACCTTCTTAACAAGGGTGTCGGAGCTTTTAAGAACGGACAGTATGACGCTGCGGTCGAGGATTTTAAGCAAGCCAAGGATCTTGATCCTTCGCTCCTCAATGCACGCCTCTATCTCGCGACCGCCTATGCCAGCCAGTACATTCCCGGCGCTCCCTCCGAGCAGAATAAAAATATCGGCAAACAAGCTATCGCGGAATTCAAGGAGATTCTCCAGACCAATCCCGATAACCTCAGTGCTATCGACGGCATTGGCTCAATTCTTTTTCAGATGGCCGGAACACCCTACGATCCGAAGCTTTTCGAAGAATCCAAGAGCTATCATCAGAAGCACATTCAGCTGAAGCCCGAAGATCCGGAGCCGTATTACTGGATCGGCGTAATTGATTGGACCCTGGCCTTCCGCGCAAACGCCGAGATGCGCAAGGATTACAACGAAAAAAATATTCGCAAGCAGGTGAGAGACACCGATCCGCTTCCCGCGGCTGTTCGTGGCGAATATCTTGCCAAGTACGGTCCATTGATTGATGAGGGCGTCTCCGATCTGCAAAAAGCCATCTCAATCCGTCCCGACTACGATGACGCGATGGCCTATCTCAACCTTCTCTATCGCCGCAAAGCGGACACCGTCGAGAGCGCTGACGAGCGCGCCGCTCTGCAGAAGCAGGCCGACGAACTGGTGGATAAAGTGAAGGAAGTGAAGCAGAAGCGTGCTTCGCAACCTGCTCCGACCACCTCCAATTAGATCGAGTCTGTAGCGGCAAGTCGATTCATCCCCGGGCGCCACACAGGACGCCCCATTTTTATTCAGTCACCTCTTGGGTTGCCTGGTCGCACTCGCCCTTCCGCTTCATCCGGCGTAAAATGAGTAGATGTCCGGCTCTGCCAATCTGCCGCTGCAATTCAATCGCGATCGCACCGAGCGCATGCTGGACGCCCGCCTGGACGAACTTCTCGATAAGCTCAAGAAGAATCGTCCTTCTGACGATCCCTGGCTGGTTCGCCGGGCCTACGAAATCGCCGCCGAGCGCCATCGCGATCAGCTTCGTCGTTCCGGCGATCCGTATCTCACCCATCTTCTCGAAGTCGCGCACATTCTCGCCGATATGCGCATGGACTCGACGACTCTTTCCGCCGCCCTTCTCCACGACGTGATTGAAGACACTGAATTTCCAGTCTCGCGCATTCAGGAACGCTTCGGCGAAGAAACCGCGCGCCTGGTCGAAGGCGTAACCAAAATCGGCCGCCTCAACATGCTGGCCCCCGAAGCGCGCCAGGCCGAAAACGTTCGCAAGATGGTCTTGGCCATGGTCAACGATGTTCGCGTAGTGGTCGTGAAGTTGGCCGACCGCCTGCACAACATGCGCACTATTCAATATCTCGAGCCTGACAAGCAGCAACGCATCGCGCGCGAGACGCTCGAAATTTATGCGCCCATCGCGCACCGGCTGGGCATGGGAATCATCCGCAACGAGCTTGAGGATCTTTCCTTCCGCGTTCTCGAACCCGATTCCTTCCTTGCTCTGCAAAAGGAAGTCAGCGATAACGAGCCGCTGCATCATAAATTTCTGGAAGAGGTCCAGGCCGAAATTCGCACCAAGCTGGTCGAGGGTGGCATACCTGCGGAGCTCGAAGCCCGCGTGAAGGGTTTGTGTTCACTGCATCGCAAACTGGAACGCCAGCAGCGCGGCCTCGAACAGGTTTACGATTTGCTTGCGGTACGCGTCATTACCGATTCCGAACGCAGTTGCTATGCAGCGCTCGGCGTGGTGCACCATATCTGGCGCCCGGTGCCAGGCCGGTTCAAGGATTACATCGCCATGCCGCGGCCGAATCTCTATCAGTCCTTGCACACCACGGTCATTCACGCGGGCCAGCCGTTTGAAGTGCAAATCCGCACCCAGGAAATGCATCGCATCGCGGAAGAAGGTGTCGCCGCTCATTGGAAGTACAAGGACGACAAACCCTCCAGCGGTGACGACCAGCGCATCATCTGGATGCGCCAGTTGATTGAGTGGTCGCAGGAATTGCAGGAACCAGGCGAGTTCCTTACCACTCTAAAAGTTGATCTCGCGCCGAACGAGGTTTACGCCTTCACGCCGAAAGGCCGGGTCCTGGAGCTCCCCGCCGGCGCTACTCCTGTCGATTTTGCCTACGCTGTCCATACCGAAGTCGGTCACCAGTGTGTCGGCGCAAAGGTGAACGGCCACATGGTCCCTCTGCGCCACGAAGTTTCCAGTGGTGACGTCGTCGAAATTCTTACCCAGAAAGGCCACAGTCCCAGCCGCGACTGGCTCAGCTTCGTAAAGTCCTCTCACGCCAAAAGCAAAATCCGCCACTGGATCAATCTTCACGAACGTGAAGAAGCCACCGAAATGGGGCGCAAGCTGCTCGAAAAAGAATCGCGCGCGTTCGGCCGCAGCCTGAAAAAAATACCGGAAGTCGATCTGCAGAAGGCGGCTTCGGAGTGGGGCCTTTCCAAGACTGAAGATTTGTACGCGGCAGTGGGCTTTGGAAAATATTCGGCCCGGCAAGTTCTCAGCAAAGTTCTGGGTGAGTCGGCTCGTCCGGCGCAAACCGAAGTGGACGACACCAAGCCCACCTTGGTGCGCACCGTCAAGCGCATGCTGGGATTTGGCGAAGCGCCGCTGGTCGTCAAGGGCCACGACGATTTGCTCGTGTTCCGCGCCAAGTGCTGCAATCCCATTCCTGGCGACGAAATTGTGGGCTACATCACGCGTGGCCGCGGCGTGGCGGTGCACACCCGCACTTGTCCCAACGTGCAAAATCTTATGTACCAGGCGGAGCGCCGCATTGCGGTCGAGTGGGGTGGCGACAGCGCCGCTACATTCCCCGTTCAACTCGCCATTCGCGCAAAAGATCGCGCCGGCCTGCTCGCGGACATTACGGCGGTTATCAGCAGCGCCGGCTCCAACATCCGCAATCTGGAGAGCCGCCCCGATCGCCTGAATGCCCGCATTGAGGCCAGTCTGGAAATCGCCGATCGCCGCCAGCTGGAAAGCATTCTTGCCAACATACGCAAAATCTCCGGGGTGCACGGCGTGGAGCGCGTTTACCAGCCTTCCGGCGACTAGCATCGCCCCCTGCCCTTTCAGCCGGGTACTCGAAAAGCACACTCCGCGTCGAATCCATGTCCAGCCCTTACACTAAAGACATGCGGAATACCCCGCGCCTCGCAATGCTGGTATTGCTGCCTGCGCTCTTCGCCGGTTGCAAATCGCATCCTCTTACCGACTACCGGCAACTGGACAAGGCCGGCATGTGGTCGAGCGGCCTGGAAGATCTGAAGAAACTCAACGTCAGCGACAGCGAAATCAATCAACTGGTCGCCCTTAAGAATTCCGGCGTCAGCGACGAGGTTTGCGTGCAGCTGGTCTCTACAGCGCACGCGCACCAGCATCCGTTTACCAGTGCCGCTGCGGCAAAAAGCCTGAATAGCGCCGGTTTTACCGACGATCAGATTCTCGCCATCGCAAAAAGCGACCAACTCGATTCCCTCAGCGGAGACGCGGTCATGCTTCGCCTGATTGGCTTGTCTGATCCCACCGTACAACTGCTGTTGCAACGCCGCATGAAGGGCCTTCCCACAATGTCCAGCGCGGAAATCGGCCGCTTGAAAAATACCGAACTTTCGGAAAAGGAAATTGTCACTCGCATTGAAAATGGAATGACCGACGCCCAGGCTGATGCCGAAGCAGCCGCTCGCGAAAAAGCTTTTGCTCACAGCGGTACCGGCTTCGTCCGTGCGCATGCTCGTGCGCGTCGCCGCTGAGGCTCTCTTGATCGCGCGCTCTTAATTCAGTTCGAACCTCCACCTTTGCAGGTCTGCGACACCCCCGGTACAATCTTCGAGTCGTGACGCGCTCTTCTACAGATAGTTTTCTATGCTACTCTCTGCTGTTCTTCGCGGCGTGTTGCCTTGCCGGCTGCGCTGCTGCGCTGGGTCCTGGATACATCGTCGAAAAACAGGAAATTCAAGTCTCCTTCCTCACGCAGCCGGATCCCCACGTTCACGTGGTCGCTGAATACCATCTAAGAAACACCGGCATCCGCGAACTCGATTTCCTCGATGTTCGCCTCCCGGGCCGCCGTTTTCGCCCCGCGGAATATGCCATCTTGTGGGACGGCGCCGAGCTTCCTCTGGCAACTTCGGCCGCCAATGCGCGCGATACGATTCTTCGCTTCCCGAAGCCCTGGGCCACAGGGGAGTCTCGTACGATCCAGTTCGGCTACGATCTGCGTTCTGCCACGATCCAACAAAGCGCGTCTGGATTTTCTCCGGACGCTTTCCATCTGCCCGCCGAAGGTTGGACGCCGGCGCTTCCTCAGGCTCGCGGCCCATTCGGTTTCGGAGGTGTGCCGCCGAATAAATGGCAGCTAATCGTCCGCGTTCCCAATGGATTTGTCGTTCACGCAAGCGGCGGCAGGGAAAAACACTCCGCAAAAAACGCTGAAATGGAGTTTCGTTTCCAACAGACAGCGGCGGACTTGAATCCTTTCGTGGTGGCGGGCCTGTACCGCGAGTCCCGCCGGAACCTTCCGGGTAATCAGCAGCTGCGCGTTTGGAGCCGCACCGATGTCAGCCGCGCACAACTTCAGCAGGCTACCGAAGCGCTCTCGAAAACTCTGGCCACCTACGATTCGCTTTTTGCCACTCGCGACAAGGCCAGGCCTGCGCTGTGGATTGTCGAGTGCCCGGAAAATGCCGGCTGTTTCTCGCAACGATCCACCGCTTACGGCGTGCTGCTAAATGGAGAATCGTCCAGCGATTCGGCCGAAATGATTTCGCGCGATACCATTTTGTTCGACCCTCGTGCGGCCTCCGCCCGGCCCGAAGCTCTGGCCGCCCCAGCTTTGGCCTCCGGATGGCTCGGCTATGGCCAAAATCCCGGCTTCTACGAGCAGCAGCCTCCGATGTCAGCGCTGCCCGCATTTGCCGCCGCTCTTGCGCTGGAGCGCTCGGCCGGTCCGCAAGTCCGCGAGCAGATTGTTCGCCGTGCGCTTGCGCAAATCCCTGAGCACGCCTCGCCAGAATCCAACAACGATCCCGCAGTTTCACGCGCAAAGAGTTTTCTTCTTTTTTACGCGCTACGCGATCGCGTCGGCGCTGACCCGTTTCAGAAGGCCCTGCGGCACATGCTCTTCGCCCGCCGGCAGCGCGGCTTTGATCTCAGCGACCTGATCTCCGCCGTGGAGGCAGAATCTCACCAGGACATCGGACCCTTCGTACGCCAGTGGATCAAGCGTCCTGGCGTTCCCGACGATTTTCGTGCGACCTATTCGCAGTCAAACGCAAGGCAGGAAACCACCGCTCAGGAGGCTACACCATGAAAGACATCGTACTCACCGAAAAAGGCCCAAAACCGATCGGCCCATATTCCCAGGCCGTGAAGTCCAACGGCTTCTTGTTTGCTTCCGGGCAAGTCGCGCTTGATCCACGCAACAACGAATTCATAGGCGGCGACATTCGTCAGCAAACCGAACGCGCAATGGAAAACATCAAGGCAGTGGTCGAAGCAGCCGGCTCGAATCTTCACCACGTCGTAAAGACCACCGTCTTCCTCAAAGACATGAACGACTTCGCCGCAATGAACGAAGCCTACGGAAAATATTTCCCGGCCGCCCCGCCCGCCCGCTCCACCGTCCAGGTAGCCCGCCTGCCCAAAGACGCACTAGTAGAAATCGAAGTGATCGCCGCGCTTTAGAATCGAGTATTTGATACTTTGGCCGAGAACGCGGCTCCATGGCACGTTGAATTCCGCGAAGGCAGTAGCAATCATGGTGCAGCGAAGACAGCGAAGTAAAGCCTTAGACTTCAAGATCAACCACAAAGCTCCGTAAGCCGCCGCTCAGAAAAAAGAAAGGGCACGGCATGCCGTGCCCTTCTGGGAAAAATATGAAGTGACGCCCGCTTAGTCGCCGGCAACAGCTTCGGCTTCTTGTGCCGGGACCGGAGCTGGTGCGATGTTGACCGGCTTGTTCGCGTTGGCGAAATTAGCCGGAGTCGCTTGCTTGATGTCGGTGAGCGAGCCAATCTGCACCACCGTCGGTTGCGGCTTTTTCAGAACCAGTTCTTCGTAGATAGCGCGAACCTTGGCCTGTTCCTCGTAAGCCTTCTTGCGGCGCGTGCGATCCTCTTCGGCGGCGGTGAGAGGAACGTCGTGCTCGAGGTGACGAACGCGAGCGGCATCATTGGCGTCAATCACCAGCGAGTGTTCGAAGCTCTGCAGATTGACCGCTTTGCCCTTGGCGTAAATTTCGTGTTTGCCGTGGTTCTTGTACCACTCGGCAACTGTCGCATTCTTGTGCATGTTTTCGATAATCTGACGCCATCCCACTCCAGTGTTGTACGCGCAGAAGCTGATTTCACCCTGCTGTGTGGCGTATGGAATGATGCACATTTCAGTGCGGCGGAAATCGTAGTTGAAAAGATCCTGGAACCACATCCCCGCGATGAACAGGAAATTCCACGGGTCGGTCTGGCGGCGTTTCATGGCGTCTTCGTACGTGCGCTCCGGTGAAGTGCGGCCGTACTTGGTGGTGGATTTCTTGGTCAGCGCCCAGGTCTTGTCAAACTTTTTGAAAAGATCATAGAGCTTGAGGCCCTTGGGTCCCTGGAACGGTTCGTAATTCTTGAGAAGCGCCAAGACCATCATGAAGTTGGAGAAAGTCTTGCCGCGAGCTGCGTCGGTAATAGCGGTAACGTCTGCCGTCAACTGCGTAGCATTCAGGAAGCGCGGTACCGGCGCCCATTCCTTGGTTTCTTTGTTGATCATGAGCGCGGTGCCCACGCCGCAATTCGGGTGGCAACCGCAAGAGAGCGAACCCCACTGCGATTCGTTGCCCTTGACCATGTCCGCAAAGCCCGCGAACGTCGAAATAAACGAAATCGGGAACCAGTCGCGAGTCGGCTCAACTTTGCCTACCTGCGCGCTGACGTCCTTGGCCAAGTGCGAAAGCGTGTAGCGCTGGCGCAAACGGCGTTCCGGGGTAATATCTTCGTCGCGGCCAGTAAACGAAACCGGCTGGAAGCTCACGAACGAAATTTTCTTGGGATTTTCCATGGCAAACTTCACGACCGTGCCCACCTGGTCGTTGTTCACGTTGTTGACGATGGTGACCACCAGCACGATTTCGATGCCCGCTTCGTGCATGTTTTCAATGGCGCGAAGCTTCACGTCAAACAGGTTGCCGATCTGGCGATGGCCGTTGGCATCATTGCCGATGCCGTCGAATTGCAGATACGCATAGCGCATACCCGCTTCGAACGCCTTTTTGCAGAATTCCTTGCTCTTGGCGAACTCAATTCCGTTGGTCGCAGCTTGCACTGAGTTGTAGCCAATCTTGCGCGCATAGGCGACCGCGGCCAGAAAGTTCGGGCTCATGGTCGGTTCGCCGCCGGAGAACTGCACCGACATCTGCCGGCGCGGCTTAATCTTGAGCGCGTTGTCCAGAATTTCCTTGATTTCGTCCCAGCCAAGTTCGTGAACATACCCAACCTGGTTGGCGTCCATAAAGCATGGATCGCACATCATATTGCAACGGTTAGTGAGGTCCACTGTCAGCACAGATCCGCGGCCATACAGCACCGTCGACGAGCCGTGCTTGTGCAAGTCTTCATCGTTGTGCGCGGGAATATCGCGGCCGGGGTACTGCTTTTCAATCCAGCTGAGCCATTTCGAATCAACGGCCATCATGTCTTCGTAGTGCCCGTGCAGCGGGCAGTCTTTGACCATCCACACCTGGCCATCGCGCTCGATGATCTGAGCCTTGATCTCTCCAACCTTTTCGCTCATCAAATCGCGCCAGTCTTTTTTCCCGGCGATGATGGCTTCGCGAGCTTCTTTCACGCAGCCCGGACAGAGCGAATCAGTCTGCCGCGGAAAGCCCAGCGTAGGCTTGGACTTTTCCCATGACTTCAGAAGAGGCTTGTCAGACCACTGTGGTGTAACCGATGGATTCGGATTGCGCTTGTTGAAATACTGAATGCTGTTGAAGGTGACAGCTGCTGTCTTACAAAGGACCCAATCGATCGACCTCGCGATTTGCGTGCCTACTGAGTTCGGCATAAACCTCCACCCTCACTTTCAAAGATGCAAACCCTAAAAGGTTCGCGGAACTGCCTCTGACGCGGTTGACACTAAGGCTGACTTTAGAACGTTAGTTTTGATGCTTTTCGGCCTCTTTAAACTACCCCCAGAGGCCAGTTTTACCGTAACACGTCCAGCGTTACGGGCCTAAGTCTTTCGGCACCAGCAGTTTGCCAGACGTCCAGTGGCCGGGCTAGGAAGTTGCATTGAACGGGGAAAAACAGGGGTTGAAAGGGGAT
>Ga0210406_10007631_pt1 | contig 10944 bp, 16 predicted proteins | sample IncBWC30MmetaG_FD_155454 | JGI IMG/M metagenome (GOLD analysis project Ga0210406, IMG submission 155454) | Forest soil microbial communities from Barre Woods Harvard Forest LTER site, Petersham, Massachusetts, United States - Inc-BW-C-30-M | ecosystem: Environmental > Terrestrial > Soil >... | reverse complement strand
TTTCCAGGCCGTCAACCTCCTCGTGATCGACGGCATCGTCGGCCCGGTCACCCTAGCCGCGCTGAAGAACCCGCATTCACTGCCGGTCACCACCCCGATCCATGACGCGCATGCCGCGATCGACTCGGCGGACGTTCTGTTCCAGCCGGTGGCGCGAGGCAGCCAGCCGGCGGACACGGCGCAGTGGCAGGCTTGGCGCGACGCGGCCCTGCAGATCACCGGGCAGTACAACGGGAACATCCAGGACAAGCAGTCGGCGCTGGACATCATCGCCAGCCACGAATCCGGGTTCATCCCGAACGCGATCAACAACTACGACCTGAACAACGTCGGCCCGATCGTGTCCGACGGCTTCCGGCAGAAGTGCAGCCGTGGCCTGATGCAGACGATCTTCACGACGTTCGCCAGGTTCCACGCGGCCGGCACTTCCGACAACATCTACGAGCCCATCGCCGGCATCTCCGCCGCGATCTACTACTCGCTCGCCGTGTACGGCAGCATCGACAACGTGCCCGGCGTCATGGCGGTGCGGAACGGGGCCGGGTATGTCGGGTATTAAAGACGGCCTTCAGTGGCGCCACAGCCGTCAGCGCCACCCGGTGTTCCGCTACCGGATCCGGTACATCAACGGCCGCTGGACGGCGCAGGAGTGGCGCCACAACGGATACGCTTGGACCATCTCCTACACCCAGTCCGCCGACAACTACACCGGAGCTGTGGTCGCCTCCATCGACATGCGAGGCTGGCGTAGTAGTACGTTGAGTGATCACGACTACACCCTGCGCAGTCTCGGGACGTTCTGATGGAGCCGCTCGAGAGGTTGCTCAACACGATCGACGGCGGTGACGGCGGAGTGGCCGAGCAGGTGCTGCTCGAGCTCGTCGACGGCCATCGGCCTTCGGTGTTCACCGGCGCCGTTCACAGGGAGCGCAGCGTCGCCCCTAACCCGCATTGCACGATCGAGGCCGGCGACTGCGCCTGGTGCCGATACGGCTATGCCCTGATTCGCGAGTACCGTGGCCAGCTGAACGGCCACGGTCGCAAAGTGCTGCTGCACGACCATGTGGACCCGACCCCCAGCTGCACGGGGGGCTGCGCCCAGGCTGCCAGCTACGACTGGGAACCCGAGGACTGGCCGTGCGCCTTCCTGTTGAAGGTCGCCAAGCATTACAACGTCGACCTGGAGGCGTCGTGAACGTGTACAAGATGCGTCACGGTGTCGAGCGGCGCCGCGAGGAGCCGACAGCGGCGCAGCGCAAGATCAGGAGCGATGCCAGTGCTTTCGAGATCAGGAGCGATGCCCGTGCTTTCGGTATCAACCTGCTGCCTTGGCAGTATCGGCTGAACTGCTGGATCGACGAGTGTATCGCGGATCATCGTCCCCTGGTGCAGTTGGTGGTGACCTCGTGAAGGTCGTGAAGGCGAAGGTCGACCCTCAGAACCCTGACGCACCGTGTGTCCTGGTGCCGGGCAAGCCGGGCAAGTACGCGCCCGGCGAGGCGGTGCTCGTGAAGTTCACTCCGGCCAATGTGGTCACGGGCTGCATGATGGACTATGTGCCGCTCCTCGGGCTGTGGCGCTGCCAGGTCGGAACCCTCCCCGAAGGGGAAGATCCGGTGTGCATCTGCACAGTCGCGGACGGTGTGGGCGTACTGAACCCGGCGTGCTACTACCACCTATCGGCCCCGAAGTGCCCTGAGTGCGGACCCGGCACGGACATGATCGAGTTCACGACGCAGGACGATGTGAAGCTGTTCGCGTGCTCGGGCTGCGCGTGCCGCTGGCGAGAGGAGCAGGTGTGACGATCCAGACTCTTGAGCCGAACTCGGGCGCTATCGGCCTCGTCGCGATCGGCGGCGTGGTGGGTAAGGGTATCGAGGCCCTGCAGTGGGCGAACGGCGACGGCTTCGACCCGGTCCAGCATGCCTTCGGGTATCTGGGCCGGGGAAGGATCGCCGAGGCGCAGCCTGGCGGCTCACGTATCACGGACCTGTCGGACTACCGTGGGCGCCGTATCTTCTGGCTGAGGCCCCCGGCAACCGTGGACATACGCATGGTCGTAGTGAACATGACGCAGTACGGCATGGGGAAGGTGCCGTACAGCTTCCTCGACTACGCGGCTCTGGACGCGCACAGGATGCGCCTGCCGGTCCCGTGGCTGAAGGACTACATCGCTTCGACGGGCCATCAGATCTGCTCGCAGGCCATGGACTGGTGCGCGGGCCGGGCCGGCTGGAAGATCTTCAACGACGGACGCTGGCCCGGCTACGTCACGCCCGGCGCCCTCTATCAGGTGTGGCGAGACCAGTCCCCCCAGATCAGCGAGGTCATCGTATGACAACCCTTCAGCAGATCATCGCCGACACCGGCAACGCCACCAAAGCCGTCTTCGGCTTGAACGACGACCAGGGTAACGGCATGGGGTGCCTCAAGGTCATCCAAGACTCGGACGGCAAAGGCTACCTGGCGGTGTACGGCTACGGCAACGCGCAGATCGGCGTCGCCACCTCAGCCGACCTGATCAACTGGCACTACCGGGCCGACGTCGACTCGCAGGCTACGCAGCCTTACATCACAGCCCTGACGGACGGCGGATACCTGGTCGCCGACGAGTACAACAACGGCGCCCCTCTGCCAGGCGGGGGAGGCCACGTGCGCCTCGTCTACTTCGCGTCCCGCGCCGCGATCCTGGCCGGCAACCAGGGCCACTCCATCACCCTGCCGCGCACACTCTCGCCGTGCAACGAAGGCACCCCGAACATCTACTCCGTGCAGCTGCAGCCCGACATCCTGCACTCCACGATCGCCGTCGGGCACCACTACCACCGTGGCTGCGACGTCGACCGGCAGGCCACCGGAGTCCTGAAGAACTTCAAGACATGGACGACCGCGCCTCAGGACACCGTCAACAACGCGGTCATCGCCGCTGCCGACGCCGTCGGGGCCACGCTGGGCGGCAACATCGGAGCCCGCGACTACTTCTGGTACCAAGGCCACCGGTACAACCTGATCGAAGGCCAGTACACCAAGGGCGATTTCTCCACCTGGAACGTGTACCTGTACCACTGGGCGACGCGGTCCGCCGAGGAGATCGAGATGACCCAGTCCTCGGGGACGATCGGCTCGGTCGGCAACCCGCGCGCCACAGTCCTCACAGGCCCAGACGGCAAGGCCGCCCTCGTGGTCACCTTCTTCGGCTTCGACCCGCAGGTCGGCCCGATCCTGTACTACCGGACGCTGGTCTGATGGGTGACATCAGCCCCGCCGAGTACAAGGCCCGGATCGTCGAGCTCGAGCAGGAGATCGAAGACCTGCACAGCGACGAGGCCATGCTGGATCGCGGCAAGGCCTTCGACTTCACTGGCCACAGGTGTGACGCCTACGCGATGGCGGTCACGCTGATCGAGGACGCCAAGGTCCGGCTGCTCAACAGCGACGGCCTCGACAGGGTGGACATCAACGACGTGCTGCGGCTGGCGATGTTCCTGGTCGGAGAAGGGGAACATCAGTGACGATGCGCTACGGCGATCCGCACCGCGAGCACATGAACTGCTGCTATCATTGCGACGGCCGCGAATACATCTGCCACCCGTGCTGGAAGAGGAAGAATGGCTAAGACCACGAACCTGAACGTCAACGTGACCCTGAACAACCCGGGGGACATCAAGAACCTGGCCGACGCGCTCGAAGGCCTCGTCAAGGCCCTGCGCCCCTTCGCCGGCGTGCCGGTGCTTCTCGAGCCGATCACCGATGAGGCGGCCGGTATCCTCGAAGGCTTCAAGGTGGGCGACCGGGTGCGCATGACGGGCGGCCGCTTCGCCGGCAAGGAGGGCGTGATCACCAGTCTCGACTTCCACGAGTACGAGACCGACGTCTTCCGCAACAGCGACCACTACCAACCTTTCGAAGTGGAGCTGGCGAACGGCCGCCCAGGCACCTGGCCGCACTTCAAGGACGTGGAGAAGCTGTGATCGACCTGACTGACCGTCTGCCGTACGTGCAGCGTAGGCATCGCGGCAGGGGTGTGAGCCTGCTCGTCCCGTTCCGCGCCGACACCGAGGATCGCGAAGACATCTGGGAATGGCTGGCCGACTACTACGCCTACCATCTGCCGGCCGCCAGGATCATTGTCGGCACCGACCACGGTGTGCCGTTCTCGAAGGCCTCGGCCCTCAATGACGCGTACTCGCGCACCGAGGACGACGTGGTGGTGCTGCTGGATGCGGACGGCTACGCGGACTGGCGTGTCATCGAGCACTGCGCGCACCGGATCCGCGAAGCCAGGCTGATCGGGCGGCGAAGCTGGTACGTGCCCTACCGCCGACTCGTACGGCTCACCCGCGCGGCGACGCTCGAGCTGCTCGACTCCGACCCCAGGCACCACTGGCGCAAGCCCGAATGGTTCGAGGTCGCCAACGCCGGCGACGACGGCTGCTACGAAGGCACCGACCAGGGGCACCATTACGGTGCGGTCATCATGGTGATGCCCACCGAAGCCTACGCCGAAGTGGGCGGCATGGACCTGAGGTTCCGTGGCTGGGGCAGCGAGGACATCAGCTTCCTGCTGGCGCTCGACACCCTGTACGCCAGGCACAGGACGCTCGACACCACGATGGTCACCGCCAGCCATGTCACACTCGGCGAGAAGCACCACCGCCGCTGGGTCGGGCAGGAGCGCGCCGACGTCAACGGCCGGCTCGGGCAGCGCTACAGCGAAGCCTGGGGCGACCCGGTGCGCATGAGGCGCCTGGTCGACGAAGGGCTCGGCATCGTCGACTACGACCAGGACCGCTGGCTCGACGACGGGGGCTCCGCGTGATCCGCGAAGAACGGTTCGTGCTGTCGAAGCGGCAGTACGCGATCGACCTCGGCTCCCTGGATGTCGAAGAGCGGGAGGGAGTTCGAGGCTCGTACTGGCGGTTCAGCTTCCGTGCCGCCTGGTTCAGAAAGCAGGCCGGGGTGCTGCACGCCTGCATGGGCACGCTGCGGGGCACCCAGTTCAACTCGGCCGACCAGTACAAGGACGACCCTGCGGTGGCGATGCTGCTGGGCTACAGGGACGGCCGGTACGGCGGGGAATGCCACGCCCGGCTCAGCGCCGAATGGCTGTTCTGGTCGGAGCCGCAGCGCTTCCAAGCGATGATGGGACAGCACGAGTTCCTGCGACGCATGCTGCAGGGCTACCCGAAGTCGCCGTCGGACTGGGTGGGCGACGACCTTGAACCGTACGACGCCTGGTGGCGTTTCGAAACAACGAAGGAGCTCCAGTCATGAAGCACAAGAAGCTGAAGGCCGCGATCGGCATCGCCGCACTGGCCGGCGGATACGTGTTCGGCAACACCCTGCTGACCGCCGAGGCCGCCAGCACCACCACCATCTACGCCTACCTGATCGACGGCTCAGACCCCAACTACAGCTCGGCCGCCGGACTCAACGGCTACTACTGGTATCAGGACCTTGCTGTCGGCATCTGGAACGCGGACCCGCAGCAGGCTGAAACCTGGGGCGGCGATGCCGTCACCGTGATCCCCGCCGCCTCCTGCCCGGCTCAAGGCGACTACTGCATCTACGCGACCGAGCAGAACATGTCCGCCGGGGTGTGCGGCAACGGCAGCTACTACGCCGCCGGGGTGCAGGGTGCCGGCATCGGCCGGCGAGGCTACCTGAACGTCGCGAACGGCTGCGCCGGTTACACCCAGGAGCAGCGCATCACGATCGTCACGCACGAACTCGGCCACGCGCTCGGCATCCCGTTCGACAGCTCCACCGACCCGACGGACCTGATGTCCGACAAGGTGTTCCCGACCGTGCAGGCCCCCACCTATAGCCAGTACCAGACGGTGGGCAACACGGTCGCGGCCGGCTGATGATCTGGCATTTCCTCGCCCACATCCTCGGCCAGGACAACCTTGCCGGCGGCCAGTACGGCGCCTGGTCCGGCTGGGTATCAGACCTCGGACTGTTCTCGATCTTCGGCGCTTCCGCCGCGATCGTGCGCAAGCATAACTGCGAAGTCCACGGGTGCTGGCGGGTCGGGAAGCATTCGACGCTCGGCGGCCACCACGTGTGCAAGCGTCACCATCCGGAAGGCGGGGCGCCCACAGCGGACGACGTGTGGATCGCCCACCACGGCAACAAGTAGCCCAACCTCTAAGCAGCCCTCGGCATCATAGTCGAGGGCTGCTATCATGTCAGTCTACGATTGGAGCCCGCGTGAACCTCAATCCGATCTTCGACCACCACCTGAACGGCGAGCAGATCGAAGAGGTCGCCTACAGCACCGAGGCTCGCCGGCGGATCGACGAACTCAGCAGAACCACCATCAACGTCGAGCTGTACCCGGTCGGCAGTCCCGTGTCGATGCCCTCGTTCGCCCAGGACGGCGACATCCTCGCCGAGCATCGCCTCGACGTCGACCCCGAGTTCTTCGCCGTCATAGGGGGCAGGAAGATCCCGATGAACCGGGACTGGATGAAGATGCGGCGCGACGCCGAAGGCAACCTGTCGTACCTGCTGGACATCCCGGACTGCCCGGAGACCGCTGAACTCCGCGCCGCGTTGCGCGTCGAGCTGCGGCCGGGGGACGTCTCGGTGGCCAACGCCAAGCGGACGCAGCGGTGACACTGTCGGTCGAGGAACTGCGCGGCCAGCTTGACGAGGCGAACCGAAACCTACATACAGAGCCGCCTGGTGTGGAGGTTTCCTCACAGCAAGACGGCCAAGAGGACTGGGAGGCTGCCCGGTTCCTGAGCCGCACGCAGCTGCGTGACATCGAAGCGCCGGCCGAACTGATAGGCGGCAACATCCTGTACCAGGGGACGGCCGCGTGGCTCGTCGGAGACTCCGGGACGTACAAGTCCTTCGTCGCCCTCGACTGGGCGCTCTCCGTGGCTATGGGGAGGTCGTGGCTCGGCCACCCGGTGAAGCAGGGCGCCGTGCTATACCTGGTCGGCGAAGGCATGGGCGGCATATCGAAGCGCGTTGACGCTTGGGAGCATGCTCGCGGTGTCGAAGTGGACGACCAGTTCACCGTGATGAGGCCGGCCGATCTGCTCGACACGGCTACACGGCTTCATCTTGTCGCGGCCGTGGAGCGACACGGCTTCGACCTTCTGGTCATCGACACCCAGGCGCGTGCCACGCCGGGGGCGAACGAGAACGATAAGGGCGAGATGGACCGGTTCGTCACCCTGGTCGGGCACCTCGCCAACGAGGCCGGCTGCACGGTCCTCACGATCCACCACAGCTCGAAGGCCGGCTCGCCCATGCGCGGCTCCGGCTCTATCTACGGCGCAGCCGACACCATTCACATCCTGAAGCGGCCAGAGAATACCACATTGCAATGCGAGTTGCTTATCGAGAAGCAGAAGGACACCGAATCGGGTGAGGTTCTCAATCTCGATCTGACGCCGACATTGGATTCCCTGACTGTCGATATGGGGGTTATCGCCGAGGCCGAGGATATGGGATTCAAACGATTGGACGACGAACACTTCCGTCGTATCGTGCATTCCGCGCTTGCCCAACTCGTCGATGTCGGCACCACCGGCTTGACTAAACCGGAACTCAAGGACGGCATTCTCGAAGCCGCCTCGTCGCTGCACATCAGCTGCAGTCGGCGCGACGCCTACCGTGCCATCGACCACGTCGTGAAGCACAACTACGTGACCCATCTCGGAGGCCGCCAGTCCGAGTCCGGAGTGATGATCGGAGGCCGTCTCATGATCATCGAAGCCGGACGGCAGTACGTCGAGTGGTCCAAGAAGCAGGACGACGAAGCCGCCCCCACCATCTTCGACGAGGTGTAGAAAAAGTGTGCAACGATCTTGATGCACAACCGCGCACAGTTGTGCAACGATCATGGTGCATTCTCGTGCACACTTGTGCAACCCCAGGTCAGCGAGTTTGCACAAGTGTGCTCGCGTGCGTACGCGCGCGCGGCTCAATTCCCCTCTACTACGTAGAGGGACGCGCGCGAGGCGCTGCGCGTCTCCGCAGGGGCTACGACGCTCCGCTCAACCTCGCCCGCTACGAAAGGCGCGACCAGTGACCGACAACCTGCGCACCATGGTCGACCGGCTCATGCGACCCTGGCCGCTCAAGATCGACTGGGCGGAGCGGATCCAAGACTGCACAGAGGCGTGCAACACCTGGAAGACCTACATGACCGTGGCCGAACTGCGCCACTACGACGACCCGTGCCCGTACCACATCGAATACCGGCAGACATACCCGGAACAGGTGCCCGTCCTGACCCAATTGGTCGAGGCGAAATACGAAGTGCCCGTCACGGGCAATGCGGAAAGGGGAGGCACCAAACTCGAACCGCCCATGCCGGGAAACCTCGTAACCCCCGACACGCTTATGTGGAACATTCGAATAGCGGCCGGGCGAATCGTCGCCGACTGGAATATCGTCACCACGTCTGGCCGCCAGAACGGGAAGACATCCGGGGTGGTGTGGCTCGAAACAATCACCGCCGTCATCGCCTATCGCACACCGCAGGAACTGGACGACGCCGCCGCCCTGCTGCGCCCCGCCTACGACGCTGCCATGCGCTACCTCGGGTACACCACCGACCGGGTCATGCTGCTCGACACCTCCTGCGACACCTGCGGAGGCGTCCTGTCAGCCCCCAGGGAGCTCGGGCAGGGCAGCATGGACGTCCACTGCGAGGGGTGGAACGCTGAGCCCCCCTGCGGGCGGACGTACAGCCCCGCCGAGTGGCTCGCCATGCACGAGTCGTCAGCTCGCACACCGAACGGAACGAAGACGCACTGCCCGCAGCATCACGTGTACGACGAGTTCAACACGCGCATCGGCAAAGACGGCAAGCGGCGCTGCCGGACTTGCGAACACGAACGCAGGATGCTACGATCCTCGAAGCGGTGAACGAACCGCGTGCAATGCACGCAAGGCGGAGTCGCAAGTCGGATCAGGGCAGCGCCACGTAGCCCGCTCACCCCGGCGCCCTCGCCGGGCGATGCGCTCCATCAGGACAGGTGGACCGGCGCGAGGATACACGAGCAGCCCCTGATCAGCCAAGCCCTGCTAGCGGGCCGGCAGCCCATCCGGATGGGTGATCGGGGGCGCTCGTGTTTTCACTGAAAGGATTGGCATGGAAGAGCTCGGAGAATGCCAGCAGTGGACGGGCGGCAGAGCTACGTCCAACGGCTACCCTGTGCGGTGGTATAAGGGCAAGCCGATGAAGGCGAGCCGGGTAGCTTTCTACGAGGCGCACGGATACTGGCCGAAGGTGTGTCGCCATCGCTGCGACAACAAGATGTGCGTCCGCGTAGAACACCTGGTGGACGGGACGGCTGCCGACAACTCACGGGACTTCGTGGAACGACAGGCTTGGCAGAGGTCGGTGAAGCGCGGTAGCGCTCGCATCAACTCCATGAAGGCTGAGGATGTTCGCATGGCGCGCAGTCTCTACCAAGATCACGGTTATAGCTACGCTCAGCTTGCTGAGTTCTTCGGGGTACCTCAGTCGGCGATCGTGCAGGCCCTGGGTTAGCGGTTTTCACTGGGGGCGAGGGTCCTCGGGATTCACCGGGGGCGGTTGGCTCGGATTTTTCACCCCGGGCAGGTCTCGCCAAAATTCGCAGCCAGGGGGTGCCACGCGTAGGGAGTTAACTCCCTTACTTGATGTTCTACCTGGCACTTCGTACAAAGCACTGTACTGACTTGACACAGCACGCTTGTCAGCACTATGATGGCCCCGATGGGACAGCTCTACCCGGATCGCAGCGACTGCGACGGCGCGCCACATTCACAAGCGGCCGGCAGATCACTTGCGAAAGCCCACGCGGAACACTCGAGCGAGTGAAGTTCAGCCCCGACCACACGAGCACACGGATAGCAGCACGGACTGGTCGAACAGATCCGATGGCAGGCGGTTCCACGAGCGCGCGAAGGTCAGCAGTGAACACATGAGGGCGAGCACGTTCCTGGGTCTCATCGCCAACGCCTGGCAGTCCGAGTGCTGGGCGTTTAAACGCGGAGTACGCCTCAATTGGAAGAGCGAGGCCCTCGTAAGGCCTGTGGTGCCGGTTCGAGTCCGGCCTCCGCTACCACTTCGGCGCAGTCGCGAGTAGACGTCCTCGCCAGATCGTGGCCCACGGCTGAACAGGGTGACTGCGTCGAAGCGCTTAGGGCTAGAGCTTAGTTGGCAGAGCGTCCGCCTGAAGAGCGGAAGGTCGAAGGTTTGATCCCCTCTAGCCACTAAAAGTGTTATGATTTAGTGTTATGACCTGAAAAAATGACAAGCGCTAGCGCTATGAAAAAGCGCTATGATAAGCGCTAATGACAGCGCTATAGCGCTATGAAATGACATAATGACTAGGTGAGCAGTACACACATCTCGGCGCGAAGAATCTTCACGTCGAGAATCTTGACGTCGAGACATATTCATGCGGGCCGGCCGACACCTTCACGGCTGCGCAGATGAGAAGTCATCGAACCCTGACGTGTCAGGGCCCTGAGTCAGCACCCTGCCACCGTCGCAGGGTGCGCATACACTTCCGAAGGGAGGTGTATCAGATGACCGACACGGAAACCGTAGCCTTGCTAATAGAAGGGTAGAGACTCGCGGCCGCTCCGCTGTCCACCGACGCACACGCCGCCAATCGTCAGGGACGAGAGCGGCGGAGCGGCCGCGTAGGGCCGTGGCCTACGCCCGTCGTACGGTCACACGGCCCGGCCGCCGCAGAGCGCTCACAGCGCCGCTCAGGGCCGTCTCCGGCGCATTCAGCGCAGCGCGACCCACCGGTCATCGTGGCGAAACCGCCGGAGAGCCGTCCTAACGGCCCAGCGGCCCCGCCCCGGTGCAACCACACCGACCCAGGGGGTCAAGGCCGCTCACGGTGGCGCTGAGAGCCGTCTGGACGCAAAAACGCCCCGCCCCCACACTGCCAGACGGCAGAGGGGACGGGGGCAGTC
>Ga0210406_10007626_pt1 | contig 10948 bp, 10 predicted proteins | sample IncBWC30MmetaG_FD_155454 | JGI IMG/M metagenome (GOLD analysis project Ga0210406, IMG submission 155454) | Forest soil microbial communities from Barre Woods Harvard Forest LTER site, Petersham, Massachusetts, United States - Inc-BW-C-30-M | ecosystem: Environmental > Terrestrial > Soil >... | reverse complement strand
GGCGGTGTAGGTGGTGTGGGTAGGCCCGGCGGTGTCGGTGGTGTAGGCGGCGTCGGTGCTAACCGGCCCTCGACTCTACCTGCTCAGGGAGGCCTTGGACAAAACGGACTCAGCAACTGGACGCACAACCCCGTACATCGTGGTGGCACACCTTATCAGGACCGAGCTACGGCAGACAGATTTGGGGGCAGTGCTCGCGGTGATTCACTTACCCAACGTCAGGCCGGTGCCCGGCAACAAATTGCTCGACAGGGTGGAAGGCTCAACAGCAAGCCTGCCGCGAGTGGGGGTCTAGGCAACGCTGTGGGGAATGCAGGCCTCGCCAACCGCGCAGGAGGCGTTGGCGGCGCAAATCGCACCGGGGGTGCCGGTCTTGGTGCGGGCGGAGCCGATCGTATAGGCGGTCGTAATCTCTCGCGCGGTGGTGCGGGTGACCGGAATGCTTTCGGAGGCGGTTCCAGGGGATTCAATGGATCCAACGCACGCAGCAACAGTAATCGTGGCTTCTCCAGCATGGGATCTCGTGGTGGCAGTTCTAGTCGTGGGGGTGGAGGCTTCCGAGGTGGTGGTGGAGGCTTCCGTGGTGGCGGTGGAGGCTTCCGAGGTGGCGGTGGAGGCCGCCGAGGTGGCGGTGGTCGTCGCAGGTGAACGCGGCGAACCGAAGTACGAAATCACAGGAGCACCGATATGAGATCGATACTCACGAACACAAAGTCTTGGAGACAGGTTTCCGTTTCGTGCGCGGTGGCGTGCGCATGCGTGTCCGCGACGGTCGTCTTCTCCGCTCAGCGGCCGACGGCGAGACCGGTTCCACAGACTCCCGCCGCGCCAGCTGCAGGGGCCAAGCTCTTTGACACTCCTCAACAGGCTGCTGATGCGCTTGTCAGTGCGGCCGCAAAGTTCGACGTCCCCACGCTGACGGAAATCTTCGGTCCTGACGGTGACGACATCGTCTTCAGTGGTGAATTCGCGCAGGACCGCAAGCGTGCTACTGATTTCACCGCCCAGGCTCGCGAGAAGACAAAGGTTTCTGTGGACCGAAAGAGTGGGAATCGCGCATTCGTGCTCGTGGGAAATGAGGACTGGCCTTTCCCGGTACCGCTAGTTAAAAGGGGTGAAAAGTGGTTCTTCGACAGCAAGGCCGGCCGGCGGGAATTGCTGTATCGTCGCATCGGCGCAAACGAGCTGGATGCAATTGCAATTTGCCGCGGGTACGTGGAAGCGCAAGAGGAATATGCTCTTCAGCCGCGTACGGGGTACGATGTAAACCAATATGCAACGCGGATCGTGAGCACTCCCGGGAAACAGGATGGCTTAGCGTGGCAAGACCCCGATGGCACCTGGGGCGGTCCGATTGGCGAAAACATCGCCCGAGCAATTGAACAGGGCTATACCACTGGCGCGGAGCCTTACCATGGTTATTTTTTCAAGATCCTGAAAGGACAAGGCCCGGCGGCGCCGCTCGGCGAAATAGATTTTGTGGTGAAGGGAGTCATGATCGGCGGCTTTGCACTTGTCGCGGCACCTGCCGAGTACAAAGTAACGGGTGTGCGGACTTTCATGGTCAGCCACAACGGCGTAGTTTACGAGAAAGACCTTGGACCCAAAACCCTGGACGAATTCAAGAAGATGGAACGTTTCAACCCCGATCGATCCTGGACGCGGCTTTCCAAGGACGAGGACTAGACTAGTGAGCGTCGTCATATACTGACGCTGCCATTCACGCTGAATCCCCAAGACTGACGCTTTTCAGCACGAGAAGGGCAGCTTTGAAGTCGAGTTCAGATGGTGGTGTTCCTTTGCGTACGTCTTTCTGGCGACTATGGCTGCGAGGCTACGAGGTCTCGATGGTCGATTCGTATCGCTTCTTGGGCGGTGCCGCTCAGGCGTGTGCGTCCGGTGGCTGAGTTGCCGCTTTAACGCCACGTTGATAAAGAAAAAAGGGCACGACTCAGCGTTACGAAGTCGTGCCCAGCGAGGGGAGTAGGGACATTTCCAGTGTCGAGGCGCACACTCAGGAAATACGATGGATTTCACAGGACTCGTCGTATCAGAGTCTATCGCTCACCGAACGTAAAGATGAATCCGGTAGAGGCGCGTAGTCCGTTCTGGGTGCCACTATTCCCCGTCACAAGGCTTGGGAAAGTAGTCAGTACATAATCGACTTCAATCGGCCGGAAGCCAAAGCGCTTGGAAATTCTCCAGTCAATGCCGCCGCCCGTAATCATGGCAAAGCCCGTTTGTGAAGCGCTCACTCCCGCCGTTATCTCGACGCCGGGCCCAGGAAACAGATCATGTGGTGTGACCCCGGGAAACACGGGCGTGTTGGGATCAGTCAGGGCGTTCACTTCCTTGCGGGCCGACCGCTCCGCTACGCCGAACAAAATTTGAAAATAGGGAGTGAAGCGTGACGACGAGTGATGTGATACGCGCGGTCCAAATAGGAAAAAGGCTGTCCTATTGTCGATATTGAGCACACCGACGTTTCCTCTATTCACCGCGCCCAGATCGGCTACGAAACCAATCGATTTGTTAAAGTTGTAAATGAACTGGGCGTCACCACCATTCATGGAAAAGCTACCTATGGACCGGCCCAGTACGTTGTCACTTTGCAAGTCCGTCCGCATAAAGGTATAGCCCAGAAAAGTTTCAAATTTCGGTACATCCTGTGCACCGGCCACTAACGCGAACAGCAGACCGCCTACGATAAGCGTGATGCTCTTCTTCATTCGTAATCTCCTTGGATAGGGGAGTAAACACCTACGAGTCCCTTTCTCAATTTTTCGACTCACGAAAAGAACCGTACTAACCCCTACCTGCGGTTGCTGATTGAATCTCAGTCAGGACGCTTTAATTTTTGGGGTGAAATCGTCACTTGGGCGTTCTGAGTTACTGTGGTGCCCAAATTGCCAACAGATTCGTGCTCCTGGGAGGCTGGCTGCCGGACCGTCTATCCGGTAAAACCTAAAGCCTTCGAACCGTTAGCTGTGAGCTGAATTTCCGGTGGAGAGGATCAAGGACTCGCTTGGGACCTGACCGGAATTTCTGTACCTGTCGAACCGAGAGACTGGAAGACAGAAGGGAACCGGCCAGGTCAGTAGCAACTAATGCTAAGCGACGTGTTTTTTAGGTGTGTTACTCAGCCTACCTCGTAGCCCTCCTTTCCTCGCGACGGTTATGGCGGGTATGCATGCCGCCGGCTACGGCTCCGACGGCCGCGCCCTTGCCAGCATCCCCCGCAATGGCTCCGACTGCGGCGCCGGCTGCCGCACCCTTTGCTCGGCTGTGAGTGTTCTTCGGTTGCTGGGTTTGCGTGGCCGGCGCGGTTGTTTGCGTCGCTGGCGGCTGGGTTGGCGTTGACGATTGGGGCACCATCACAGTCGGCATAGTGAGTGCCATCACAAACGACATAACCCGGGTTGAATGTTTCATATTGACCTCCTATTAGGCTGCTCTGTTCCGGTCCGCAATGGGTCCGGCGAGGCCACTACCTGAAATCCATGATGCTATTTCCTGTCAAGGTGGATGTTTTTAGAACCATTTGACAGGTTGTGGCTGGCCAAGACTAAGCAGGCCCACAATGTCGACATTGCCGCGGCAGCTCCAGTGTTGCTCATCCAGATGATGTTCTACAATCGCGCAGGTAGCCGTTAGATTAAAAAATCCTGCAGCAGAAGAACCGTCATCCTGTTAATGGAGCCGCTTTATTCCGGCTCGCCGGCCATTTCATACATCGCCGAGACGCCGCCGTTCGGAGTGGTCTGAGTGGCTGCATACAAGTCTGGCCAGGAGGTTATGCATGCGCCGCTTCAATTATCTGCTGATCGGTCTCCTGATCCTGCTGGGTAGCGCCATTCTGCAAGCGATGAAATTCCCGCAAGGAGGTACGGGCAGGATAGAGGGTTTCGTTCTCGACGAGAAAGGGGCACCAATCGCTCGAGGGTCCGTTCAAGCCTTAAACATTATGCATGGGGGGGCGAGTACGGTATCTGCACAGGCAAACGGCTTCTATCGGATCGTAGACCTCGCCGGGGGCAGGTACTCCCTTTGGATAGAGGCCAAAGGGTACGCCTCGGAGCAGATTCCCCTGGTAGTTGTAGAGGAGGGCCAGGCGACAAGGAAAGACATCCAGCTCAAGCGTGAGCCTACACTGAGTAAACACTATCGACATCAGCGAGAGCTTACACTGCGTGATTAATATAGACTGGCACGACCTCGACGGCATCCCAGTCAAGTGAATCTGCTTCCAGTGGTGATCGTCTCTCTCGTGCTTTTCGGAGCGCGCCTACGCAAACGCCCACCCGAGTGCTGCCCCCGAGTTCCGCGCTGCTTCGCAAATAACAATGGGGAAAACGACGCCTTCACGCAGTGGGCTAGTTTCGCGGCGTATTGACTTGCACGGGGTCTTTGATCGATCCTCCTGGTTCGAGCGCCAGGGCGTGGCTGCTTACGGCTGGACACTGTATCAGTCTTCTCTTCGCCCGAATCCAGCCGCGCTGTATTGGTGTTCTCATCGAAGAGTTCGATTGTGGCAATGTAGTCGCTCGCCCGGAGCCTCACCGAGAATAGCGTCGTTCTCCGCGACGCTTTCGGCACTCCTGACGCGGAAGGGGTCCGCCAGGAGAGACGGCGCCTGGGGCGAACAGTCTCCGAAGGTGACATCCCTGAGGTCGTCTGAAAAAGGCTCGCGGGCCATTTACAAACGGCGCAAATGGCGAGGGATTCGCCTTGATCGCTTGGCCCTCTGACTACAATGGATCGCTCGCGCATACAAAGTCGACGGCGCGAGGCGCAGTCGGCGGTTGACGCGAATCATCCTTTAAAACCTGTACGATCAGTCTCCTATTCTCGAAACTTCTGTGAACAAATCTATTGCTTTTCAGGCCTAGCCAAATGTGGAGAGCATTCTCTTGCAAGCACCAAAGTATTTTCGTCCACGATATCAGAAACGGGGTTATCAGCAAGAATGAAATCCGTAGCTTTGGTGTACCCGCCGTCCACTACCGTGCACACAAAACCCGACATGTCGTCGGTAAGACGGATATAGACTTCCTGTTCGATGAGCGTTTTCATAGCCTTTACCTCCTGAGTTGATCCCTCTTCATGTTGCCTGCAGTTAGCACTCCATTCTCCAGCCGTTCTTGCGGTAGATTGTCGCCATTCAGGATCGGCTGTGATCGTGCAGGAGAAATCTGTCGGGACGTATTGCAATGCTTCAAAGCCGACCCGGAAGGCACACCTTGACCGATACACGAACTAGATCGGCATATGCAATCTCGAGTGCTTATGGCCCGGAGATGAAAGGTCCGATGGCTGACGTACGGAAATCAGTAGCTTCCTCCGCAAGTCGTTTTGCCCTTCAAGATCTAATGGGACTAGTTAGAGAAACATTGCCTGTTCCGATGGAGGCCGTGTCTTCTTGAACGTGACTGAATCGCGTTCATGTCGTGGAACCGTCATCCGCTGACGGTGCTGCGGCTGGACCGGAAACATTCAAGCCTCCATTCGCGGTTCCGTGGTTTAATCCACCGAACCGCGAATGGCAAAAGAGGCCATTGCCGGAAGCGCCCTACGGTCTTATTGCGTGGCCCAGGAACGCCTTCGCCTTTGACATTTCGGCGTCCCACTGGGTGAGCTGTTGTGGAGTCAGGATCTTGGTTACCTGCTCGCGAATCGAATCACGTACTCTCCCGGCTGGAATGCCTTCATCCAGCTTGGTTTCCGCATTTTCGAACGCTGTCCTTAGTTGCGCTTTCTGAGTATCGGAAAGGTTCAACTCGGCACCAAAACGTCGTACTTCGTCTTCTATTCTGCTTCTTACTTCTGGCGTCATCTTCAATCTCCTTTATTTCTATTTGTGAGTTTGTAACTCCTACGATCACATCAATGCAGACAGCCAGGCGGCACCTTTGCGGATGGCGCCCAGGGCTTCCTATGCAGGTTACGCCACGTCTCGGACAGCCTGTTATTGCTGGCCCTGACATCGCGGGACTTACGTTGCTCAGGGGATGAGATGCTCAGAAGGGCAGCGCCGGTTCAAAACATTCATCGCGGGCGCTGCGAGCGCGTGGACGCGTCGACAATAATTTCTGCCGGGCGACCGGAATCGCTCGGCATGTGTTTTCGGTGCGGCTTTCCCCGCGGCCTGAGGATATTGCCAAAGCTTTCTCCGATTGTGATCACCGCACAAAGCAGACAAAGATCGAAACCCCACGACTTCTCCCCTTTCGTACGGCCCTGCCGGCCACTGAGTTATTGGTCCACGAACTGCGCCGATTGCCCTAACAGTTCTCCGCCGCTACGATGGCCTTCGGCGAGCATGAGGAGAACTCTGCCCAATGGCGAATCTTGACAATGGGTCCTCGTCGATATCGCCGCCCACAAGCACGATGGCTCTCGCTGGAATGTGTATTACTATCCGATAATCCTCCTCAGACAAAAATGCCTCTACTGAGCGTTTTTAACTTGAAGATGTTTCCCACGATTCGTCCCGCTCCTTTCATGGCAGATCGAAAATGATGCAGATCAGACAAAACTAGATGCAAGAAAATATTAACGCTGAAAAGAGCGTTGGATGCTTCCATTTCTTCAGATAGTGGCGTATGATTTCCGAGACGGCATGAGATACCAGCGATCCACACTGCGTCATCGAGTTTTTCCGTCATCCTTTCGCCCGCAACATCCTGCAGAACAGTCACAAGTTCGGTATCCAACCAAGATGCAGTGGTTCGTGACCTGGCTCGGCGCTAGTCTTTTATCGCTGCTCGTGCTCGGTGTGCTCCTGGAGATCCACTGTTAGATTTCCGCAAGCTAGCGAAAGACGTGAACGGAAGGACGTGATTGGCAAACGCATCGGGTCGCCGGGCTATCAAATGACAGCGGGCGTGGATTCGCGAGTCTTCCGAAATCGGAGCCGTTGAACGATATCCAACGTTCCCCGGAGGAGCGGTTCCTCGACCGGGAGGGACGCCTCGTGAAAAAGAATACCGAACTATGCCCTGGCTCGAAAAGACCTTCGCCACCAATGCAACCCCATAGACTCAGTGCGTCGAAATCAACGGCTCGAGCCGTCCCCCAGTCGAGACAGAAAACGGGGCCAAGCGAGGGTGCCCCACCTAAGCCGATTGCCCCAAGACTCGTTGGCCACGACTACGAAGGTCAACCGCGAAGATTGATAGTACCTTGTCCTCGTAACGAACTCTGACAAATCCGTTTGCTTCGGCGTCTCCATCTACGAGAGTCACAAGGGCATTTGCTTCGATAGTAACTATACGAGGCTGAGCGTTCTCGTTCAGAATCGCGATCGTGGAAGTACTCAATTTGAAGGTCGGTTCCGGCATTGTCGCTCCTCCGTGTCAGCTCGCTCTCTTGAGGTTGTGTTTTCACGTCAAACTCCGACGTGATAAGTCAGGATGTGAAGGGGTCCGATCCTAAGCCGATTCCGTAGCGAAGATCCTCCGGGCGGATGAGCAAAAGTTTATCGCCATAGCGAATGTTGATAAAGCTGTCTCGCTCGACGTCGCCGCCCACAACAGCCACAGACGCACCCACTGGAATGAGAATCACGCTGCGATGATTGTTCTTTTCAGGGAAAATGGCCATGGTGCCATTTCTGAGCTTGAAGGTACCCGCAACGATCATCTTCTCTTTCCTTTCAGTTTTGAGTGGAGAACGAGATGCAAACCAGTCAGACTTGAGTGCAAAAGATTTTTGAACAGTGGAATCCCAGGTGGGATTAACTTGTCCACAAAATTCAGAATCTGTGACAAACATTCCGGCCTCGCTTCGGACGCGATTTCAAAGGCTTAGGGAAGCCGCTCTTCCGGTAGGTTTTAGGGACACGAATCGCTGCGAGGGGCTCCCATCGGTTCGCACTGCTGTTGAATGCTGAGGCTGAGTGAGTGGTCACCGGCCGCGAGCAGATACGCCAGCAGCCGGACACCTGAGGCCGCCGCGCGGGCTATCGATGTCCGCTATTAGGCAGGCTCCGTCTCCGCGTGGATCGTATAGGAGAGTCTGTTTGTCAGGTTAGACGACATCTGAGGATTCGGTCTGGAAACAAGGCGCATTCCGCTGCTTGGAGCTTGGCTAACGGACATCGACATGTCCATGGGTCGCATCGATAGCAGCGAAATGCCTGCGTTTTTCACGCTGACACTCCAGGTGCCGGGGTAACAAGCGCGTGATTTCCACAGCGCGCCACGGCGTACCGTAGAAACCTCCATCCGTGACGAGTCCCTTCGGTTGGGATCGACTCGCGGGTTGTAGTTTAAATGAAATCGCGGCGTAGAATGCGAATCGATGAATGTCAGAGGGAAGCGCGATGTCCTGGCTCGCGGCATCTTTACAAAACCACCCCGAGATTGCCCTTTTTCTCGCCCTTGGGCTCGGTCAGGCCGCTGCCCGACTTCATATTGGGTCTTTCAAGCCGAACGCTGTTGTTTGCGTGCTTCTGGCTGGAGTGGCCGTTGGCCAACTCGGCATTAAGCCGCCGCCAGCGCTGCAATGGTCTTTCTTTGTCCTGTTCCTCTTCGCAGTAGGGTACAAAACCGGCCCACAGTTTTTCGAGGGACTCGGGCGCAGCGCGCTCCCGCAGGTCGGGCTATCTCTGCTCTTCTGCGCCGTTAGCCTCGCAAGCGCGTATTTCATTTCCAAGCTCTTCGGATTCAACGCAGGGGGCGGGGCCGGCATCATTGCAGGCGGTCTCGGCGCTTCACCCGCGATGGGCACAGCCGAAGATGCGATTTCAAAACTGCCTATCTCCGAAGCAGCCCGGCAGCAACTCACCGCGAGCTCAGCCGTTGCCTTTGCCGTAACATACCTCGTCGGCGTAATTACGACGATCTTTATCCTATCGAAAGTTGACCCGTGGCTGATGCGAGTTGATCTGAAAGCCGCATGCCGCAAGCTGGAGGCAGAACTCGGGATCGAAGACAACGAGCCTGGAGTTTTTTCCGCTTACCAGCATTTCGTTGCCCGATCGTATTCGATACCCGAATCCTTCGACGGCAAGACCGCGGCTGCACTCGAACAGGCGTTCTCGCCAGCACGAGTGTTCGTTGAGCGGGTGGCCAATTCGCACGGTCCGACCGACGCCGGTCCGGAAACGGTTCTGCACCGGGGCGATAAGGTGGCGCTCACCGGGCGTAACGAAATACTGGCCTCTGCCGAGAATCCGCTCTTCATGTATGAAATCGACGATCCCGATCTTCTGGACATCCCCGTCGTGACAGTCGACCATGTGCTGGCGCGGCGCGATCTCGACCACCGAACTCTGGCGGAAGTGGTCGCGACCTTGGAGGGTGAGGCGCCCACTCGTGGCGTCTTCGTAAGGGAGATCTCGCGTGGGGGAGAAAAACTTCCTATCGGCACTGGGCTCGTTCTGGAGCGAGGCGATACAATGTGCCTCGTCGGAGCCAAAAGACATGTCGAGCGCGTGGCGGCACGGTTGGGATCGGTTGCCTGGCCATCGATTGCTACTGACATGGCTGTGCTCGGGCTAGCAATCGCGATCGGTGGCCTGATCGGTCTGCCAGCGCTTCATTTTGGCGGCGTTGACATTGGACTAAGCGCGCCTGTCGGCGTATTGATCGGCGGACTCGTGGTGGGTTGGCTGCATTCGCGGCGGCCAATTTTCGGCCGCGTGCCGGATGCGGCGTTGTCTCTGATGAATTCGCTGGGGCTTGGCGGTTTTCTGGCGCTGGTTGGAATTGGCGCAGGACCGATGTTCGTCTTGGGTCTGCGAACGTCCGGCCTTCCGCTCCTTGTCGCGGGCGTCCTGGTCTGCGCTATCCCGAACATTGTTACGCCCCTGGTAGGCCGATATCTGCTCGGGCTGCATCCTGCGATCACGCTAGGAATTTGCGCCGGTGCCGGAACATCGCAGTCGGGACTCGCGGCGGTCCAGGAGGTCTGCGAAAGTCAGGTCGCCACACTCGGCTACGGAGTAAGTTATGCCATCGGCAACATACTTCTGGCACTATCAGGCACGCTCATTGTCGCACTACTGACTTGATCCCCTGGGCCACTCCATAAACTGTCATGATTCCTTGCTGCATTGCATGCTGCTACTCCCCGTGCAGGTGCAAGCAGGATGCCCGGCGGACCGGGCTACCGGGCTGTGGCCCGTTTTCTAGGTTTACGATCCAGGACCCGCTTTAAAAGCCGCGTTGAAGGAAATGACGTTGGATTGACTTACGATGTTCACCGGCGCGCGATTTACGCGGCTTCTAAAAGCAACGAATTGTAAGTATGCCGACAACAGCGAGAATTGTCCCGGCGGTGAAGAATACGAGCATCAGTCGGGCATGAGCCAAAGAATATTTCCTAAATCTTTTAAGCGTATAATGCATCCCTTATTGTATTTTCCATGGATAAACACATCCGCGAGGCGTGTAGTCTAGTGTTCCGGAGCGGTCTGCTACTGGCGATCGCGATCGTAGCAATCTGGGCTGACTCCTACACCACGTTGACAGGCAGAGTGATTGATCCCTCAGGTCGGGCAGTGCCGAGCGCCCAGATCCTCGTTCGCAACTTGGCGACACTTCTGGACCGCTCCGTGACTACAAACAACGAAGGCATCTACGAGATCTCCGCGTTACCGGTCGGCACCTACCGTATGCAAATAAAGGCTCGTGGGTTTCGACTTTACACGGCGGAAGCGCTAACCATGGATGTTGCCCGGACCGTCGTTCTGGACGTGCATCTCGAGGTCGGGGAAATTTCGGACGAAGTCACAGTGAAATCTCAACCACCTCTTATCGATGAAGTCACAAGTTCCGTGGGGCACGTGATTGATGGTCGCACCGTGCAGGAAATACCGCTCAATGGGCGTCACTTTCTCGACCTTGCCGCATTGGTTCCGGGGTCGGTTACAGCATCGCAGACTGGATTCAGTACCGTCCCGTTCCGCGGTCTGGGGGCTCTTGCGATCAACACCGCCGGCAAC
>Ga0210406_10007624_pt1 | contig 10949 bp, 11 predicted proteins | sample IncBWC30MmetaG_FD_155454 | JGI IMG/M metagenome (GOLD analysis project Ga0210406, IMG submission 155454) | Forest soil microbial communities from Barre Woods Harvard Forest LTER site, Petersham, Massachusetts, United States - Inc-BW-C-30-M | ecosystem: Environmental > Terrestrial > Soil >... | reverse complement strand
TTCGTGCGAAATCATGTAGCACAGCATTTCCGCGCCAACCGGCCACGGGCGAGCCCAGCCGTCACGGACAAACCTCTTGATGCGGCCTCCGCCGCCGAGCGCCTCCGCGAGCATCTTTTCGCAGCCGGCGGCGCTCTCCGCCAATCCCGCACGGGCCTGCCGCAGCGTGCAGTGCCCGCGCTGAAGCTGCCGCGGAACCTTGATATGCGGAGCCGTAAGGCGGATCCATTTGGTGCGGACATTGTGCACGTGCGTGAAGATCGCCGCGATCGAGCGGGCTTTCCCCGGCGCCTTGGCGGTCCACGCGGCAGCGTCAAGATGCTCAAGTATCATCTGGTTCATCCGCTCATTCGCTGCAAAGATCCGTGCCGCCGCCCGCCCCAATTGCGTGTGAGCAAGTCGCGTTTCAGTCACTCCAGTCCGAACCTTCCCTCGACGCGTCTTCACGGCTCCCAACTCCTCGCCCCAATCATACTTCCAAGCCATTCTCCACGATGAATCCAGAGTGCCGCGCGCCCAAACTCTATGCCATACTTTGGCCTCGAATCGAAACGCCTGGGGGTAGTTTAGTCTGCTGTAGCGGGCCGGAGTCCCGGAAAGGTCGACCTATGAAGAAAAGAGCAGCTCTCACTTTTGAACAGGCAGCGAAAAAAGCCGAATCGTATCTTCGCCACAAGGAAAAACTGCTCTGGCTCCTTGAGAAAGCCACTCGCAAATCAGAGCAATACTACGAATTCCTTCTTGCCCCTTGGGAAAGCCTGCAGATATTTTTTCGTCTCCTTCGCGCCCATGTCGCGGGAAACTTCTGCGCGCCAGCAGGCTCGCTCAGCATGGTTGCCGCCGCTGTCATCTACTTCGTAAGCCCGTTTGATCTCATTCCGGATTCCATTCCGGTACTCGGCTTGGTAGACGACGCATCCGTGCTCGCCTTCGTGGCCAGGTCAAACCTAACTCTAATCAGCAAATTCCGGAGGTGGGAAACCTTCTCCGGCTAGGACCTGACTTTCTCTAGAAAGCAGCGAACAAAAACTGGTTAACTTAAGCTGGCGGCCAAGATAGTGAACCGTCGGCTGTCAACTGTCGCCCGTCAACTTCCTACTTTCTCCCTTACACCCCAAACTGCCGCAAATGATGATCCACATGCTTGTACATCAACTGCGCCCACTCCTCCGGCTTCATTTGCCCGAAGAACGTGTGTGGACTCTTCGTGCAGCCCTGTGGTCCCCCCGCGGAAAACCGCTCGACCAGTGCGGACAGTCGCGCGCATTCCTTTCCCAGGTCGCGATCATCCTTCACCACCAGGCTCTTCGCCGTCGGCGCGTTCCGGCCCATCGGCCTCTCATCCTTCAGCAATTGCGATTTCACCAGCGGCCCAAGAACCCTCCCCAGAAACATGCGCGGCTCAACCCTGTCCCCCACTGCCCACTCCATGCCCGCCGAGCAGTGCGCCATCGCCTGCGGAGCGGTCATCTTGCCCCACTGCCGCTGGCTGGTTGCACACAGCCGCCCGATGCGCTCTCTAATTTCATTTGCCGTCGCCGGCTCAAAAAGATTTTTCATGCCGACCCCCTCTGCCTGAAACCACTGCGAGCATCCTAATCCAAAACGCCCGGGAGGCCTACTCTTGCTGGCAGAAGTCACTCGCGCAAATACTTGATCGTCAACGTCCGGATATGCCGAGCGCGAGGAGCACGAACGCAATGATTAAACCGCAAGTCCTTGCCCAATGGTAGAAATCCCAGCGCTCTTCCTGCTTTTGCCAGTCTGCAGGAAGCGTTGCCGGCGTCCACTTGGCGATTCGATTGTTGATCGGCACCGGCCCGATCAGCGAAAAAACCACCGCCACGATCTGTATGGCGAGAGCAATCGCATTCAGGCGCCAGGTGGAGCCGTCGTGGTGCTGAAAAGGCAGCACCAGCAGCAGATTCAGCAGCGTCGAGCCGGGCATCCAAATCGGCATCACGCGGCCGAACATCCGCGCGAATTCGGATCGAACGGCAATGTGCACATCCAGCGGCTGCCGGTTGAATGCAGGGTGGCCGAACGCGGCGACGTTCAGCTCGCTGCCGCACATCAGACCAAGCACCACTGTGGCGACAATTTGAAGAGTGAGCACGGTGACCTCCTTTGCTTGTTTGGATGTTTCTGCCCGGCCCGCCGGGTGCACGGGCTAATGCCTGCGCGGCGACATTGAGCTGCCTGCGCGTTTTGTTCCGCCGCCCAGTCTGGAGCCGTGATATACTTCTAAAAGTGGCCCCGATCTTCGGATTGGGGCCTTTTTCTTTTCCACTTCAATTATTTTGACGGAAAGAGATCCCGATGGAACTCAACCTCGGAACTGCGCCCATGAGCGACGATGCGGTCTTGCGAGCCTTTGAAGCGTGCCAACTGGACCCCGCCAAATTTCACCATGACGACCACATCCGCCTGGCATGGCTCTGCGTTCAACGCTACGGCGCACATGAAGCGGAGACGAAATTATTAGACGGACTCCGCCAATTCGCGCAACGCGCCGGCGTCCCACAAAAATTCATGCACACAACCACGGTCGCCTGGACGAGACTTGTCGCTACTGCGCAGGCGGCCAGCCCAGCTGCTATCAATTTTCCAGAATGGATTCGATCGCACCCGCAACTGCTTGACCGCAACTTGCTCGCCCGCTATTACTCTCCGGGCCGCCTGGAAACAGCAGAGGCGCGGTCCGGTTGGGTGGAACCGGATCTCGCGCCTCTAGTGCTTTAGGTCTTTTCGATTCTCAGTCGTTGCCCGCGGCCGAAGCATGTTGCGGCCGAGCCACCACCGGCAGTGGCATTTCGTGAAACTGTTCCGCCTCGGTTGATCCCGCCAGCGCTGTCGTTGAAGCCGTGCCGCTGCTGATGACGTTCTGCACCGCGTCGAAATAACCCGTGCCAACGAACCGCTGGTGTTTGACGGCGGAATATTGGTGCTCTTTTTCGCTCTGGAACTCCGCTTCCTGCAGCTCCGAATACGCGGTCATGCCGATCGCTTTGTACTCGCGTGCCAGCTCAAACATGGTGTGATTCAGAGCGTGGAATCCAGCCAGCGTGATGAACTGGAACTTGTAGCCCATCGCGCCCAGCTCGCGCTGGAACCGCGCGATGTCTTCGTTGCTGAGATGCTTTCTCCAGTTGAACGACGGCGAGCAGTTGTAGGAGAGCATTTTGTCTGGATAGACGGCGTGAATCCCTTCGGCAAATTCGCGTGCCTCTTCCAGATTTGGCTTCGACGTTTCGCACCACAGCATATCCACGTACGGCGCATACGCCAGTCCGCGCGCAATCGCGGCATCAACGCCGCTGCGTACTTCAAAAAAGCCCTCCGGCGTGCGCTTACCGGTGCAGAATTCGCGGTCGCGCGGATCGATGTCTGTGGTCAGGAGACCCGCGCTGTCGGCATCGGTGCGCGCCATGATCAGTGTTGGCACACCCATCACATCGGCCGCCAGCCGGGCCGCCACCAGTTTCTGAATGGCTTCGGTCGTCGACACCAGAACTTTGCCACCCAGGTGCCCGCACTTTTTCGCCGAAGAGAGCTGATCTTCAAAATGCACGCAAGCCGCGCCGGCCTCGATCATCCCCTTCATCAATTCAAACGCGTTCAGGTTTCCGCCAAAGCCCGCTTCCGCGTCGGCCACCATCGGCGCAAACCAGTATTTCCCGTTCTTGCCTTCCGCGTGATGGATCTGGTCCGCGCGTGTCAGCGCCTGATTGATCCTGCGCACCAGGTTCGGCACGCTGTCCGCCGGATACAAACTCTGGTCCGGATACATCTGCCCGGAATTATTGGCGTCCGCCGCCACCTGCCAGCCGCTCACGTAAATCGCCTGTAGACCGGCTTCCACCTGCTGAATGGCCTGATTGCCGGTCATCGCGCCGAGCGCCGCCACGTACGGTTCCGTGTGCAGCAAATCCCACAATCTTTCCGCGCCCAGCCGCGCCAGGGTGTGTTCCACCTGGACGGTGCCGCGCAACCGAACCACGTCCTCGGCTTTATACGGCCGCGTGATCCCCTGCCAGCGGGGATTCGACCGCCACTGATTCTCAAGTGCGGCAATCTGGTTGGCCTGGTTGATGGACATCGCAGGGCCTCGCTTTCTTAAAACGCAAAGGCCGGGATAGCCCGGCCCCGCGCAGTTCAGGTTCAAGGTGTTGCCATTCTGCGGAAATGGAGGTGGTCAGTCAAACGGATTGTAATTATCGCAGTGATAGACAATTTCTATCAGTACGTCTAGGATGAGAGTAACGGAGGCCCGGCCCCTATGGAAATACTCCAACTCGAAACTTTTCTGGCAGTTGCGACCTATGGCGGCTTTCACCGCGCCGCCGAGGCTCTGCGCATCAGCCAACCGGCGGTTAGCGCCCGCATTAGTACTTTGGAAGAAGCGCTTGGTACCCGGCTGTTCGAGCGCGAACACGGCAAGTTTTCCCTGTCGCTGGCGGGGAAAGCGCTGCGTCCCCATGCGGAGCAGGTTCTGCGACAGGTAGCCATCGCCCGCCAGGCCGTCCACGAGATGCATCCCATCGCCGGAGGGGCGCTCCCGATCGCCGCTTCGCTATCCATCTGCACCTATTTGTTGCCCGAAGTGCTGAAGAAATATCAGGAGAGCCATCCAAACGTCGTCGTCAGCGTGCGCAGTGGGAATTCGGCGCAGGTATTGAAAATGGTTCTCGACGGCGAAGTGGATCTGGGTCTCGCGCGCTCGCTGAACCATCCCGAAGTAGAGACGATTCAACTCCGCGACGACCCGCTGATTCTGGTCGGCCATCCCGGGCACCCGGCGTTGGCCCGGCGAAAACTACGCCTCGAAGAACTAGAGTCCGTGCCCATCATTTCGTACGACCGCGGCTCCAGCGACTGGACGCTGATGAACGGCCTTTTCCGCCGCGACGGCCTGTTGCCCAACATTGTGCTGGAAGTGGAAACCATCGAAGCGTGCAAGCGAATGGTGTTGCGCAAACTCGGCCTGGCGTTTCTTCCGCAAATCGCCGTGGTCGAAGAGCTCCGGCGCGGCAAGCTTTGTCCGCTGGAAATCTCCGGCTCGGAGCCGCTGCGGCGCAGCCTGGACGTGATCCTTCCCCGGCGCCGGCCGCTCTCAAAAAGCGCGAAGGAACTGGTGGCCGGATTGCGCGAAGCGACGCAAACGCCCGTCAAACTTTCGCCCACGCGCAAGAAGCCGCGCAACAACTGACATTTTTTTCAATCCGGCTGGCTTCCCAGCGGCCCACTGCGTAAAATGGGCGTCTCGACAGAGGAGAATCATGGGCAACGCGCAACAAACGGTATTGATTACCGGCGCAACCGATGGGCTCGGCCGCGCGGCCGCCCTGCTACTTGCGGGAAAAGGCTATCGGGTGTTTGCGGCGGGGCGGTCCGCGGAAAAGCGAGAGGAACTGGACCGGATTGCGGCGAATAAAAAACTTCCACTGGAATCTCTAGAGCTCGATGTCTGCGACGATAACTCCGTCAACCGAGCTGTCCAGTTAGTCCTGCAAAAAGCCGGCAACATCGACGTGCTCATCAACAATGCCGGCGTTGGATTGATGGCCGTCGCCGAAGAGCTAAAGCTTGACGACCTGCGCCGCTTGTACGAAACGAATATTTTTGGGCTGCTGCGCGTCACGCAGGCCGTTTTGCCGCACATGCGCGCGCGTAAAACCGGCCGCGTCCTGATGCTCAGCAGTGTCGCAGGCATTCTGACACCTCCCACGTATGGCGCGTACAGCAGCAGCAAGCACGCTGTTGAAGCGCTCTCGAACGCGCTGCGCCTGGAGCTTTACCCCTTCAATATCGACGTGATTCTGATCGAGCCGGGCTACATCATGACGAATTTCCAGCAGACCGCGAAGGATGCGGCGGAATCCTACATCGCGGGTTCCACCGCCAGCCCGTATGCGAAGATTTACGAAGGCGCGATTGCCGGCGCCACCAACAGCCGCCGTGAATCGAAAACCACGCCGGAGGATTGCGCCCGGGTAATTCTCAATGCCATCGAATCCGGCCACCCGAAAGCGCGCTACACAGTGACGCCGCTGGCGAAATGGGCAGCGTTCGGCCGGCGTGTGCTTCCCGATACGTTGATGGATTCCTTCCTGCGGCGCAGATTCGGTATCGTCCGCGAGGAAGAAGATTAGCGCGACTCTTTCCAACTAGAAATGTTTGGCAGTCGAACACTGCGCAGAACATGTCATCCTGAGGCTATCCGACAAGGATAGCCGAAGGATCTCAACCATTACATTGTGCAAAGTGTTTAAGTTGAGGTCCTTCGGGGCGCAAACTACGCGCCCCTCAGGATGACGATCTTTTTTGACGTTTGAGATGGGAGCGATTTAACATTCACGGCAACTGCAGGTTAGTTGGAAATCTGAAATGACACACTGGTTTCGCGCAGCGCTTCCCACTTCTTGCGCCATGTTTCGTGCAGCGGGCTTTCCGCGTAATCGGCGGCGGCTTCGGGGCTGGTGAATTCGATTACGTAGACGCCGCTCCAATCGCGGATCTGGTTCCGCTCGGTCTTGAGCCAGATATTCTTGATGCCGGGAATTTTCCCCGCCATGTCGCGGATGCCGCTGATGGCCTGGTCCTGGTCATTTTGGGAAGTCGCCGCGCGAAATTTGTAAGCGACCACGTGAATCACGGTCTTCGGCTGGCCAAAGCGATTCACGGCCGACACCTTTTGCGTCAGCGCGCTTCCGGCGGCACTTCCCGCCAGAAACAGCCCGATTCCCATTCCGATTTGCATCCAGCGGCGTTTGCTTGCATCCATAAACTTCCTCCCCATGCGGCGAACTCTGCCAGTCTATGCGACTCCTCGCTCGATCGGCAACTTGCCCCCAATTTGACGGCGTGCAGGCCTTGCCGTTAGGCTGAGTCCTTCAATTACAAGGAGAAACGAATGATCCGAGGTTTCGGCTTGACGGCGGTTTTGTGCGGGTTTGTGATCTTCCCGGTAACGCTGAGCGCGCAGAGCGACCCGGCGATTAATGCGGAAGCCCGCGCGATCTTTCAGCAACTGATCGAGACCAACACCAGCGATTCCGTCGGCAGCGTCACGAAAGCCTCCGAAGCCATGGCCAAACGGCTGCTCGCCGCAGGATTCTCCGAAAAAGATGTAATCGTTGCCGGTCCGAACGATCGCAAAAAGAATCTCGTCGTCCGCTACCATGGCTCCGGCATGAAAAAGCCAATCCTCTTTATCGGCCACCTCGACGTGGTCGAAGCTCGGCGCGAAGACTGGTCCGTGGATCCCTTCCAGTTCATTGAAAAAGACGGGTTTTTCTACGGACGCGGCACGCAGGACATGAAGGAAGGCGACGCCATCCTTGTCGAAAGCTTTCTTCGCCTGAAGCGCGAAGGTTCCGTGCCCGACCGCGATCTGATACTGGCACTGACTGCCGACGAAGAAGGCGGAAATTTCAACGGCATCGACTGGCTGGTGAAGGAGCATCGCGACTGGATCGACGCGGAGTTCTGCATCAATCTGGACGGCGGCGAATTTGAAAAGTTGAAAGGGAAGCGGGTGCTCGCCGGCATGCAGGCCAGCGAAAAGGTGTATGCGGACTTTCAGTTTGAGACGAGAAACCCCGGCGGCCACAGTTCGGTTCCCGGCGCGGAAAACGCCATTTACGAGCTATCCGCTGCGCTTCTTAAAGTGCAGGCCTATTCGTTTCCCGTCGAGATTAACGAAATTACGCGCAACTATTTTGTACACGCGGCGACGCTCACCAGCGGCCAGCTTTCCGCGGATCTTCGCGGCGCCGCAAAAGAGCCTCCCGATGCGGATTCCATCAAGCGGCTGTCGAACAATCCTTATTACAACTCGCTGCTGCACACCACCTGCGTCGCCACCATGCTTACCGGCGGCCACGCGCCCAACGCGCTTCCTCAGATGGCGCGCGCCAACGTCAACTGCCGCATCTTCCCCGGCGAAGACCCGGAGCATGTGCGCAAAGCCCTCGAACGCGTCGCCGCGGATCCAAAGCTGAGCATCACTGCCGTCGTGCAAAAAACGGCGGACGGGCAAATCATCCCCATCGTCACGGTTCCGCCCTCGCCGCTGCTGCCGGAAGTGACTGGCGCGCTCGATAGCACGCTGGCCACGATGTGGCCCGGCGTTCCCATCGTCCCGACGATGTCCACGGGCGCAACCGATGGAAAATATCTCCGCATCGCCGGCATCCCCACCTATGGCATCGCCTGCATGTTTTTCGACATGGAAGACCACCGCTCCCACGGCAAAGACGAGCGCGTGGGAGTCCAGGATTTCTACGACGGGGTCGAATTCGGCTACCGCTTCGTGAAAACGCTTTCCACCCGCTAGGCATCACGCCACAGCAGACAGGTGCATACTCGCTTTATGTCGAAGCGAGTAATTTACATCTCCGAATCCGAAGCCACCGCGACTGATGTTGCGACACTCCTTGCGCGGGTGCGAGCGGGCGCGGAAATTGTGATCGAAAAGGACAAGCGGCCGGTCGCAGTACTGCACCTTCCGGACCCCGTACGACGCACCATTTCTGAGTGCATTGCGTTACTCCCAGAAGACTCCACGGCAACGGTCGACGCGGACTTTTCCAAAGACGTTGAAGCAGCGGACTGTAATCAAATTTCGCTTTGGCGCACCAAGCGGCTTCCTCCTTTCTAAGGAAGTTCTTATTAACATCAATGCTACGTATGCACTTGGTGTCTAAAAAGAAACAGAATCTTATGATCTCTGGCGGTATCCTTCCCGGCGAGGTCCATTTGTTCAGGTGCAAATAGGCACCGAAGGAAGCGACCATGATGAATCTGGAAGCGTTTCAGATTGCCGCCAGGGAAGGCGGATTTGTCGCGGATATTGGAATGGGGCAGGCAACCGTCCAATGGCTCAGAAAAATACCGCCACCCATGGCCAGGGACACACACCAGCGGATGTGCATCGACACCATGACGAGTAGCGTGACCGTATATTGGGTGGAGGTTCCCGGAAAGCTGAATTCAAAAACGTTTCGTGACGTCCCTGCGCTGCAAGAATGGTTTCAACTTGAACCGCAGCCCATCGAGCAGCGGTGAAGAATGCGCAGATGCCTCCCACGCCATAACCAAGGCTAACGCACTCTGGTAGTTGGGGTTGTGTGCAATTAGGTACAGTAAGGAATTCGCGAAACATGCTGAAATGCTCCACTGAGGCTTGCCGAGACACACAATGGCCAAACAAATCCCGCCCTCTAATATACTTCTGATTCACAATGATCCTGTCGCCGCAAAAAACATTTGTGGCGCGCTGTCTTCGTCAAGCGGCGGTTCGTTCGAAGTCGAATGGGTTCGCAATCTTTCCGATGGCCTTGAGCGCCTGATCAAAAATGGAATCGATGCCATCTTGCTGGAGTTGGCCCTGCCCGATAGTAGCGGGCTCGAGGCCTTCGACAAGTTGCACGCGTCCGCCGCCGATGTCCCGATTCTGATTCTCGGCGGCAACGATAACGAAGCCCAGGCAAGAGAAGCCGTAGCGCGTGGTGCGCAGGATTATCTTCTGCCGAACCACCTCGATGACTACTCATTGTCGCGCGCAGTGCGCAACGCCATCGAACGCAAGACCGTCGAGGATGCCCTGTACGTGGAGAGAGAACGCGCCCTGGTCACTCTCAACTCGATTGGTGATGCCGTTCTCTGCACGGACATTTCCGGCAAGGTTACCTACCTGAACCTGGTTGCGGAAACCATGACTGGTTGGCGCCGGGAGGAAGCCATTGGCAAACCCATCGCCGAAGTCTTCCGAATCATCGACGGAGCCACGCGGGAGACCGCTCGAGACCCGATGGAGATGGCCGTCGAGCAAAACAGGACGGTAGGACTGACGGTGAACTGCGTCCTGGTGCGCCGCGACGGATTCGAATCCGCCATTGAAGATTCCGCCGCGCCGATACACGACCGGGCGGGCAGGGTGATCGGCGCGGTGATTGTATTTCATGACGTGAGTGCGGCGCGGGCCATGTCCATCCAGATGACGCACTCCGCGCAGCACGATGTTCTTACCAGTCTGCCCAATCGCTTGTTGCTCAACGACCGGATTACACAATCAATTGCCGTGGCTCGCCGGCAAAAAAAGCACGTTGCCATAATTTTTCTGGATCTGGATCGCTTTAAGTACATCAACGACTCGCTGGGACATGCCATCGGCGACGAACTACTGCAATCCGTTTCAAAACGATTGCTGGCAAGCGTCCGGAGTTCGGACACGGTCAGCCGCCAGGGCGGAGATGAATTCGTGATCCTGCTTGCGGAGATTGCCCGTCCTGAAGACGCGGCCATCAGCGCGCAAAAACTGCTTCTTTCGCTCAGCGCACCCCACACCCTCGGGGGACAAGAATTGCATATCGGCGGAAGCATCGGTATCAGTGTTTGCCCGGCGGACGGGAGCGATGCTGAAATGCTCATCAAGAGCGCGGATACGGCCATGTACCATGCCAAGGAAAGCGGGCGCAATAATTTCCAGTTCTTCACGGCGGACATGAACCGGAAGTCCGTTGAGCGGCAATCTCTCGAAGGTAGCCTGCGATTCGCCCTCGAACGGGGAGAGTTCCTGCTGGACTATCAGCCGAAAGTAAATCTGGGGACGGGCGAGATCACCGGTGTGGAGGCATTGATCCGCTGGCAGCAGCCCGATCGCGGGCTCGTCCCTCCCGCGCAATTTGTGCCCATCGCCGAAGATTGCGGTCTCATCATCCCGATTGGCCGTTGGGTCTTGCGCGAAGCATGCCGGCAAGCGCGTGCCTGGCAAGTCGCGGGGCTCACGCCACTGCCAATTGCCGTCAATGTTTCCGCCGTTGAGTTCCGCGACAGGGGTTTTGTCGACGGTGTGCGAACGATACTCTCGGAAACCGGCTTGGCGGCCCAATATCTCGAGCTCGAGCTCACCGAGGGCGTCCTGATGGAGGATGCCGAATCTGCGA
>Ga0210406_10007623_pt1 | contig 10949 bp, 18 predicted proteins | sample IncBWC30MmetaG_FD_155454 | JGI IMG/M metagenome (GOLD analysis project Ga0210406, IMG submission 155454) | Forest soil microbial communities from Barre Woods Harvard Forest LTER site, Petersham, Massachusetts, United States - Inc-BW-C-30-M | ecosystem: Environmental > Terrestrial > Soil >... | reverse complement strand
GGTCCATTGTGGGTTTGGAAAGACACCTGCACCTCAACGGCACTCGGATTGTCAAATTCTATCTCCACCTGTCGAAAGACGAGCAGCGAAAACGCTTTCTTCAACGCATTGATGAACCTCACAAGAATTGGAAATTCAGTCTCGCCGATGTTGAGGAGAGAAAGTTCTGGAAACGCTATATATCGGCTTTTGAGGAGTGCCTCAGTGCGACAAGCACTCGCGAAGCGCCCTGGTATGTTGTACCTGCCGACGACAAGGAGAACGCCCGATTGATCGTTTCTCAGATTATTCTCGACACCCTCAACGGATTGGAAATGACGTATCCCGAAGTGGGTGCTCAACGGCAGCAGGAGCTACAGTCAATCCGCGAACGGTTGATAGGGGGAGATCTGGATTGAACCGCACCGCGGTGGCGAAGCCGAACTGTCATCGAAATTTCGGAGGCGGACGGGTACTTGTTAGGTTCCAGTGGTGCTCAGCGTCATCTCGGTTTGTCGTTTGATTCGTGACAGGCGGTCGGCTCTGCTGGTGGTGCTCCATGCTCGCCGGTAGGCCGAGCCACGGATACATCGACTCCTCCCAGATCGAGTCGCTGGGCGGTGGAAAGGCTGACGTGTCAAACGCGCCCACCGCGACCCCGCAGACCGCAGGGTTGCGGTCGCCTTCCCAATAGAGCGTGGTGCCGCAATTCGGGCAGAAATGGAATCGAATGCGATAGCCGCTGGGGGCATCGCGCTCGTAAATCTTCCGCTCACCGTCAAGCCGCACCTGCTCTTTCGGAAACGTCGCGCCGAAATGGAAGGCCCCGGTGCGACGCTGGCAAGGCTTGCAATTGCACAGATAAACCCGATCCGGTTCACCCGTGGCAATTACTCGGAGCGAGCCGCAGTGGCATTGCCCGATCCGTTCCACCGCCTCCTCCCAACTTGGTTTGGCCGCATTTTTGGCCGATCCTGTGGGCTGCCGTCGAGCCGCTTCTAGCAGAAGGGCCGTTATCGAGTGGATCAGGACGGCGCGACTGAAGCGAACCTTGTAAACTCACGCCCGCCCCTGGAACATTAGGTGACGACGCTCATGAACCGTTGGTTCAATTCGCGCTGGTAGTAAAAGATCGCCTTGCCGATCTGATCCATCGACCACACCCGTTTTGGGTTATCGGGGTAATAGATGAAGCCGCCTGCGAACACCTCATTGCGGTTCCCAGACGGATCAAAGAAGTAGATCGTCTGTCCACGGGTGATGCCATGCCGGGTCGGGCCGATATCGAGCGGGATGTCATAGCGCCGATGATGTCCGCGGCTTGGCCGACCTCATGCCAGGAATCCAACGAAAATGCGACGTGGTGGAATTTGGCTGGCTCGGCTCGTCGGATGAAGGCAACATCGTGCGCCTTGTTCGAGCAGCTTAAAAACGCCGCCGCGATCCCATCAGGCGTTTCTGCGGCTTCGGTCAGGGAAAAATCGAGAACCTCTGTGAAGAATTCGACGACCTGATCGATGTTCGGTCCATGCAAGTTGCAGTGGTCGAACCGGGTCACCCGCATCCCATGCGGTTCTTCCCGCCATATCTCAGGGTTGCGCGTCATCGGCCCGTGATCGGATAGGGCCATCTCCGAGAACAACTCGATCCGATGGCCGGTCGGCACGATGAAGCTCAGGCGGCGTCCGAGGCCGGGCTGTTCTCCCGCCGCGATTTCCTCGACCTCGATGCCGTATTCCTTGATCCGACCTGCGAAGGTGTCGAGATCGGAATCGCTCCCTACTTTGAATCCCGCATAGTCCATCCCCGGCATATCCGCTGGGCGGAGAACGATGCTATGGCGGTCAAATTCGTCCCAGGCACGCAAGTAGACGCGGCCATCGGCCTCGCGGCTGACCTCGTACAGCCCGACGCGATCAACGTAATGCGCGAGCGCCGCATCAAGATCGGTCACCCGGATCTGAATGTAGCCGGGTCGCAGCACACCCTTGAGCGCCATGGCAGTCGCCCTGTTCGATTATTCGGTCTCGGAAACGGGAGAGCCCCCTTCGGGGAAGTGTCAGTCTACGTCAACCGGCTCATAGCCAGCTAAATGAGAGGCGAGAGCCTTATTCACGCTCCCGAGGCGAGTTTGGCCGCGCCTTCTTCCGCCACCTTCTGAATGCCCTGCCAATCCAGGAAACCGACCGTATTGTTATCGTCGTCGATGAACCGGATTGGGCCAAAGTTTGTAAAATACAGGACGGTGTCCTCGGGGAAATTCGTCATGTCGTGAATGACGCCGTTGGGCTCGTAGCCATAATCCCCGGTTATGGCAGTGATACCGCCGTTTTCGACTCCACCCCTCACCTCCATTTTACCGGATATTATATAATATTCACCGGCTCCCAAATGCTCGTGTCTAGGAATGCTAGACCCCTTCAAGCAATTTACAAGAATTGTCCAATGACCTGTCTCCTGGGTTGCCCGAAGCATCTTCAAGCCAATACCCGGAAACCACTCAATCCACGGCTCCTGAGAAGCATGGATATATATATCTTCGAACTGTTGATTGTTCAACGCGTCGCGTCGTGTCTTGTCGCTAGTCATCTATTTCCTCCCCGCCATTGGTTAAGGGGTGAGCGTATCGATGCATTCACCCACACCTCCCGGATGGAGTTTGATCTACGGCGGGTACGACGGCCTCCGCCACCCGCAGCCGAAACGAACGCGGAGTGTTTTAATCCGCATGCCCAGATTAAGTTACCTGTTGGTGCGAGGACAATACGTGCGACCACGTATTCAATTTAATCGGCTCGCTGATTAAGTTCGGCAGTTTTGGTCCAGGCGCTTGTTCAGCGGCTAGGTAGGACCATGTCAAAGGGAGGCATCATGAGCGATCGAGCCACCGACTTCACCGGCAGCATTCCGCAGTTTTACGATCACGGGCTTGGGCCGGTATTCCTTACTGATTTCGCTGACGATATTGCTAGGCGAGCAGCGTCCTCGGCTCCGATGCGTTTTAGAACTCGCAGCGGGCACCGGCATCGTGACGCGCCGCCTGCGCGATCTGCTGCCGCGCGAAGCTCGTTTGGTCGCCACCGACCTCAAGCCACCAATGCTGGAAGTCGCCCGCGGAAAGTTTCGTCCGGACGAAACGGTCGAGTTCCAGCCCGCCGATGCGACCGCCCTGCCGTTCCCCAACGCGAGCTTTGACTCCGTTGTGTGCCAGTTCGGCGTCATGTTCTTCCCTGATACCTCTGTCGCTATCTCGGCAGCCAATATCCGGTACACCGAGGCGCGCCCAATTCGCAATTGGCGAGCGATTGATTGGCAACTATCGGACGATGGAGGCCAAGGCCCAAGCGGCGGTGGACGCCGAACTCGCTGCCAGTATTACTCAACGCGAACCGTGAACCCGTGCCTTTCGAAGATTGGTTTTAGCGGCTGCCGACGTTAAAAATTCGAACAAGCGCTGTGCTGCGGGTTCTTGATTTTCCGACACAAGAGCAATCGGGTAGACGATGGGAGGATGAGTTTCGGGCGGAAATACTCCGACGACCTTCACACCGGGATCAGCGGCCACATCGGTCGCATACACGATCCCAAGCGGGGCTTCGTGCCTGGAAACGAGAAGTAATGCGCCCCGGACATTCTCGGCCCGTGCGACCAATTTCTCGACGGATGCCCACACCCCGAGCTTTTCCAAGGCAGCCTTCCCATATTTCCCTGCGGGAACGCTGCTCGGATCGGCCATAGCGAGTTTCCAGCCGTGCAACGCGCCAGCCAAATCGAAGCCGGATTTGATGGTGAGCTTGATATCCGCATCAGACGGTGCGGCGAGGACGAGTCGATTTCCAAGCAAGTTCTTGCGGGTGTCTTTTTGAATGAGGTTTCGGTTTTCGAGGTAGTCCATCCAGTCCAGATCAGCAGAAATGAAGATGTTCGCAGGCGCACCACTTACGATTTGGCGGGCCAATGCTGAACTCGGGCCGAATGATAAGAGACGCTTGCCTCGTCGAGCGCTTCTTTGAGGCTGGCTGCGGCGAAAACTGTCAGATCGGCGGCGAACGCTCTGTGGGTGGTTAACGGATAAAGGCGCATGGGAACCCGATCGAGCCTTATATTGGATAATGGGGAGCAGCGGTGCGTCAAACTGATGACCCGATTTGGGGGCCGGTTATTCCTTTAACCTGTCAAGCCGCTGCCGCGTCCATCTCTCGTTTTAGCCGATGTATTCTCCCGACGCCGACGCCAAGTCCTTCGTCGTCTTGAGAATATCCGCGCCAGTCGCCGATTCGTCCCGGATGCGCTCGACGACCTCGGCGCTCACGGGCTGACGCCCGAGCCGCTTTCCCTGGCTCCGCGCCTGCGAGAGGCCAGCCTTGACCTGCTCGACAATCATCGCGCGCTCGAACTCGGCAAAGACGCCGAGCATCTGAAACATCGCCGTTCCGGCTGGGGTGGCGGTGTCGAGGCCCTGCTGATGCAGATACAGAATGACGCCCTTCGCGCGTAGCTCGCCGAGAAAGGCGACGAGATTCTGCAATGAACGTCCGAGCCGATCGACAGACCACTTAAGGCGTGCCCCCTCGCCGACAGAGAGTATCCGCTCCCGCCCTTGCGGACGCTTGGAGCCGAGAGGTAGGCTAGTCAACCGGTTGTGGTCGCGAACAAAGCATCCAATGAAAGCCTATGTAGCCCTGCTTCGCGCCGTAAATGTCGGTGGCACCGGAAAGCTCCCGATGAGCACCTTAAAACAAATGTGCGAAGAGGTGCGGCTCAAGCAGGTTCGCACCCACATCGCCAACGGAAACATCGTTCTCAGAGTGATGCAGAGGAGGCAGAAATCAAGTTGGCGCTTGAGGGACGACTGCACGCATATGCAGGAAAGCCGGTTGGCGTGCTAGCCAGATCGGTTAGCGAGATGGCCGCTGTTCTGGCTCGCAATCCGTTTCCAGGCGAACCCGGCAATCGCACCGTAGCCTTGTTTGTTGATGATCCCCTTCCTGCCGATGCGTTGGACCATCGGCGTCGGCGAATATGAGGGCGTTGTCCCGGTTTCCCGGCGCGTCTTCCAGCACCTACTCGCGGAATCACCGTCACCGGAACGGTGCCTCGAAGCCTATCACCTTCACCGGACAAGGCTCGAAATCATCGCCGAGCGGAAGGTTCGCCGCAGGCAATTGACCGACGACGGGAATGTTGAGATCACCGGTCGCGATCTGCGGGAACGGGAAGTCCGGGCGAGCCATCCCCGCCCCATCGACGATCGCCGGGCCGCTTCATGAGAGCCGCACAACAAGCTGCTCGGGATGCCGAACGCCGGGTTCCTGTCAGGGTGAGGATTGCAGCGCTGTCTGAAGACTTGAACAGTCGGCTCCATCAGATCATCACACGCCTTCTCGGCATCATTGGTGAGCCTCGATGAAGGCTGGTATTGCTTTCTGACATGCATCTCCCTCAGCTAAAGCGATTTGATTAAGGCGGCATGGTGGGGCGGCGGTGGCTTTGCTCGGAAGCATGCGCTTCTTCGGCTGGCGTCGCGACGATTTCCGGCGATGCCAAGGGGGTTCTAGTACCATCGCTTCTTCGTTTAGACCGTGCTGGTTGCTGGCGATGTGTTCGAAGTTCCAAGGTAACAAGGCGGGCGAGGAGCGTCGCCGGGTACAGTTGGCCGATGATGCCCTCCAGGTTGGTCAGCATACGGACAAGGGGATGAACCGGCGCGATATCGCCAAAGCCGGTCGACGTGAGCGTCACAAAGCTGAAATAGAGGATCGCGCCATAGGCCTGCCACCCTGCAACCGCTAGGATATTGGTCAGAGAAGCTGGAATGAAATACCAGATCAAACGGTAAACGGTGCCGAACATTAGCCCGAGGTTCAGATAAAGCGCGATTGCGCCGAGCACCCGATGCACAGTTACTACACCGGGGGCAAGCGCCGCGTAACCCAGCGCATAGCTCGCCACGATGAAGGCGCTAATGCTTCCGATATAGGCGATGATTAGGAATAAGTCTGATGGTGTCACAAGCTGGAGCAGGGAACCCGTCAACGCGGCAGTAAGCGCCAATATCGCGAGGCTCGTGGCAATCAGGCCGCGTGAGATCAGAAATACAAAAGCTGTAGCCCTTCGCGAACACCGCCCCAGCCCATTGCGGCGAGAGGTGCAGCAAATATTATGAGGCATTGGACAGCCAGCATTGCAGTGAGGGCAGGATCGCGAGCCCGATCTCGCCAGGAGTCGGGCCGATGCACGTTCCTCCGCGTCTTTTGGTGGAGACCCCAAATCGCTAAAAGCATTGAGTACCCCTTCGGCGGCATAGCGTGACAACTTTGCCGGTTCAACCCAATAAGTCGAACTCGTAAACGGCACTTATAGCCGACCGAAGGCGGCAGAACCCGCTACGAGCGTCCCGGATGAGTGAAAAAGACCTCCCGTATGTAGGGTTCTGACGCGTCTCAGGTCAGGGACACATTTTGCCGAAGGCCGATCGTGGGGCATTAGGCATCGAGATGGACGAGCCGTCGCCGCCAGGGTAGCCCTACCCGCGGGTTTTCAGGCCCGAACCGACGCTGATCCAGCCAATGCCCGCCAAGATGAGATCGATACCGAGGAAAAGCCCGAGAATATAGAGGCTCGAAACCGGCCAGTGCGCAAGGATGACGAGGCCGAGAACGAGCGTGATTATGCTGGACAAGATCACCCAGATCCGCGGCGTCCCCACCTTCATGCTGAAGGCTAGGATGATCCGCATGATGCCTGAGGCGACGAGGGCGACCCCGAGCAAGAGGGTCAAGAGTGCCGCAGCAAGGAGCGGATTCTCGAATGTGACAAAGCCAGCAACGATGTACAGCCCACCGAGAATGAGCCAGAAGAGGAACTTGCCCCAGGATTTTACTTGGAACGCATGGATGACCTCGGCCACGCCAGCAATTAGCATCATGATGCCGACCACGAAAACGCTGACGACTGTCGCCATCACCACGCTGCCGAGCGCAATCAGCCCAGCGATTACGTAGATGATGCCGAGCGCGATGATCCAACCCCGCTTGGCACGGAGCGCCTCAATTCCTGAACCAAGACCAAGAGGCGGTTGGATTTCGGAAGCACTGGTCATAGCGGTCCCCTTTCACGTGAGCATGCTTATGCGAGATCCTGTACAGAAAATTATCACACGACAAGGTGTCGCCATTGATCTGGATCAAGCTGGGGTATCCGTGGTCGAGTGCGGAACCGGGGTCGGCGCAGTCCTTCGGCCTCAACGTGCGGTTGCTCGTTGGCACCCCCGAGCCTACTACTTTCTGCCCGTCGCCTCACCGAGATCACCGTCAGGCCCCCGGCCACCATCCTCGCGCGACTGAAGTGCCGTGAAATAGTTCACAGAAGGGTTTCATTGTTCTGGTTCTGGCGGTTTGCGATCAAGATGGGTTTTGTCATCGCCTATGATCGCAACCAGCCCTGCAACTAGAGCAGGGATGGCAAGTTCTGGTTGGAATATAGCAAGAGCTATCAATCCAATTCCAGCGAGGGTGGTGGGCTGTGGAGGCCACACTGTGAGATGCGACAGGTCAAGACCATGATCAAAGTCACTCATGACTGGAAGACTCCTATGCGGCGAAATTCACGTCCATCGTAAGGTTACGTCGCCCGCGCTTCCAGCTAAGAAACTCTCAGGGAGGCCCACGTGCACAGACAGCCGGGATCGAGGTGTTATGAGACGGATACGGATACTCTTTGCAGTCCCGGTGCTGGCCGTGATGGCTGCGCTTCGGGCTGAGGCTGAGATGTTGGGCCGGGCTTCCAGCCTTGCGACGATAAACCCTCGACACCCGCTGTCGTCGAAATGCGTACAGGCAAAAACCAACGTGGCGGATCAGCGATTGAATGCGGCCTACAAGGCGCTGCAAGCTCGGGTTGACGCCGCTCAACGTCAACCGCTGCTGTCGGCGCAACGCTTGTGGGTCCAATATCGAGACGCCAATTGCGGCTTTTACGGAACCCATGACGGGTCGATCCGGCAGGTGCAGGCAGCCGAATGCATACGTTCGGTGACGGAAGACCGGGCGCGCGAACTCGAAAAGGCGATGACGTTCGATTAGACCGCTCTCGGGCTGCGGTCATAGAAGTTATTCTGCCAGAGCACAGGGCGGTTTTCACGAGCAGACAGCACTGGTGGAACGCCTGAGCACCCTAACGGAACACGAATGCCGATCGGGGCATGATTTGCACGCCGCTCCAACCGGTGATGCAACGTTGCGGAGTGGCTCGGTACCATTCAGCGAGATCGGGTCTCGTGCCCGCGCGTTAGCAGAGCATGAGCCGATACGACGACACCACTCGACGCGCTATCCGGTACGGAGCCTAGTCCCGTGTGCAACGACTTCGGCAATAACATACCCTACAGCGATTATCTCGCGGCCTTTAGTCAGACTCGCATTCCAGTGAAGTGGCCGAACGCGGCCCCAAACCTGGAACCGCGCGACGACATCTGGCCGACCGATCGTGCCCCGTCATCCGCCGCCTTGAAGACGGAACAAATGAGTTCTCGGAGTTGCGGTGGGGCTTTCCGCCCGCCCGGCGCAAGGGTCCGCCTGTCATCAATTTCCATTCCGAGGGTCGACGGTTCCCGGTCGGTCGGTGTCTCGTACCGGCATCACATTTTTTCGAGTTTACTGGCACGAAATCGCCAAAAACGAAGTGGAAATTCACGAAGCTCGGCGAGGACTGGTTCTGCTTCGCCGGTCTATGGCGTCCGATGTTGACGGGTGGCGAAGCCTTTACGCTGCTGACAACCGACCCGAGCCCGGATGTCGCGCCAATCCTCTTCGTTGACCCTGTATTTACGGTGGCAACGGACCCGACACGTTCTCCCGTTAATGCGACTTTGAGACTCTTAACTATCATTTTAGGAGTATTTTGCGCTCAATTCGGGTAAGTGAGGATCACGATAGGCATTTTCAGGTGAGGCCGGTACAATGATCCGTAGGAGTTACCTGCCTGCGCTTGCCCTCTGCGCCGCGGTGCTTGGACCGTCGTCAGCAAACGCGGAATTCATCAGCCAAGGCTCCTGGTCCGCGACCGGCGACAGCTACTACAGCACAGGGATGATGGCTCAAAGCGGTGCTTGGTCTGGCGAGACGTACAGCCAGGGCATGATGATGGCGGATGGCCAGTTCTACATCCAGGGCATGGCGCTTATCCCTCAGGGCGGTTCCTCAGGCTCGAACTATGGCGACTCGACAAGTGGTGGCTACAACTCGACAAGTGGTGGCTACAGTTCAGGGATCGGTTCGTCGGATAGCGGGCAACCCGGCTCGAACTCCTCTGGCGGCGACACTTCTGACGCCTTCACGAATTTGACATTTGACGCCTCCGGCGTCGGTAGCCCTGGTGGTGACGGTCCTGACGACGGTCCCTTAACATGGGCCTCGTTTGACGGCTACACCAACGGCGACGGCTACAACGGAAACAATGGTGGTCACAACCAGCCGCCCAATGATCACCATTCCGTCCCGGAGCCCACAACGTTGCATCTGCTCATCGCAGCGTTCCTCGGACTCGCCTTGACTTGGGCGGTGATGCCGCTGATGCCGCGGCGAGGATCAAGGTGTCCGCCAGGAGAGGAAATTTCTGCTTCGGCCATCTAGGAGGCGGAAACGCCGGAAGGGGCCGGGGGCGATTCCCGGCGCGCAATGTTCGACGCGATTTGCGGTGCGGACCGGTGGATCTCAAGCTCATTTCGCTTTCCGCGACACTGCGAGTAGCGCACGCACGCGAGGCAGCGTCATCGAGCGCGAGATTACTTCATTCGGCAATTGACAGTTAATTTGTTGGTATTTGTTGCAACTTATGAGGGCGTCGGCATACTGAACCCGCATGGAGTTGTCTCCCAACGGAGATGATGCATTTCCCTGCATCGCGAAATGCTGTAGGGACAGAAACCCCGGTCGTCATGACCGGGGTTTTCATTGTAGAGCAGCGATGAAATCATTCGCGCTCCTGTAACCAAAAGGTACCCAAAATGAAAAGACCTATGCTGGGCGTCGCCAGATATCGCACACCGATGCTCGCCGTCATGATTACACTTGGCACGCTCATGCTCGCCCAACCGAGCCACGCAGCCGCCTGTGTCAATGGAGTCTACCGAGCCGGATGCGTCGGTCCCAATGGGGCTGTGGGAGTTCACAAGGCATATCCGCACCATTACGGTCATGGGTACCACCATCCGGTTAGTTGTGCCCACGGACCCTACCGAGCGGGGTGCGTCGGACCACATGGGGCTGCGGTCGTCCGCAGGCCCTATTAGTGGCAACAACTCAAGGGCAGCGGCTAGCAGAGAGCCGAAGCTAGGAAAGGAAATGGCGGTGGTCGCCGTGCGGATTTCGGGTTGATCCGTGCGGCGGCTCACCTAGGACCACGATCCAGCAGCCGCTCGACATCGGTGCCGTCTTACGGTCGGTATGGATGCTAATAGGCTTGAAAAATCGCCGCCGTAGCTTTCTACCTCCCGGCTGTGACCTATTGAGGAAAGGCGGGGGTGATTGTTCAGGCGAGCGGAACCGCAAAAGGATGTTAGCGGATCGGCGCTATCGATATGGAGATCCCAAATCGCCCTGCGGATTTTTGGCCGACATGGTGTTTTGGGTCGATCGTTTTCCCCGGCCACTGGAAAGGCCCGGACCAGCCGCTCGGAGTCGGCCTCAAGCTTCCGCTGCTGGTTCTCGACGGTCGGGATTTCTGTATGGGTATTCGACTGACTTAATCTCACGCGCCCGCCATGCGGCCAAGGGGCGCGGTTGCGATGAGTCGCCCTAACCAATCCGACTGGAGTTCATCCATTCGACTTTGGCTTTGGAGGAGCGCGACGGGGAACTCTGCTGATCGGAGTCGACATCTTTCCACGAAAGTCGTAACCCCGTCGCTCAAGCGCACTGACGACCTTCGAAGCGACCCGTCCCGAGAGGCGCGCGAGCTTTTCAATCTTG
>Ga0210406_10007622_pt1 | contig 10951 bp, 9 predicted proteins | sample IncBWC30MmetaG_FD_155454 | JGI IMG/M metagenome (GOLD analysis project Ga0210406, IMG submission 155454) | Forest soil microbial communities from Barre Woods Harvard Forest LTER site, Petersham, Massachusetts, United States - Inc-BW-C-30-M | ecosystem: Environmental > Terrestrial > Soil >... | reverse complement strand
GTGGAGATTCCACTGAACATGCTCACTTGCGTCACGGGAGTATCCGGCAGCGGAAAATCCACCCTCGTCCATCAGGTCCTCTATCGCGCACTAAATCACGCCCTGGGACAAACCGAGGGCGCCGATCCAACGGGTCTTTACCGCGAACTCCACGGCGCGCAGCATCTGAACAATGTCGTTCTGGTCGATCAGTCGCCCATCGGCAGGACGCCTCGTTCGAACCCCGTCACCTACATCAAGGCCTTCGACGCAATCCGCGAACTGTTCGCTTCCCAGCCTGAGTCGCGCCGTCGCGGTTACGGCGCGGGGCACTTTTCATTCAATGTCCCCGGCGGACGCTGCGACGTCTGCGAGGGCGACGGCACGGTGACAGTTGAGATGCAATTTCTCGCAGACGTCGAGCTGCCCTGCGAAGAATGCGGTGGAACGCGCTATAAAGCCTCCACGCTCGAGGTGAAGTACAAAGGCAAAAACATTTACGACGTGTTGACGATGACGGTCAAGGAGGCAATGCACTTCTTCGCCGGCCAGCCGAAAATCGTTGACCGCCTGCGCGTACTCGACGAAGTCGGCTTGAGCTATGTCAGACTTGGCCAATCGGCGACCACGCTTTCTGGCGGCGAAGCGCAGCGCGTCAAACTCGCCGCGCATCTCGCTAACGGCAGACCCACCATCACCGTCTCTGGACGTGTGGCGCAACGAAAAGTAGCAAGCCGAATCCTCTACATCCTCGATGAGCCGACAACCGGATTGCACTTCGACGATATTGGCAAATTACTCACTGCATTTCGCAAACTGATTGATGATGGTGGTTCATTACTGGTGATAGAGCATAACCTCGACGTGTTGAAAGCAGCCGATTGGATTATCGATATGGGGCCTGAAGGTGGAACAGCCGGAGGGCGCATCGTTGCCACCGGTACTCCCGAAGAGATCGCCGCCGCTCCGGGCTCGCATACCGGTGAATGGCTGGCTCGGGTGCTGAAGCCCAAGCCGCGCAAAGAACTGGCAGGTGTGCGATGAACCGCCTGGCTGCCGTCCTCGTTTTTGCTGCGTTGTCGGCCCATGCACAACCACCTGCGCTGCCCGCAGGAACGCACTCCGCTGACGCGCCCCAAACCACCACCCCGGTAGCCCCGAACTCTCTCGACGCCGCTGAAGACGCAATGGTAAAGCACGACTGGAGCACGGCGCTCACGCTCTTGCAAAAGCACCTCGCGACAAACCCGCCTTCGTCTGAAGCAGCGCGTGCGCAATACGACATCGGCTTCTGCGACGAAGCCGTGGAAAAGCCAGATGACGCTGCCGAGGCCTATCGCAAGGCCATCGCTGCCGACGCAAAGCAGTTCGAGGCTCACGCAGCCCTGGGCCGTCTGCTCGTTGAGCAAGGCAAAACCGCCGAAGGTCGTGCGGAACTGGTTTTGGCGAGCAACCTCAGTCCTGCCGCAGGTGATGCGAACGCCGCCAAGGCGGAGGTGTATCGCGCCCTCGCGAAGATCGACCGTCTCGACAATCCGCCGCAGGCCAGTGCCGAACTCATCGAGGCGTTGAAGCTCACCCCTGAAACACTCGGGGACATGCTGCTCTCTGCCGAGATAGCCGAGAACAGCGGAGATCTTCCCGGTGCTGAAGCGGCGTATCGCAAGGCCGCCGTGAGTGCGCCCGACTCTGTCCAGGCGTCCGCAAGCCTCGCGCATCTCCTCATCAAGGAAGAGAAATATGCCGACGCAGTGCCGTTTGCCGAGCACGTGCACGCGGCTGTACCAGACGACACGGAGGTCACCCACCTGCTCGCAAATCTCTATCTTGAAACCGGCGATGCGGAGAAGGCGGATGCCCTGGAAGCTGCGCTGATCGCGACCGCGGAAGGTAGCAGAGATCCAGCCCTCTATGTATCCCGCGGCGAGTCCCTGCTTCGTCAGCACGACTACGCCGGCGCCCAAGCGGCCTATCAGCACGCCGCCGACCTTAATTCAAAGCTGGTGGACGCTTGGAGCGGGCTCGCTTTTGCTGCTAGCGAAAACCACCAGTATCCTATAGCATTACAAGCGCTTACGATGCGGTCAAAATTGGAGCCCGACCCCCCAGCAGCATTATTTCTATGGGGGACGACTTACGATAATCTGCATCAATATAAGTCAGCGATGACTTATTACAAGCGGTTCCTGACCGCGGCAAAGGGCAATTTTCCAGATCAGGAATTCGAGGCACGGCATCGGTTGCTCGCACTTGAACGGATGCATTAACGGCCGCACCCGCCGCAAATGTACAAAGCGTAGTCTCTATCTGCGAAGCAGTGAGGCACGATATGCGGCTTTTTGGCAAAGGTCTCCTAATCTCAACGCTGTTCGCCCTGACGTGCCCGGCGAGCGTCGCGACAAACATCGACGAAAAGATTCTTGGCACGGATGAAATCGCAACGCTTCAAGCGCGTGCCGATGCGAGCCCCAAGGAACAGTGCTATATCTATGCGCTGATGGCGCATCAGATGGTGGAACTCGCCCGCAGACAGATGTCAGCTGGAGACACCGAGAAAATCGCGCAAACGCTAGCCAAGCTGCAGAACTACACAGATCACATTCATAGTGGGCTCAACGCAGACACGAAAAAGGTGAGGGAGACAGAGATTCTCATGCGCCACTCTGCGCTAAGGCTCACCGAACTGCTTCATAACACGTCGACCGATGACCAGCCACAAGTGGCGTCAACGCTGAAGCACTTCGAGCAGGTTCGCGGCGAGTTGATGTTCGCAGTTTTCGCGCACTAAAGAACCACCGACTAGACCTTGTCGCCCAAATTGGAGCATCCTTCTGCCCATGCGAAATGTGATGCTCTCAATCATCTGCTGCTTCCTGCTCGCGGTCGGCGCGGCCTCGCACGCTCAGGTCAAGCAGGTTCCCTTGTCGGCGGACGACACCGATAAGATCCGTGAGGCTGCGAATAATCCTCCTGAACGCATCAAGCTTTACATCAAGTTCATAAATGAACGCATGACGAACATAAAGGCAACCCTCGCCGACAAACGAGCTGTGCTACCCGATCAACAGATTCAATTGCACAATTTGCTGGATGAGTTCACGCGCCTGGTCGACGAGTTGCAGGACAACCTCGACGCCTACGCCGATCACCACGATGACATCCGCAAGCCGCTGAAGGATGTGCTCGACGCGGATGCCCGCTGGCAGGAAACGCTGAAGCTCGTCCCGCCAAGCCCGGGCTACGACTTCGTTCTAAAGACAGCACTTGAAGCTGTCGCCAGCACAGAGGAGTCTTCGAAAAAGCTGCTCGAAGAGCAAAATGAATATTTCAAAAATGCCAAGAAAAGCCCCAAGGATTAGGTAATATGTTCGGCACCCTGCCAGCTTGTTATCCTTTTCAATAAGTGTCCAATGAAATGAACCTAATTTTTGAGCGGGCCTACCGCGATCTGCGTCCGCGGGCGCCGATGCCGCAGATCCATGTGCGGTTCTATCGTTTCGTCGGCCTGAACACGACTATCCGCCTGCGCGCCGGTGGAATCTATGTCCATCTGTCTGATTTGCTCGAGGCGGCGCCCGTCACAGTGATTGAGGCGATCGCGCATATCCTGCTGGCGAAGCTCTACCGCAAGCCCATAGAGCGCTCGCACGAAGATCGCTACCGGCGATTCGTTTCGAGCGCACCGATCTCACAACAGGCTGAGCGGATGCGGCAGATGCGCGGGCGCAAAAATATCTCGACAGCGAAGGGCCGTTACTACGACCTTGATGAAGTGTTCGAAAGTCTGAATACCCGCTATTTTCACGGGCTGCTCGGCCGGCCACAATTGACATGGAGCGCGCATCACGCGCGCCGCTCTCTCGGCCACTACGACGCCGCGCACAACACCATCGTCGTCAGCCGCGTTTTTGACCGTCCCGACACACCGCGATTTGCGGTGGAATATCTCGTATACCACGAGATGTTGCACCTGAAGCATCCTGTGAAGCGACGCGGTACTCGTCGCTGCGTACATTCACGAGAGTTTCAAACAGAGGAACGGCAGTTTCCACACTACGAGGCAGCGATTCTGTACCTCAAGCGGCTCTAGCTGAACTGACCCTCGCCGTCGAGCTTAAGCGATGTGCCCGCCGCAGACTCCAGATCCCTAGCAGCAGACCCGCCAGAATCGTCGCAAGGCTTGCTACTTGTGCATTGCTCATACCGAAATAGATTTTTGGATTTCTGCGAATGATCTCGACTAGAAAACGGCCAATGCCGCTGAGAACGAGAAACTCCGCCGTGAGCAGGCCAAGCGGTCTCGGCGCGCGGCCTCGCCACCACAGATAGGCGGCGAGAACTAGGCCAAAAAAGAGTTCATAGAGAGGTGTCGGATGAACGCGCACCCCCGGCTCAGTCGGTACCAGTCCGTTTGGAAATGCCATCGCCCACGGGACGTTGCTCGCGATTCCATAATCTCCATCACCGGATACAAAGCACGCGAGACGCCCCACTCCGTAGCCAACCGCAGCAGCGGGCGCCGCTAGATCGAGCAGTTGAAGCGGCCCCTTCGGAAAGCGGCGGCCTTGTATAATGAGAGCAAGAATTCCGAAGACGAGTCCACCGTACCAGGCGAATCCTTCGCGATCAAACAGCACTGCAAACGGCGCCGCGGCAAACTGGTGCGGCGATTCCAGAACGTGCCACAATTTTGCTCCAATCACTCCGGCCAACGTTGTAACCGCAACAATATTCACCGCGTCGGCGCTAGCGCCGTTACGGCGAAAGTCGACATGCAAAACAACGCACGCGGCGACGGCCGCCAGCCACATCAACAGCCCAAAGGTTGGCAATGCAAAATGTCCAATATGAATGAAGGGGAGCATCCCTTTAAGTATAACGACGCCCGCCGAAATAACTGTGCCACTCGCGATTACCGGGCTATCCTTTGTCGCAGATGCTGAACAAACGACATACCGAACCGCATCATGAAGGCTTGCGAGTCCTGTTTTCGCGCGAGCAGATCGCAGAGCGGGTCCAGGAGATCGGCGCTCAAATAAGCCGCGACTATGCTGGACAAGCTCTTGTACTGGTCGGCGTGCTCAAGGGCGCGGCATTCTTTCTGACTGATCTTGCTCGCGCGATTTCACTCGATTGCACATTTGATTTCGTCGCAGTTTCAAGCTATGGAAAATCCACAAAAACTTCTGGCGCCGTGAAGCTCATCAAAGATCTTGATCATCCAATCGAGGGTAAGGTCGTCGTACTGGTCGAGGACATTCTCGACACTGGCGTGACGTTGTCATACTTGTGCAAATTATTGCGGCAACACAATCCCCGCGCACTGGTGATCGCGACGTGTTTGGACAAGCCTGCTCGACGGCTCGAACGGATTGATGCCGACTATGTTGGTTTCACGATCAAAAACCAATTCGTAATTGGTTACGGAATGGATTTTGCCGAAAGGTATCGCAATCTGCCGGATATCTGTCTCATGCCACCGAATCAGCGAGATTAACAAGAATGAGCGATAGAACCTCTTGCGGAGTCTATATGTGTGTGCGTAGTATCCCGTTCGGGTCAAAAAGATATAGGGACCTGGTGAAAAAATGAGCATGATGCTTGAATTACCTGAAGCGCCTTTTTTTGACGCTTCTGCATTCGCCTCTGAAACCCTTTCTGCATGGCCTTCTCTGGCGGCAGTACTCGATCACACTATATTGGCACCCGACGCCACGCGAGAACAGGTGGTGAAGGTGTGCCACGAGGCCGCGCAATACCACTTCGCCTGCGCGATGACGAATCCATGCTGGACCTCGCTCGCGGCGTCAGTTCTGTCAGGCACCGATGTGCCTGTCGGCGTTGTCATCGGCTTCCCTCTCGGCGCATCATTGACGAGCACGAAACGCGATGAAGCGGAAGCTCTCATCCGCCTCGGCGCGCGCGAACTCGACATGGTACTCAACATCGGCATGGTGAAGGCAGGCGAATACGAAGCCGTCGAGCGCGACATTCGCGCCGTTGCACAAATCGTCCATGACGGCGGAGCAATTCTTAAGGTGATCCTAGAAACCTGTCTATTGACGACGCAGGAAAAGCTGCGGACCGCAACCTTGTGTATGGCCGCGGGCGTCGATTTTCTGAAAACGTCGACCGGGTTCTCTACCGGCGGTGCCACCGTGGAAGACGTGCGTCTACTACGCGGAGTCGCAGGCGGCGGTGCTGGAGTAAAGGCCTCTGGAGGTATCCGCACGCTGGCGGATGCCCAGGCCATGCTCGAGGCCGGCGCAAGCCGTATCGGCGCCAGCGGTTCGGTAAAAATCGTCCGTGAACTAGGCGCTCCGTAACCATAACGGCTCGCAGGAAGCCATTGCACAGTGGGTTCCGACTCGCTGCGCTAGAATTGCGTTTGCTCCAGTGGAACGCATGACCTCCTCACCTCGCAAACCGCAGGATAAATCCGTCATGGAACCAAAGGACCTCGCAGTGTCGGCGTCATCGCCGGCCTTGGTTGGCGAGCGGCATCACGTTTATGAGGGTGATTATCGCCCGGTCGGCGACTCCGCCCTCGTTACCGAGCCGCGGCTCGATTTCAGCCAGGTCAGCTTCCTCGTCCGCCTTGCCGACACGCTGAACACCACGCTCGACCTGAACACCCTGCTGCGCCGCGTAGCCGACCTTGTGCGCGCGGTCATCGACTACCGCATCTTCGCCATCCTGCTTTACAACGACCGCACACATGATCTGCGGATGCGCTTCCAGGTCGGCCATACGCCCGAGATTGAACGCATGCGCATCCGGATTGGCCGCGGTGTCGTCGGACAAGCTGCGCTCATTCATCAGCCCGTTCTCATCAACGACGTCAGAAAAGCTGACAATTATATCGACGCCAACCCGAATGTTCGTTCAGAACTCGCGGTGCCACTCCTGGTAAAGGGTCGTGTCATTGGCGTCATCGACATTCAGTCCGAGAAACTGGGCAACTTCACCGAAGAGCACCTGCGACTATTGCAGATTGCGGCATCGCGCGTCGCTGCCGCGATCGAAAATGCGCGGCTTTACTCGCGTGTGGCGCGACAGGCGCAGACACTTACCGTGCTGAATGAAATCAGCCGTGAGCTCACGTCAATCCTCGTCCCTGATGAACTGCTCGCCCGCATTGGTCAGTTGTTGAAGCGCGTCATCGATTACCAGATGTTCGCCGTGCTGCTCGTAAATGACAAAGAACAGGTGCTCGAGTCCCGCTACTCGCAGGTTTATGGCGAGACCGCCGCGCGCACCGGAAAGGTTCCGCTGACTCGCGGGCTGGTCGGCGCAGCGGCGACCGAGCGCCGGCCCATTCTCGTCACCGACGTGCGCAAAGACGATCGCTATATTCAGTTGAATCCTGAAACGCGATCAGAGCTCGTGGTGCCACTTATCTACAAGGGCACCGTCATCGGCGTAATGGATCTGGAACATACGCGCGTAGGCTTCTTCAACGAAGACCATGTCACGGCGGTCGGAACGCTGGCTTCGCAGATCGCCATCGCTATCGAGAATGCCCGTCTCTATGAGCGATTGCAACAAGAAGAGCAGCGGCTTGAGCGCGATCTCGCGATGGCGCGTGAGGTGCAGCTCCGCCTGCTGCCGCAGGTTCTGCCAAAGCCAAAGAATGCCCAATTCGCAGCCAAGTTTTTACCGGCCCGCACCATCGGCGGCGATATCTACGACTTCCTCGATTACGGTAACGGCAGATGGGCACTCGCACTTGGCGACGTCAGCGGCAAGGCGGCTCCGGCGGCGTTGTATGCCGCGCTGGTAAGCGGTATTGTGCGTTCTCTCGCGGCGCAGCAGCTTCGACCTACCGAGATGCTGGCTCAGCTGAACAATGCACTCCAGGAGCGCAAGCTTGATTCACAGTATGTAACGATGCTTTTCGCGGTGTGGGATGACACGAAGCGCACCCTCGAGATTGCGAATGCCGGATCTGTGCAGCCGCTCTTTTCACACGACGGGACAGTGGAAACCATCAGCGTTGAGGGCTTCCCATTGGGCCTTTTCCCCGATGCGACATACGAAGGATTGACCGTCAAACTCGAGCCGGGAGATTCCATCTCTTTCTTTTCCGACGGAATCACGGATGCCGAGAACGACGCTCAAGAAATGTTCGGTTCTGAACGCCTGGCGGAAGTCATCAGGAACGAGGGACGTAACGCCAGCGCCACTACGATCATGAACAGCATTCTGAAATCTGTGGAAACATTTCAAAGTGGGGTGGAGCACTTCGACGACGAGACGATCGTCATCATGCGTTCTCTTCCGAAAAAATCCGGCAAGTAGCCAGTACGATAAAGATGCATGTCCGAACAGACGCGACGCATCTCTCCCGTACGAAATATTCTCGGCTCGCTGGTGATGCCCGGCGATAAAAGCATCTCCCACCGCTATGCCCTGCTCTCAGCTTTGGCTGAGGGCACCTCGCGCTATACGAATTTTTCCAGCGGCGCTGATCCCTCCTCATCGTTGGCCTGCGTCGCGCAACTCGGGGCGCAGGTCGAAAAGACCGGCGATGGCTCCGTTGCCGTGACGGGCGTCGGCGGGAGCTTCCATGTGAGCCAGGCGGCGCTTGACTGCGGCAACTCCGGCTCGACAATGCGCATGATCGCCGGGCTTCTTGCGGGACAGCCTTTCGCCACAACCCTTACCGGCGACGCGTCGCTCTCGATTCGCCCGATGGAGCGTATTCGCAAGCCGCTAGAACAGATGGGTGCGCGCATTGAGCTGACAGGTGGCCACGCACCAATGACCGTCCATGGCAGTGTGCTGAAACCGATCGACTACACAACTCCCGTTCCCTCGGCCCAGGTCAAGTCTGCGGTTCTCTTCGCCGGACTCCACGCCGATGGCACGACGGTTGTCAACGAATCCGTCAGAACACGCGATCACAGTGAGATCGCCTTGCAGGCGTTCGGCGCTCAGGTCGATCGCAACGGCAACACCGTTTCGATCCGCGGACAGCAGCCGCTCCGCGCATTCGACGCTCGCGTGCCCGGCGACCTTTCATCCGCCGCATTTTTCCTCTGCGCAGCATCGCTTTTCCCGGAGTCCTCGTTGGTGTTCGATGGTGTGGGCATGAACCCCACACGCGCGACACTGCTAGATGTGCTGGCACTACTGGGCGCAAAAACTCGCGTCCTTGACCTGAGTGAATCACACGGAGAATTGGTGGGAACAATCCAGATCGCTGCTCCCGCGCGCGGCCTCGGCGGCGCAACGATTTCTGGTGCGCTCGCGGCTCAATTGATTGATGAGCTACCGGTGCTCGCCGCGATTGCTCCGTACACGCGTGAAGGCGTTCGCATCCGGGACGCACGCGAGCTACGCGTCAAGGAATCAGACCGCATCGCACTCGTCGCGAAGAACCTTCGCGCGATGGGCGCACAGGTAACGGAGTACGACGACGGACTCGATGTTCCCGGAAGCCAGCAGCTGCACGGTGCAGAAATCGATTCCGGCGGCGATCACCGCATCGCCATGGCCTTCTCCATCGCAGCGCTACGTGCGACCTCTGACACGCTGATCCACGGCGCAGAACACGCGGCGATTAGCTTTCCCGAGTTTTTCGATTTTCTGGACCGCGTCTGCGAACGCTAGAGCACGCAAAAAAAAGCCCGGCTGATTCGCCGGGCTTTCCGTTTACTGCGGATATGTTGTGCCAGGTGGCGTAGGTGGCGGTTGCTGCGGCTGCGGAGGCTGCGACGGGGTCGGCTGTGTCGTTGTGACAGACGGCGACAGACTTTGCGCCGCCGGCGATGCCGGGGGCGCTCCGGGCGGCGCAGGCGGAATCTTGCCCGGTTCAAGCGGCGCAGGCGGCGCGAACGGCTTCGGCGGCTCGAGGCCCGGAATGACCGCTGGCTGACTCATGTTGCCCGTAGCCGCTTGTTCAAGGCTGATGCCGTACTTGGTCAGCGTATCCGCAAGAATCTGCGACAAAGCGGCGCGGTCACGGGCATACGCCGCTGCCGCCGAAATCAGCGTGGAGTCCGCCGCGGCAAGGTTGCGCTCCTGCTGCAGCACAAGCGCAGTAGTGGATGCGCCGAAGCGATACTTTTTCTGCTCTGCTTCCAGTTCCTGCGCAGCGTACTCGCGGGCGGCCGTTGCAGCCTGAAAAAGCGCGCGATCATTGGTCAGGGCGAATATTGCATTCTCTACCTGGATGCGGATGGTGACGTAGATCTGCTGCAAGCGCAGCTGCGCCTGCCGATATTCGATCACCGCACGCGCCTGCTGCGATTGTGCAAAGCGGTTTCGAAGCGGAATGTTGATATTTACGCCGACGCCCTTGTCCGGGCTGCTTCCGTTGAACGTATTGGTGAATACGTCACTGTAGCCGCTGGAACTGACACTGCCGACCGGGGTGCAAAAGTTCGTAGCGGGATTCTGGCCGGGCTGGCAGAAAATGGCCGGATTCACCTTACCTCCCAGCCCCGCTCCGCCGTAGAAGGCGTACGCGTCGACCGTTGGCAGCAACTCGTTCCTCACTGCTTTCAGGTTGATCTCGTCGTTCTTGAGGATCAGCACGCCTTGTTCAACTTCTGGACGGTTCGCAAAAGCCTGCTGCACCAACTGTTCCGCGGTCTGGCTCTCTTCAGCTGTCGGCGCCAGTGAAACACGATCGGTTGGAATCACCGCCGCAGTGCCCAACTCCGGGTCATGCAGGGTGCGGGCGATAGCTTGCTTCATCAGCAACTGCTGATAGTTCAGGTTCGACTGCGACTGGATCAGTGCCTGCTGGTCCGTCGCAACCTGACTGTCGGCATTGACGACGTCGAGCGGGGCTAGCGTGCCGATCTGCAATTGCTTGCGATTGTCCGCCGCCAGTTGGCGAGACTGCACAAGCGCTCTCTCCTTCGCCTGTTCGTCCTCATACGCGCTCACCAGTCCCCAATAGATGTCCTCGATCTGGATGATGGTGAAGATCACCTGCTGCCGGAATGAAGAGTCGGCGATA
>Ga0210406_10007621_pt1 | contig 10951 bp, 23 predicted proteins | sample IncBWC30MmetaG_FD_155454 | JGI IMG/M metagenome (GOLD analysis project Ga0210406, IMG submission 155454) | Forest soil microbial communities from Barre Woods Harvard Forest LTER site, Petersham, Massachusetts, United States - Inc-BW-C-30-M | ecosystem: Environmental > Terrestrial > Soil >... | reverse complement strand
CGTAGCCGGGACGCCCCATCGCCTTCGGCTCCACCCGCAAAAACCCCGCCGCCGCAAGATCCAACCCATCGACGAAGGCGTCGATGAACCGCACCGGATGTCCGAGCCGACATAGTCGTCCACCGCCTCCGGCAGCAACAGAAGCTGGTCGCGTTCCAATCCGGCGATGTGAGTCATGCGTGATTCTAACGTGGCCAACGCCGCGAAGGAATCCACTTAGGGGGAGTTTTCGCACGGTCTGCGCGGGTTTTGCACACCGGGGGCCACGCGAAATCGGCGCTCCATAGGAGAGAAGCCTTGACCACACAGACGCCTACTCGAAAATTCCTCGCGGGCTGGGGCGACGTGGACATGAACGGGCACATGAGAGGTACGGCCTACTTAAACAAGGCGATTGACGCGAGGGTGTCGATTTTGGCCGAAATGGGGTTCCCCCGAGAGGAATTCACTCGCCTTCGACTCGGCGTTGTGGGGATGAAAGATGAAATTGAGTATAGGCGGGAAGTCAGGTGGATGGAGGAGGTCGTTATTACCGTGTTGATTGCCAGGTTGGCGCTGGACGGCAGTCGCTTCAGGTTTCAGCATGATGTACTTGCAGCGGATGGCGCTCTGTGCGCACGGATCACGACAACCCTTGGCTTCATGAACCTCGATGAACGCAAACTCGTCGCTCCTCCGCCCAAGGTTCTCGCATTGTTGCAAACTTTTCCAAGGACCGAAGACTTTGCCGAGCTTCCTTCAAGCATCAAGGCGCGGAGCTAACCGACTTACTGACGCGAGGATGCCGCTCACACCATCGGGGGATCCCGTGCGCATTTGCCCCAGTTCGGCTGCGATGGATGGAAGCGAGAGGGTCCGCCGTTCTCACTTGCCCTTCCCCCACTGGCCGCCGGTCGCGAAGATCGCCCGCTCGTTCAAGAGTTGCGCCGCTTGGGTCCGCTTCTCGTTGCTGGCTGAATTATCGGGGTGGGCGACCTTGAGCAGGAGCTTGTATTTCTCCACCGTGAACGCCGCCTCCTTGCGCTTGGCGTGGGCGGCAAGGCGGTCCCTGATCAACATGCTGACCTCCTGCCCCATCCTGATGCCGACCATCGCATCGATGTGTTTTTTGCTTTCCTCGCGAAGCTGCTTCTCGCGCTCGCGCTCAAACCGGCGAAAGCGTTTTTCGAGCGCCGTTTTGAGCGCGTAGAGGTGCTTGACCCCCGCTCGCGAAAACTGGATTGGCGGCGCTCCGCCAGCCTTGCGCGCCTTGACCATCGCGGCGAGGCCCTTGGCGGCGTCGGCCTCGCTGATCTCCAGCGCCTCCACGATTTCAGACGCGATGGGGAAGCGATGATTGCTGGCCTCGAAGGCAAGCACGAAAGTCTCGACCTGGTGGATTCCGACGCGAAGTGCAACCCCGTCGACAGCATTGGTTCCTCAACGAAAAGTCGGGTTTCCCATTCCGAACGCCGGCCTTCTGCTCGGTTTCCAGGGGACGTAGACGGCTCGGCGAGAAGGAATATCGAGCCCCTTCAGTGACGCCGGGGGTTGCACTTCGCCCCAGAACTCAGGCCTCAACCGGCGCGCCGGTTGGTTGGGACGGCGTCGCCTTGGGCGCAACCTTCGCGAGCTTGTCTCTAGCCTCCGAGAGTTCGCGCTTCAGCGTCGCGATCTCGGCGCTGTCGGCGGCGGCTTGCACGCGGTCAGGAGCGGCGCTGACAGGCTTCTGCGCGATGGGGGCGCTGGCCGCAGCCTGCACAGGCGATGGCGCTACTGAGGCGGGTGCGTGCTTCTGCGGCGCTGCGCGCCAGGCCGAAGTCGATCTCAATACCACTGAGCCGCCTTCTCGTAGATGTGGTCGTGGTCAGCTAGGAGGAAGGCGAAGGGGTCACGCGCCAGCGCCTCCAGCCAATCGAAGACAGACGACGGTCTATCGACGAAGCGGTCCCGGCGGTCGCGCAGCAATATGGCCGCACGCTCGCCGAGCTTCTTGGCCTCAGCCATCGTCAATAGACTTCCGTGATTCTCGCCCCACCATCGCATGATGTTGGTCGGACGTGAGTTCGGACAGCCGCCGAAGGGGTTGACGGTACTGCTACCGTCGACGGTTTCTTTTGCGACATGAGCCACAATTTCGGCGATCTGTATCGCCGCTGATCGCTCTTGCCGCTCGCCGAATATCCGGTGGCGGTCGAGGCCCTGTGAGACAATCCAATCGCCGAATTCGTTGTTCGATGTGCAGCCGGCGCGACCAGCAATCAGGTGCATTGCCGTAGCGCACGGCAGCGGCGATGGCGTCGTCGCGGGCGACCTGTTCCTTGGCGACGCTGATGTCGTAGTCGCGAATCGCTTCGAGGCCACGCTCGCCATCGGGATCGGGCGGCAGGTTGTGGCCGGGGCCAGCGTCGTCGTTGGCCATCGTCAGTCGCCGCGCTTGCGTTCTATCTGGTCTTCGATGAACTCGGTCAGCATCCGCTTGAATCCGACGAACGCCGTGTCGGGATCGACCATGTCGAGAATCGCCCGCTTGTCCGTGTCGCGGAAATCGAGGCCGTTGGCCTCCAGCGCCGCCGCCAGCTTGTCCCAAGCCTTGTCGAGCTTGTCGTAGGCCGTGTGCAGGCGGATGCAGGCTTCGACCAATTCGTCGCGCTCGGCCTCGTCGGTGTCGATGTCGAGATCGTCGTCTTGGCCGTCTTCCAGTTCGATGCGCATGTTCGTCGTCCTTTCGTTGTCGTGTTGCGTGATGCGGTGTAGCCACACTATGGTTTCTGGGTCGCGGCCATATGGGTCACGTGTAGCCACACCGCAAGGAGCGACGCACACATGCCGACGCGGAAGAAGCCCGAACCCAACCGAACGCGACCGGCAGCCATCCGAGTCATGGTGACCGAAGCCGAGCGAAAAGCGTTGAGGCGCGCCGCCAAGAAGGCGGGCGAACCGCTGTCGGGGTACGTGCGCCAAGCGGCGCTGGAGAAGGCGCGGCAGGGCTGAATCGTTTCCATCCGAGCTAGGCTCGGATTAGGGCGGCGCGGTTTCGCCCGGAATTGCTCGCGATCCACGCCCCGACCAAGCTCACGGCTTGCTGGCGGTCTTGGCGTCGGCTTCGCGCCCACCTCACCGCACCTTGCGGTGCATTAATTTCGCCCGGAGCTTTGCCAGTTCATGGCCATCGAGATTGACGACGCGGTCGCCAGTCACCCGATAGGCCGCAGCCAATTTGCCGTTGGCGTCGAACAGCACCGCGACTCTCGCGCCGCTCACGAAGGCGATCTCGCCTGATGTCTCGACCGGCCGCTTCTTGAACCGCTCGCAAGCCTCCCGATAAAGCGCCTGCGCCTGCGCGATGGCGTCCTTGTCGCTGATCATTGTGTCTCGTCCTTCGTCGTCGCCGTCGCCCGGATTTGCTGGGGTCGCAGTATAGAGAGCGAGTTTGTCTTTAGGCAAACTGAAGACATACTGAAGAAATACCTGCGTCTGCTTGACGGCCACGGTGTGCAACAATATAGTTGAAGAAGAAAGGACACACAATGGCCGCGCCTAATCGAAAGCGACCCGTGACGATCAAAAAATCATGGCGAGTGAGGCCGAAAGCCGGGAACTGCGACGCGCAGCCGAGAAGGCAGACATGCCGCTGGCCGCGCTCATGCGCGCTCTGACGCTGGATGCGAAAAGGCGTGGCGTAACCGTCACCACCGAGGCCAAAGGCGGCGTAAGCGGAGGCTGACGGCGATGCTCACCCGCCCCAGCACGCCGCAACTTGTCGATGGACGGGAACTCAGCGCCCTCCTGCATCGACGCCATCGAGCTTCCTGACGGCGAGCGCATCCTCGGCGACGGCCACCACCGATGCGCAGCGGCTGAGCGCGCAGGCGTCACGGAGTTCATGACCTACGTCTGGCGCGGTTCGTACGAAGACGCCATCGAGTTCATCGCCAAGCGCAACGCGAGGCACGGCGAGAGGCGCACGATGGGCGATGTCGTTAAGGCGATCAAAATCCTGCGCTCGCTAGCGAAGTGGCAGAACACCTCGAATGTCGAGATCGCCAAGCACGTTGGCGTCAGCGAGGCGACCGTGCGCCGCGCTCGAAGCCAGATCGTCATGATCCAAGAAGGGTGCCGGTATTACGGCTGGCCGTAGAGCTTGAGAAGCAGGACGCGAGTCCAGCGGCTGAACCCGCCAAGTTAGACTCGTCCCCCGCCCGGCGACTGACAAGGAGGAGGGCATGAAAGACAGGTCGACTTTGCGAGACGATGGGGAACGTGGCCGCAGGGCGACGACGCGGGTGCACGCCAGCGAGCGTCATGCTCGCACCGACGCATGGACCACGCTGCTGACGTTCTACGAAGCGCCGAGCGAAGAGGAAGACCGGCGATGACGCCGCGCTCAACCGTATCGAGAAGCTCATGCTCAAGGACAACTGGCCCGGCGACGACCGCTGCGCCCGCACAGCGACACTGTGTGTGTTAGCCCCGGTCCATTCCGAGCACGGCGCGGCCAGACTCGCCGAGTGATTGTCCTTGACAAAATCGGAAAAAGCGCCGCCTCATCGGACGGGTGCGGCGATACACACACGCGCAACGCCAAAAACGATAAGGTCCACGTCACGCGCAAGACTGTGCGGATCGCCCTGTCGAGGCCCGGCAGAGGGCGAGACTCCGGGTCCGATTCAATTAGAAAAAGTCTTGCTCAACGGAGGAGACTTACAATGCTTTCTCGTTCTCGCACTGTTATCGCCGCTGCGTTGGTGATCGGCTTCATAGCGCCTGCGATGGCGCAACAGCCTATGCGGCACTATCTCGCCTACTTCAAATATACGGACGCAGCAGTAAAGGCCATGACGGAAAATCCACAAGACCGCGAAGCTGCAGCCCGAAAACTAGCTGAGGGCTTCGGCGGTAAATTGGACGTGATCTATTGGATGACATCAGGCCCCTATGACGGATTTGCCGTGTTCGAATATCCGGATGACGCGGCTGCGGCAGCATCGGTCGCCCTTGCCCGGTCGTCGGGAAATTTCCAAAACAACCAATCTATTCCCCTTCTGAATGCGGAGGAGTTCAAGGCGACGATGCAGAAGGCAAAAGATGTTAAAGCATCCACAGCCTATACTGCGCCGACGCAAACGAAGTAGTTTCGCGCCAAAGGACGCGACAGTTGATCGACGCGAAAAGCTGCTGCAACGATGGCGAGCGCCCTTGCCACGACGACGCCAGCGCGCCTACCTTGGCCGCCATCGCCCCTGAGCCGCCTAGCGAGCCAATCGCTCCCGCCGCGCCGGCGCCGCCGTCACCGCCGCCAGCGCCCACAGCCGCCGAAGCGCGCACAGCCTCGGCGCCTGAAGCCGCCATCGCTCGGAAAGCCAGCGCGAAGGCGCGCGACAAGCTCCAGGAGGCCGCCAGCGCCGGTTCCGCCGGTCGTCGCGCCCCCGCCCTACGACACCCGCCACTGAGGCCGGGCGTGAGAAGGCAAACCGGCGCGACTGGAGGATGACCCATGACTGACGGCCCGCCGAGCGAGATCGAGACCCTGATCGACGCTCACGTCGACGCTTTCAACAGCCAGAACAGCGAGCTTTTCCTCGGCGTCTTCGGCGACGACGCGGTCATCGTCGACGGCATCGCGCCCTATCGCTGGGTGAGCCCGAACGCTGCGATGAACTGGCTGGCCGACGTCGACAAGTGGCGCAAGGACCTCGGGGTCTCGCACGAGCATCTGTCTTACGAGATGGGATTTTGGAACGTCGAGGGCGACCACGCCTACGCGGTCATCGCGGGAACGCTCACGGTGACCATCAAGGGCCAAAGCGTGGTTCGAACCGGCACGCTCGCCTATACCTTCTCAAGGCGCGGCGAGACGTGGAAGATCGACGCGCAGGCGTGGGGGCGCACGTCGTAAGCCCGGTTTGCGTCGAGACGCCAAAAAGAAAGGCCACGCTGTGCGAAAAGCGCGGCCTCATGAAAGGCTGACGCCCGATCATGTCGGGCAGCGTCGGCGGCGTCAACCGTCAGCGATCAGGCGGCCCTTGACCGTGGTCGTCTCCATATCGCACCACCGCAAGGTCGTCCCGCGATTCGCTTCACTGTCCGACACGCTCGTCAGCCCTTTGGAGAGGGCCAAACATGGCTAAGCTGCATGTGCCGGACTATGTGATCCTCCGGGGTCGTGGCTTGCTGTTTCGTTCCAATCGCAAAGGAGCAATCTTCTTTTGGGGACTGTTTTTCAGCTGGTTCCCGCTGGTGTGGTTGGTCCTGGTGATCTGGGCGATCGTTTCAAGGCCTACGGTTCAGTATGTGCGCGTGGTATATGTTGATCGCGTTGAGCCGCGTTTCTCTTGATGAAGATCGAACAGCCGCCGAAAAAGGGCCGTCCCCGAATCGAGCACCACCCGAACCATCGAGGCCAGGAAGCCTTGGCTCAAGCTCGAAATGTCACGGCGGACCTGGTATCGGCCGCCAAGCCGAAAGCGTAAAGGCCGGGAGTGATCCCGGCCCTTTCGTTTGATCATTGTCTTCCGGCTCAGCCGCCCGCCTGGCGCGTCATCAGCGGGCGCGACTCGGCGGAGCGCGACGTTGGCGCGATGACATAGCGGCGTTGCAGCTCCGCGGCCAGGCGGTGCACGAGCCCGGGGCCGACGACGGGATGGCGCTCAAGCTCCTTGGCGAGAGCTTGCAAAAAGTCCCCGCGTTGGAGCGGGTGGATTGGCGCTGCGGCCGCTTGAATGGCGGCGTATTCGTCATCACTGAGGCTGAGCGGCATGGGACATCCCGAGAGCGAGGGCCAGGCGCGCCGACCATAAGCCGAACCGCGGAATGACGGGAGAGGGGCGAGGCCGTTACTTGGCGAGGATTCGGGTCCGGCCGGCTTCGACCGCCCCGCGGCGAAAGGTTCTATCGCCCGGGCGTGTCGGGCCCCTATGATCGCGGACCGATTCCTTAAATCGCTTTGCACGAGCGCAACTTTATGATGACGGACCTTGCTCGATCTGCGGCCGCCGAGGGGGCGCCGCTCAGATCTTTGGACGCTTTTAAAACTCAAGCCGAGCGCCGGGCGGAACTGCGCTGGATGCGCACGATCGCCACGATGCTGCTCGTTCTGATGTCGGCGATATATCTCGCAGTGCGGCGCGCGCCAGCTAGCTGGATCTGGGCTCCCTATCTCGGCGCGTTCGCAGAAGCCGGCATGGTGGGGGCGTGCGCTGACTGGTTCGCCGTGGTCGCGCTTTTTCGCCGTCCCCTCGGGCTGCCGATTCCCCATACCGCCGTCGTGCCGGAAAACAAGCGGCGCATCGGCGCGGCGATGGGGCGCTTCATCACCAACAACTTCCTCAGCCCCCGCGTCGCCATTGCGCGCCTATCGTCGATCGACTTTGTCGGTCTCGCGGCGCGATGGCTCGAGGATGAGGCCAGCGCGCGGGCGGTTGCGGCCGGCGCCGCACGCGTCATTCCGTACGCGCTCGACCTCTTGCCGAAAGCGGCGATCGACGAATGGGTCGCTCTTGCTGCGCGGCGCGGGATTGAGGCCGTTCCCGCCGCGCCGCTCGCGTCCCGCGGACTCTCGATCATGTGGGCGCAAGGAGCGGGACAGACGCTGCTCGACCAGGGCCTCGATTTCGTCGAGGCGGCGCTTGACCGCAACAAGGCGACGATTGCGAGGCATGTGGCGCAAAAGTCGTCGCGTTGGATCCCCAAATGGGTCGACGACATGATCGCCGCCAAGGTGATCAACGGCGTCGCGGAAACCCTGAGGGAAATGCGCGATCCCGACCATCCGTGGCGCGAGCACGTCAACGCGCTGATCGAAAAGTGGATCGACGACCTCGCGCGTGATCCCGACATGCGCGCGCGAGGCGAGGCCTTGAAGCGGGACATTCTCGCCGATCCGGCGTTCGCCGAGCAGGCGCGGGCGCTGTGGGAAGAACTGCAGACGGCGCTAAGGGACGATCTGCCTCGCCACGCCGAAGCGATTGTCGGTTGGTTGGCGGCCTCGGCCGGCGCGCTCGGCCGGTGGCTCGAAGAGGACGCCGCGCGGCGGGCGACGATCAACCGGCGGCTCAGGCTCCTAGCGCTGCGCACTGTCTTGCCCCGCCGGGCCGAAATCGGCGCCTATATCGCCGGGGTGGTCGACAATTGGGACACCGCCACGCTCGTCAACCGACTCGAGCTGCAAGTCGGCAAGGACCTGCAATATATACGAATCAACGGGACGCTGGTCGGCGGGCTGGTGGGACTCCTGATCTTCACTTTGTCGCGGGCGTTTGGCGAATGAAGCCCGCGGCTGTAGGCTCCTCGCCGCGCAACCGCCAGGACCGCGTAGCCGCGAAACCAACTCTCAATCTCGCACGTCATGCCGCACGCGGCAGCCAGCGCGCTGAGGGCGTTGGCCAGATCGTCGCGCGGGGTCACGTCGAACATCACGAGCCAGCGGCGCAATCCCGCCTTGAACTTGCGCCGGAAGCTGCGTGCGCGACGACGTTACGCGGGAATTGACCTGGAGCGGGCGGACTTTCACAGGCGAGGAGGCGGGCCGGCTCGGGATTGCCACGCGTGTCGTCGCCAACCCCTGGAAGACGCCCTTGCCTTCGCGCACGAAATCGCCGGGAAGAGCCCGCACGCCATCCGCGCCGGCAAGCGGCTTCTGAACCTGGCCGTCGACGGCGACCAGCACGAGATCCTGCTTGAGGAGGCCCGCGAGCAGGTCGCACTGATCGGGTCGCCCAACCAGATGGAAGCGGTCATGGCCAATCTTGAAAAGCGCCAGCCGAAGTTTGCCGAGGTGGCGACGGGAGGCCCGGCCCCATGAGCCAGGAGATTCAGTCCCGTTAGGGGTCACGCCATAGAACGGGCATGGATTCACGCTAAGCTGGACTCAGTGGGAACATCGCCCGATCTCTCGGCTCGGCCAGGTGTAAACCATTGATCGGGCTGAGGCTGATCCCGTCGCGCACGGGCTATTTCCGGGCCAACGGGCGGCATCTCGTCCTGTGGCGCCATGAAGCAAATGACGAGTAGCGCGGCCAGCGGCCCGATGATGAACATTCAATCCTCCTCATCGCCCGAACATGTGGCGACGACCGCCTCGCCAAGGCTGCTTCTGCCGGCCAATCGCCTGCCTTTCGCAGCCATCGCGTCACTGCGAGCTTCATGACGACCTCCCCAGCATCGACGCGATCGACTTCGGATTGAACAGCTTGCCGCGCTCGTTGAGGTAGCCCTGCGCCTCGAGCGCGACCGCGATGTCCCTGAGCGACCGCTTGCGCCCGTTGACCGGATAGCGCCTGAGCTTCTTGGCAAGGGCGACCATAACCGCGTCGCGCTCGGCGAAGCTCTTGCGGCCGCCGCACTTGCCAGTGACCGCCTTCTTGCGCTCCCGGGCAGCCTTGAGCTTAGCGACCAATGTCGTCTTCTCGAACTCGGCGACGCCGCCAAGGATCTGACGCACCAGGACCGCAGGCAACCTGCTCTTAGCAAACCTCGACCTTTCGTCACGCAGAAGGCGTCCGCGGTCGACATCAGCCCCAGTAGCCTGGCAGGTCCTGCGCCTCGGGCAGCCGCGCGAGCTTCGCCGCTACTTCGGCGGCGAGAGCGAATTCAAGCTCGATCAGACGCCGGCTCATGAAGGTGCGGAAGTAATCGCCCCACATGAATTCCTGGTATGGCGTATCGAGGTCTTCGAACGCCTTACCGCGCAAGCCCCGCCCTAGCGTCCGCCAGATATTGTCGGTGAGGTCCGCGATCGAGGTGGGAATAGCAGCATAGGGTCTGCGATTGCCTTCGGCGTCGATGGGCCAGCAATAGTGATGCGACTCCATCAAGCGCCAGAATTCCTTGGTCTCCTTGTCTGACCAGTCCGCGAGTTGATCGCCAAGAATCGCCTCGGGAATCTTCAGAGACCAGAGCGCACGCGCCAGGTGGTGATGGTCGACGATGTAGATCTGCTTTCCGGGACCTAGAACGTAGGGAATAGGCTTTTTCTTGAGAAGAGCCTCGAGGTCGGCAGGCCCCATGGCAGCAATCTTCGCCGCGCGGCTCGCGACTTCATCAAGTCCAAGCGTCATCTGGGTCGGCCTCAACTGAGCAATCGATATCTTTTGTCCGGTCATGCGCCACCGCCTTGCTATCTACTCTGTTTCTGGTCGCGGCCGGGCCAAACGCCGACGCCTGGAAGTGGTTCAGAGTCTGAACCACGCCCACGCGCCAGGCTGCCCCAGGAGCCGCGTTTAGGGCGGCGGGGCTACCCGAGGCCCCGAGATGAATATGGCCGCCGGACGATTGGCGGGAAAGAACAGATGATTGGCTGAAAAAGACAGGCGCGGCCTGTTTTGCGGGCGCAAAGCGATGGAGCGTCGCCTGATCCGCGACGCAGGGCGCGCCCATCGCGGCCAGCTTCGAGGGCGCGTCCTTGCCGCCCGTTCTCGTCCTTCGCCCCACATCGGGGAACGGGAGCGGGCGGTAGAACGCGCGCACAGCTTGCGCGGGCCTCCTGAGGGGCGCGGTCAGCCGATCAGGGAGCAGGCCAGGTCGATGGCCCTCCTGGTCGCCTCACGAGCCCGCTCGGCCTCCCGCTGGGCAAGGTCACGGGCCCGCTCGGCCTCCGCGGCCCGGACCGCCAACCGCTGCCTACGGGGCCAACCTGCTCGCGCAAGGCGGACTGCGGACGCGACACCATCACTTGCGAGGGAACGCGCAACCCACTCGCTTCGCTCGGCGCCATGGTCACCCGGGTCAGCGGTAGATCGGCGAGCGCGCTGGTCAACGGCAGGACAACAATGGTCGGCAGGGCGCCGAACAAGTCCTCGGCCTGCACCACCAGCGCCGGACGCGGCTTGCCGGCATCGCCGCGCACCGCCACCGTGACCAAATCGCCGCGCTGCATCAGTCGAGAGACGCCCACGCCTCACTGGCGACCGCGTTCCAGAACTCCGCCTCGGCGCGCCCTTGCGGGCTGACGTTCAAGGCCGCCTCGGCCCGG
>Ga0210406_10007619_pt1 | contig 10954 bp, 10 predicted proteins | sample IncBWC30MmetaG_FD_155454 | JGI IMG/M metagenome (GOLD analysis project Ga0210406, IMG submission 155454) | Forest soil microbial communities from Barre Woods Harvard Forest LTER site, Petersham, Massachusetts, United States - Inc-BW-C-30-M | ecosystem: Environmental > Terrestrial > Soil >... | reverse complement strand
CGACCGCATGCTGCCACCGAAATTGTGGAATCGCAACGACATGATTTCTAACCGTGAGCCGCCACGCGCTGGCGGTCTTCACTGACCTCTTCCGACAAATTCTCCGGTAAATTTTCCGGTAACGCGACGACATCGGAAATTTTCAATGTCCGCGCCACTGTCGCCACCCATACCCGCGCTGCTCCCGCGCGGCGAAGAACGCGGGCGCACTCCGAAGCCGTGGTTCCCGTGGTATAGACATCATCAATCAATAAGATGTCGCGATTCAATATCCGCGTTGGATCGCTCACCGCAAAAGCGCCGCGCATGTTCTCGCGCCGCTGATGGCGAGTCAGGCCAATCTGGCTTCCGGTCTCGCGGCGGCGGTGCAGGATTCCAGTGCACAGATCAAACCTCTTCGGACGCGACAGTTGCTTCAGCGCCTCTCGCGCGATCATCTCCGCCTGGTTGAATCCGCGCGCGGCTTGCTTGCGGGTATGCAGCGGAACGGGGATAACCGTGATCTTGCTGGAGAAGAGCGTCCCAACGGGCATCGCCTGTTCCAGGTTGGCAATCGTCTCTGCCAGCATGCGTCCTAGAATGGCCGCCGCGGGACGAACCTGCTGGAACTTGAGCAGATGGATCAGGTCACGCAATTCGCCGTCATAGCTACCGTAGGCGACCGCCCGCTCGAACGGAGGATCCGCACGCTGACAGAGCAGGCAGCGCGTCTCCACGGCAACGCGGTCCCCCTCTAAGCCACTGGTCTCTCCGCGATCAATGTAAGCCGGGACGTGCAGGGCTTCCCCGCAAACGGTGCAATACGATCCCTGCAAGGGCCGCAGCGCGATCAAACAGGTTTCACAAACGGGAAGCCGGGAAGCTTTGATGAGTGGGGAACCACAAATACGGCAATCGGCGGGGAACAAAGTAAAGAATAAGGCCGCAGCAACGCGCTCGGCCCAGCCTGCGAACCAATGATCCGACAACCCATGGTCCGCCGCTCGGCCCTGGGCAGCCCGTATTCGAAACCCAGTACTGTTACTGCTACTGCTGAAGACGGCCTCCAGCACCCGGCAAGCCGATGACACTTTTTGTCGGGCTACTACCTGAGTATAGCTGTGGCGCTCACCCTATGCAACGCGGCTACCCGACTTTGAACCGCCTGGCGGTTGACTCTGTGGCGCCTTGCGCTCGGGTTGAACCCGATCGAGCGCTGGAATCGTCCGCAAGACATAGCCCCGGTGATAGCAATGCTCGCAGCGGACCGCTTGCAGCAACAGAAACGGAAGCACATGTTTTTCAAAGAAGCCGCGAGGGCGGGAGCGATATGCTTCGTGTGCGCCACATCCCCGGCAATGGAATTCCTCGAAAAACCGGCTCCAAGAGGGGCTGGCAACGGGAGACACAAAATACCTCCTGGATAGAGCAATTGTTACCCCAGTTAAGATGCAAAGTTGCGGTGAAAAGACAAGGTCTCAGCTCACCGATCTTTCTCTACAAGACCGTCGCACTTGTAAAGCTGCCATTCGGCATGTTAAGGTGCGCCGTCGCTGCTACTCTGAATCGGCCATGAAATCCCGAGTGACCACGAGGACCCTATGAGCACTCCCGCGGGGGATGTCCCCGGAACCATCCGTAAACATCGCCCCTACGTCCCGGAAACCATGGAAATGAAGGAGTTGACCTTCCGGGCGATTTTTCTGGGTCTGATCCTGACCGTTGTTCTGGGCGCGGCCAATGCCTATCTCGGCTTGCGCGCCGGCATCACCATCGCGGCGACTTATCCGGCGGCGGTCATTTCTATGGCGGTGTTGCGCGCCTGGAAGGGATCGTTGCTCGAAGAAAACATCGCTCGAACGGCAGGCTCCATCGGAGAGTCGGTGGCGGCAGGTGCGATTTTCACCCTACCGGCATTCGTGCTTGCCGGAGTCTGGCCGTCCTTCTGGTCTTTTGATTCCTACTGGAAATCGACCGCGCTGATTATGGTCGGCAGCATCCTGGGAGTCCTCTTTATCTCTCTAGTTCGACGAGTCATGGTGGAAGACCCCGAGCTTCCCTTCCCGGAGTCGGTGGCGGCCTCGGAGATTCACAAGGCCGGCCAGCGCGGCGCACAAGCGGCGAAATATCTTTTCTGGAACATCGGTGTGGGCGGAATTGTATACATCCTCGGAAGCTTTGGATTGTTTGCCGCTGGCAAGGATTTTCACTTCGCCGTGGGCAGTCTTGGACGCAGCCGAGTCCGACTCGGTCTTGCCGGAAGCAAGAATATCGTGACAACAGGCGGCGTTAGTACTTTTGCCGCACCTAGTGTAAGTCCCGCTTATCTAGGAGTCGGTTACATCATCGGACTTCGGCTCGCATCCATCCAGTTCGCGGGCGGCGTACTCGCTTGGGGATTGATGGTCCCGCTGCTCATTTATTTCCTTGGGCCGCAGATCAAACAATATCTCCCGTCAGATACGCCCGATGACTGGATAACGATGTCGATTTCAGTCTGGAAGTTCGTGGTCCGTCCGATCGCGGTTGGAGGAATGCTCGTCGGAGCGGCCTACACTTTGTTCAAAATGGGCAAGAGCCTGACGGCGGGCTTCGGCAAAGCGATCAGCGATTTACGTCAGACCGCGGACCAGCGGGCCGAGCTTTCGCGCACCGAACAATATATGAGTTCGAAAGCTGTCTTTGGCTTGATTGCGCTCATGTTCGTGTTCATGTGCGTACTCTATGTGAATCTGACCGGTCTTGTCGGGCCGGCAATTTTTGCGGCGGCGGTGCTGCTCGTAGTTGGCTTTTTCTTCGCCACCGTTTCTGGAAACCTGGTCGGTTTCATCGGTTCTTCCAATAACCCGATTTCAGGCCTGACGCTTTCGACCCTGCTCATCGCCGCCCTGCTGATGGTTTCACTGGGAGTCTCCGGAACATCTGGGGTGTTAGCCGTATTAAGCGTGGCAGCGGTGGTTTGCGTTTCGTCAGCAGTCGCCGGTGAGCTGTTACAGGACTTCAAAGTCGGTTACATTCTCGGCGGCACCCCGCGCAGGATTCAGGTGGCCGAGTTGATCGCCGTGGTGGTGGCGAGTCTGGTTATGTATTTCCCGCTCGCGCTTTTAAATAAGTCGTTCGGTTTTGGCAGCCGCGAACTGGCGGCCCCACAGGCCGGACTCATGGCCACGCTGGCGGTTGGGGTTGTGGGCGGAGACATGCCGTGGCCCCTCGTGGTTGTAGGCATCTTCATGGGCATCGCCATGATCATGATGCAGGTGCGCAGCCCCATGCTGGTAGCAGTGGGAATGTACTTGCCCTTCGAGACCACCTTCGCAATCTTCCTGGGCGGAGTCTTTCGCGCACTCGGAGATTGGCTCGCCAAGCGGCGCGGTTTCAATCCCGCTCAAATGGCGCGCGTGGAGAACGCCGGAGTGCTCACCGCATCCGGACTAATCGTCGGAGAATCCCTGCTCGGCCTGGTCTGGGCCGGGGTCGTGGCGATATCCAAGGCGCGCAATTGGGAAATCCCGCAGATATTTCAACATCCATCGTATATCGTGGGACTCGTCATAATGGCGGGATTGGCCGGCCTCATGATCAGGATTCCACTCACCAGCGCGGGCGATCCCAACGAACCCGCACCGCCGGTCGGGATGATGTAAGAAAGAGTTCGTGGAGAGACGCGTCTCGCCCGTCCAAAGATGCGTAGTGACGGACGCATTCGTCCGGGGAGCGGAGTCCTCCGGTTGCAACCCAGATTCTCCTTCGTGATACTTTGTGTCCTTCGTGGTTTTCTCCTTATGTCGATTGCGGAAAATATTGCCCGGGTGCGGGAGCGAATCGCAGCAGCGGCACGGCGGGCGGCCCGCAATCCAGAAGAAATCACGCTGATGGGCGTGAGCAAGACGTTTCCCATAGAACGCATCCGCGAAGCACACGCAGCTGGCCTGCGCGTTTTCGGCGAGAACCGGGTACAGGAGTTTGCGGCGAAGGCGGATGCTCTGCGCGACTTGCGTGACGCCGAATGGCATCTGATCGGACATCTGCAAACAAATAAAGCCGCGAAGGCGACCGAGTTGTTTGACGCAGTGGATTCCGTTGACTCAGTTCGAATGGCCGAGAAGCTGAATGCGTTCGCAGAGAGCGCGGCCAAGACATTATCTGTCTTGATCGAGATCAACGTCGGTGGCGAGCAGGCAAAAAGCGGAGTCGCAATAGACTCTGGCGAACTGGAGCAAATTCTGCGAGGAGCGCCGCGATGGGGAAATCTCAGAATTCACGGCCTGATGACCGTCCCGCCCTACACAGAAGATCCGGAGGGCTCGCGACCCTACTTCCACCAGCTCCGTGAGATTCGCGAGAGCATTGCCGCGCGCGACCTGCCGCAAGTTAGCATGGTTGTCCTCTCCATGGGCATGTCGCACGATTTCGAAGTCGCGATTGAAGAAGGAGCAACCTGCGTGCGCGTGGGGACGGCGATCTTCGGGGAACGAGCAAAAACTTAACCACAGGGGGCACAGAGGCACACAGGGATGCACAGGAGGAACCTGCAACATCCCTTAGATTTTCCCCTGTGTACCTCGGTGTCCCCTGTGGTAGCGCCTTTCGATGGTAGCCATTCAAAATTCGGCCAATGGAACGACATTCCCCGTCAAAGTCCACCCGCGCGCGAAGGAGAATGCCATCACTGGCGAAGTAGGCGACGCGCTGAAACTAGCCCTGACCGCCCCTCCCGTGGACGGCAAAGCCAACGAAGCCTGCATCGACTTCTTCGCAAAACTTTTGAACCTGCCGCGTTCCTCCGTTACTATTGCAGCCGGCCAGACCAGCCGGAATAAAGTGATTCGGGTGGCGGGTCTGACAGCGCAGCAAGTACGTGACCGCCTAGGCAATTGATCGCGGGCGAGGGCCCCTTCGGCTTCGCTCAGGGCAGGTCCGCGCCACACGGTCCTCAGGAGCAAAGCTTGACTCTTTCCGAACGCTTCCACGAACGCTTCGACGAAATCCGCACCGGTTTCGAACGGCCCTTCTGGGTCGCAAACATAACCGAGATATTCGAACGCCTCGCCTACTACGGGATCTACGCGGCCCTTGCGTTGTACCTGCATGAACGGCTCCATTTCTCTACGGAACAAACTGGAACCCTGACTGGTATTTTCGGCTTCGTCTGGATCCTTGCGCCGTTCGGCGGGGCAGTCGCCGATCGGATGGGTTTCCGGCGTGCGCTCTCGACGGCGTACCTCATTCTGTCTGTTTCCTATTTCCTGCTCGGCTCGATCAGCGCCCCGTGGCTCGCACCGGTCCTGAAACACATTTCGCTCTCGTCGCTTGTTGGATTCATCCTTTTGCTGCCTGCCTTCGGCATTGCCCTTGTGAAGCCGTGTGTTGTGGGTACAACTTCTCGTGCTTCGAAGGAAAACGTCCGTTCGATTGGTTTCTCGATCTACTACACGATGGTCAATGTGGGAGGCTTCCTCGGACCTCTGCTGGCATCGTGGATTGATCCGCACCTTGGAGTGGAGAACGTCTTTCGGGTTGGGGCCGTGAGTGTCTTCGCCATGTTTTTTGTCGTGCTGTTGTTTTTTCGAGAGCCGCGAAAGACTGGAGATGCGCCTCCGCCATCGGTCGGAACGGTGGTACGAAATTTTTGTCTGGTGGTCGGCAATGCGTGGACGGTCCTGCCGGCCCTTGCAATCGCCCTGGGACTCCGCGTTGCCCAGTTTCTCGATGCCTCGCTGAATGTGCCCTGGTGGGCGTGGGCCGGAGTACTGGCGCTATTGCTGGCGGGGAGTAGCCGGTTTATGTGGTTTCTTGTGCTCTTCACCGGCTACTGGGTCGTTTTCTGGCAGCAGTACATTTCCTTGCCCGGATACATCCATGCCTACGTCAACCAGGAAGCGAATGTGGAACGGATTCTCGTGACCGACGGACTCGCCGTGATCTGTCTCACCCTCGCCGTGAATTACTTGACCCGCAAGATCCCTGCGTTTCAGGCCGTGATCCTGGGCACGGTGATCACTTCTGTCTCCTGGATAATCCTCGCCTTGCGGCCGACGATCTGGGGGGCGGTGCTCTCCCTGTTTGTGCTGGCGCTCGGCGAAATCATTCAATCTCCGCGCTATTACGAATACATCTCGCGGCTCGCGCCTCCCGGACAGCAGGGCACTTACATGGGCTTCGCGTTCCTGCCCATCGGAATTGGCTCGCTGATCGGCGGTTGGTTTGGCGGTACGCTGGTTCATCACTTCGGAGAAGTCACTCATCAGCCGGAGCGTATCTGGTTTAGCGTTGCGGCGGTCGGCATCACAACTGCGGCGCTGCTGTGGATTTATGACAAGACGTTCAGGACGAGCGGTGCAGCTTCGGCGAAGTAAAGATCAAGAGCTTTAACCACAGGGGGCACGGAGATACACACACAGAGGTACACAGGGGAAACCGTCACCGCATTTTCTTGGACTTCCTCTGTGGATCTTCTCTGTGTACCGCTGTGCCCCCTGTGGTAGAGACGTCCGTCGGCGCCCTTCAAGTTCTCGACGTCATAGCCCTTCGTCTTCCAGAAATTTCTCCGCTTCCAGCGCCGCCATGCAGCCCGACCCGGCGGCGGTGATGGCTTGGCGGTAGCGCCGGTCCTGCACGTCCCCGCACGCGAACACGCCCGGCACTTTCGTGAAGACATTCTTATGCGTGACCAGGTAGCCATCCGCATCGGTTTCGAGCTGGCCTTCGAATATCTTCGCGTTCGGGATGTGCCCAATTCCGAGAAACATCGCGCTGGTCGGGAAATCCCAGCTCTCACCACTCTTCAGATTGCGCAGACGAAGGGCGGTAACTTCCTTCTTGCTGACATCCAAAACGTCGTCGACCACGGTATCGGTGAGAAATTGGATCTTGGAGTTAGCGCGCGCGCGGTCAAGCATGATCTTCGAAGCGCGAAACTGCTCGCGGCGATGGATGAGTGTCACCTTGGTCGCGAAGCGCGTCAGAAATGTCGCTTCTTCCATGGCGGAGTCGCCGCCGCCGATAACCACGATCTCCTTGCCGGTAAAAAAGAAGCCATCGCAAGTCGCGCAGGAAGAAACACCGTGGCCGATCAGCGCATGCTCGTTCGGCAGGCCGAGCCAGCGCGCCGATGCTCCGCTGGCGATAATCAGCGAGCGGGTCTGAATGATCTCTTTGCCGACAGTCAACTCGAACGGACGTTTGCTCAAATCGGCCTTGACCACATGCCCGATGCGATAGTCGGCGCCGAAGCGCGCGGCCTGCTTGCGCATGTTCTCAACCAGTTCCGGCCCCTGGATACCATCGGGAAAGCCGGGAAAGTTCTCCACCGAAGTGGTCAGCGATAATTGTCCGCCGGGTTCATGGCCTTCGATCACGAGCGGCTTGAGGTTGGCGCGGGCATTGTAGAGGGCGGCGGTGTGACCGGCACATCCGGAGCCCATGATCACGACATTGCGTATATCCATAGTGGTGATTACTTAGATTCGGAGCAACAGATTTCGTTTCAAGCTTGCCAATGGAGCGCCGGGCGTCCCCGCCCGGCCACCCCAAGTGTCGACGGGCGAGACGCCGTTTCTCCACCGGAACTACGGGGATTTCTTTGTGCCCACAGCTTGCTTGGTTGCTGGTCCCACGCCCAGCCGAGCCAGTTCCTGAGGTATCATCTTGCGCGCGCCCAGAGCGTCGCGATAGCGCTCCATAATCGAAGAGGCGGCGTGGAAGATCGGCTCGTACGCGCTTTGATCCGTCGCCGGAGTCCCTTCTTCTCCCGAGCACCGCGCCAGCGCCACCGACGCTTTTCCAAAGCGCTCCAGTTTGACGCGCGAGACCGGCGTACTGGTAGACAACATCGCGGCCGCGGAAGTTACAGCGGAAGCGCTGTCCTCGATTGAAATCTGCATCAGGTCTTTTGGGTCGCGCACACGGAGGACGAGCGTCTCCACCATATTCTTCGCATCGATGCTAAACGAGTATTGGACATTGCTGAACAAGGTGCCGTCGGGGAACTCGCGCCGAACGCGGACCCAGTCGGCCGCCGAGACCGCTCCTGGGGGCAAGGGCTGCATGCCGGGGATCGGAATGCTCGGGTCGAGCGTGGAATGTCCGCGAGACACTTCGTAGTCTTTGCTGAATGCCGGCTTGCCCGGCGCCTTGGCGAGCGCCGACGATAATTCCTTTTGCTCATCGGCCGAAGGTGCGCACACGTTGATGACGTTGACTTTTACCGGAGGCTGCTGGGCGGAAGCGGCCGCAAGCATCGCCAAGGCCGCCATCATGATCAGAATTCTGTGAGGGAACACGGCGAAATTGTATCAGGCTCAGCTATCTTGCACGCCGCCTGCATTTCGCGTGGCTGCCAGTCGGCGGGTACGCGATGTCCAGCCCCTAAAGGGGCATCTGATTTTGACGAATTTGCGGTATCGCTAAAGCGATACCCTGATACGAAGCCGGAATGCGACGCTCAGTCGGCGGCCCCGGAATCGGGCTCGATGGCGCCGTGCCGGCGCAGCAACTGCGGCAGATTCTGCGAAAATGCCGAGCGCGGCAATACCATGTCACAGCCCACTTCGTGCGCCTTCTGCTTCAAATCGCCCTGCACATGCGAGAGGAATCCTATGATCGACGTCCCCTTCTTCAGCTTGCTTTTCAATTTCGGGATAAGCGTCAAAGGCTTGGCATTGGCATTGTTCAAGTCGAAGATGATCAGCGAAGGCTGTTCTACGCCGTTGATCTTCATCCGGTCGGCGAGTTCCTTCTCGGTCTTCACGAACTCGACCTTCACATTCATCTTGCGGCCCGTGTCCTGAATTTTGCTCAGGAAGAACAGGTCTTCGACAAACGCGAAGACGCGCGAAGCGGCATCCTCTCGTGGAGCGGGAAGCGGCTCAGGATCCGCCACCGGGTAGGACGCGGAAAAACCGGGTCGTCGCGGTCTGCCGTTGCCGTTGCCGCTATCCATGCCCATATTGGCGCGGTAGCTGTGATCCATGGGAGCGGTAAAGATGCCCTGATGCTCCTGGCGGTCGCGGCCCATCGGGCCACCCGCGCCTCGTTTTGGCGGACGCCGTCCACGGCGTCGTTTGTGTCTCCCTCCGCCTCCGGAGGGATGTCCGGGTCCTGCATTCATATTTTTCTCTTGTTAATCTTTGATGCTAGTACCAGGCCTGGATCACAGGCCTGATTGTCTTGTCTTCCCTTGCGGTCGGCTCGCTAGTCGGCACTCTAAACGTGCCGCGCAACGCGTGGCCACTACGCGTGGTCACTACAGATCGGCTACCGGCAGACCAAACCTCACATCGGCTGGATGCAACTCGAGAACTTTTATTTAAACTATCGATGTTCAAACTGTCTTGGCGCCAGGAGTCTTGTTTGGCGCGAACGGCCAGCCTGGAAGCAGGGCCATTGGGAACATCTTGATGTTACTCATGAAATGGCCGACTGCGCAAGGGGGGAATGCCCTTAGTTTTCCACATTTGGGCATTACCAAAGTGGGCCAGGACCTCTCACACCCCCGTGGCGCGACGCTGAAGCGGGTTTGGACACTCAGTCCTTCGCGTTATCTCTATTTTCCCGGAGATGACGGACCCATAGTTTCGCCTGTAGTTCCGCCTGAAGTTCCGCGACGGCCTCGCCGATATAAGAGGTGTGAAACCCGTTCCTGCCAAAGAGAAGGTCTCAGCTGCGCTCTCGCTTGCGCTGCCGGGACAGCGCTTTGTTGCTCGCCAGCCCATTTTTGACCGTGCGCAGAGTGTGTTCGGGTACGAGATTCTTTTCCGAAACGGCGTCGAAGACTACTTCAACGCCGATCCCGAACTCGCGGCCCGCGCCGTCCTGGATAGCTCTTTGCTTTACGGCATCGAAACGCTGTGCGATAACAAGCGCGCGTTCGTTAATTGCACTCGTGAGGTTCTCTTCAAAGACTTGATTACGTTGCTGCCTCCCAGCCAGACCGTGGCCGAGATTCTGGAAACGGTTGAGCCGGAAGACCGCGTCATCGCCTCCTGCAAGCGGCTGAAAGCGGCTGGCTATCTCATCGCCCTCGATGACTTCGCACCCAACGATCCGCGCATACCGCTGTGCGAATTTGCCGACATCATAAAAGTCGACTTCCGCGCAACCAGGCCAGAGGAACGGGCGGGCATGATGCGCCGGTTTGGGTCCGCGAAGTGCAAGATGCTGGCTGAAAAGCTCGAAACGCCCCACGAGTTTCATCAGGCCCGTGATATGGGCTTCGTGTATTTCCAGGGATATTTTTTCTGCCGGCCTGAAGTCGTAGTCGGTCGCGAAGTTCCGGCCAGCCGCTTGCATTATTTACGCCTGCTCGAAATGGTCTGCCGGTCGGAAATCGACATGCGTGAGTTCGAGAAGCTGCTAAAACAGGAATCCTCGATCTCTTACCGCTTGCTCCGGTATCTGAATTCCCCGATCTTTGGATTCGCCCTCGAAATCAAGTCGATCCGCCATGCCATGGCCGTTCTGGGAGAACGCGAAATGCGGCGTTGGGTGCGGCTCGTCGTCACCGTGGGCGCGGCCGAGCAGAAGTGCAGCGAACTGATACTGATGGGATTGGCCCGCGCCCGATTTTGCGAACTGCTCTCCGTTCGGCTGAAATCGAATACCGATCTGTTCCTGATGGGGCTGCTCTCCGTGATGGACGCCATCCTCGAGGTCACCATGGACGTGCTCCTTGAACAACTGCCCGTGGAGCGCGAAACCAAGGCCGCTCTCCTCGGCCAGAATAGTAGCCTCCGTCCGCTATACCAACTTATGCTGGCTCAGGAATCGGGTGAGTGGTCGGAATCGAGCGAGCTGGCCAAGCAATTGAAACTGTCCGATGAGGAAGTCGCCTCAACCTGGTTGCAGGCCCTGCAGTGGGCACAGGAAGCAACCAGCGGCGTCTGAGAAATGCGAAAAAACGGCATCTTGCTATTGGTGCTGTCCGTCCCCACTTTTCAGCTGGAAGCAACTTTCAATAACTTCGACCGGGTTTTCG
>Ga0210406_10007618_pt1 | contig 10955 bp, 6 predicted proteins | sample IncBWC30MmetaG_FD_155454 | JGI IMG/M metagenome (GOLD analysis project Ga0210406, IMG submission 155454) | Forest soil microbial communities from Barre Woods Harvard Forest LTER site, Petersham, Massachusetts, United States - Inc-BW-C-30-M | ecosystem: Environmental > Terrestrial > Soil >... | reverse complement strand
ACGCCACTAACTTGTTCTTGGCATTCTGGGCCAAACTCGAAAGCGGATAATTCTTCACGATATTTCCGTAGTAGAGCGCAGCAACTTCCTTGTGCTCGCTCCTCTCGAAAATATCTCCCAGCATCCATTGCACTTTGTCGGACCTGCTGTACAGCGGATAGCGTTTTGCGATGGTGACCAGCCGCGAAGCCGCGGCCCGCTTGTCGCCCTTCACGTAATAGAAGTAGCCGATCCGGTAGTCGCCTTCCGCGATGATTTCCTGGACGTCCCGCAGCCGCTGCTCCGCCTTGGGCGCCAGGGGATCCTTAGGATATTTGGTAAGAAAAGTTTGGTACTCGTCTTCCGCCGCTTTGGCCTCGCTCCGGTCTCGATCCGGCTTGGCCATCTGTTGATAGTGCGCGTTCGCTACCTGCAACTGCGCGTACGCTGCTTCCGGCAGGAACGGGAAGAACACGATGAAATCCTTGTAGCCCTGGATGGCCTGCGCCATGTTCGCCGTTCCGCTTTCCTTGTAATAGGAATCGGCGATTCCCAGCTTAGCTTTGGCCAGGTATTCGCTGTCCGGGTACGTGTTAATAAGCGTCTGCAAGCCCAGTCGCCCCACTTCCTGCCGCCCGTGCTTAATATCCTCGAGAGCGCGGTTGTACAGAACTTTGTCGGGCTCCGCGGTGTTGTCCGCGCTGGTTGACTTATTGACCTTCTTCTTCTTTTTGTGGAGTATCTGAGCATCGCTGTAACTGGCGCTCAGCAGCAATCCTGCCATCAACGTCCATGTAAGAGTTTGGCGCAAACGCAATCCTTCACCTCTCTCTGGTAAAATCTTCCGCAGCCAACAGGTGGCTTGGGCACGATCCGTTTTGCTTGGTTAGGCTTCCCAGTATACCTGAACCACAGGACAGGTCAGCAAGAACTTGCCCCCCGGCCGGGCCCCTCTATATCGGAGGTCTCCGCATCGCCAAGGGTTGCCTGGCGTTGTTGGGGCGCGCTTTCAGTCTCTCACTCCTGCCGCAGCGCCGCCATGGGATCCGACCGCGCCGCCCGCGCTGCCGGCAACAGGCTGGCCGCGACCGCCACCAGCGCCAACAGCAGCAGCGCCATCGCAAACGTCGCCACATCCCACGGTTTCAGCCCAAACAGCATCGACGCCGCAGCCTTTCCACCCGCCAGCGCCAACATCGTCCCGATCACCAGCCCCACTCCCAGCAACGCGCCTGCTTCCCCCAACACCAGCTTCACGATGCTCTCGCGCCCCGCCCCCAGCGCCACGCGAATGGCAATCTCGTTCCGCCTCCGCGCCACCATGTACGAAATCACGCCGTATAGTCCAATCACCGCCAGCAATACCGCCAGGACTCCGAAGAACCCCGACAGCCTGGCCATCAAGCGGTCGCGCAGCAACCCGTCCTCAATCATCTTGTGGAACGTGAAAAACGAAATATCCATATTCGGATTCACTTCGTTCGCCGTGCTTTTCACCTCCGACATCAGATTCAGCAGCGGCGCATTCGAGCGCATCAAGATTTGCGCGTCGGTGTCCGGATGGTCGAACTGCGCAATGGCCGTATACACGATGGGTTGGAAATCTTCGCGTAGCTCCCCGTACTTTGTGTCTTTCACAAGACCGATAACGTCATATGGAGTGGAAACCGTGCCCAAAGTCCGCACGCGAAACTTCATCCCCACCGGATTCGCCCCTTTTGCAAATTTTTTGGCGAATGTTTCATTCACGATGGCCACGTTCGGCGACTTGGCCGCGTCGTGCTCGTCGAAATCGCGTCCGCCCAGCAGTCGTGTTTGCAGCGTCTCGAAGAAACCGGGGCTCACTCGATTGAATGTTGCCACCGGAGCATCGCCTTCCGGCTCGCCCGTTACTCCCAAAAGGATGTCGTGATTGATGCCGTTGCCGCTCAACGGAACAATTTCCGCAATCGCCGCCGCGTCCGTTCCCGGAATCGCCCGCACTCGCCGCAAAAGGTCGTTCGCGAACGCTATGCGTCCTTCATTCGAAAGATTCAGCGTCGTGAAATCGATGTCCGTCACCAGAATGCCGCTTTGCCGGAATCCTGCATCCAGTCCCGCCAGATTATTCAGGCTCCGCGAAAACAGCAGCGCCCCGACCAGCAGCGTGAACGACAGCGCAATCTGCGACACCACCAGAATCCGCCGCAGCGCAAATGGCGAGCGCCCTTGCGTGGTTCCCCTCCCGCTTTCCTTGAGCGCCAGGCCGGGAGCCACGCTCGTGGCGCGCAACGCCGGCGCCAGTCCGAACAGAATGCAAGTCAGCACAGCCAGCGCGGTCGTAAACCCCAGCACCCTCCAATCCGTGCCCAATTCAACAAACAGCGGATCGTGTTGCGTGCTGAGCGACGCTACCAGCACGTGGCTTAAGCTCCGTGCCAGTAGCGCTCCCAGCGCCGCCCCGATTCCCGCCAGCAGCAAGCTCTCCACCAGCAGTTGCCGGATCAGCCGCCCGCGACTTGCCCCTACGGCCATGCGCATGGCCATTTCTTTTTCGCGCGCGCTGGCCCGTGCCAGCATCAGGTTTGCCAGGTTTGCCGACGCGATCAGCAGCACCAGTCCCGCCAGTGCCAACAGCAGCCACAGCGGCTTCTCATAATCCCTTCGCAGATCGGAAAGGCCCGAATCCGCCGGAAACGCGCCCAGTTTGTACTGCAAGAAGTGCTTCGCATTTCCCGGATTGAATTCCGGCGGCAGCGTCGCTTCGAATAGCCCCGGAGAAATCGCGCGCAACTGCGTTGCCGCTCGATCCACGCTCCATCCCGGCCTCAATCGCCCCATCACGGACAGCCACCAGCCCGACCGGCTTTTCAGCCGGCTGTCTTCTCCGGTGATCATTGGCTCCGCGCACAACGGCACCGCCACGTCGAAGTACCTTCCCACCTCCACGCCGTAAAAATCCGCCGGCGTCACGCCAATAATCGGCAGCGGATGCCGGTTCACCGTGAGCGTTCGCCCGAGCACCGACCGCTCCCCTCCGTATTCGCGCTGCCAGAACGAATAGCTGATTGTCGCGCCCGGTGATCCGCATCCAGGCTGGTCGTCCTCCGGGCCAAGCAGCCGTCCCAGCACCGGCTCCACGCCCAACGTTGAGAAAAATTCACCGCTCACCCACAAACCCTGCACGTTGTGCACTTCGCCGCCCGGCGCGATGTTGAATGGATTCGGCGCCCACGCAAACACCCCGGAAAATCCCTGCTGCTGCGCGCGAATCTGCTCCCACATCGCAAAAGTCAGGTCCGGATAACGCGTGCTGAAGTTCCCGCTCGCGCCATTGCGATGATCGATGGCCACGCGCGCGATTTCCTGCGCGTTTCTCACCGGCAGCGTGCGCAGCCGCACCGCATCGAGCAACTGAAAAATCGCGGTGTTCGCCCCGATGCCCAGCGCCAGCGACAAGATCGCCGCTCCCGCAAACACCGGATTCAGCCGCAGCAGCCGCGCCCCAAATCGCAAGTCGCTCCACACCGTTTCGATACGCGACTCCCAGCTCGCCGCGCGCACTTGTTCCTTCACCGCTTCCACTCCGCCCATCTCGATGCGCGCCGCGCGCAACGCTTGCTCCCGGCTCATCCCCTCGCGCATCTTCTCCTTCACCGCCGCGTCCAGAAACTCCCCCAACTCCTCATCCATCTCCCGCTCCACTCGCGCCTTTTGCAATAAGCTGCGCAGTCCAGCCAGCAAATTCTTCAACAACGCCATCGCCGCCTCCTAGGACTCCGCCTCCAAAATCCGCGCAATCGCCGCCGCCTGCCGCGCCCACTCGCGCGTCTCGCCTTTCAATTGCTTTCGCCCCAGCCCGGTCAGCGCATAATATTTCGCGCGCCGATTGTTCTCCGTCTCACGCCATTCGCTGGCCAGCCATCCCGCGCGCTCCAGCCTGCGAAACGCGGGAAACAGCGATCCCGGATTCACCTGAAACACGCCCTTGCTGATCTGCTCGATGCGCATCGCAATTCCATACCCGTGCATGGGCTGCAGCTCCAGCGTCTTCAGGATCAGCATGTCCAACGTGCCCTGCACCAATCCGCTGGCCTTGTCCGATATGCCCGCCTTGTTAGTCATTGAAAGAGCTCGCTCCCCTCGACAATCCAGAGGAACATTTCATCTTTACCCTAGATTGTCAAGAGGAGAGCAGAAAAAGGCGGCCTAAAGGCCCAGAACGCGCTGAAGCGCGCCCCTACAGCGGCGACGTCTCGCGTCCCCGCTTTTCCACACCAATCCACACGTTTGCACAGCCTTCCCAGCCGATTTCGATTGACGCCCAAATCTGCATCCGCTATCGTCCGCACCAGATTGAACCGGGAAGCTTGAAACTTTACGGCTCGGTTTAGTGGGCGCAGCAGCTTAACGGCGGTTGCGGCCGCGAGATTGAGGCAAGAAGAAGAAAAGTTTTGCGGTTTCAGTTCAAAGAGGGCGCAACCACCTTAACCGGTAGTTGCGCCCTTGATTTTTTCTGGCCTGTCTCGCGCCTTACGACCTTATATTTCGCCGGAAAGGTGCTCCCGGGGAACGCCTGATCCTCCCGGCCCCGTCAATCGCTGACGAGCTTGTACTTGCTACTGGAGCGGGATGCAAATCCCGCGGTGCACAGCGGCGCTTGCCCTTACCAACATCAACGTCAGAATCAGGTTGAGCTCATAGCAAAACCTGCGCAACGGCTGCGCAGAAAAGCCAAAACGAGCCCGCTACGACCCCGAAGGGGCTAGCGCGACTTGCGGTTGACGCGACGGGAACAGAAGGGCTAGGCTCTCGGGCGAAGGTGAAGCTCGAAAAAGTGAATCTCATACCGACAAACGGGGGTAAGTGTCCATGTTCACCAGACTTCTGATACTCGCTAGTTTCTTGGCATGTTCCGCTGGACTGGCCTTGGCACAAGGCGGCGCTACGGGCGCGATCACCGGTACGGTACAGGATCCGTCTGGAGGGATCATCGCGGGCGCTAAAGTCGAGATTGTAAGCGAAGCGACGAGCCAGGTGGTACGGGACTTGACAACGGATTCTTCGGGCTCCTTCACCGCCACGCTTCTCGCGGTGGGTTCTTACTCCGTCGAGGTGAGCGCGACCGGCTTTGCCAAGACGAAATTCTCCGGCGCCCTGGTGCGCGTGACGGAAACCACGCGGATGACAGCGGTACTGAAAGTGACCCAAGCGACCGAGGTGGTGACGGTTTCGGCGGAGGTCACCACGATCAATACGGCCGATGCCACGACGGGGGAAGCCCTCGGTGCTGCAGCGGTTTCCACCCTGCCTCTCCCGACTCAAAATTTTCAGCAATTGCTCTCGCTTTCGACGGGCGCGTCTTCGGATCTCAACAATGCCGGGGACTTGGGCCGGGGCACTGCACGGATCGACGTGAATGGCCAGCGAGAGACCAATAACAACTACCTGATCGAAGGAATCTCTTCTTCCGATTTCGCCAGTGGAGAGTTGACCTTCACCCCCATTCCCAATGCCAACGCCATCGAGGAATTCAAGGTCTCCACCAGCCTCTACGACGCCACGCAAGGCCGCAATGGCGGCGGCAACATCAACGCCGTGTTGAAAACCGGGGCACAGAAATACCATGTCGATGCGTGGGAATTTTTTCGCAACACCGCATTGGATGCGAATGACTTCTTCCTCAACGAGGCCGGCAAACCCAGGCCGCGGATACAGCAAAACATCTTCGGGGCAGACGGAGGCGGACCAGTTGGCCGGAACGCGAAGCTTGGATACCTCTACTTGAATTATCAGGGCTCGCGCCAGCGCGCTGGCGGCTCGCCTGGAACGCTGATCAATGCCACCATCCCGGTGCTCCCGGACGTGCGCGACGAGGCCACCTTGATCAAGACCTTTTTCCCGAATGGCCTTCCCTCAGGGGTGACTAATCTCGATCCGGTGGCGGTCAAACTTCTGAACGCGCAGAGCAACCAGTTCGGTGGCCCGTTCCTTTTCCCCAAAGTGCCGGGCACTCCGGGGTTCGACAGTGCGGGCAACCTAAATACGGGCCTGTTGACGCTCTCCTCTGTCGGGAGATACACCGAGAACCAGTTCTTGGTCAACTGGGACCGCCATTTCCGCGGGGATAAGGACAGCCTGGCGTGGCGCTTCTTCTGGTCCGATTCCGAGAGGTTTCAGCCTTTCGGCGCGGATTCCTTCCAGGTTCAAACCGGCGGCCCGGCGGCCGAAAACAACCTAAATTTTCCGCTCGACATTCCGCTGCGCGGACGTTTCGGCAGCATCACCGAGACCCACATCTTCAACAATCGCCTGGCGAACGAGTTCCGCTTTGGGGTCAACATCATCCGCGACGACCTGCTTGGCCAGAACACTGCGACCGCAGCGCAACTGGGGATTGTCCAGCCCGGCGGCAGCCTGGGAATCGACCGGTTCCAGCTCGGGAGTTTTGCGTTTGGCCCGTTTCCCGGCAGCGGTCAATTCGAGCTCTCGGATTCCTTCATTGTGGGAGACACGATGAGCTGGACACGCGGGTCCCACACCCTCCGGTTCGGCGGCGAGGTGGACCACACCAGTATGCGCCGAATCCTTAACGTTATCGGCAATCCTCTGGTGTTCTTCGTTCCCGGCGCCCCTTTCCCAGTGACGGATTTTCAAAACTTCCTGCTGGGCTCCCCTGTGGTAGCTTTGGGCAGTGGTGGCGCGGCCAACCACGACTACCGCTTCCCTGCTTATGGCGTCTTTGCCCAGGACGACTATAAAGTGAGCGGGCGCTTGACGCTGAACCTCGGCTTTCGCCTGGAGGTCGTCGGCGCGCCGTATGACCAGCTCTGCCAGATCGCGAACGTGGATACGACAGCGGCCGCGCCGCCAACCGGGCAGCCTTTCGTGTATGGCTCCTGCGTCAGCCGGTTCAACATTCCCGGTTTCACTGGAAGCCTGAACCGTACGCTCCTGCGCAACAATTACGCCACCGTCCCGGAGCCGCGCATCGGCTTCGCTTACGACCTCTTTGGAGATCACAGAACAGTAGTCCGTGGCGGCTACGGCATTTACGCCAATCGTGAGGACATAGGCGCCGTGGACAACCTTTCCTTTAACCCTCCCTTTTTGGTTGTCAGCGTTCCCTCCGTGCTGCCCGCGGGAAGTTTGTCCTGCCTCTTTTTTGTAAGCCAGAATTGCAGCGGCACGGCGCTTATCCCGGGTCCGGGCATGGTGAGCGCGAACTTCGTGCCGACTCCTTCCTTCTTTCAGGGCTTTGTCGACAGCAAGGGTAATCCAACAACCGACACAACCCAGTCACCGGTGTTTTCGGGCAACGTCAACTCCTTCGGTGGCCTGGCAGTGCCGCTCCACTGGATCTCGGCAACGACCCAGCAGTGGAACCTGTCCGTGGAGCGCGACCTGGGGAAGAACTGGTTCGTCTCGGTGGGCTACGTAGGAACCAAGGGCACGCACTTGCGTGTGACCTACGATCCCGACCAGGCCAACCTGGTTAGTCCTCAGAATCCGATTACATTGACCGCGCAAAACGGACAGAAATTCACCATTACCCAAAATACCATCGCCAACGCCGGGGCAAGGGCGGCTTTCCAACCCCTTGGGCCTTCCGGCTTTGAAGCTTTCTCTCCCATTGCCAACTCCATCTACCATTCCATGCAACTCACTATTGCGCATCACTTCGCCGGGGGCCTGTATCTCCAGAGCGCCTACACCTATTCCCGATCGATCGACAACGACTCAACGGTCAGCGTGGCGTTTGTCAGCTTTTTCAACGACCAGAACAATCCGCGCGGCTCCCGCGGCCTCTCGGATTTCGATCACCGGCATCGCTCTATCACCAGCTTCGTCTATGAACTGCCTTTCTACAAGAACACCGGCGGGATCAAGGGGCGGGCGCTGGGTGGCTGGCAAACCAGCGGCGTGCTGACGGTGCAATCGGGCGCGCCCTTCTCGGTTCTGGATTCCGGCGGCGGCACCGCATTACAACTGGACGGCGGCTCGTCATTTTCGGCCGGTTTCGCCCCCGGATTCAGTTGCCGCAACGCGCTCACCCCTGGGAGCGATGAGTCACGGCTAAATAACTTCGTGAACCCCAACGCCTTCGTGAAGGCGCCAATAGTCGGGCCGGATGGCTCGACGGGTTTTGGCGACGTTCCTCGCAATTGCTTCATCGGACCACATCAGGCGAATATGGACTTGTCTATTGGCAAGACCATTCGCATCGCCGAAACCCAAAACGTTCTGTTCCGCGCCGAGTTTCTCAACGTGGCCAACCATCCTTCGTTCGCCAATCCGCCAGCCACGGACGTCGAAAACCCAAGTTCGCTGGCGAAGATCAACTCGACGATTGGTAATCCGCGGTTCATCCAGTTCTCTTTGAAGTATTCGTTCTAAGGTATCCCGAATCGAGACTGTCGATCCGAGGAGTACAATCGCAACTGGCCAGCGGCGTTTCGTTTACGTGGCTTCGCCGCGAATTCGCCTTGCATCTCCGGCATTTGTCGACTTAACCTTATTGGTCTCAGTGCTGTAGGCGTGGAATCAAAACCGGCCGGTCTGAAGACCGCCGCTACGTTTAGCTCAGGAGACGCGCGCATGGCTACGTCGGTCTGGAAGGGCTACCTCACCTTCGGACTTATCTCTATCCCTATTCGCCTTTTTTCCGCGGCGCGCGGCGAGCGCATCGGCTTGAACCAGCTCCACAGCGTTTGCCACACGCGCATCAAGATGCCGCTGTTTTGCCCGACCTGCGACCGCAAGGTGGAGCGCAACGAAATCGTGAAGGGCTACGAATACGAAAAAGATCAGTACGTGCTCTTCGACGAGAAAGAGTTGGACAAGATCGAGCCGGAATCGGCGCGCTCCATGGAAATTCTGGAGTTCGTGCGGCTGGACGAAATCGATCCGCTGTACTACGAGTCGTCCTATTACGTCACGCCGGAGGACGAGGGCCGGAAGGCGTACCAGCTTCTGCTCGACGCCATGGAAGAATCTGGCTACGCGGCCATCGCCAAAATCACCATGCACCAGCGCGAACACATCGTGGTGATCCGTCCGCGCGAGAACGGCATGACGCTGCACACCATGTTCTACACCAACGAGATTCGCGCGGTCGCCGAGTACGGCAAGCGCCTCCCGGCCGCGGAACCGAAAGAAGCGGAGAAGAAACTGGCCACGCAGCTTATCGAGAGCCTGGCCGCCAAGTTCGAGCCGGAAAAATACAAGGACCAATATCAGGAAAGCATGAAAGCGATGATCGCCGCGAAGCAGGCCGGCCAGGAAGTTACCGAGGTGCCGCACGCGAAGATGGCACCGGTGATCGATTTGATGGAAGCGCTGAAAAAGAGCATCGCGGAAAAGTCGCAGCCCGGCGCCAAGAAGCCGCCGGTCCGCGCCATTTCCTCGGGAAGCGCACGGCAAGAAGAGCAGCGAACGCAAACGTCGAAGAGGAAACGATCGGCGGGGTGAGCCGGACGCGGCGTCGGAGCGAAAAGCGGGTCCCTCGGCTTCGCTCGGGATGACAATTCTGAATTGAATTGTCAGCTGTGGAAAAGAAAAGTTTTGCCGATGATATACTCGTCGCGATTACATGGGAGCAACGGATCGATTTACTCGGACTGAGTTCCAGCGCCTCCTGGACGTCACCGACAAGCAACTCAACTATTGGGAGCGCCTGCACCTGGTTTCGCCGCGCAAAGGCGGCGCCGAAAAATTTTACGATTTCCGCGACCTGATCACGCTGCGCACCGCGAAGCAGCTCATCGAAAAAGGCGTCTCGGCAAATCGGCTGCGCCGCTCGCTGGTCGCGCTCAACGAAAAACTGTCGCAAGTGCAAGCGCCGCTCACCGAGCTGCGCATTCTGGCCAACGGCCGCGACGTCATCGTGGAACACGAAGGCGCGCGCCTGGAGCCAATCTCCGGCCAGTTCGTGCTCAACTTCGACACGCGCGAGCTGCGCGACAAAGTGCGCGTCATGCCGGAGCGCAGCGCGGACGATTGGTTCGCGCTGGCGCTGCAGTACGAAGCGGATCCGGCATCGCGCGCGGACGCCATCGACGCTTATGGCCGCGTGCTGTCCGCGAATCCCGCGCATGTGGACGCGCTCATCAATCTGGGAATGCTTTCCTACGATGGCGGCGATTTGGAGAAAGCAGCAGACTGTTTTCGCCGCGCGGTCGCGCTGGAAGAGAGCAACGCCGTCGCGCGGTTTAATCTCGGCAGCGTGCTTGATGAAATGGGCCAGCTGGAGGAGGCGCGGCAGCAGTTGCGCCTTGCGGTACGGCTGGATCCGAGATATGCGGACGCGCACTACAACCTCGCGTTTGTGTGCGAGAAATTGTCCGCACGCGCGGAGGCGCGGCAGCATTGGCAACTGTACGTCGAGCTCGATCCGGGCAGTCCGTGGTGCGAGTACGCGCGCCAGCGGCTGGCGTCCAAGATGTAGGCCTCAAGAAAGAGTTAACACAGAGCTCACAGAGACACAGAGGCCGCAGAGAAGAAATAGATTTTACTTCGGTGCGGGTTGTGCGGTGGGCGGCAGGATGCCGTTGAGGCGCAGGTAAATTGCTTCGGCGCCGTAGTGGTCGTTCCAGCCGTCGCTGAGGGCGATGAGGGCGGCGGCGCGCGAAGCGGGGCGATTGCCGAAGAGGATCATCGATTCGCCGAGCTTCGAGTCGTCCACATTGGCGAGGGCGGTGGTGCAAAATTCAAAGGAGGCTTTGAGCCCCGCGACCAATTTGTCCTTGCCGTCGGTGTCCGCAAGTTTTGCTTCTGGAGCCGGCGCGCCGGAAATTTTGGAGCACAGCAAATTGTTCGACTGCACGATGTGGATCACCAGGTGGCCGAACGAGTTCATCTCCGGAGTGGGTTTGAATCCATACTTCTCCGCGGGCATAGACTCCGCCGCGGCCACAATGTTCTTGCTGAAGCGCGGCAACTGCGCTTTTACGGTGGTGCTCACCGGATTGGCCACCGGCGCCGCGGCATCCTGAGCG
>Ga0210406_10007617_pt1 | contig 10955 bp, 9 predicted proteins | sample IncBWC30MmetaG_FD_155454 | JGI IMG/M metagenome (GOLD analysis project Ga0210406, IMG submission 155454) | Forest soil microbial communities from Barre Woods Harvard Forest LTER site, Petersham, Massachusetts, United States - Inc-BW-C-30-M | ecosystem: Environmental > Terrestrial > Soil >... | reverse complement strand
GGCGGCAGCTTCTTGGCGATCTCGATCCAGCGCGCCACGGTATTCACCGAGGGCAGCAGCCGCACCAGTTTGCGCTTGGTGTTTGCTTCCTGCATCTTTTCGACGAGGCGTTGCGGATTGCGAAATCTGAGCTCGGCCACGGTCCGCACGCCGGCGGCGCGCAGAAGCTCCGAATATTCGCAGCCGACGCCTTTGACGCGCATGCGGTCGGCCGCAGTCACCCAATCAAGCACGCTCTTGTCGTCGGTGCCGATCTTCGCGGCGATCCGCAGCCTTTGCTTGGGGGTTTTGGCCATGCGCAATAGGCCGAGTGTGGTGCGTATCCCTTCCGATTTCAGGATCGCTGCCGTGTCCGGCCCGATTCCTTGAATATCGGTAATGGGATAACCCATAGACGTGCCCCTCGACCGTGCAACAGCCGCGTATAAATGACCGGACTCAAACAAACTGCGCGAGGCCGGCGATGGCGACGAATCCGCCGACCTCGTCCTCGCCAATCCTTTCACGTGCATAGGCGATGAATTGCTGGCTGACGCTCTCCACTTTCCCCATGCTCGGGCTGGCGCCCATCATGCGCATTGCCGCGCTCGTCACGCCGCCGGCCTCCTCGCTGGCGGCTTTCTGCCGCGGCGCGTCGGCTCCCGGGAGCTTGGCGAGGTACGATTGCACCTTGTCGGGCGGGCCTTCCTTGGCCAGCAAGTCGAGGATAATGCCGACAGCCTTCTCAGCAGCGGCTCGGTCGATCCCGACATTGGCGACGAGACGCCCGATCACCTCGTCCATTGTCCCCTCGACGACCCCGCATTCCCGGCAGGATTTCGCCATATTGTACGTTCGCCCAACGCATGACAAGGCGGTGGGCGTCCATTCGTGCGATTGGGCGCGCGCAACTGCGATGAAGAGCGACGAGCGTTGCAAACATGCAACGCTTCGGCGCGCAGCCATGGTGGAAATGGCGCCGACCGCCCTTATACAGACAGAGTCAGAGGCTCGAGATAGTGTGCGAAGCGCGAGGTGCTCGCCCGCCGTCGTTGTGAGCGCGGGTTGCGGGCGAGGAGAAGATCGATGACGAGTCCGGACCAGGACGGAAAGATTTTTGTCGGCAAGGGCGCTGATGACGCCTATTTGTTGTTCGCGCTCGCCAACCGGCATGGTTTGGCAACCGGCGCGACGGGTACCGGCAAGACGGTGACGTTGCAGGTGCTGGCGGAGGGATTTTCACGCGCCGGCGTCCCGGTATTCGCGGCCGACGTGAAGGGCGACCTTTCCGGCATCGCCGCTCGCGGCGAGGCCAAGCCCGATTTCGTGCAACGCGCCAAGAATATGAGGTTCGATTACCAGCCCGATGAATTCCCGGTCATCTTCTGGGACGTTTTCGGGGAGCAGGGCCATCCGATCCGCACGACGGTTTTGGAGATGGGGCCGCTTCTGGTCTCGCGCATGCTCAGTCTCAACGATGTGCAGGAAGGTATCATCAACATCGCCTTCCGTTTTGCCGATGACGATCCCGAATTGAAGGCGGCGGAGGGCCGGGGTCTCGTCGATCTCAAGGATTTGCGCGAGCTGCTGGCGTATTTGGCCAAGAACGCCAAGGAGGTGAGTACGCGCTACGGCAACGTGGCCACCGCCGCGGTCGCTGCAGTGCAGCGTCAGCTCTTGGTGCTGGAGAACCAGGGCGGGACAAAATTCTTCGGCGAGCCAGCACTGGCGATCGAGGATCTGATGAAGACCGAACCGAAGAGCGGGCGTGGCTACATCAATGTGCTGGCCGCCGACAAACTGATGACGAGCCCGCAGCTCTACGCCACGTTCCTGCTCTGGCTCCTTTCGGAGCTTTTCGAGAAGCTGCCCGAGGTCGGCGACCCGCAGAAGCCGAAGCTCGTGTTCTTCTTCGATGAGGCGCACCTGCTCTTCACCGATGCGCCGAAGGAACTGCTCGACAAGATCGAGCAGGTGGTGCGGCTGATCCGCTCCAAGGGCGTCGGCGTCTATTTCGTCACCCAGAACCCGCTCGACGTGCCGGACAAGGTGCTCGGACAGCTCGGCAACCGGGTGCAGCACGCGTTGCGGGCGTTCACGCCCCGCGACCAGAAGGCGGTGAAGGCGGCGGCGGATACGTTCCGGCCGAACCCGAAACTGGACACGGCGCGGGTCATCACCCAGCTCGGCAAAGGCGAGGCCTTGGTCTCGTTCCTCGAAGCGGCGGGGACCCCGGCGATGGTCGATCGCGCCATGATCCGTCCACCTTCGGCGCGCATCGGGCCGGTCACGCCGGAGGAGCGCAGGGCCGCGATGGCGAAGAGCCCCGTCGCCGGCAAGTATGACGTGAGGGTTGATCCCAATTCGGCCTACGAAATTCTGCAGAAGCGCGTCCAAGACGCCGCGGCGGCTTCGCCGGCGGCCGAAGGCGGGCAGGCTCCGGCGCCAGCCGGCGCCGGCGGCGGCGGCATTCTCGGCGGCCTCGGCACCCTCATTGGCGGCGTCTTCGGCACCAACAACCCGCGCGGCCGGCGCCTTGCACCGGGCCAGGTCGTCGCCCGCAGCGTCGCGCGCAGCGTCGGCTCCGAGGTCGCCCGCGACTTGACAAAATCGCTCGGCAGCGGTGCGGCCGGCCGTGTTGCCGGGCAGATCCTCCGCGGTACGCTCGGCGGCGTTCTCAGAAGGTGATGACATGAGCGCATCGGAAGCTCTCCCGGCAGTTCTCGACCGCATCGACCGTGATCTCGACGCGAGCCTCGACCGGCTGTTCGCGCTGTTGCGCATCCAGTCGGTGTCGACCGATCCGGCCTATGCGCCGCAATGCCGTGCCGCCGCCGAGCACGTCGCCGCCGATCTGCGCAGCCTTGGACTGGAAACAAGCGTGCGGCCGACCGAAGGCCACCCGGTCGTCGTCGGCAAGGCAAACGGGCAAGCGGACGGCGGCAAGGCGCCGCGCATCCTCTTCTACGGCCACTACGACGTGCAGCCGGTCGATCCGCTCAATCTATGGAAAACTCCGCCGTTCGAGCCGCGGATCGAAAACCTGGCCGACGGGCGAAAGATCATCGTCGCGCGCGGCGCCTGTGACGACAAAGGCCAGGCCATGACCTTCGTCGAGGCCTGCCGCGCCTTCAAGGCGGTGACCGGCAAGCTTCCGCTCGACATCACCATGATGATCGAGGGCGAGGAGGAGTGCGGCTCGAAACACCTATTCGGCTTCGTACGCGAGAACGCCGCCGAGTTCAGGCGCGACCTGGCGCTCGTCTGCGACACCGGTATGTGGGACGCCGACACCCCCTCGATCACGACCTCGCTGCGCGGGCTTGTCTACGAGGAGGTGAGGCTCACCTGCGCCGACCGCGATTTGCACTCGGGGCTGTTCGGCGGCGCGGCGCGCAATCCCATCCATGTGCTCGCCGACGTGCTTTCGGCGCTGCACAAGCCGGACGGCTCGGTCGCCGTCCCGGGTTTCTACGACGGCGTTCGCGAGTTGCCGCCCGACATCAAAGCCGATCTCGCGGGCCTCGATTTGACGCCGGAAAAATTCCTCGGCCAGGTCGGATTGAAAATCCCGGCGGGCGAGAAGGACCGCATGGTGATCGAGCAGGTCTCGACGCGGCCGACCGCCGAGGTCAACGGCATCATTGGCGGCTATACCGGCGAAGGGGCGAAGACCGTAATTCCCGGCAAGGCGATGGCCAAGGTGTCGTTCCGCCTGGTCGGGGCGCAGGACCCGGAAAAGATTCGCGCAGCCTTTCGCGATTTCGTGCGCGCCCGCCTGCCTGCCGATTGCACCGTAGACTTCGGCAATTTCACCAGCGCGCCGGCGTTCGATGTGGCGTTCGACAACCCGGCACTCACCAAGGCGCGCACCGCGCTAGGGGAAGAGTGGGGCAAGAAGGCGTTGGCCATCGGATCGGGCGGGTCGATCCCGATCGTCGGCGACTTCAAGACCGTGCTCGGCATGGACACGCTGATGGTCGGCTTCGCGCTCGACGATGACCGCGTGCATTCACCCAACGAGAAATACGATCTCAAGTGCTTCCACAAGGGCATCCGCAGCTGGGCACGGATCCTGGCGGCGCTGGCGGGATGAGCATCGTTTCCGGCGCGCCGCGGCTGCGCCGTGCGAATCCAAGGCGAGCGTGCGGAGATCGACGAGGAATACTACTGAAGGAGGGATGCATGAGGCTCGCTGTTCTCGCCGCTTCCGCCGGTATGGCGATGCTCGGGGCCGTTCCGGCCTCGGCCGCCGGCGCCGACAAGCTCTACGTCCTCGATTGCGGCCACATGTCCGCCGCCGACCAGTCGCGCTGGTCTCCGGGCGTCAATGTCGGGGTGCCGATCGAGCTTTCCGACAATTGCTACCTGATCCATGACCCCCAGGGCTGGTTCCTCTGGGATACCGGCCTTCCCGACGCGCTTGCCGCGACGCCGGAAGGCACGACCAGCGCCAACGGCGCACTCCACGTGAAACGGCCGAAAACGCTCGCCGGCCAGCTCGACGAGCTCGGCGTCAAGCCCGCCGACATCAAAGCGATGGCGATCTCGCATACCCATCCCGACCATATCGGCAATGTCGAGCTGTTCCCGCAGGTCATGCTCTACGTTCAGAAGGTCGAATACGGATGGCCGGGCGCCGACGGCGCGCCGCGCTTCAATCCCAATCACCCGGTGACCTTGCTCGAGGGCGACCGTGATGTGTTCGGCGACGGTTCCGTTGTGATCATTTCGACGCCGGGCCACACGCCCGGTCATCAGTCGCTGCTGGTCAGGTTGCCGAAGACCGGCACCGTTGTCCTCTCGGGCGACGCCGTCCACTTCAAGGCCAACTGGGACAATCGCCGCGTGCCGCCGTTCAACACCGACAAGGACAAGACCTTGGCCTCGATGCAGCGCATCGCCGATATCGTTGCGAAGGAGAACGGCCAGCTCTGGATCAACCACGACAAGCCGCAGACCGACGCGCAGAAGAAGCCGCCGGAGTTCTACGACTAGGCGGCCGCGCGCGCTTTTGGCCCGTTCCGGCGAGAGGATGCGGCCTTGAGCAAACGGCGGGTGCCGCCTATGCTCGCTGTAAAGCAAGAAACAGAACGCAAAGCCTCCAGAGGGCGGAAGCGACGTCTTGGGGAACGTCCGGCATGCTGGATTTCATTCAGCAGTTGGTGGGAGGCATTGCGCTCGGCTGCGTCTATGGCCTGATCGCACTGGGCTTCGTCCTCATCTACAAGGCGACTGAGGTCGTCAATTTCGCCCAGGGCGACCTGATGATGCTGGGCGGCTTCTTCGCCTACGGCTTCATCGACCAGCTCGGACTCAACTATTGGGTTGGCTTTCTGTTCGCGATCATCGCCATGGCGGCGTTTGGCAGCCTGGTCGAACGTGTGATCGTGCGGCCGATCCTCGGCTATCCGCAATTCTCCATCGTGATGGTGACGATCGGGCTCGGCTTCGCGCTGCGGGCGGTCGTCGGCATGATCTGGGGCACGGACGATCTGCGCATCGATACGCCGTTCTCCTCGGGAGTCATGCATGTCGGCAAGCTGGTCATCGCCCATGACAAGCTGTCCGTCATCGTGGCGACGGTCCTGCTGTGCGGCGCGCTGTGGCTGTATTTCAACAAGACCCGTATGGGCGTGGCCATGCAGGCGACGTCGCAGAACATGCTCGGCGCCTACTACATGGGCATCCCGGTCAAGCGGGTGTTTTCGCTGATCTGGGCGATCAGCGCCGCGGTCGCGGGCTTTGCCGGCGTTCTCCTGGCGCCGATCGCCTTCATTCACACCAATATCGGCTTTCTCGGCCTCAAGGCGTTTCCGGCGGCCGTGCTCGGCGGCTTCGGCAGCATCCCTGGCGCGCTCGCCGGCGGTCTCATCATCGGGGTCGCCGAGACGCTCTCGGGCTTCTACCTTCCCGAAGGGTTCAAGGACGTCGCCGCCTACATTCTCCTCCTCGTGGTGCTGATGGTGCGGCCGGAAGGGCTGTTCGGCCTCAACCTGCGCAAGAAGGTGTAGACCGGTGCGGCCGATCTTTCAGACCGACTACGGCCAGGACATCCGGCTCTTCCGCCACAGCGGCTATTGGTGGTCCTATGGCGTGCTTCTCCTCCTCGTTCTCGCCGCGCCGCTGGCCGTCGGCTCCTACCTGCAGAGCCAGATCGTCTTCGTCTTCATCTATGCGATTGTCGGCGTCGGGCTCCTGATCCTCGCCGGCTTCGCCGGGCAGGTATCGCTCGGTCACGCCGCCTTCCTTGCCATCGGCGCCTATACCGCCGGCTACATGCAGCGGCTCGGCGTGCCGTTTCTCATCTATCTGCCGCTCTCGGTGGTGCTCACCGGCGCCGTCGGCGCGCTCGTCGGTTTCCCGGCGCTGCGCCTTTCCGGCATCTATCTTGTCATCGCCACGATCGCGTTCGGCTTCATCATCGAGGAAGTCGCCGCGCGCTGGGAAAGCGTGACCAACGGCAATGACGGCATGCGGATCAAGCAGATCGAGTTGTTCGGCTTCGCCGTCAGCCGCGACGGCTACAGCTTCTACTACCTCTGCCTCGGTCTCCTCATTCTCGTGCTGGTGCTCGCGCTCAACCTTTTGCGCTCGCCGACCGGCCGCGCCTTCATCGCCATCCGCGACAGCGAGACCGCGGCGCAAAGCATCGGCATCAATCTCTCGGTCTACAAGGTAGTGGCGTTCTCGATCAGCGCCGGCATGACCGGGCTCGCCGGCTGCCTCTATGCGCACAAGATGTCCTTCATCAGCCCGGAAATGTTCACGCTGCTGCTCTCGCTCGAGTTCGTCATCGTCATCCTCATTGGCGGCGTCGGCAGTCTGCACGGCGCCGTGCTCGGCTCGATCTTCGTGGTGATGGTCGATCCGTTCCTCAGCTACCTCAAGGACGACCTGCCGCGTGGCATCGGCGAATTGGCGCGTTCCTTCGGCGTCGCCAATCCGGGCGCGCTACAGGATACGCTCGCGGCCATCGGCGGCGCCGCCGGGCTCAAGGGCACCATCTACGGCCTCATCATCATCGTCTTCATCGTCTTCGAGCCGTATGGGCTCTACGGCCGCTGGCTCAAGATCCGGCTCTATTTCGAGCTGTTCCCGCTCTACAAGAAGGCGACGTTCAAGCGGCAGAAGACCTACGTCAAATCGGAGCGCAACCGGTGAGCCTGCTCCGCCTCGACACCATCTCGCTGCGCTTCGGCGGGCTTACCGCCGTCGACGGCGTGAGCTTTGCCGTCGAGCCCGGCGAGATATTCACCATGATCGGCCCGAACGGCGCCGGCAAGACCTCGATCTTCAACATGATCTCGCGCTTCTACCAGCCGAGCGGCGGGCGCATCTTCTTCGAGGATGTCGAGATTACGGAGCTGCCGCCGTACAAAATCGCCGAACTCGGCGTCGCGCGGACGTTCCAGAACATCGAGCTGTTCGACAATGCGACCGTGCTCGCCAATCTCCTGGTCGGCCGCCACCGCCACCGCCGCACGCGAATTTACGAGGACATCCTGTTCCTGCCCAAGGTGCGCGCGGCCGAATACGCAGACCGCCATCGCGTCGAGGAGGTCATCGAGTTCCTCGATCTGCAGCGCTACCGCGACCAGCTGATCGCCAGCTTGCCCTATGGCGTGCGCAAGGTGTGCGAGCTCGCGCGCGCGTTATGCGCCGAGCCGAAGATTCTCCTCCTCGACGAGCCTTCCTCCGGGCTCAACGTCGAGGAAACCGACGACATGGTCTACTGGATCAACGACATCCGCTCCGAACTCGGCATCACGGTGCTGATGGTCGAGCACGACATGACGCTGGTCAATCGCGTGTCCGACCGCGTGCTCGCCCTCGACTACGGCCGGGTCGTCGCGCTCGGGGCGCCGCAGGAAGTGGCCCACGATCCCAATGTGATCGCCGCCTATCTCGGACCCGAGGGGGCGGTATGAGCGCTCCTGCACCGCTCCTCTCGGTCCGCAACCTCGAGACCTTCTACGGACGCATCATGGCGGTGCGCGGGGTCAGCCTTGAAGTGCCGCACGGCGAGATCGTCACCGTGCTCGGCGCCAACGGCGCCGGCAAGACCACCATCCTCAAAACCATCTCCGGCGTGCTCGACCCGCAGAAGGGCACGATCGAGCTCGAGGGCAAGCCGATCCACGGCATGGACCCGGACCGCATCGTCAAGCTCGGGCTCAGCCACGTGCCCGAAGGCCGCGAAGTCTTCCCGTTCCTGACCGTCGCCGAAAATCTTGCCATGGGGGCGTTCCTGCGCGGCGACCGCGATGCCGTGGCACGGGACCTCGAGCGCATCTACGGCTATTTTCCGCGGCTCCAGCATCGCCTGGACCAGCGCGCCGGCCTGCTGTCGGGCGGCGAGCAGCAGATGTTGGCGATCAGCCGTGGCTTTCTCAGCCGCCCAAAACTCCTGCTGCTCGACGAGCCTTCGCTCGGCCTGGCGCCGCTCCTGGTCAAGGAAATCTTCACCATCGTGCGCCGCCTCAATGCCGAGGAGGGTATCTCGATCCTGCTGGTCGAGCAGAACGCGCACATGGCGCTTGCGATCGCGCGCTACGGCTATGTGCTCGAGGTCGGGCGCTTCGTCATGGCCGATACCTGTGCGCGGCTTGCCGCCAGCCGTGACATCCAGGAGTTCTATCTCGGCGCCAGGGAGATCGGCGCGCGCGGCGAGCGTCGTTGGAAGCGAAAGAAGACGTGGCGATGAAGAGACGCTGGCGATGAAAAGACTGGCGATTAGCGGCGGGCCGGAAGGGGACCTGGCGATGAAGCAAATGGTCGATGAGCGAAAACCTGACGCCGGCCGCGATCTTCCGCCTGCCGCCGCGGCGAAGCCGCCGAAATCATGGAGAATGTCCGCCTCTGACCCGCCGATCTTGACCGTGGCCGAAACCTTGCCGAAGAGTTTTCTGCTTGCCGTGAGGACCCGCGGCGACCGGCCCGCCTTGCGCGAAAAGGTACTGGGCATTTGGAAGACCATCACCTGGAACGAATGGCTCGAGCGCACCAAGGAGATCGCCTTCGCCCTCGACGGGCTCGGCTTCCGCCCCGGCGACGTCGCTTCGGTTCTCGCCAATACGGTGCCGGAATGGTGCTACGCCGACCTCGGGGTGCTCTGCGCCGGCGGCGTCTGCTCCGGAATCTATCCGACCGATTCGGCCAAGCAGGTCGCCTATCTGGTCAACGATTCACGCACCCGCGTGCTGTTCGTGGAGGACGACGAGCAGCTCGACAAGGCGCTGGAGGCGCGCGCTCATTGCCCGACGCTCGAGCGCATCGTGATCTTCGACATGGAAGGGCTGGCGAAATTTTCCGACCCGATGTGCGTCTCCTTCGCCTCATTCCTGGCCGAAGGCCGCGCGCGCATGGCCCGGCGCGAGGACCGCTGGGAGGAGATGATCGCCTCCCGCGGCCCCGATGACCTTGCGATCCTGGTCTACACCTCGGGCACGACCGGTCCCCCCAAGGGGGTGATGCTCAGCCACCGCAACGTCGTCACCCAGATGCGTCACGCCACCGACGTGCTGTCCTATACGGCGCACGAAGAGCGTCTGGCCTTCCTGCCGATGTGCCACGTCGCCGAGCGCGTCGCGGGTTGCTACTACGGCATCGCGACCGGCGTCGTCGCCAATTATGCGGAGAGTCCCGAGACGGTGCTGGAGAATGTCCGCGAGCTGCAGCCGACGTCGCTCGGCGCGGTGCCGCGGGTATGGGAGCGGCTCTATTCCGCGACCATGATCGCGCTCAAGGACGGAACGGCGCTGGAGCGCTGGGCCTACCGCATGGCGATCGCGGCGGGCTACCGCATCGCTGACGCCCGGCTGGAGCGGCGCGCGCCGACATTGTTTGAGCGGATCCGTTTTGCGCTCGCGTACCGGCTCGTGCTGCGCAATATCCGCATCATGGTGGGCATCGACCGCTGCCACTGGCTCTGGACCGGCGCGGCGCCGATCGCGCCCGACCTCATCCGCTGGTACCTCGCGCTCGGCATGAACATGTACGAGGTCTACGGCCAGACCGAGAACACCGGGCTTGCGACGGTGATGCCGGCGGACGGCATCAAGCTCGGCACCGTCGGCAAAGCGGTTCCCTATGGCGAAGTGATGGTCTCGCCGGAGGGCGAGATCCTCATCCGCGGCGACTTCGTCTGCATGGGCTATCTCAACCAGCCGGTGCGCACGGCGGAGACGATTGATCGCGAGCGCTGGCTGCACACCGGCGACGTCGGCCTGATCGACAACGAGGGCTACGTGCGCATCACCGACCGCATGAAGGACATCATCATCACCGCCGGCGGCAAGAACATCACCCCGTCGGAGATCGAAAACCAGCTCAAATTCTCGCCCTACATCAGCGACGCGGTCGTCGTCGGCGACCGGCGCCCGTATCTGACCTGCCTGATCATGATCGATCAGGAGAACGTCGAGAAATTCGCCCAGGACCGGGCGGTGCCGTTCACCAACTATGCGAGCCTGTGCCGCGCGCAAGAGGTGCAGGACCTGATCTGGGGGGAGATTGAGAAGGTCAACGCCGACTTCGCCCGGGTCGAAACCATCAAGCGCTTCCACCTCATCGAGCAGCAGCTCACGCCGGAGGACGACGAGTTGACGCCGACGATGAAGCTCAAGCGTAAATTCGTCAACGAGAAGTACCAAAAAGAGATCGAGGCCATGTATCGCAGCGCCTCGGCCGCTTAACCCGTTTGCTGGAGCGTTCTTTGACGGTGCCCGGCGGCTGCGATAGCATGAAAGGCGGGCGGGGGAACACGAGCAGGGAGGAAAAACAAATGAGATTCCGTGAAGGCATGGCGGCGCTCGCCGGCGCCGCGTTCGTTCTGAGCGCGTCGATGGCGTTGGCGCAGGTCAAGACCACGAACCAGGGGATCACCGACACCGAGATCGCGGTCGGCACCCACCAGGACCTCTCGGGGCCGATCAAGACGTGGGGCGTCTCGGTCGCCAACGGCATGAAAATGG
>Ga0210406_10007616_pt1 | contig 10956 bp, 7 predicted proteins | sample IncBWC30MmetaG_FD_155454 | JGI IMG/M metagenome (GOLD analysis project Ga0210406, IMG submission 155454) | Forest soil microbial communities from Barre Woods Harvard Forest LTER site, Petersham, Massachusetts, United States - Inc-BW-C-30-M | ecosystem: Environmental > Terrestrial > Soil >... | reverse complement strand
CACTCGGCCGGTTCGACGAGGCGTTCGAGGTGCTGACGCATGCCCATACGTCGCAGCTAGCCTACCTCAGCCTGACGAGTCCGCTCTCGGCGTCGCTGGGAACGCCGCCCTTGGCCATCGCGGATCGCTCCTGCGATCCGCAAGACCTTTCGCGCTGGGACCAGGATGGTGCACCCGCCGCCGACGCGAGCCCGATCTTCATCGTCGGCTTTCCGCGCTCGGGCACGACGTTGTTGGAGCTCGTATTGGACGCCCACCCGGATCTCAAGTCGATCGACGAGCAGCCGTTCCTGCAGAATGCACTCGATGACATTCTCGCGGAGCACGTTCGCTATCCCGAAGAACTTGCAAACCTGACCGCTCCGCAGCTCGACCGCATTCGGGCGGCTTATTGGGCGCGGACGGCAGAGCGCTTGAAATTGGCTCCGCACACGCGCTTGATCGACAAAAATCCGCTCAATATCTTGCGGCTGCCGGTCATCAAGCGCTTGTTTCCAAACGCCAAGATCCTGCTTGCGATCCGCCACCCGTGCGATGTCATCTTGAGTTGCTTCATGCAGCATTTTCGGGCGCCGGATTTCGCCTTGCTCTGCCGGGACATACCCATGCTCGCGCAAGCCTATCGAAAGACCTTTGACTTCTGGCACTCGCAGCAGGCGCTGTTGCGCGCCGACGTCCACGAGTTGCGCTACGAAAGCTTCGTGAATGATTCTCATGCGCACACGCGCCGGCTGTTCGATTTCCTGGAGATGAGATGGGACGACGCCGTACTTGCCCCGGCAACGCGAGCGAAGGAAAAACTCTTCATCAGCACGCCAAGCTATTCGCAGGTGGTGCAGCCGATCAACACCCGGTCCGTGGGCCGCTGGATCAACTATCGCACTCATTTCGAAGCCAGTCTGCCCGTGCTCGCGCCGTATTTGCAGCGTTGGGGCTACGACGGCTAGTCGATTCGCAAGGTCACCGGGCCTTGTTGAACCGCTTCGATGAGCACCTCTTCCATGGCGCTCACAGCCGAACGGTTGCCGTCCGCTCGAGGCGCCGCTGATCGGATGGCCTCGCGTCGTAGGGCACCCCCTCTCGATCGGGCACGGCATTCTTCGGCCATGCGAACGGCAATCTCCACATATTCTTCACGGGACGAGGCGATCTGGTCGGTAATGCCGATCTGCCGCAGCAGTCCCGCCGCCAGTCGTTGGCGCAGAAACTCACCCTCCAAAGTGACGATCGGCACGCCGCGATGAATGGCCTGCCATGCGGTCGTGTACCCGGAAAAGGACGGGCAGTCCAAATACACATCCATTTCGTCCAGAAAGCCCAGAAATTGGCTGCGCGGCAGCCACGGCATGATGCGCAGATGGGAATCCGGTTCGAGCCCCTCCGCTCGAAAGCAGGCGGCAAGCCGATCGCGCAACCTCTGCGCTGTCCAGTGAAGCTTGGCCGGAGAAGCCAACCAGAATTCGCTGGGGCCGACAGCCTTGGCGATGCGGGTCAGCAGCACGTCATCCGCCGGATCGAACTTGATCGGCTGCTGGCACAGGACGAAACGGACGGCAGCCCCTTGACGGTCAGGAGCTTCCCAACGCGTCGACTCGGGCGACATCAATTGCGTGCACACGCCGGTCCCGGGCAATCGCACCAGTTTTTCGCGATAGTGCCGCTCAGCCGCCGGCCCTTCCAGCAACTCCCCTGAGAAAAATAGATCCATGCTCGGCAGCCCGGTCGTCGCAGGATGCCCCCAGCCGGCGATCTGCACCGGAGCCAACCGCAGCGCGGCCAGCGTGCACGTGGCCGCATCCATGCCCACTTCAGGATAAAAGATCACATCGGGTCGATCCCGCGTGACCTCATCCAGCCATGCTTTCATGGGTCTTGGGCCTTGGACAAATCGATCGACGTGGCCCTTTGCCCACGCTGTTTCCGCATCGCTGACTGAGCTCGTATGGTAGAGAGAGATGTCGAACTTTCGGCGATCAAGGTGGGCAACCATCCCTTTGAGTACCACCTCCCACGCAGGGTGCTGCCGCACCTGACCGCTGACCACCACCATCCGAACGCGATCTCGCGGCGGCCGCGATGCGCGGTTCGTGCCGGAACTCTGTTGCCAGTAATTCGAGGCTGCCGTGCACACCAGATCGCCATAACGAGATAGCGGCTCCGCGATATTGCTTGGCCTGTATGCCAAATAAAACGGCTGATTGCGGCCCACGGCACGTCCCAGTTTTCCGGGATTGGCGCCGTTCCAGGCTGCCAATTCTTCGAGTGAGCGCGTGAATTCAGCGGTTGCTCCCATACTTTCAGCCACGCTATCGGCAAAGATGGGTATTACCGTGAAGGCGAGGCCAAGCCTCGCCTCGGCATAATCGGGTTTGAGCGCCAACGCCCGTCGGTAAGAAACTACGGCGGCCTCGGTCTGGCCGAGTTCTCGCAGCACATCGCCGAGGTTGCAAAGCGCCGCCACGTGATCTGGCTTGTGGTGAAGGGCGCGCTGGAAGGCGGCCACCGCCTCCGTCAATTGACCTTGTTCCGCGAGCACGATACCTAAGTTGCTATGGGCCTCCGAGTAGTCGGGCTGCTGGGTCAACGCCCGCTGGTACGAGGCCAGCGCGTCCTGCCACTTGCCTTGCTCCTTGAGCACGTTGCCAAGATTATTATGCGCGGCAACGAGGCCCGGTCGGTGGAACAAGGCGCGCTCCAGGGATGCGGCCGCCTCCTCTAACTCACCTTGCTCAAAGAGGACGATGCCCCGGTTGCAGTGCGCCTCGGCGTGGTCGGGCTTGTGGCGGAGAACAACCGCGTAAGAGACGATCGCCGCCGCGAAATCACCGCTCGCTTGCAAGGCCGCACCGAGGTTGTAGTGTGCCTCCACGTAGCCCGGCTCAAGAGCTATCGCCCGCCGATAAGAGGCCACGGCCTGCAGCAGTTTGCCCTGCTCGAAGAAAATGATGCCCAGATTGTTGTGGAACGCGGGGACTCGGCCGTTCTGCGCGATGGCCTTGCCGATCAGCTCCACAGCACTGTCATCCCGGCCGGACTGATGAGAGAGAACGCCCAGAAAATGCAGCGCATCGGCGTGGCGCGGATCGGTGCGCAGAATCTGCCGATAGAGCTGTTCTGCTTCTGTCAGGCGTCCGGCCTGATGATGTTGCAAAGCAGCAACGAACAGATTTTGAACGCCCATCGAGGCCTTATGTCGCATCATCCCGCTGCCCGATTTGCAGCGCCGGCATCGTCGCGCTTGACCATATCGAAAAGCAGATACGTCGACAGGATGTATTTCTCGCCGGAAATCGGCGGCAGCCCCTGATGCTGGTACATCCAGTACGGAGGGAACATCAGAAGCCGGCCGCATTGCGGCTTCACCTTCAAATTGAGGTGCGGAAACGAGGTTTCGCCGCCCTCGGCAACATCGTTGAGATACCACATCACGACCAAATACCGGTTGGCGACGAAATTGATGGCGTCGAAATGCAGCTGAAACTGCTCCTCCTGCCCGGGCCGGTAACGCTTGATGACCAACTCTGATATCAGCGGCGTATTAGGTATGGGTATGGGCAGTCCGATATCATTGTTATACCGCGCCAGAGCCTGGTCGATGAACTGGCGAAACACTCCGAGGAAATGAGTATCCGACAACGCAGTGACATTCAATTCGGTCCATGCGGACTGTTCAAGGCCCGCTCGAACGCCGCGGCCGTTCGGGCGCTGGAATCGAGCGAGCCCCGCGAAAGACTCGATCAAGCGGCGGCACAGGGCCTCCTCCAGACCGTCGTCGTAAATGCGCACGTAATGGGAGAGAGTCTCGATTGGCATAGGGCTGAGTGGAACCTATGATTTCCGCCGAGGAAGCGCAACTGTTATTGCATCAAGGCAGGGTGGCCGAAGCCGAGCGCGCATTTGCGGCCATTCTCGAGAAGGAGCCAAACAACGTCCAAGCGCTCAATGTGATGGCCTTGCGGTCTCTGCGCACGCAGGACCTCAAAACGGCGCTGTCGCACATCGAGCACGCGCTGCGGATGGATGCCAAACACCCCCTGACGCTCTACAACCGCGGCCGCATTCTGGAAGCCGCCGAGCGCTATGTCGAAGCCGCCGCGTCGCAGCGAGCCGCATTGAAACTCGCTCCGAATTTTCATGCAGCAAGGCTCTATCTTGCGCGGGCACTCGATCTGGCGGGTCAGCGGCATCATGCCATCGTGGCGTATGCGCGCGCGCTGGAGGACGCTCAAAAGGATGGCCGCTGGCTGAACCAAGCCACGACGCCGCCCGCGTTCCGGCCCATCGTCGAAACTGCGGTTCGGGAGGTGAAACTCGGGCGGCGTGCAGCGATCGAGGAGCTATTGCGGCCCTTGGTCGCCGAATTTGGCCGGGCCTCGATGACGCGCATCGACAGGAGCCTGCGCATCTATTTCAAAGAGGAGACCCCGCCGGTTTCCGATCCTCGACAACGACCGACCTTTTTACATTTTCCGGACATTCCTGCGAATGCGTACGTGGATCTGAAGCTTTTCCCCTGGATCGATTCGCTCGAGGCTAAAACCGGCGAGATTCGTGAGGAACTCCTGTCGCTTCTGCCGACCGCTGCGGGACGCGAGCCGGTGTTTGGCAGTGCCGCACTGGAGGCGGAGCATTTGCGCGGTTTGGATCATGCGCCATCCTGGAACGGCTACTATTTCTACCGTCATGGTGAGCGGCGGCCCGACAATTGCGATCGGTGCCCGCGAACTGCGGCTGCGCTGGAGGCGCTGCCCTTGTGCAAAGTTCGCGAACACGGGCCGGAAGTATTGTTTTCAGTGTTTACTCCCGGCACGCATTTGTTGCCACACCGCGGCGTCACGAACACCCGCCTCGTCGCGCACTTGCCGTTGATGGTGCCCGACGATTGCTCGTTGGTCGTCGGCGGCGAAGAACACCGCTGGCGGGAGGGGAAGATCGTCGTGTTCGACGATACCTACGAGCACGAAGCGTGGAACCGCAGCACGAAAACCCGCGTCGTCCTGATTTTCGACGTTTGGAGCCCGTACTTGAGTGCAGCCGAGCGCTCGGCGCTGGGTATCTTGATCGGCAATATCAGCGATTTTCGCCACGAAGTGGAGGCGGCGGACTAGATGCGTCTGCCCCAATCCTTCCATCGCCTCGGCGTAAAATTCGATGCCGCGCGCATGCGCGAGGAGATCGCGCGCATTCCCGAATCGGCTTGGGCCACGCATCCAAACGGCATTCCGGGCAACAGCTCGATTCGGTTGATCAGCGTCAACGGCGAAGAGAACGATGACGTCAACGGCCGCATGGCTATGACGCCCCATCTCGTTCAATCGCCCTATTTACGCCAGATCTTGGGCAGCTTCGGCGTGGTGTGGGGACGGTCGCGCCTCATGCGGCTCGCACCGGGAGCGTCGGTCCCGCAGCACGCCGACATCAACTGTCACTGGTTCACCCGGGTCCGAATCCACATCCCGGTGATTACCCGGCCGGAAGTCCAGTTCTACTGCGGGGACGATGTCGTGCACATGGCCGCCGGCGAAGCCTGGCTGTTCGACAATTGGCGGCTGCACCGGGTCGAAAACCCCACGCCCTTTGAGCGCATACACTTGGTCGCCGACACGTCCGGCAGTTCGAGCTTTTGGCAGTTCGTGGCGCAGAGCCAGTTATCCGATAACAAGGACGTGGATTTCCCTTACGACCCGGACCGCGCCGCCAACCTGGTGACGGAACAAACTGCGCCGGCGACCGTGATGCCTCCCGCCGAGGTGGAACTCCTGATTCGCGATTTGCGGGCGGAACTCGTCGCACTCAACGCCTCGCCGGCGGCCGCCGCCCAGCTCTCGCGATATCACGCCCTGCTCGACAACTTCTGCAAGGACTGGCGACAGCTCTACCTGCTTCACGGCGAGACCGAGTCCGGGCGCGGCGAACTCCTGAATCTTCGCGACGGAGTGCGTTCGGCCCCCAAACAATTGTCCGAAGGCCTCGTGGCTCGCACCAATCGCATCAAGGCTCATGTGGTGCTCGATGCGCGGGTCCTTCGACCGATGGTGGTATCGACGGTTGCCGTGAGCCGCCCCATATTCATCGTGGCCGCGCCGCGCTCCGGCAGCACGCTGCTTTACGAAACCCTCGCCGCGCATCGGGGGTTGAGCAACTTGGGCGGCGAAGCGCATTGGCTGGTCGAAAGCATTCCGGAGCTGCAGATCGGCGCGCCGGGCGTCACTTCCAATCGACTCGTGGCAACCCACGCGGCGGGCACCGTAGCTTCCCGGATAGTCAAGGGCATCGCCGATAATCTTCTCGACGGCGACGGCCGTCCCGCCCCGCTCTCCCCGACCACCCGGCTGATCGAGAAGACCCCGAAGAACTCCTTGCGCATCCCATTTTTCGATCGCCTGTTCCCCGATGCTCAATTCATATTTTTGTGGCGAGAACCGCGGGGCAACACCAGCAGCATCATCGAGGCGTGGCGCTCCGGCGATTGGAAGACGTACAACGGCCTCGAGGGCTTCGATGGCCCATGGTCACTGATTCTTCCGCCGGATTGGCCCTCCATGAACGGCAAACCACTCGAGGAGATCGCGGCCTTCCAGTGGGAAACGACTAATCGCATCGTGCTGGAGGACTTGGCGCTGCTGCCGCCGCGGCGCTGGACTAGCGTGAACTACGATGAATTCTTGTCCGATCCGAGCGCAACCATCCAGCGATTGTGCGATTTCCTGGACATCGATGTCGATGACAACCTACGCCGACGTTTGATGGCGCCCCTGCCGCTGTCGCGCCACACGCACACGCCGCCTGCAGCGGGTAAATGGAAGAGCAACGCCGAACTGGTCGAGCGCATCATGCCATTCGTCGAGCCTACGTGGCGCCGGCTTGAATCCCTTCGGGCGGCCAAGGATCTCCGAAGCGGTACCCATGGCGCTCGATGATCTCGGCGGCACGCCGCGGGACCAATTCGCATGACTCAACAGTCTCGAGGAGCGGAGCAAGTGGAATCTCCTTTGGTATTCGCGGCCGATGCTCTGGTGCGATTCAAGGGCGGCCGTGTTCTGATCCATACGACCTCGAGCAGCATGCCTGCCTTTGAGAGCGATAGCCCTATGTTGGTCGGCTTTTTATGTCAGTTCGCCAAGCCGACGCGGACCGAAACCGCCATGAGCGGATTGCAGGCCGCGGACCGTACCAAGGTTGCACAAGTCATCGACTATCTAAGACGCAGCGGTACGCTCGTCGCGGTCGATTCGCCTGCGACGCTGGCGCCTGTCGATGCCGAGGTCATGGTCCGAATCAAGAACCATTTGCGCCTGCTGGCGCGCAGCTTCTACGACACGGCCTGCGATGTGCTGGCCTTCGGTCCGTACGCCGACAGTGAGATGATTCAGCGCTCCGCTGCGGGCGTCGAGCGGCGTCTGATGGCCCTGCTGGCGGGCACCGACGGATTGCGCAGTGAGTTGAAAGATTTACGGCAAGCATACCTCTCCCGGCAGTTGGAATCCCTGAAAGTGAATGCTCGAACGAGCGGGCACAAATTGCACATTGGTTGCGGCGAGGCACTGCTCGACGGTTGGGTCAACATCGACGTCTATCCGGCGCCGCTGGCCATGAACGTCCTGTGGGGTCTGCCATTCGCCGACGGCAGCGCTCGCTGCGTGTTCGTCTCCCATTTGTTGGAGCATTTGTTCTACCCCCGCGACGTGCAGCCGTTCCTCAAGGAAGTGCGGCGAGTGCTCGCGCCGGGAGGCGTGCTGCGGGTGGTCGTACCGGACATCGAACAGTGCATCGAGGCCTACGTCAACAACGACCGGAGCTTCTTCGCCAGCCGGCGCGAGACCTGGCCTTGGTGGCCCGAGAATCCCACGCGACTGGAAGATTTCCTGGGCTATGCGGGCGCCGGCGCCGAACCCGCCTGGCTGTTCGAATCGCATAAGTATGGGTACGACTTCGAGACGCTGTCGAAGGTGCTCATCGAAGCTGGTTTCCAGAGCGTGGTACGGTCCGGCTACATGGCCAGCACCCGCGAAGAACTGCGGGTCGATCAGGCGAGCGCCGTGGCCAGTGCGAAATACGGCGAGCGTTACTACTCCCTGTTCGTCGAAGCGCAAAGCCCCGGTTAGCCGCTATGCGCCGAAACGATAGCCGTGCCGTACGATCACTTCGGCGTCGCGCTCGGCTACCAGGTCCCGCAATGCGTCGCTATAATATTCGGTATAAGCCGTGTGTTTGGACGTGTTGCGCGGGCTTTCCCTCTCGATGAACGAACGCATCTCATCGCTGACCGGTTGGTCGACGCTCTCCAGCATCGGGAGAAGCTCATCGCGAAGTTCTTCCAGGCGGCCGACGACCACCGGCTTGCCCGGCCCCGTGTACAGATAGCGATAAAGGTAGGTGTAAAAGCCGAGACGCGTATCGCGAATTGGCGCAAGGGCGAAACCCGGAAGGTTGAGCCCTTGGTTGCTGTACTTTTGGGGTAATGATCGCATCAGCATTTCCAGACGCACGCTTCCCGCGCCTAAATTCAGCATGTTGCGCACGGTTTTCTCGAAATCCAGCTGCCCATCGTCGCTCAGTATTCTGAACAGAAAATTCGGGTTCGGCCGCTCCAGCTGGAACGTATACCAAGAGACGTAGTAGCTCCAAGGATTACGAACAAAACCCAGTACGGGCAATTGCGCCGCAGGCGGCGGGATCATCGATCGCGGCAAATGGTACCCGACGTGCCGGGCATCGGGGAGGAAGCGCATCAGGCACTCGTTGACGAAGGTGCCGCCGGATTTATGCAGATGCAGGAAGACGAACCGATCGGTCGTGATCATCCGCCGGCGGCAGCCTTCGCGTGGCGGGCGTCTTTAAAATATTGATCCACATGTACCAGGTGCGTACCGAGGTTACGCTCGCCCGAGCGCAGCAATTCGCTCAACGCTGCGCTGGGCAAGAAATCACAAATCATGTGAGTGCGCGCCAATGTCGGGTGCGCATTCCAAACCGCATGAGTCGCACTGTTATTCAGAACCCAGATTTCGCCAGGCTGCATAGAATAGCAAAGACCTCCGGCGATCATATGGACCGATGCGTTGGTCTCGACAGGCACATGTATCCGCAATGTCTTGGAAAAATACGGTGCGAGATCGGTATGGGGCGCTATGGACGCCCCTGCGGGCAGCCGCGCCAGCAAACACCGCAGTGGAGCGGCAGGCAGCACTTGTTCGATGATGAATCGTGCGTAGGGCAAAAGATTAAGCGCCGGCCGATCAGCCACCGGCTTTTCACCCTCGGCAGGCGCAAATCCGCGCAAGAACAGCGCTTCGGCTACCTTGTGTACCCCGACCCGGCCGCCCCCCGTACCCCACAGCGAGTCGGGAAGTGCGGCGATTTCGCTGCACAATCGGCCTGCGTCAATTTTCAGTTGCAGGCGCACACACCCTCCCACCAAAGCAGCTTTGTCGAGGAGCGGATGGCCAGGTATATCGAGCATCTTGCGGAACGCGCTTAGTGGCCCTGCGGCGGCACCTGCCGCGCCTGCGGCGTCTGCACCAAACGCCGACGCTGATTTTGTGGATCGACCGTTGAAACTACCATATAGCGAGCTGGATAGTAGACGCGGGGTACTTATCGGTCAATTTCAGCCCCATCAGCGGCTGAATCGCGCGCGCGTCGAGCGCGACCGGCAAAGGAGCGATAGCCGCTGCACAGCGGCAGATCGGAAGCTTCGTGAAATCCTCTCCGCTTTTCGAACCGCCATATGGTGGACGTCATCAGTGGACTTTTTGCTAAATGCTAAAAATCCGATACCATCGCTGCATTGCCTTGTATTAAGTATGTTTTCAACAACAGGCCTCGACGGCGGAAGGTGATTGTTGCGCTTGCGCAACAGTTGCATAAGAAGCGCAGTCTTCTAAGCCGTCGGGATCCGGCATCAGTAGTGGGAGGTTTTCATGTATCAATTTTTGTCCGCCTTCAACAAGCGGTTATTGCTGGCTGCAGCTGTCGCTCTGCCCAGCATGTCTGCCCTCGCGCAGCAGGCACCTGCCGTGTCGGCAGAACCCCTGCAGGAGATCATCGTCACCGGTTCGCGCATCGCTGCGCCGAATGAAGTGAGCACGAGCCCGATTCAGGTTCTGGATACGAAATATATTCAGGCTTCCGGTAAGACCGATATCGCCGATCTCATCACCCAGCTGCCGCAGATCTTCACTAACTCCTTGGGTCAGGACTTGGGCAACGGTACGAGCGGTTTGTCGACCCCCGCCGGCGTCGCCACGGCTGACTTGCGGGGCTTGGGTCCGAACCGCACGTTGGTGCTCGTTGACGGCCGCCGTCTCGGCCAGGGTTCTCCGAATACGGCCATCCAATCACCCGCTCCCGACCTCGATCAAATTCCGGCGGGCCTCGTGGAACGGGTCGAAGTGGTGACCGGCGGCGCATCGGCGGCGTACGGTTCCGATGCCATCGCAGGCGTCGTCAACTTCATCATGAAGAAGAACTTCGAAGGCGTTCAGATCGACGGGCAATACAACGAAAACGAGCACAACAACGGCAATGGCTACCTCCAGGGCCTGGTGCGTGGCTTCAACGCCGTGCCGGCCACAGGCAGCACGACGGACGGCCGTCAGCGCAACTTCGACGTGCTGATGGGCACGAATTTTGCGGACGGCAAGGGCAACATCACGGGCTTCTTGAGCTACCGGCACGCCGATCCGGTCTTGAGCAGTCAGCGCGATTTCGGCGGCTGCCAGTTGAACCCGACGACCGACGCGGCCGGCAACATCAACGGCACGAGCTGCGGCGGTTCGTCGAATTCGAATTTCTTCCATCCAGAGTTCGGGCCCAACTCTCACAACATTTACAGCGTCTACGGCACGAGCTTCGTGCCGCGCGGCTCGGTCTTGACGACCCCTCCGGCGGACTTCAATTCGCAGCCCTACATCTACATGACGCGCCAAGACGATCGCTACAATGCGGCCTTCC
>Ga0210406_10007615_pt1 | contig 10956 bp, 10 predicted proteins | sample IncBWC30MmetaG_FD_155454 | JGI IMG/M metagenome (GOLD analysis project Ga0210406, IMG submission 155454) | Forest soil microbial communities from Barre Woods Harvard Forest LTER site, Petersham, Massachusetts, United States - Inc-BW-C-30-M | ecosystem: Environmental > Terrestrial > Soil >... | reverse complement strand
GGCGTTCATTCGCGCGAGCAGATCCTGTAGGGCTTCGAATATGCTGGCGCCTACGATGTTGAAAGGCGGGTAATCGAACACAACCCTCCAGTACGCAGGCGTTTCCTCGATCACCCGCACGTGCGCCGCTGATTCAGTCATCGGCCCCCTCTTTTTTATAAATGTCGCTTCTAAACGGACATTTTATACCAAAAAACTACTTGTACCTTCTCGCTTTTGCCACCATCTCAGAAAGCATTCGCTGGCCCAACCGGGTCTCAAACGCTCGCTGGGTGTCCTCCAGCAGTTCTACCATTGCCTGTTTATGAGTGCAGCTCGTTCGGCAAGTCTTTTCTTTTGGGTACTCGTGAATCGAAAAAACAGGGGGCGCCCCTGCCGCTTTGTAAATCTCTAACAGACTGATCTTATTTGCTGGTCGCGACAGCGATGAAAAACCATTGCGGCCGCGACATGTCACCACTAGACCCGCTTTGACAAGTTTGGACAGCACACTGCGGACTTGCGAATCATGCGCCCGAACGCTTGCGGTCAAATGTGCTGACGTGACCTGTTCACCGTGATGATCGCCAAGCGCTGTCATGATGTGAACACCGACTGAGAATTGGTTGTTAATCCGCGACATATTGTCATAATACATGTAACAGTTTACGGCAAGGAAAAAAATTAGGGGGACGGTCTTTAATTTATGCGCAGTGCAACAATTAAACGGTGCTCCTGGGTCAGCGTCGATGATCCGCTGGTGCTCCAATATCACGATCGCGAATGGGGTGTCCCAGTCCACGATGACCGCAAGCACTTCGAGTTTCTCGTGCTCGAAGGCGCACAGGCCGGATTAAGCTGGACGATTGTACTGAAGAAGCGGGAAGGGTATCGGCGCGCTTTTGATGAGTTTGCCCCCGAGAAAGTCGCGCGATTCTCTGCGCGGCGAATTGAGACGCTCGCATTAGATTCTGCGATTATTCGCAACCGCATGAAAATCGAAGCCGCCGTGCGCAACGCGCGCGCATTTCTCAAAATCCAGGAAGAGTTCGGAAGTTTCGACTCCTATTGCTGGCGTTTCGTTGACGGACGGCCGAAGCTGAACCGGTGGAAGACCATGCGACAGATTCCTGCGACTTCACCCGAATCCGATGCATTCAGCAGGGACCTCAAGCATCGCGGATTCAGTTTCGTTGGTTCGACGATCGTTTATGCCCACATGCAGGCCGTCGGAATGGTAAACGATCACCTCGTCGATTGTTTTCGTTATCGCCAGATCCGGTAGCGATCCGGCAGTATTGGAGGACTAGATCCGCTTCTCCAGCCTGGTCGCGATGTCCAAAGGGAGGCGGAACGGTCTTTTCGTAGAATTGTCGCCGATTTCGCCGATTAGTAGCCGCAAGTAGGCTTGTGAGAACCGATGTAAACACTCCCGGATAACGGGCAAACCGGAAGTTATCGGTCGTCTGTCGGATTAGTACTGGGAAACGCGCTTGTATTGACTGGTCTGGCGAACTTCCGGATGGTCGGCTAACCGGAAGCTACCGTCGAACCGCGCGGCCAAGTCTTAGTACGCAGGATAATTGGAAAGTGACCGACTCCCAAAGGAAGGGGAAAAAGTAGCCGCCAAAAACGTTGCCCGACCGGTACTTTCGTACTAACATCGGGTGCGGGACGTCGTACTTTTTGCCGAGTACCGTCACGCTATAGGTTTTCCCCGGTATCCCCGCTATCTTGTACTCACCAGGGGAATTCGGTTTCACTGGGGAAAGACAGGCCTCTATGGCGTCCCCGTACGACCAAATGACGAAGATCAACAATCCAGGCGGCATCGCAACAACGCGCTCCAAGCAGACTGAACGACGCGGCAGCCGGCGTTGCAAAATCACGCAATTGATGCGCATCCGGCCCTCGGACCCGGGACGCGACCCGTTCGACGATATCCGCGGCTCGATTAGCGTTTCTCGCTCGGGTGTCTATTTCCAGTCCAGCGTAACCACATACGAGGTCGGCATGCGGCTCTTCGTAACCATGCCCTACTCGAAAGAACCCGCGTCCATGAGCCGCGAATACCTGGCGGAAATCGTCCGCCGCGACCCTCTGCCCAACGGGCTGTTCGGGGTCGGCTTCAAAATCCTGATGGAAATGGGACTCCAAAGCAGTTTTGGCAGCGCCTACTCGAACAATGGGAGATAACTCTCCGCGAATTTAAGGCAATCGAAAACGGAAAGGGCGGGTGGCCGAAGCCATCCGCCCTTTCCGCGTTTGGGGGGTGGGGAAAGTCGTTGCGGCTTAGCTTTTGCCCAGCGCCGACAGCGTCTTGTGCCGCAGCAGGCCGAAATGCCGGTTGATGGGATGCTTGCGCCCGAGGAAGGTGAACACGGGCGGCCGGCGCGGGGTTAGCTTGGCCATGGCAATGCTCAGCCGGACGTCGCGGCGCGCATATTTCATCCCGGCGATCAGGGCGTCGCGGGCATCTTCCTTGCGTCCCGCGGCCATGTAGACTTCGGCAAGATTCAGGTAAAGTTGCGCCTGGTTGCGCTTGATGCGCACCGCGCCATCGCAGAGGCGCTCGGCATCGGCCCATTTTTGTTGCGTGCGGGCCAACGCGACGCCCAGGTACGACATGTAGTAAGGGTTGTTCTTTTCCAGCTCAGCGGCTTTCTGAATGTGGTTGAGAGCCCGGTTAGCGTAATTGTCTCGGAGAAGAGTGAGCCCAGTCTTGAACTCTTTGAAGGCTTCCGTATCCATCATAGTTCCACCTCGATCATTGGCAAGGATTCCCCGGGGAGAGGACAACTTCCGTCGCTGGGTCAGGCGCATCTCGCCGCGGACTAAAAGCGCTCGAGAAGGGGCAGAGAATGCGCTTTTCTTTCCGTGACTTGAAGGAGAGCGAGTTGGCCGAGGAAGTCGTCATTTGCCGGTCCTTGATGACGTTACGAGGAAGGGAACCCGGAATCTACTGACCCGGAGGACAGAATTCGTCCAACGTCTTTACGTTCTATTGGTGAAGGGGACACAGGCGAAGAATGTCCGTAGGGACTGCCCGAACCCCATGATTTTGCAGGATTTTATTTGGACAAAGGCAGGGAACCGCTCTTGCGCCGCCAGGTCTTCCAGTCGTCCAGGGTAACTTTGAGCATGGCCTTCGCCGCTTTGTGCAGCCAGCGGTCTTTCCGCGCGGCCAGGTCTCGCCGCACGGCGGGGATAGCTTTGCGGCTGCCCAGATGGATGTTGGCGGTCTCCCAACCCATGTAGTAGGCAAGCTTCTCTTCGTCGCGCTCCTCGGGGAGGCTGCTGATTTCGATGTGGCAGCAATCGGGTGCCAACCGGCGGACGATCCAGTGGTCAGCAAAATGAACGTGCGGATCGCGGATTCGCATGGCGGTCGCGACCAGCTGCCGGCTCAGAATTTGCGCCGTGTGCAGTTTCCTGGCCCAGATCCACGCCGAGGGAGTGAGTTGCTTGGCCTCACGCACAATGTGCGCTCCGTCCCAGGTGGCTAGCGCCAGGACCCGTGGATGACCCAGGCTCCCGAGCCCGGCAATGCGCGATTTAAGCTCGTAGTTCAGCGTGCGCAGAGGCATCAGTGCGTGAACCAGCTTCCACACATCCTTCGGAAGCTTTCCTTTGTACCTAGGGCAGATCAGGATTTTTTTCCAAAAAACCACTGGATCGCGGAGTTTGTTGAGGGCCACCAATCGCAACCATCGGTGATGTTCCGCGAGCACAAAAGGGCCGCCACCCTTCGCGAGAGAGTCGCGGTAACCCTGCTCTATGGCGCGGCAGGCCTTCTTTCGGGTGATGGATAGGTGTTCTTCTTTGATGGCCAGATAGCCACTGGCAAGCAGGCGAACCAGATCTGCAGCGTAAGAGGCTGGCCAAGCCTCATCGAAATCGTTGACGCCCCAGATGAGGCGCCCCTCCAGGTCGCGCCAGGTGCCGAAATTTTCCACGTGCAGATCGCCGACCGCGAGAACCTGCGGCGCTCGGGCCAATTCCGGACAGATGAGCGGCCACCACTGGGCCCAGCGGTAAAACGTGGCGCGAAAGAACGGGAACGCCGCCTTGGCCATGTTCCAGTGCTTCAGCTTCACGTCGGATGGGATCATGTGAACGTGGCGCGAGGCCCATTTCTCGAAATCAGCGGTGGCGTGGACGATGTTCGGCAACTTATGTTTTTTCTCGCTCATGAGTCTCGTCCCGTAGCTCAGGCCTTTTACCTTGGCTGCGCCTGCCTGCGGCAAGCAGGGCAGGCAGGGCCTGAGGCTTTTCCTTGCTATGGCGCGATCGTGCCTTCTTGGCGGAAACCCTCACCCCTCAAAGGGGTGAGCTACAGGAATGTCGGAGTGCTTGACGATCCCGGAATTCTAAACGCGCGCGTGTGTGGCCGCGGCCCGGGTGCGTGATTCGTAAATCGGGAAACGCGCCGCAAGCTCGGCAACCTGCTTGCGGACTCTCTGCTCTACCGCGGCGTCTCCCATGTGGGTGAGAACTTCCGCGACACCATTGGCAATGAGCTCCATCTCCGGCTCCTTCATGCCGCGCGTTGTCACCGAGGGGCTCCCCAGCCGGATCCCGCCCGCCTTCATCGGCGGCAAAGGATCAAACGGGATGGCATTCTTGTTTACTGTGATGCCCGCGCGGTCGAGCGCCTTTTCCGCATCGCTGCCGGTGATGCCGCGCGGATGCACCTCAACCAGGAAAACGTGATTGTCCGTCCCCCCGGAAACCACGCGGAAACCGTGGCGCGAAATCGCATTCGCCAGGGCCTTGGCGTTCGCGGCCACCTGCTTCTGATACTCGATAAAGGAAGGCTCCATCGCTTCTTTGAAGCACACTGCCTTGGCCGCGATGGTATGCACCAGCGGGCCGCCTTGGGTGCCGGGGAACGTCAGCTTGTCGATCTCTTTTGCGAAAGACGCCTTCGAAAGCACCATGCCGCCGCGAGGGCCGCGCAGCGTCTTGTGCGTGGTCGTGGACACAATATCTGCGTGCGGCACGGGGCTTGGGTGCACGCCCGCCGCCACCAGGCCCGCGATGTGTGCCATATCCACAAAGAAAATCGCGCCCACGGTCTTGGCGACTTTCGCGATGCGCTCAAACTCGATGATCCGCGAATACGCGCTGGCTCCCGCAACGATCATTTTTGGTTTGTGCTCCTGCGCCAGCTTTTCGATCTCGTCGTAGTCGATCCGCTCGTCTTCTTGTCGCACGTGATATTCCACGAATTTGTACATTCGGCCGGAGAAATTCAGCGGGTGGCCATGCGTCAGATGCCCGCCATGCGCCAGCGCCATGCCAAGCACCGTGTCGCCCGGCTTCAGAGCGGACATGTACACCGCCACGTTGGCCGACGTCCCGGAGTGCGCCTGCACGTTGGCGTGATCTGCGCCGAATAGCTGCTTCGCACGATCGATGGCCAGTTGCTCCACCTTGTCGGCAACCTCGCAACCGCCGTAGTAGCGCTTGCCCGGGTAGCCCTCCGCATACTTGTTCGTAAAGATCGAGCCCATCGCTTCCAGCACAGCTTCGGATACAAGGTTCTCGGAGGGGATGAGTTCCAGCCCGGTCGCCTGGCGCACGGCTTCCTCGCGGAGCAAATCCGCAATCTGCGGGTCAACCTTGTCGAGGGGGCGTTGCATGCGGGAATTTGCTTCGGTGGTCATTTGCTTCTCCAGAGCCGAATGCGCGGGTGCGGGACGCAATTATCGCCGGACTAACAACCGGCCACTCCTTGAGTCTAACGGAGAGTGTAACTGGCCGCAACGCGCCGCATCTCTTCTACAAGGGGAAAGAAGCCGTGGAATAGGCGTTTCTGATAGTTTCGATGGTCTTGTTTCCCCTGCGTCGGTCTATACTTAATCTGCTGTCCCGATACAGCAAATTCACTCTACTGAGGCAAATCATGGCAAATATCTATGCCGACAACTCTCTGAGTATTGGACGAACTCCCCTGATCAAACTGAATCGCGTCACTGATGGCGCCAAAGCCACCGTGCTCGCGAAGATCGAGGGGAGAAACCCAGCGTACTCAGTGAAGTGTCGCATCGGGGCGGCAATGATCTGGGACGCGGAAAAGCGCGGGGTTTTGAAGGCCGGGCAGGAAATCGTTGAGCCCACCAGCGGCAACACCGGTATCGCGCTGGCCTTCGTGGCTGCGGCCCGCGGATACAAAATTACGCTGACCATGCCGGAGACGATGTCGCTGGAACGCCGGCGCGTCCTCGCAGCCTTCGGCGCAACGCTCGTACTCACGCCCGGTCCGGAAGGAATGAAGGGCGCAATCAAAAAGGCGACGGAAATCTACGAATCCGACAAGAAACACTATTTCCTGCCGCAGCAGTTCGACAATCCGGCTAACCCGGCCATCCATGAATCAACCACCGGCCCGGAAATCTGGAACGACACCGACGGGGCCATTGACGTCTTTGTCGGCGGCGTCGGCACCGGCGGCACAATCACCGGCGTCAGCCGCTACATCAAGAATACGAAGAAGAAGAAAATCCTTTCGGTCGCGGTGGAGCCGGTCGCCAGTCCAGTAATTACGCAAACGCTTGCAGGCCAGCCGCCGGTGCCCGGTCCGCACAAGATTCAGGGCATCGGCGCCGGTTTCGTACCAAAGAATCTGGAACTGGATCTGATCGACCGCGTTGAGCAGGTGACCAACGAGGAATCCGTCGAGATGGCTCGGCGGCTCACTCGGGAAGAGGGCATCCTCAGCGGCATTTCCTGCGGCGCGGCCGCAGCGGTTGCGGTGCGTCTGGCCAAGCTGCCAGAATTTGCCGGCAAAACCATCGTCACCGTGTTGCCCGATTCCGGCGAGCGCTACATCTCAACAATCCTGTTCGAGGGGATTGGCTAAGCAAGCAGCGGCTTGCGGGCGATGAGGTCCCGGGGGCGCGGATGTTTCGTCTCCCCCCGAATCGCCCTTTCGCCTCTTTCGAGCCGCAGCGAGGAATCCATGACCACTCCGAATGGGCAACTTGGCCGCCTGGCGAGCGAATTCCGCTCCGCGCTGGAAGCGCGCCTTTCCGGCGATCCCGCCGGCGAATATCGCCTGCCATCCAAAGACGAAGTCACGAAATTTTGCCGGGTCTATCTTGAAGCCTTGTTTCCGCTGTACTACCAGCCGGAGCATCACCGGAGTCCCCACGCTTCGCATTTCCTCGAGGCCCTGGAACTTCAGCTTGCGGAACAATTTGTCTGCGCTATCCGCTTCGACTCCCACTGCCGCGGCAGTGAAACCCCTCGCAACCTGCCGCACGCGGCGGAAGAGTTGCTCGCTTCGTTTCGCGCGAAACTTCCGTATTTGGCGCATCTGTTGGCCACCGACCTGCAAGCAGCGTTAAAGAATGACCCCGCGGCGCAGGGCTATGAAGAAATTCTTCTCAGCTATCCCGGCATCGAGGCCATTACCATTCAGCGGCTGGCCCACGAACTCTACCTGCTGAAAATTCCGTATCTGCCACGCATGATGACGGAAGTAGGACACAGCCGCACCGGAATTGACATTCATCCTGGCGCAACGATTGGCGAATCGTTCTTCATCGATCATGGTACGGGCGTCGTAATAGGGGAAACCGCGACGGTCGGCAACCATGTGACGCTCTATCACGGTGTGACGCTCGGCGCGTTCAATCCCACCAGCCGCCGCGACGGGGGCGGGGAACTGGTGCGCGGCCTGACCAACAAGCGCCACCCGGACATCGAAGACAGCGTCACCATTTACCCGGGAGCGACGATTCTCGGCGGCGACACCCGCGTCGGCCACCACAGCGTCATCGGCGGCAACGTGTGGCTCACCCACTCCGTCGCGCCCTACAGCCGCGTTACCGTCAAAGATCCCGAACTGCTCATCCGCAGCAAAACTCAGGATTCCGACAAAGACTGGTTCCTCGGCAGCTCGATTTAACGTGTGGCGTGGGGCCGGCCTTCGACCATGAAGGCCACGTCCTGAATGCCCGAAGCAGAAATCTGATCCAAAGTAACCTTTACGTCTCTGTATTTGGCGCGCGCATCCGCGTGCAGATAAACCTTCCGCTCCGCTCCCTTCAGGCATGCGGTTCGCAAAAGTTGAGGTAATTCTTCCATCGCCACTTTTGTGGACCGGAAGTAGAGGCTGCCGTCTCGGGTAACGTAGACCTTTAAGGCCTTGTCAAGGAGTGCCCGCGGCTGCCGACTTGCAGTGGCGGCGGTCGCAAGATCCACGGTTCGTAAATAATGCTGAGGGACCATAGCCTCGCTAAGTTGCATACTCAGAAAGACAAAAAAGAAAACGAATGTGAAGACAACTCCGGTAGCGTCGAGAAGCGAACTGTGCTTACTTCGACGTTTGTGGACGGCCGTGCTCGGCCGCCAGACTGTTGTCCGCATGGTTTAGAGCCTCACTTACTTAGACACCGACATCTTCATTTTAGGGTCAGGGCTCTGGATTGAAGTCTGTATCCAAAGTGAGATGTTCGAATCGTTACATGGCTAGGTGTTCTAGAGCGGTGAGACGTGGCAGGTCGCGTTGACAGTGGGAGAGGGTGTTCGCTACGCTCGAATGCTTAACTAAGCGCAAGCGGGATGGACAGGGAGACGCATGGCGGAAGAGAAGCTACCAACAAGGGCGGAAGATTTTTCGGAGTGGTACAACCAACTGGTGCTGAAGGCGCAATTGGCGGACTATGCGCCGGTACGCGGTTGCATGATCGTGCGTCCCTACGGCTGGGCGCTGTGGGAAAACATTCAGGCGGCGCTTGATAAACGCTTCAAGGCTACGGGCCACCAAAACGTCGCATTCCCCCTGCTGATTCCCAAAAGCTTCATCGAAAAAGAAAAGCACCACGTCGAAGGCTTTTCCCCGGAGCTCGCGGTCGTCACCATCGGCGGCGGCGAAGAATTGGCCGAGCCTCTGATCCTGCGGCCCACTTCGGAAACCATCATCGGCCATATGTGGTCGAAGTGGATTCAGTCCTACCGCGACCTGCCGGTGCTGATGAACCAGTGGAACAGCGTCATTCGCTGGGAACTTCGCACCAAGCTCTTCCTGCGCACGCTCGAATTTTACTGGCAGGAAGGCCACACCGCTCACGCCACGCGTCAGGAAGCGGTGGACGAAACCCTTCAGATGCTCGACACCTACACCGACTTCGCGGTGAACGAAGCGGCAATCCCGGTGATCCCCGGCGTCAAATCCGACGCTGAGAAGTTTGCCGGGGCGGACACAACGTATTCACTTGAAGCCATGATGGGAGACCAGAAGGCTTTGCAGTTCTGCACCTCCCATTTCCTGGGACAGAATTTCGCCCAAGCGTTCGAAGTAAAGTATCTCGATCAAAACGGAGCGCTGCAGCACTGCTGGACGACTTCGTGGGGGCTTTCGACCCGCGTCATCGGGGCGATCATCATGGTGCACGGCGACGATCAGGGATTAATTATGCCTCCACGGATAGCGCCCATTCAGGTGGTCATTGTCCCGATTTACAAAACTGATGAGGAAAAGGCTTCCGTTCAGAAAACGGCGAAGGAGTTGAAGGCGCAACTCATCAAGGCCAACCTCCGCGTCCATCTCGACGAACGCGAAGGCTTCAGCCCCGGGTGGAAGTTCAACGACTGGGAAATGCGCGGCGTTCCGGTCCGCGTGGAACTCGGCCCCAAGGACGTCGCCAAGCAAGCGGCCATGCTGGCCCGCCGCGACCGTCCCGGCAGGGAAGGCAAGGTCAGCGCCTCGCTGGCCGACCTCCCAGCCACAATCGAAAAATTACTCGTGGAAATTCACCAGTCGCTCTACGACAAGGCCCTGGCCTTCCGCCGCGCCAACACCCGCGAAACCTCGACCTACGACGAGCTTAAGAAGGCCGTGGAAAGCGGCTTTGCCTTCGCCCTCTGGTGCGGCAGCGGCGAATGCGAAGCCAAAATCAAAGAGGAAACCCGCGCCACCATGCGCTGCATCCCATTAGATCAGACGGCGGTGCTGGGCAAGGAGGTCGGCAGCGGCGGCGCCTGCGTCTACTGCGGCAAGCCGGCTAAGGACCGGGCGATCTTCGGCCGAGCTTACTAAGCCTGTCCGCAAGGACAACCGCGAAGCCATTCGGCCCGGGCGTTGCATCTCAAGAACACCTGACCGTCCTAAATCTCGACAGTCCAGCAGGCGAGTGCTAGCGTAAAAACTGACGTATTTATCCTGCCGCGACCTACAGCGGCATTGGGAGACTTTTTTGGTGAGCCGCCTAACATCCAGTTCGAAGCGCTCGCAACGCGGCGAGGGCAAGCTGAAGGCAATTATTTACACCGTCATTCTGTTCGCGGCGGTCTTCGCCGCCGTCAAGATCGTGCCCGTTTATGTGGCCGAATACCAGCTCAACGACAAAATCACGGAACAAGCCCGATTTGCCGTCGTAAACCACTATAACGAAGAGCAGGTACGCGACATCATCTTTAAAGTCATTCAGGACCTCGACATCCCCGCCAACCGCGAAGACATTAAAGTGAAGAACACCAATCATGGTGTCATGATCAGCGTGAATTACAGCGTTCCCGTCGATTTTAAGGTCTACAAGACTGAATTTAATTTCTCGCCTTCCAGCGAGGCGCCAGACCTGATGAAGTAAGCGGCGCACAGGCAATCAGTCATGCCAGGAGGCTGACTCCTTCTTTGGAGCAAACTATGGTTTTGCTCCACTTCTCTATTAAGAGACAATAGAGGCTAGCCCACCCTCAGGGAGCATTAATTGCGATTGCGCATTGAAAAAGGTTTCTGGACTTCTGCGTTCGGGCTGGGCCTCCTGGCCGTCGTGGCGCTTTGCTTCATTCTTGCCGCCGGCATCTTCACGTTCTACTACGTCAAGTACTCCAAGATGATCGATCTGCGGCTCTCCGGCCATGTCCTGCAGAACACCACCCAGATTTTTTCGGCTCCCGAGCACATCTCCGACGGGCAGGCTTGGGGCGTGGACGACCTGGTCACCTACCTCCAGCGCACGGGCTATC
>Ga0210406_10007613_pt1 | contig 10962 bp, 8 predicted proteins | sample IncBWC30MmetaG_FD_155454 | JGI IMG/M metagenome (GOLD analysis project Ga0210406, IMG submission 155454) | Forest soil microbial communities from Barre Woods Harvard Forest LTER site, Petersham, Massachusetts, United States - Inc-BW-C-30-M | ecosystem: Environmental > Terrestrial > Soil >... | reverse complement strand
TGACCCGCTTCGAACGCGACGCCGCCAGAAGCTGGTTCCGTCACACCGGTCAGCACTCGCATGCAAGCGCCGTAAATGCTCATGTCGCCGATCCGGCGCAGGCGCAGCTCATCGGCGCCGCCCTCGACGCGTTTGATCAGACCACGGTCGAGACCCGCGCCGCGCCGGCACCCGCCGAGGCCGAGCTCACGCGCTTTGGCCTGGCGTTGCCGCCGATCATCGTCCTGCTCTATTCGCGCGACAGCTCGACCCCGTTGGCGCGGCTCGAGCTCGGCACCGCCGCCGACGGTTTTGATCGCTATGCCCGCCTCGCGCCGAAAGGCGATGTCGTGACGATCGCCGAGTTCGAGGTCAATCGCCTCACCGCGCTCCTGAAAGCCGTGGGGGCGGCATCGTGAAGCCTTCCGCAGTGCCGCGTCGCGTGATGCGGTGGCGTTGCGGGCGCGATTCGCTCCTGCTCGCGGTCTGCTTGCACGAGCGTTACGCAAGGCTTCGCGCTGTTGCGCAGCCCCGGATCGTGGCGTTTCGCGCTGGGAACATTGCGAAGAATGATCATGTTGCGGATGCAAACTCGTTTCGACTTGAGAGAAAGCCAGGAGTTCGTAAGCGAATTGAGTGGCAGCGACGAATTCGACACCGCTGCTCGTTGGCCGTCGGTCCCGAGATAAGTTCCGGTTTGCGGGTTATATGATCGGTATCGCTGCGTGCAGTAGGCCACTGGGTCTCCAGCGGAAGCGCCGGGCGCGGCATGGCCGGGCGCCGGCGGAGGATAGCCGGGAGGTGCCGGCGGCGGATAGCCAGGTGGCGGCGGATAGCCAGGTGCCGGCGGCGGATAGCCGTAATACGCAGGCGCCGGGCCCGGATAATAAGGCCCTGGGTAATACGGGCCGTAGCCGTAATAGGGCGCAGCGAGCGCCCCACCGACCAGCGCGCCGACCACCACACCTGCTGCAACCGGAGCGCCCCAGCCCCAGCCCCAACCCCAGCGACCTCGCCACTGAACCTCCTCGAGGGTCGGCGGCGCCGCGTTTTTGATCGCCAGCGCGTCGAGCACGGGCAGGGCCGACGCAACGCTTACGAATGAAGCAACGCCGGCGCCAAGCGACGCCGCAAGGACAAGTTTCCGCAGGAGGTTCAACACGGCCGTTTCTCCGCTTTGGTCCACCCTAACCCATCATCATGGCCATGTAAGGCCCGCCCGTAACCGCGTGCGTGAATTTATTGGTGAGGAGCTTATCACCCACTTCAGAACCGCTTCGACGTATGTTCGACTGGGACATGATCTTCGAGCCAAGGGATTGGGATAGGACTGTTCGCCGTCGATGGTCTGCGCCGCTCGCATGCCACGCCGGCGCATTACCGGGAATTTGCCGCCCCCGTGCGCAATCGCCCGTGCATCCCACTGGACCAAAAAACGCCATAAACCAAATGTTAAAAGGAAAACATTTCCTGATCGAGTGAAAGCGGGGCTTAGCGTTGTGACTTAGTCAGCGCGAGAAGGGGGCGGCATTGCGTTTGAGATCAATCGCGCCCCTCTTTGTAAGGGCTCTCATCCTGGCAGTCGCCGTCGCGAATCTCGGTAGTTGTTCGAGCGTGCCTTATCAAGTGAGGACAGGCACCGTGCGGACGTCGACGCTCCATGATATGGAAAGCCTCAACATGGATCGTGCGGCACCGATCCTCATCCGTATCTATAAGGAGGAACGCACCTTGGAGGTCTGGAAGCAGGACCAGACCGGAAAGTTTGCGTTGCTCAAATCATTTTCGATCTGCAAATATTCGGGAAAACTCGGGCCGAAGATTGCCCAAGGTGATTACCAAGCGCCTGAGGGATTTTATGACATCACGCCAGACCAGATGAATCCGCAATCGAGTGAATATCTTTCCTTCAACATTGGTTTCCCTAATGCCTTTGACCGATCTCTTGGGCGTACCGGCAGTTTTCTTATGGTGCATGGCGGCTGCAAGTCAGTCGGCTGCTACGCCATGACTGATTATGGGATGGAAGAGATCTATGGTCTCGTTGCTGAAGCCTTCCAGGGCGGCCAGGCTAAAATCCAGCTGCAAGCCTTTCCCTTCGGTATGACCGCGGAAAACTTGGTGCGCCACGAACAAGATCCTAATGCGTCGTTTTGGCAAATGCTTAAGACGGGGAATGATGCGTTCTTGGAGGGCGGGCAACCGCCAACGGTTGCCGTCTGTGATCAGCGCTATGTATTCAATCCGATAACTATTGATAGGGACCTCGATCCAAGCGGTCCTTGCCCACCGGAGATTATCGGCCAGTCACCCATGGCCTATCAAACACGTGACCAGTTCGCTCAGAAAATAAGACAAATCCTTCGAGATCACTGACGCTACTCTGCCACTTGCCGAAACTTGTTTCTGGCCTAAAAAAGCGCGCGGCGGCCAAGCTGCTCACCCGCGACGAGGCACGGCGCATCGCCGCCTATACCGAAAGGGTCGCAAAACGATCACTCGACCGTTACAGACTTCCGCCGTGATGGACCAACGGGTCGTCATCGCTCAACTGAACATCGAATACTATCGCCGCAAGCTGGCCACCTTGCACAATGTGCGAGCCCTCGGCGATTTCGACGGTTTTGAGCCGCATGAGCGTTACATACCTCGCCTCACAGCGAAATGTGGGAGAAAGGGTTCGTTTAGGACGCTGGTTTCTTGAGCTGGGCCGAACACACCGCTTGACGAACGCGAGCAGCGCGAGTTGGTGTGGGCTGCTCGCAAGTGCGCGCAAACCAGAACTAACGCGGCGGTAGAAGAGCACCCACGCTCAAGGCATTACGACAATGAAATCTGTGTCGTTGCCCGTCTCTCGGCTCAGACCGTAATCGGATACGATGAGTGAAGAGCCCGGCGTCAGTATTTGCGAGATCCGCCCGTAATACAATTGATTTGCCTCGCAAAAGCAATCGAAGTAAGTCCCATCGTTCCGGGGAAAGATTCCGCAATGACCTCAAGTCGGCCCGACAAGGCAGCCCGATCCAGCTCTTCTGTGGTAGCGCTTGTGGAATGCTCCGTCAGAGTGTCGCCGACCCTCGCACGTCTGATCCGGAAGAGTGCGGAGAAGGAGGTGAGTGGTACTTCCGCAAAAGATGCATTGTTGACGGCTGCCGGTGTTCAACCCGGCGAGGTAGCGACCTTGCAAAGGGAACTACAGCGGGCTTCCGAAGAATCCAGACAATGGCGCGAAAAAGCCGCTCGTGAACACGGTCAACTTGAACAGTCAAAGATCGCGGCTGGGAAGTGGGACAACGAGAAAGCGGTTCTTCGCGGTGACCTTCGTAAGGCGACTGAATCACTTAAATTGGCGCAGGATCAAATCCTCACGTTAGAACCACGGATTGCCGAGCTGACTACCACCCTGGAAAGTCGGAACAAGCAGCTGGCGTGTTCTCTTTCACTCTCCGGTCTTGGTGACTGCGCCGCCGCCGCTATAAAGGCGCTTCGGGATCGGCTGGAGAATGGCGAGATACAATTTTCCGGCGATACCACTGGCGATGTGAAGGCCATGATTGCGAATCTAGAGCGCCCCGAGATGCGCACCTTGAGTAAGATGCTTACTCGTGGCGCTTGGCGCATTCATGCCATTCGCTGGCTTCTGCGGGTGCGCGGGGCATCGTGAAGCCAGGTTGGGCTAGGTTCGCCGACCGTCGCATGCCTCCGCACAACTCGCGGCTAAGAAAGTACGGGCTGGTAGGTGACATCAATGTCGATCTGGTCGTGGGTACAAGATCGACCGGCTGACCCGATTTTGCCAAACTGTTCGAAAGCTTCGAGGCGAAGAACGCGCCGCCTTAACCCATTACTCTCCCGGGCAATCATGCGCTTCCCGTGTGCAACGGCATGGCGTAACAACCACCGGCACCGGTTACGGCAGCCGTCGAGGTCATATATTGTTGGTGCGTCAATGAGCAGCAATGCATTCAAAGGGAACTGCGGCTAAAGCATGCATGCGATGAGAGCGGTCTCGATCATAGCTGTCCTGCTACTACTCGTGGCGAACGCCCTGCAATTGCTGCCGGCGGCGAGCCCATTCGAGCCATATCTATCGGGCGGCGCGCTGGTGCTGGGCCTTGTCGCACTAGTAACGATCCTGGCCGGGCGCGTCCCGGAACGGGATACCCGAGCTGCCGCCGAAGCAGCCCGACCGATGCCTGTTCCGACGGGCGCAAACTACCAGGCAGATGCCGAGATCGTCAGCTTTTTAGCGATGCTGCAGGCAAGAGGCCGGCTGGTCGATTTCCTGATGGACGACATCAACACGTGTGACGACGCACAGGTCGGGGCAGCCGCGCGCGTGGTGCATGCGGGATGCAAGGCCGCCCTACTGGAGCACTTCCGGATCTCTCCGGTGCGCGCAGAGAGCGAGGGGGCGACAGTGCAGGTCGCCGCTGGCTATCTGCCGGACGAATACCGATTGGTGGGCAAGATCAGCGGCCCGGCGCCGTTCTCTGGAGTGCTCGTCCATCACGGTTGGAAGACGGATGCGGTGAACCTGCCGCGCGTTCTGCGGAGCTCGACCAACCGGCTTCCGGCAATCGCTCCGGCGGAGGTGGAACTGAAATAGGCAGCGCGAGGAACTCTGGCCTCGACGGGCTAGAAACCGACGGTACCGCGCAACCAGGACAACCTCCACCATGAACGCTCGTTTCAGCGTTGGTATCGACCTCGGCACCAGCAACAGCGCGATCGCGGTCGTCGATATCGAGAGTGGCGACACCAAGATTGTCGAAATCGAGCAGATCGTGGGACCAAATCAGCTTGGCGAGCTGCCGACGTTGCCATCGGCCATTTATGTTCCGCACCGCGAGGAGTTCCCGGAGGGTTCGTTTCCTTTACCCTGGAACGATGCTGGGGAGCCCGCGATCGTCGGCCAGTTTGCGCGCGACCGGGGCGCGCTCGTGCCTGATCGTCTCGTGACGTCCGCCAAGTCCTGGCTCTCCAACCCGCATATCGATCCGAAACAGCCGATCCTGCCCTGGCGGTCTGACATCACGGAAGAGAAACTCTCACCCCTCGAATGCTCGCGCCGTTACCTGCAGCATCTCAGAGACGCGTTGCTCTACGCCGAGCGTTCGCAGGGACGGGATTGGGACCTCTCGGAGGGCCAGATCGTCGTGACGGTTCCTGCCTCGTTCGATGAGGTGGCAAGGAGCCTCACTGCCGACGCCGCCAAGGCCGCGGGGCTCGGGGACGTCACACTGCTGGAGGAGCCGCAGGCGGCATTCTACGCCTGGGCGGCGCAAGCGGGCAGAACGTGGCGCAACTTGGTTTCTCATGGCGATATCGTGCTGGTCTGCGATGTCGGCGGCGGGACAGTTGATTTCAGCTTGATCGCTGTAACAGATGTCGAGGGCAACCTGGAACTTGATCGCGTCAGCGTCGGCGAACACATTCTCCTTGGCGGCGACAATATGGATTTGGCGCTCGCCTATGCGCTCCACGCCAAGCTTGAGGCGGCGGGCAAAACACTAGACTCCTGGCAGTTCCTAGCGCTCGTGCATGCCGCGTCCAAGGCGAAGATCACCCTGTTTGAGGATAAGGGGCTGGCAGAGGCGCCGATCGCAGTCCCATCGCGCGGCTCCAGCCTGCTTGCAAGGACGGTCTCAACGACGCTCGATCGCGATATGCTAGAGCAAGTTGTTGTTGAGGGTTTCTTCGCCAAAACCAGCATTGGCGACCTGCCGCGTGAGAGCCGGACAGGAGCGCTGCAGGAATTCGGCCTTCCCTATGCGTCCGATCCCGTGGTGAGCAAGCATATCGCCCGGTTTCTGGGTCAGAGCCTGCAGAACGTGAAGGCAAGCGAAAAGCTGGCGGGCCTTATAGGGCCCCGAGCCGGGACAGAGGTGCTGATCCCGACCGCGGTCTTATTCAACGGCGGCGTTTTCAAGGCCCCGGCGATTCGTGCCCGCGTGCTTGATCTGCTAGCGGACTGGAACGGGGGGCAACCAATCCGCGAACTGCAAGGTTTCAACCCAGACCTTGCGGTCGCACGTGGCGCTGCGATCTACGGGCGTCACCGCGTGACTGGCAAGGGCGTGCGCATCAAGGCCGGCGCGGCGCGGTCCTATTACATTGGCCTGGAGACCTCCATGCCCGCAGTTCCTGGTTACAAACCGCCGCTGAAGGCGCTGTGCGTCGTCCCACAGGGCATGGAGGAAGGCACGGAACTGCTGATCGAGGGACGCGAGTTCGGCCTTGTCACCGGCCGCGCGGCGGAGTTCCGGTTCTTCTCCTCCTCGGTGCGAAGCGGCGACACACCGGGACAGATCCTGCCGAACGCCGAACGTGATCTTGAGGACACTGGCCTGCTCGAAATCGAGATTCCGGCGATTGGCGATGTCCCGGTAGGGCAAGTGGTGCCGGTCCGAATGAACCCCGTCATCACAGAGCTCGGCATCCTTGAGCTTTGGATGAAGCACACGAACTCCAATCGCCGATGGAAGGTGGAATTCCAACTCCGCACGGAATAGGGCCCGATCTCGGAGGTAAGTCTTGACGAACGCCCACGCCCGCTTCTCCATCGGCATTGATCTTGGCACAACCAACTCCGCCCTCGCATTCGCACCATTGGTCGGCGAGGGGACCCCGGAGATCCTTTTCGTGCCGCAATGGGAGAGCTTGGCCGGCCTGACGGAGGAGCCGACGCTGCCTTCCTTCCTCTACTTACCGGAGGAAGCGGCCGCAGCATACTTTCGCGGCAGGGAGGTTGGAGCCGGGCAGTGGGTCGTCGGCCGATTTGCGCGTATCAAGGCAAGCGAAACGCCCGGGCGGGTCGTCCATTCCGCGAAGTCCTGGCTTTGCCATCACGCCGCCGACCGGTCGGCCGCGTTTCTGCCTTGGGGATCGACAGATCTGGCGCGCGAGCGGAAGATCTCACCGGTACGCGCCTCTGCACTGATTCTGAATTATCTGCGGGGGACCTGGAACAGCCGGTTTGCCCAGGCCGGGTTTGCGTTTGATGATCAGGAGATCACGGTTACTGTCCCCGCTTCCTTCGATGCGGCGGCCCAGCGGCTTACGATTACCGCCGCCGAGGAAGCGGGCTTCCCAAAAGACGTGCGACTACTAGAGGAGCCGCAGGCTGCGTTCTGTTGCTGGCTGGAAAAACACGACCCGGCGCATGAGTTGTGGCAGCGGGTCGACGGTGACGATACCGATCTGCGGCACGTATTGGTCATCGATATCGGCGGTGGCACTTCGGATTTCAGCCTTTTCGAACTGCGCCTGAACGAGCAAAGCTCGCTCCCAGACATCCGGCGCGTGGCGGTGAGCGAGCATATCTTGCTCGGCGGCGACAATATCGACCTTGCCATCGCACACATGGTGGAACCGCGGCTTGCCGGGGCAGGCGGCCAGCTTTCCGGCCCGCAATGGGACCAGCTCGTGGCCTCCTGCTGTAACCTGAAGGAGCATGCGTTCGCCGCCACAGGGCCGCCGGACGAGCGGTTTGTCGTTGCACTGGCCGGTCGCGGGTCAGGGATGGTCGCCGGCTCGCAGGCGGCGACGGTGAGGCGAGCGGAAATCGAGGGCGTATTGCTGGATGGGTTCTTTCCCTTCTGTGATGCGGGGGCGCGGCCGTACCAGGCACAGGCCGCGCTGAGGGAATGGGGGCTTCCCTATCCCTCCGACAGCGCGGTGACGCGACATCTCGCCGAATTCCTGAGTAATCGCCCACGCGTTGATGCGGTCCTATTCAACGGCGGATCGATCCGACCACCGCTCCTGCGCCAAAGACTTCGCGAGCAGATCGGAGTCTGGCAAAGGGGCTTTGTGCCGCTGGTTCTAGAAAATGAGGAGCCGGACCTGGCGGTAGCGCGCGGAGCAGCACGATTCGGTGCTCTTCTCCACCAGCATTCGGGACAGATCGCCGCTGGGGCCGCGCATGCGGTCTTTCTCGAAGTGGAGGGAATACCCGCGACGGATGCTGAAACCGCGCCTCCGTCTCTCGTGTGTGTTCTTCCTCAGGGTGCAGCGCCGTCGCAGCTTTTTGAGATCGCTGATCTCGGGCTTAGAGTCCGCACTCATCAGCTGGTGCGCTTCCAGGCATATTCCTCGAGCCGTCATAGCGGGAGCCGGGCCGGAGACATCCTTTCGTGGTCCAAAGGCGATTTTCACGCGTTGCCAGCGCTTCAGACAATCATCGGATCGGCCAAGCCATCACCCGCTGGAACGAGTGGGACCTTGCCCGTCAGCCTAGTAGCGCGGATGAACGCGCTGGGCCTGCTCCAGATCTCCTGCATCAGCGCCGCGACCGGCAGCCAGCAATCCTGGCCACTGGAATTCAACATGCGCCTGCACAACCAAGGTGGCGCGAGCGTACCCGGCGCGCGACGGTCCCGCGAAGCCACCGTTCAGATTGAGCCGAACGCCGCAGCGGACGCGCTGGAAACGGCACGCAAGCAGATCGGAATCGCGTTCGCCCAAGCTGGCAGCAAGAGTAAAAAGGGCAAGGTTACTGCCGGCACGATCCTCAAGAGCCTGGAGCGCATCCTCGGCTCACCCAAAAGTGGATGGAACGGGCCCCTGTTGCGCGCCCTTTGGTCCGCCCTGGAGGAACGGCTCGACAGCAGACGACTCTCGGTAGACCACGAAGAGGCTTGGCTCATCCTCGTCGGATTCCTGCTGCGCCCGGGTTTCGGAGTCGTCCGGGACGACCTTCGTATCGACGCCCTGTGGCGCCTGCACGATGCCGGCCCATGTTTTCCCGGTCGGCGCATCAAGAGCCAGGAATACATCCTATGGCGGCGAGTGGCCGGCGGGCTCACGCGCGAACGCCAGAACAAGCTTCTGACAGGAGAGGTCGATAGGATATGCAGCGGCAAGGCGCCGGACGAACTCGTGCGCTTGACAGGTTCCTTGGAACTGATCTCCCACGACACAAAGGCGGATCTGGTCCTGCGTTTCCTCGACATCGCTGTGACGCTAGCACGCGCCAAGCAGCACTGCGCTCCCTATCTTGCAGCGCTCGGCCTCCTGCTCAACCGAACTCCGCTCTACGCGGGGCCCGAGACTGTCGTTTCACCCGACCTCGTCGAGCGCGCGTACTCGGCCTTCCAGGGTTTCGATTGGACTACCCCCGAGCTGCTTGACCTGCAGAACCTGTTCCTTCGGGCCGCGCGCGTCGTCGACGATCGTAGGCTGGACGTGCCTATGCCGCTGCGCACCCTGATTGCCGGCAAGTTGGAGAAATCCGGCGTGCTCCCACTGCAGACCGCGAAGATTAGAGGGTTCATCCCAATAGGGCGGTCCGATCTGGCCAGCATGTACGACGAGTCCCTGCCCCCGGGTCTAGTCCTGGGCACCGACCATGACAACGCAGACGGCTAGCCTTGCTGCGTTAGTCTAAATTGAGTTGTCGCCGGTGGTCACGATGCGCCGCAAGAGCAAGAAGCTTGCAAATCAGAAGGCGCAATCCGTCTCCTCATTCGTCAGATACCTTGTAGTACAAGCGAGGAGGCAGCAGCGGCTATGCCCTCATCGGCGCCCTGGGCCTCAAAGCCGCGTGACACCCGCGCCAAACGAGAACAAAATCCCCGTCACGGTCATCTTAACGGTCTAAGCATCAGAGGGATGAGGCATTAGCTAGGAGACAGGCAGGGGAAACCTTAGTAGACATAGCTAAGAGCTACAATGTAAGTCATATGACCATCAGCAGGATATAACATGAAACTCGTATTGTTGATTTGCACCATTAGTCTGCTTTCCCCACTGGCCGCCCATGCTCAAGAAGCAAACGCCAGGAAGCTTTTGGATATGTATGATAAAGGCTCAAGCGCCGATAAACAGTCTATAGTTACCATCCTTACAGCCGTAGAAGACGGTATGGGTTGGGCTAACATAGAGCTGAAGAAACGAAAAGATACGCCTCCCCTATATTGCGTACCAGATGGGTTTGGACTCACAGGTGAGCAGATATTGGAAATGCTTCGCAAAGAAATAAAAGAAAATCCGTCTTTCGCAGAAGAATCCTATGGCTTAGTAATGCTACTAACATTCAAGAAGGCCTTCCCCTGCAACAAGTAAACCTATCATAGCTCGCTTCGTTCGCTATCACCCTGGGAGCGGGTTAGATACTACATGCTATCTATACGAATTATAGTGATATTTATTTAAATCACTCACTCGGACTTTCTCGTAACTTCGAACGCGGATGCTGCAGGAGCGCCAGACCCGGTCAATGTACTTCCCAGTGAAGAATTGGCGGCTTGCAAGACCCTGACTGTATCGGACAGGACCGCCGTAGTGCTGGCAACTTTATCAAGCTGAGGGCTTACGAGGTTATCAGTTGGACGAAGTGAAGCTTTCATGCGCCCAAATTCTACTCTCAGTTCGGCGATTTCTGATCCCAGTTTCGTGCTTTGCTTCGTGACAACTTTCTGATCGTGGCGAGCCAAGTTCAATTGCTCCTTGAGCGCATTGTTTTCGGCCTTAACGCCCCTGATCTCGCCATCATCTCTCGAACGTTGCCACCTCGAAGCGGCTATAGCGGAAATAGCAATGATCGCTAGCAGGGTCGGGATATTATCCTTGAAAGCAGCCAGTGTCTGGGAGCCGTGATCAAGAAGCTCCTTGATGAGGTCCATGGCGATCTCTCTCCCGGTCCCCCCAACGTATCACAAACGCCCCGGCGGGTGATTATCTGACCCATAGCCCTCACGAAGGGCCTACCTCGTGCTTCCCTGAGGCGCGACCGTTCATGCTCCGGCAGGTCGGCTCCACGGTCCAACCTGGGTGCCGGGCGGCTGCGCATCGTGCAGCATCAGCATTCGTCCGATGGTCTCGGAGTGACGAGGCCGACCAGCCGTTCGGACGTGTCGACGACGGCCACGGCCGGCGCCGACTTTTCCTGCAGCAAGCGGAAGGCCTCGTCGAGGCAGCGCCGATTATTCACAGTCGGGATATTGCTGGTCATGGCGTCGGCGACGCGCGCGTCGGGGC